>JACXTT010003084.1_pt1 | contig 26028 bp, 27 predicted proteins | sample 9270951 | NCBI WGS metagenome assembly JACXTT01 (sample SAMN15532306, study PRJNA645909) | rock metagenome | isolation source: weathered quartz diorite | place: Puerto Rico | collected 2017-06-21
CCTGGCGGGCGCGGCTGGCCTCCAGCTCGGCCTCGCGGGCCCGGTGATCGGCCGCCACCTGGGCGCCGCAGGTCTTCAGGTCCGCCAGGCCCTGGCCGGCGCCGGCCAGCGAGCCGCTGACCGCTTCCTCCGACAGCCAGGCGATCTGCAGGGTCTTGCCGTGCCGCATGGCGCCCAGGGTCTCATCGGACAGGCCCATCACGGCGACGCCTTCCTCGCCGGTGCGCTGCACCAGGTTGGCGAACGGCTTGCCGTCGATGCGGATCGGCAGGAAGGCCTCGGCGGGGAGCCCGGCCTTGGCGAAGCGCAGGGCCACGCGATAGCCGTCGGACACCAAGGCCACCGGCGCGATGGCGCCGGAGCGGCTGGTGAGCTCGAATTCCATGTGACAGGCGGCGTCCTCCGGGGCGATCGCCCAGGCCGGAGCCTCCAGATTCGCCGCCCGCGACGGTCCCGCAACCGCCCCCGACAGCAGAGTTACGCCGACCAGAGTGAAGAGAACTCCGCCAGCCCCCAGACCACGCATAATGACAGCTCCTTCGAGCCGTCCCTCGCTGTGCAGGTTACGCCGGAGCGGCGCCGTCGCCTAGGTCCCAGTTGTCGCGGCTCAGGCGGGGGCGCGGTCCTGCAGGGCGTAGCGGCGGCAGTGGTCCAGGTAGGCGGCCTCGTGGCTCTGGATCAGTTCGACGATCGCCGACCACAGCCAGGACGGGGCGGCCAGCGTCTTCGAGCGGTTGCGCGCCAGGGCCTTTCGCCACGCCGCCTTGGTGGGCGCGTCCATCTGGCGGGCGTGGGCGCGACCGACCACCAGGGCCAGATAGTGCGCGGCGCGCACGGCCTCGTCGCGGGTCAGGTGCTCGATGTCGAGCTTGAGGTCCTGCGGGGTGAGTTCGCGGATCACCACGGGGCGGCCGAGCAGCGATCCGGCGAGCATCCGCTGGCCGAGGAACGGCGAGAGCGCGCGGGCGCCGGCCACCACCCGGTCGGCATCGTTCGGCGGCATGTCGGCGCCCGGCGCGCGCGGCGCGGCGGCGGCCACGGCTTCCTTGATGTCGATCAGGCAGGTCTCCGAACCGGCGTCATCGCTGACGCCGACCAGCAGGGCGTAGCGCAGCCGGCCCAGCGAGCTGCAGCCCTTCATCCAGTAGGCGCCGTCGAGAATGTCGATGTGGGCGTCGTCGGGGCGGTGCTGCAGGCTGGTGACCAGCTTGCGCAGGCCGTCGTCGTCGGCGAGGCCCGCCACCTCCCGGCGCTCGGCGTCCGACAGCGGCCAGAACCGCTTGCCGAGCGGGATGGTCGGCTTGGCGTCTTCGATGCGCTCGCGCGCCAGATGCTTCCAGCGCCGCGTGAGCGACTGCTTGAGCAGGCGGCGGACTTCCTTCGGCGTCGTTTCCTCGTCGGGCGCCAGGCTCTCGCCCTGCAGGCCCGCCTCGTAGCCCTCGATCATGTGCTCGAGCATCAGGGCGGTGGTGACGCCGGGCAGGTTCGAGCCGCGCGCCGAGGTCGCCAGGGACAGGCCCAGCCGGATCAGGTCGTGCGCCGGGTTGCCGATCACCGTCTGGTCGAGGTCGCGGATCTGGATCGCCACCTGGCCGCGCCGGCTGGCGATGGGGCCGAGGTTGCCGGTGTGGCAGTCGCCGCAGATCCAGACGGCGGGACCCTCGGGAATCCGGCCGGCGGAGCTCTGCTCCAGCCATTCGTAGAACTTCAGCGTCGAGCCGCGCACGTAGGCGTGCGCCGACCGGGTCATCTTGCGCCGCTGCTCGTCGCGCAACAGCACAGCCCGGTCCTTGGCCTGCGGGTAGTCCGGTTTCGCCCTCACCATGAGTGGTGAAGGTCACCGCGCGGCGGAAGGTTCCGTTAGGCGGCGTAGCCCATGGGGTGCTGTTCGGCGCCCAGGCCCTGCTCGAAGTCCTGCAGGATCTCGATGACCTCGCCCATCGGAGCCATGATCGGCTTGCCCTCTGGGAAGCGGTAGCGCCAGAAGGTGGCCACGTGGCTGAGCGTGCCGGCGCCTTCGCCGAGCGCCATGAACATCTCCGGCGACTTCAGCAGGAAGTCGCGGAAGGCGACGGCGTTGCCTTCGGTGAGCTGCTGGAACACCGCGTCATAGGTCTTCAGGTAGCCCATGACGGCCTTGACCTGTGCTTCGACTGCGGCGCGCAGGCGCACCTTCAGCTCGTCGACCATGACCATCAGGTCGCGGTCGCGCGGGCCGATCACGCGCACCTTGGTGATCTCGATCAGCACTTCCTTCAGCCGCGGCCAAAGGGTGTTCAGGACCCACTTGTAATAGAGGAAGCCCTTCCAGCTGAAGATGCCCTCGCGATAGCTCTCGCCCTCTAGCTGGAGGGTGAGGCGCAGGGGCTCCAGGCGCTCGTCGGTCTTCGACGACAGCAGGGCTTCCACGAGGCGGTTGGTGGCGCCGCCGGCCGCGCCGCCGTAGGCCAGCTCGATCAGGCGGGCGATTTCGCCGCCGACGAAGCGCTGCATCTTGTCCACGTCGCCGGGCGATATGTCGAAATAGGTCGGGCTGACCTCATAGCCGCGCCGCTTCATGTGCTCGCGCAGCAGGAAGGGATCGAGCGAGGGCAGCTCGTTGATGGCTTCGAGGATCTCGACGTCGCGCAGCATCTCCTCGGCGCCGCCGCGAAGCTCCTGCAGGACCGGCGTCCAGCCCTTCTCGTTGACGAACACCGTGCGCCCGCCCAGCGACAGGTCGGACTTGTCGAAGGGCACGATCAGCTTGGTGGCGTTGCGCGTCATGCCGTCGAAGAGGTCGAGCTCGTCGGCGCGCAGGCGGTGCTTGAGGATGACCGAGCCGTTGAGCACCGGGCTCTTGAACAGCGGCTGGTCGGTGTGTTCGGCGTTGCCGACGTTGCGCATGGCCAGCGCCGCCAGGTTCAGCACCCGGCTTGTCGACGCGGTTTTTTCGAGCCCGCGCAGGCTCCGATAGATGCGCTCGTTGCTCGAAGCCACGTCGGACCGTCCGGTCGATAAACAGCCGCTTCTGCGGCCCTCTAAAACTCATAATCGCCGCCAAACCCGAAAGGACAGTTAAAGCGATCCCGGATTCGCGGGCTTTCACAGGGGCGGCGCGCGGCCTAGCCTGAGGCGGTTCGCGGGGGGATTTGGGCCATGGATCGACGTCGATTGCTGGGGTTAACGGCCGCCGGAATCTCGGCCGCCGCCTTGCCGGCGTTCGCGGCGCCCGCCGCGGGGCGTCGCAAGCCCAACTTCGTGGTCATCCTCTGCGACGACCTGGGCTACGGCGACACCTCGGTCTACGGGCCGTCGAAGATCCGCACGCCGAACCTGGAGGCCATGGCCCGCGAGGGCACGGTGCTCACTGACTACTATTCGCCGGCCAACCTCTGTTCGCCGTCGCGGGCGGGGCTGCTGACCGGGCGCTACCCGGTGCGCACGGGGCTGGGCTACGAGGTGATCATGCAGCCGGAGGAGCGCGGCCTGCCGCTCTCCGAGGTGACCATCGCCAAGGCGCTGAAGCCGGAGTACGCCACGGCCCTGTTCGGCAAGTGGCACCTGGGGCATCGCGGCGCGGCCTGGCCGCCGACCAAGCACGGCTTCGACACCTTCTTCGGCATTCCCTACAGCCACGACATGGCGCCCTTGTCGCTGTTCGAGAGCCACGCGGGCTCCGACGAGGTCACGGCGAGCCCGGTCGACTATCCGCAGCTGCAGCAGCAATTCTACGCCCACGCCGAGGCTTTCATCGAAGCGAACAAGGACCGGCCGTTCTTCGTGGAGCTGGCGCTGTCGGCGCCGCACCTGCCGGAGCATCCCCACGCGCCGTTCGACGCCAAGACCACGGCCGGGCCGTACGGCGCGGTGGTCAGCGAGATCGATTCCATCGTCGGGCGGCTGAACGCCAAGCTGAAGGCGCTGGGGATCGAGCGCGACACCCTGGTGATCTTCACCTCCGACAACGGGCCGTGGTTCGAGGGCTCGGCGGGCGGCCTGCGCGAGCGCAAGGGCGGCGGCGGGTACGAGGGCGGCTACCGCGTGCCGTTCCTGGCGCGCCAGCCGGGGACCGTGCCGGCCGGCAAGCAGGTCTCCAGCATGGCTATGGGCATCGACCTCTTGCCGACCTTCTGCGCCATGTCCGGGCGCCTGGCGCCGGCCGGCGTCACGCTCGACGGGCGGGATATCTCCCAGGTGCTGACCGCAGGCGCCGCCTCGCCGCACGACGAACTGATCCTCTTCGACAACGAGCTGCCGGTGGCGGTCAGGACGCAGCGCTGGAAGTACGTGGCCCAGGGCTACTACCGGGGACTGATGCTGCCCTACCAGGCCATGGGCTACGCCGAGCTCTACGATCTGCAGGCCGACCCGTCCGAGAGCTACAGCGTCTCTGCGTCATATCCGGACGTGGCCAAGGCGATGAAGGACCGGCTGATGGCGGCGCGGGCGACCTTCGCGCCGTTCGCGCACAAGGAGCCGCCAGCCTATTTCAAGACCCTGCGGCAGAGCCTCGAGCAGCGGCAGGACTGACGCCCGCGGACGGCTGCGGCGCCGCGGCGAACTGCTCGGCGATCGCCTGGAACAGGCGCCCCGCGTCGATCGGCTTGGCGACGTGGGCGTCCATGCCGGCGGCGCTGTACTCGGCGATCTGGTGCGACATGGAGTTGGCGGTCAGGCCGATGATCGGGGTGCGCGCGCGGCCGGTCTCGGCCTCGCGGGCGCGGATGGCGCGGGTGGCGTCGGCGCCGTCCGTGTTGGGCATCTGGACGTCCATCAGGATGATGTCCCAGTCGCCGGTCTCCCACGCCTCGACCGCCAGGACGCCGTCCTCGACGATGTGCGGATCGACGCCGATCTGATCCAGCAGGGTGCGCAGCACCAGGCGGTTCACCTCGTTGTCCTCGGCGGCCAGGATGCGGACCTTGGCCAGCTCGGCCAGCGGCAGGCGCGGGGTGGTGTCGGCGGTTTCGTCGAGGCTGTCGCCCAGGCGGGTCAGCGGCAGGGTGACGGTGAAGGTCGAGCCCTGGCCGATCACGCTCTCGACGGCGATGGCGCCGCCCATCAGATCTGCCAGGCGGCGGCAGATGGACAGGCCCAGGCCCGTGCCGCCGAACTTGCGCGCTGTGGACGCGTCGACCTGGGTGAAGCTGTCGAACAGCGAGGCGAGCTTCTCGGCCGGAATGCCGATGCCGGTGTCGGCGACGCGGACCTCGAAGCCGCCGGCCGGGATCGGGCGGACCGACAGCGAAATCTCGCCCTCCGAAGTGAACTTCAGGGCGTTGGAGGTCAGGTTGTAGAGGATCTGGCGGATGCGGGTCGGGTCGCCCAGGTAGGCGCCGCGGGCCGGCGCGGCGTCGAGGCTGAGGCGCACGCCCTTGGCCTCGGCGATAGCGCTGAACGGCGCGAGCGCGCTCTCGGCCACCGCCTCCAGGTCGAAGGCGATCTCCTCGATCTCCAGCTTGCCGGCCTCGATCTTCGACAGGTCGAGGAAGTCGTTGAGGATGGTCAGCAGGGCCTCGCCCGACTGGCGGATGATCTTCAGGCGGCCGCGCTGGTCGGCGTCGAGGTCGCCGCTGGCCATGGCCTGGGCCATGCCCAGCACGCCGTTGAGCGGCGTGCGGATCTCATGGCTCATGGTGGCCAGGAAGGTCGACTTGGCGGCGTTGGCCTCGGCCAGCGCGATCTCGGCCAGCTTGCGGTCGGTGATGTTCTGCATCACGCCCAGCGAGCGGCGCGGCTCGCCGTCCGGACCCAGGGTCGGTCGCAGGGTGGAGGTCACCCAGACCAGCCGGTCGGGGCGGTTCAGACGGTACTCGGCGTGATGGCTCTCGCCGCGCGCGTCCTGCTCGTCCCAGATGGCGGCGACGCGCTCGCGGTCGTCGGGGTGGACGGTGGCGAGGCGGTCGCCGTAGGCCAGGTCGTCGAAGCTGAGCGCACCTTGGAAGAAGGTGTCGGCGGCGCCGGCGCCCCACAGGCCGCGGGTCTCGTAGTCCATTTCCCAGACGTGGATGCCGGCCAGCAGGACGGCGTCCTCCAGGCGGTCGACGGCGCGGCCCTGGTCGTCGGCGACGTCGGCGGCCGAGAGGCGCTGGCTCAGCACCAGGACGCCGGCGACCTCGCCGGAGCCGTCGCGCCACGGCAGGTTGGTGCTCTGCAGCCAGGTGGCGCGGCCGGACTTGCCGACCAGGCGCACGCGGTCGGTCTTCACCACCTCGCCGGAGAGGCAGCGCTGGAAGACGCCGCGCCATTGCTCGGCGCTGGGCACCAGCTCGAAGAAGTCGCGACCGACGGCGTTCTCGCGCGGCGTCCGCAGGTCGCGCTGCCACTCGTCGTTGACCGCCAGCACGCGCATGTCGCGGTCGGTGACGAGCACGGCGCCGTGCAGGCCCGCGATGAGGTCCTCCACAAAGCCCGTCAGCTCGGTCGCCCGATCGCTCATACGAAAGTCCTGCCCCCTAGCGTACGCCAGCTTACGAAAAGGGCCTTAAGAGCCCGTTCCCAAAACACCGGTCGCCGGTGCGACCTTTTGGTGTGACTTCTCAGGGCGCGGCGGGCAGGTTGGCGGTGCAACAGATGCCTCGGGAGGGCGCGCCGATGACCTTCAGGACCCTGATCTCGGCGATGTTCGCCGCCGCGATGCTGGCCGGGCCGGCCATGGCCGCGACGCCATCGCCGGATATCCGGCTCTACGCCATGGACTGCGGCCGGGCGACCTTGCCGGACGCCGACGCCTTCGCCGACGACGGGTCCTACAAGGGCCAGTCCAAGGCGCTGGTGATCCCCTGCTTCCTGATCCGCCATCCGAAGGGCGACCTGATCTGGGACACCGGGGTGCCGGAGACGATCGCCGACGCGCCGGGCCACAAGGCCGCCGGCGTGACCTTCGCGCGCAAGCTCACCGACCAGCTCAAGGACCTCGGCCTGACGCCCGCCGACATCAAGTATCTGTCGATCTCGCACAGCCACTACGACCACATTGGCAACGCCGGCCTGTTCGCCAGCGCGACCTGGATCGTCGACCCGCTGGAGAAGGACTACGCGTTCCGCCAGCAGGCCCGTGACGACAAGGCGGGCTTCGCGCGCTACGCGGCGCTGGAGGGCGCCAAGACCGTGCTGATCGAGGGCGACAAGCCCTATGACGTGTTCGGCGACGGCAAGGTGATGATCTACAAGGCGCACGGCCATACCCCCGGCCATACCGTGCTGCTGGTGCGGCTGGCTAAGGCCGGGCCGGTGATCCTGGCCGGCGACATGTGGCACATCGCCGAGAGCCGCCCAGGCCGGAAGGTGCCGCGGTTCAACTTCAACCGCGATCAGACGCTGGCCAGCATGGACAAGGTCGAGGCGCTGGCGACGGCGACCAAGGCGCGGGTGGTCATGGAGCACGTGCCGGCCGACTTCGACGCGCTTCCGAAATTCCCCGAGGCCCTGCGCTAGGCGGCGGCTCAGCCGAGCAGATCCAGGGCGTTGTGGTCGGCGATGTGCGTGCAGGCGCTATCGACCATCTGCATGAACATGTCGTCGCCGCGGGCGGTCTGCTTGACGATCATCGCCGCGAAGAAGGCGGTGAGGAACAGCAGAAAGGCGCCGCCGGCGTAGTCGCGCTGAAGGTCGTCCTCGCCGTAACCGGAGACGCCGCCGGACGTCAGGCCGTCCAGGTAGCGGGCCAGCAGCTCCGGCTCGTGGGCGCGGCGCACCTCGGGCGCGAGCGCGCCGGCCAGGAAGTAGGCCACGTCCACCGCCCCGGTCCCGAGCGCGATCGACTGCCAGTCGAGCACGGTGATGGGCCGGCCGCCGGCCGCCGTGCCGAACATCATGTTGTCGGGGCGGTAGTCGTTGTGGGTCAGGCAGCGCGGGCCACCGCCGGTGAGCGCGAAGCGGTCAAAGCGCGAGGTGAGCGTCTCGCCGACCTCGATGTGCGCGGGCTGCAGGCGCGGTCCGTAGCGGTCACGGAAGCCGAGCCACAGGCCGCGCACCGCCTCGGGCGTGGCCTGGCTGGCCGGCGCGGCGCGCGCGCCGGAGATCCAGGGCAGGTCGTCGATGGCCGGATCGCCCCAGTGGGAGGCGTGCAGCTTCGCCGCTTCGTCGATGACAAGGCGGGCCTGGTCGAGGCTGACGCCATTGAGCTGATCGCCCTGCTCGGCGGGCGCCAGGTCCTCCATCAGCAGCACGAACTCGCCGGTGGATTCTTCGACGTCCGTGAAGTGGACCATCGGCGTGGAGATGCGGGCGGTGGCGGCGAGGTGGCGGTAGAACTGCACCTCGCGGACGTAGTTGCCGAGGGCCACGCCGGTGGCGAAGCTGTCGGGGTCCGCGGAAGGAAACTTGCCGACCACCGAGGCCGGCGCGGCCTCGCCGCCGCGGGCGTAGGTCAGGGCGAAGCGCACGCTGTCGCCGATCTGGCCGGTGCCCACCGCCTTGGCGGTGAAGCTCTTCACCACGGCGTCGACGCCGCCGGCCTGCAGGGCGCGGGTCAGCCAGTCGGCGTCGACGGCTTCGGGGCGGCGGATGTCGGGAAGCGCGCTCACAGGGTGTGCACGTAGACTTCGTTGAGCGCGATCTCGCCGTCCTTGAGAAGCACGAGGTCGAAGCCGCGCAGGCGCCCGGCCGAGCCGCCGTCACCGATGTCGCAGTACCAGCGGCCGCAGAAGCCGCCAGGGATCGGCCAGACCTCGTCGGGCGTGTAGGTCATGGGCGGCGTGGCCCCGAACAGGCCGGTGAGATAGGCGCTGAGCGCCTCGCGGCCGGTGAGGCCCGCGGCGGTCTGCGGGTCCTTGTACGTGCAGTCGGCGGCGTAGAAGGCGGCGAGCCGCGGCACGTCCTTGGCGGTCCAGGCGGCCAGCCAGTCGGCGTTGAACGCCGTGATCTCTTCGAGGGTCATGGGGTCAGGCTTCCTCGTGATCCAGGATGCGGGCGCGGCTCGCCTCGGTGAAGTAGTCGGCGGGGGCGGCCTCGGGGCCGGCCATCACCGCCAGGCCGTTCAGGCCCAGGCTCGGGTCGGCGGCCATACGCTCGAAGTGGCGGCGGCGGCGCTCGCGCGCGGCGGGCCCGAACTCCATGTCGAGCCCGGCCTGGATCGTGGCGGCGAAGCGCAGGCGGCGCATCCGCTCGGCGCGCTCTTCGGCGTAGGGGGCGAAGGCGGCGGGGGACCAGTCGTCGCTCGCCGCCAGGATGTCGGAGACGATGCGCACGTCGCGGTAGGTGATGGAGAGGCCGAGGCCGATGATCGGGTCGTTCCAGCCGGCGGCGTCGCCCACCAGCACGCAGCCTGGCGCGAAGGGTTCGTCGGTCCAGGAATCGGCGTTGATGTAGCTGTAGAGCGGGCCGGCGGGGCGGCCGGCCACCAGGTGGCGGTTGGCTGGGCTGCAGGCCATGGCGAAGCTGTCGAGGAAGCGGCGCGGGCCGTCGGGGCCCTTGAACCTCTGGGCCTGGTCGAGCGCATAGCCGCCGTAGACGCGCACGCGGCCGTCGCCCTGCGGGAAGGCCAGGAAGCCGAAGTCGCCCTCGGTGCCGATGCTCTGCAGGTCCGGGTCCCAGCCGTCGCAGCCCTCGACCAGCAGGCCGGCGAACCAGTGGTGCGGCTTGTCCTGATGCAGCGTGATCCCGGCGGCCTCGCGCACGCCGGAGGTGCGGCCGTCGGCGCCGACCAGCAGGCGGGCCGAGGCGCGGGTCTCGCGGTCGCCTTCGAGGAAGGTGACGGCGGGCTCGGCGCCCAGCCGCAGGTCGCTCACCTGGACGCCGCGGCGGGCGTCGGCGCCGGCGGCGCGAGCGGCGTCGAACAAGGTCTGGCAGTGGTGCGGGTGGCCGATGCACAGCGGCCCCGCCACGTCGGGGGCGAAGATGTTGAGCGGCAGGGCGCTGGCCGCCGCGGCCTCCGGATCGCGGCTCTCGTCGAAGGTGATGTGGCGGGTGATGTGGTGGCCGCCCGCCCCCATCAAAAGGTCGTAGAGGCCGAGGCGCTTGACCTCGGTCACGCCCCAGGGCGCGATCCACTCGCCGCGCACACGATCGACGTACTGCTCGGAGGCCTCCAGCAGCAGCACGCTGCGGCCGGCGCGGGCGAGCACGATCGCCAGCGCCGAGCCGCCGATCCCGCCGCCGACGATGATCACGTCGTAGTCCGCCATGGGGTCCTGTCTCCGTCCGCGAACGGACCTTCGCGCGTTGGCGTGGGGGAAGGAAAGGGGCCGCGGCTAGGGGTCGTCCTGGCAGGACGCCGGCGCGGTATGGGGGAAGCGCTCGCGCCATTGGCTGTCGAAGGCCGCGCGTTCGCGCTCGTAGTCGGGGCCGTCGACGCTGTCGAAGCTCGAGCGGAAGGCGTAGGCGGCGCCGGGGCGGCCGTGGCGCGGGTTTTCGAGGTAGATCTCGATCTCCGGGCGGTCCTGGTGGTTCTTGGGCCGCTTCAGGGTGATCGTGGCCTGGACGCAGTAGGACCCGCCGGCGTCCAGCGGGTTCAGGCTGTTGGTCAGCTCGCAGGGGCCGCCGGTCCAGGCGACGGCCTTCGCCTCGCGCCGGGTGAGGTCGGTGAGCCAGGCGCCCACGGCGATCTCGCCGTCGCAGTGGTCCTGCAGGTTGTCGATCAGCTTCAGGGGTGAGGCTTTGGCCGCGGCGATCAGGCGCGCGTTCGGAAAGCCGTGGGTGGTCCCGGTCGCGGAGGGCTTTGGTCTGGCCAGGGCCGCCGAACTGACGGCCAAGGCGGCGATCAGGACAGCGGCGCTCAGCGCATGGCGACGCATGGTCAGGAGGCTCGCGGCTTGACCTTGCCGGCCGCCTCGGCGGCGCGGGCGCGGGCTTCGGTGATGTCCTTCGCGCGGGCGAGCGCCACGCCCATGCGGCGGCGCAGGTAGCTCTCCGGCTTGCCGAACAGGCGCAGGTCCGCGCCGGGCACGGCGAGGGCGTCGGCGACGCCGTCGAAGGCGATGCCCTGGGCGTCCAGCCCGCCATAGATCACCGCGCTGGCGCCGGGCTCGCGCAGGCCCACGTCCACGGGCAGGCCCAGGATGGCGCGGGCGTGGATGGCGAACTCGCTCTGGACCTGGGTGGCGAGGGTGACCAGGCCGGTGTCGTGCGGGCGCGGGCTGACTTCTGAGAACCAGACCTGGTCGCCCTTCACGAAGAGTTCGACGCCGAACAGGCCGAGGCCGCCCAGGGCGTCGGTGACCTTGGCGGCCATGTCGCGGGCGGCGGCGAGCGCGGCGGGGCTCATGGCCTGGGGCTGCCAGCTCTCCACATAGTCGCCCTTCACCTGGCGGTGGCCGATGGGCTCGCAGAAGCTGGTGACGGTCTGCCCGTTGGGGCCGAGGCTGCGCACGGTGAGCTGGGTGATCTCGAAGTCGAAGGCCACGCGGCCCTCGACGATGACGCGGGCCTCAGCCACCCGGCCGCTCTCCAGGGCATAGCGCCAGGCGGCGGCGATCTCGCCCGGGGTCTCGACGTAGGACTGGCCCTTGCCGGACGAGCTCATCACCGGCTTGACGAAGCAGGGGAAGCCGACGGCCTTGGCGCCGGCGGCGAGCTCGGCTTCGGTCGACGCGAAGGCGTAGGCGCTGGTGGCCAGGCCGAGGTCCTCGGCGGCCAGCCGGCGGATGCCCTCGCGGTTCATGGTGAGCTGGGCGGCCCGCGCGGTCGGGATGACCGTGGCCAGGCCCGCCGCCTCGATGGCGGCCAGCTCGTCGGTGGCGATGGCCTCGATCTCCGGCACGATCAGGTGTGGGCGCTCGGCCTCCACCAGGGCGCGCAGGGCCTTCGCGTCGGTCATGGCGATGACGTGGCCGCGGTGGGCGACCTGCATGGCCGGCGCGTCGGCGTAGCGATCGACGGCGATCACCTCGCAGCCCAGCCGCTGCAGCTCTATGGCCACCTCCTTGCCGAGCTCGCCGGAGCCCAGGAGCATCACCCGGACGGCGGTGGGCGAGAGCGGCGTTCCGAGACGCCTAGCTTTCGGGGCCATTGGACCAGAGCTTGGCCTTTGCGGCGGCGGCCACGGCGTCGGCGGTGATGCCGAAGTGCTTGTAGAGGACGTCGGCCGGGGCGCTGGCGCCGAAGGTCGACATGCCGATGAAGGCGCCGTTCTCGCCGATGAAGCGGTCCCAGCCCTGGCGGACGCCGGCCTCGACCGCCACGCGGACGTCGGTCTCGCCGATCACCTGGGCCTGGTAGTCGGCAGGCTGCTGGTCGAACAGCTCCCAGCAGGGCGTCGAGACGACGCGGGCGCCGATGCCCTCGGCCTCCAGCTTCTCGCGAGCGGCCAGCGCGACCGAGACTTCCGTGCCCGAGGCGAAGATCGTCACCTGGGCGGGATGGCCGGCGGCGGCGAGCTGATAGGCGCCGCGCGCCGACAGGTTCTCGCCGGCCACGGCGGTGCGCGACGCCGGGACCTTCTGGCGGGACAGCGCCATGACCGACGGCGTCGTCTTGGTCTCCAGCGCCAGCTTCCAGCACTCGGCCGCCTCCACCCCATCGGCGGGGCGGTAGACGTTGAGATTGGGGATCGCGCGCAGGGAGGCGACATGCTCCACCGGCTGGTGGGTGGGCCCGTCCTCGCCGACGCCGATGCTGTCGTGGGTCATGACGTGGATGACGCGCACGCCCATCAGGGCGCCCAGGCGGATCGCCGGGCGGCTGTAGTCGGAGAAGACGAGGAAGGTGCCGGAATAGGGGATCACCCCGCCGTGGACGGCCATGCCGTTCATGGCCGCGGCCATGCCGAACTCGCGCACGCCATAGTGGACGTAGCGGCCGCCGCGGGTCTCGATGTCGAAGGTTCCGGTGCCCTTGACGATGGTGTTGTTGGAGCCGGTCAGGTCGGCCGAGCCGCCGATCATCTCCGGGATGGCGGGGACCAGCTGTTCCAGCGCTGCGCCGGAGTGCTGGCGGGTGGCCAGCGCCGGCTTCTCGGCCTCCAGCCTGGCGATCAGAGCGTCGGTGGTCGCGAAGGCGCCGGCGGGCAGGTCGCCGGCCATGGCGCGCTCGAACTCGGCCTTGCCCGGCGCGGCGGCGAGCTGTGCTTCCCAGGCCTTGCGCACCTTGGCGCCCTTGCGGCCGGCGGCGCGCCAGGGCTTGAGCACCTCGTCAGGAACGACGAAGGGCGGGGCGGACCAGCCCATGGCGATGCGGGCGTCGGCGATTTCCTTGTCGAACAGGGAATAGCCGTGGCCGTGGGGGTCGCCCTCCATGGGGCCGGCGCCCTTCAGGATGATGGTCTTGCAGGCGATCATCGTCGGGCGGTCCTGCTTCGTCGCCCAGCGCATGGCCGCGGCGATCTTGCCGTAGTCGTGCCCGTCCACCGCCTTGACCGCCCAGCCGGCGGCCTTGAAGCGGGCCAGCTGGTCGCCGGTCTCGGAGATGGTGGCGACGCCGTCGATGGTCACGTCGTTGTTGTCGAACAGGACGGTCAGCTTGTTGAGCTTCAGGCGGCCGGCCAGGTGGATGGCCTCGTGGCTGACGCCCTCCATCAGGCAGCCGTCGCCGGCGATCACCCAGGTGCGGTGGTCCACGAGGGGCCCGAAGCGGGCGGCCAGATGGGCCTCGGCCATGGCCATGCCGACCGAGGTGGCCAGCCCCTGGCCCAGCGGGCCGGTGGTGGTCTCGACGCCCGGGGTGTGGCCGTACTCCGGGTGGCCCGGGGTGTTGGAGCCGAGCTGCCGGAAGTTCTCGATCTGCTGCATGGTCACGGCCTTGACGCCGGTCAGGTGGAGCAGGCTGTAGAGCAGCATCGAGCCGTGGCCGGCGGAGAGCACGAAGCGGTCGCGGTCGGCCCAGTCCGGACGGGCGGCGTCGTATTTCAGGAATTTCGTGAACAGCACGGTAGCGACGTCGGCCATGCCCAGCGGCATGCCCTGGTGACCGGACTTGGCCCTGTGCACCGCGTCCATGGACAGCGCGCGGATGGCGTTGGCCATCATCTGGAGAGGGGCGGGCATCGGGCTCCCGAGTCGTCAGCGTTAAGGATTGGGACGCGGTTCGCACGCGTGGCGGCGAGGGTCAAGAAACCGTGGGGCAAAGAGGTCGGTTCCACCCTTCCGAGTCACCGCGACGCAGGCCTATAGTCCGTATGCTGGAAGCCTTTTCGGGAGGACGGCGATGAGCGGCGGCGAAAGCGCCCTGGACCTGGCGGCCCGGCGGCTGGAACAGGCGGTCCACGTCCTGGAGCAGCGGCTTGCCCAGCGCCTGAAGGCGGCCGGCGCCGAGGCCGGCGGGCTGTTCGACGCCGATCGCGCCAGCCTGGCCGCCCAGCTCGACGAGGCCAAGGCCCGCGAGAAGGAGCTCGAGGCCGCCGGCGCCGAGGCCTCGGCCGCGCTGGGTCGCGCCATCCTGGAAATCCGCGCCGCGCTGAACGGCGCCGCGCCTGCGGAGCATTAGTCGATGGCTCAGATCAGCGTCGAGGTGAACGGCCGGCCCTATGCGGTGGGCTGCGAGGACGGCCAGGAGCCGCACCTGATGGAGCTGGCCAAGCTGTTCGACCACCAGGTCCGGCAGGTGAGCCAGGACATGGGCCAGCTCGGCGACACCCGGCTGTTCCTGATGGGCGCCCTGCTGCTGGCCGACGAGCTGGCCGATGCGCGGTCAAGGCTGGCCTCCATGCAGACCGACATGAGCCGCCTGCAGTCCGACCGCGCCCGGATCGAGACCCGCGCCGTCTCGGCCCTGGAAGGCGCCGCCAAGCGCATCGAGAAGCTGGCCTCGGAAGACGCCTGAGCTTCTGCTATCCTGCCGGCCTGTGACGGAGCCCCGGCATGGCCTCTCTCGACACCGCCCACCACGGCGACTTCTTCTCCAGCGACAGCTGGATCTGGTGGCAGCAGCGCCGCCTTCGCTACAACCTGACGCTGGCGGCCGGCGGCTGGCTCGCCTAGGGCCTGGCCTTGGGGCTGAACTACGCCTTCGCCCATCCGGTCTGGAAGAATTGGCAGGGCGGCCTGGGGATGACGATTTTCCTGGGCGTCGTCTACCTGGTGGTCATGGGCTTCGCGAACGTCGCCTACCTGCTCGGCCCGGCGGTCGAGGGCTGGACCCGGCCCGCCGACGTGGACCGCTACAGGCGCACCGCCTTCGCCATGGGCTTGTGGGGCTCGCTGCTCGTGCCGGCGACGTTCCCGCTGGTGCAGCTGGCGATGCTGATCGCCCACTCCGGCGCGCCGCACGCCGGCGGCTAGGACCGGCCGGCTCGCACGCGTTCCTTGAGAATTAACCCCCGAGGCCCTATCTTCTGAAGCGGCGGGTCTGCTGTGGCCCTCGTCGAAGGCGACATATTCCAGCGACCTTAATTCACTCTTAGGGAGCTGTCCCTGTTCGGGATCGTGGTCTCGAGCATACGGCGCCCACCTGGTCTACCAGGTCGAGGGAATGAAACAGTCCTTCACGGTTCTCACGGCGCCGCCACCTAGCTCCCTGTTTCCTTTACCTTCCTTGGGGATTTCCCGGGTAAGGTGAGGCTGTGGCCAAGCCCCTCGACAAGAAAGCCCTGCGCATCGAGATGCGCTCGCTCCGCCGCCGCCTGGCGGAGGAGCAGCCGGACGCGTCGCAGCGCGCGGCGCGGCGCCTGCCGCTGTCGCGGTTCGCGCGGTTCAGCATCGTCGGCGCCTATTGCGCGGTGGGCTCGGAGCTCGACCCCGGCCCGGTGCTGAACGCCATCCTCAACTTCGATCCCGGCCGGGTGAAGGCCGCCCTGCCGGTGGCGGTGGACCGCGATTCCCCGCTGAAGTTCCGCCAGTGGCGGCCGCTGGAGGACACCCTGATCGAGGACGCCTTCGGCATCCCCTCGCCGGCCCCGAGCTGCCCGGAGCTGCTGCCGAACCTGATGATCACCCCGGTGCTGGCCTTCGACCGCCAGGGCGGGCGGCTGGGCCAGGGCGCCGGGCACTACGACCGCACGCTCCGGAACCTGCGCCGCCAGCGGCCGGTTTTCGTGCTCGGCCTGGCGTTTGCCGGGCAGGAGCTGCCCGAGGTGCCGATGCTGGAGCACGACGAACGCCTCGACGCCATCGTGACGGAGACGGAGTACATCGAAGTCGCTAGAGATAAGCGATGAGGTTCGCCTTCTTTGGAGACGTGGTCGGCCGTTCGGGCCGGGAGGGTCTCGCCGACCACCTGCCGGGGCTGCGCAAGCGGCTGGGCCTGGAGTTCGTCATCGTCAACGCGGAGAACGCCGCGGCCGGCTTCGGGATCACCGAGTCGACGGCGCGCGAGCTGTTCGACGCCGGCGCCGACTGCCTGACGCTGGGCAACCACAGCTGGGACCAGAAGGAAGCGCTGACCTACATCGTGCGTGAGCCGCGGCTGATCCGGCCGCTGAACTATTCGGCCTTCTCCGATGCGCCCGGGCGCGGGGCGCAGCTGTTCGAGACCGGAAGCGGCAAGCAGATCCTGGTGATCAACCTGCTGGGCCGGGTGCACATGGACAGCCTCGACGACCCGTTCGCGGCCGTCGACAAGGCGCTGGAAGCCTGCCCGCTCGGCCAGGCGGCCGACGCCGTGGTGGTCGACATGCACGCCGAGGCGACCAGCGAGAAGATGGCCATGGGCCACTTCTGCGACGGCCGCGCGAGCCTGGTGGTGGGCACCCACACCCACGTGCCGACGGCGGACTGCCAGATCCTGGTGGGCGGCACCGCCTACCAGACCGACGCCGGCGCCTGCGCCGACTACGACAGCGTGATCGGCAATCAGAAGGAAGAGCCGCTGCGGCGCTTCACCACCCGCATTTCCGGCGGCCGCTACAAGCCCGCCGAGGGCCCGGCCACGGTCTGCGGAGTCTTCGTCGAGACAGACAACGCGACCGGGCTCGCGCGCCGCGTCGAACCGATCCGCATCGGTGGACGGCTGTCGGAGAGCGTGCCGGTGGTCGAGGCGGTCAGCGCCTAGTTTCCCTCCCCTTCATGGGGAGGGTAGCGAGCAAAGCGAGACGGGTGGGGAGGTCGCGTTCAAGCGCTGCCTCCGCACGCCGGCCCGCACTTCCCCACCCTGATCGCTTCGCGATCTGTCCCTCCCCATTAAGGGAGGGGAGGCTTTTCCTTCGGCTGCTTGTCCTTGGGCAGGATCAGGTCCGAGAGGATCAGCTTGCCGGTCTTGGCCTTGTCCAGGTGGGCGAAGCGGCGCGCGGTGGCGTGCTTCCACTCTTCCAGGCTGACCTTGCCGTCGACGTTCTCGTCGGCGTTGGCCACCGGCTGCGCCTCGTTCAGCAGGGAGTAGCGCGCCGCGCCCTCGCGCCCGGCGCCGGGCGCCGTGGCGGCGACGCTGGGGATCGAAGAGCCGTAGTCCGCGCCGCCGGCATGGCCGTCCCGGGTCGGGCCCTCGCCGCCGCCGCCGCGACGTCCGCCGCCGCCGCCGCCGCGACCGCCACCGCCGCCTCTGCGGCCGCCGCCTTGCGGACCTGCGCCCTGCTCGTTGTCCTGCAGGGCGAGCTCGGGGACGATGTCGCGCTCATAGGCCTGCAATTCGAAGCCATCGAGCTTGTCGTCGTGGTTGGTGTCCAGCGTCCGGAAGAAGCGCAGGGCGTCGGCGGTGAACTCCGCCTCGTCGATGGCGCCGTCGTGGTTGGTGTCGGCGCCGGCGAACCAGACGGTCAGGCCGTTGTCGCCGCGGAACGGCTCGCCGGAGGGGCTGAGGAACAGCCGCGGGCGGCGCACCGGCTTGGGCGGCGGCGGGTCGCTGCCCAGGTCGACGATGGGCGCATGCGGCTGCGCCTGGACGGCGCCCGCCAGGGGCCAGGCCAGGGCCGCGATCAGGGCCGCCGCCAATATCCGTCGCGCCATTCCGGTGGGATCCTCCGCTTCAGCCAAGCTCTCGCGCACGGCTGAGGCCAAATTGCGCCGCGCCGATGTCGGCCGCGAAACCCTTTCCTCCGGGCCTCGGAGCGGGTCTAACTGCGCAAGCTTTGCCACGCCGGGAGCCCGCATGCTCACCAAATTCCTCGTCCGCTTCATCTTCGGCGCGCTCGGCCTGTGGGTGGCCTCCAAGCTGCTCGCCGGCCAGATCGTGTTCGCCAGCCCCACCGCGCTCGTGCTGGCGGCGATGATCCTGGGCGTGATCAACGCCATCGTGCGCCCGATCGTGGTGATCCTCACCCTGCCGCTGACCATCGTGACGCTGGGCCTGTTCCTGCTTCTGGTGAACGCCGCGATGATCGGCCTGGCCTCAGTGGTGGTGCCGGGCTTCCACGTGCACGGCGTCGTCGCCGGCGTGCTCACCGCGGTCATCACCGGCGTCTCAAGCTGGATCGGTGGGATGATCCTGCACGACGAGCGGCGCGAGTACCGCTAACGAGCGCTCAGGCCGGCGCGGCGGCCATGCCCGAAGCGATCAGGGCGTCGACGGCCTCCGCCGAATAGCCGGCCTCGATCAGCACCTCGCGCGTGTGCTCGCCCAGCTTGGGCGCGGCGGACCGGGGCGAGGTGTCCATGCCGGGGAAGCGCACCGGCGAGGCCGGCCCCCAGAAGCTGCCGCCCCAGCCGTCCGGCGTCTCGACGAAGCAGCCGGCCTCGTGCGCCTGCGGATTCATTTCCAGCTCCTGCAGGGTCTCCATCGGCCCCCAGCCGATGTCGGCGGCGTTCAGCAGTTCGGCGGCCTGCTCCAGGGTCATGGCCTCGAAGGCGGCCTCCAGGATGCCGCGCACATAGCGCACGTCCTGGATGTCGGTGTACGGCGGCAGGTGCTTGGGGTTGGCCAGCACATCCTCGCGGCCGATGGCGCGCAGCACGTTTGGAAGGTCGTTCGCGGTCTTCACGACGATCACGAACCAGCGGTCGTCGCCGGTGTGGAACATGCCCGACAGCGCCACCATCCGGTCCTTCTTAGGCTGGGCGGTGGTCACGTCCCCGTAGCGCAGCTGCAGCGACAGATCCCAGCCAATCGCGAAAGCGCCGACCCGCATCAAGGCGGTCTCCACCTGGCGTCCGCGTCCGGTGTTGGTCCGTTCGTGGAGGGCGGCCAGCACGCCGCTGAGCGTCGCCAGGGCGGTGAAGTGATCACCGAAGCCCGGACGGCTGGCGAACGGCTCCTGGTCCGGCGGGATGAACGAATGGGCCACGCCGCTGCGGGCCCAGAAGGCGGTGATGTCGAAGGCCGCCACATCGGCCATCTCGCCGGTCAGGCCGTAGCCGGTGACGTTGGCGTAGATCAGCGCCGGCAGTTCGTCCTTCAGGCTGTCGTAGTCGAGCCGTGCGCGGGTCAGCGAGCCGGGGCGCACGTTGGTGATGAAGATGTCGGCCTGGCGGAGCAGGGCGATCAGGGCGGCGCGGCCTTCGGGCTGCGAGGTGTCCAGCACGACGCCGCGCTTGCCGCGGTTCTCCATCGAGAACACCGGATTGCCCGGGCTCTCGGCGGTGTCGGGGAAGAAGGCGCGGGTGGCGTCGCCGACGGCGCTCTCGACCTTGATCACGTCGGCGCCCCAGTCGGCCAGAATGCCCGCGCAACTGGGCCCGGCCACCCAGGTGGACCATTCGACGACCTTCAGGCCTGACAGCAGCATGGGCGGGCTCCGTGACGCGATCGCGGCATAGTGGACGCCGTACCGCTTAGTGAAAAGCGCCGCTGGGCGCACGCGTTTTGCACAGCCCGATGATTTCGCAGGCCGACCGGATCGACGCCGCGCGCGCCGCCCGCGATCATGACCTAGGCTGACCGCGCCCACAGGAGATGTCCCGCGCCATGTCGATCCCGAAGAGTCCGGCGCTTGACCGCCGCCAGCTGATCACCGCCGGCGCGGGCGCGGCGAGCCTCGCCGGGCTGGCGGCGGCCGCCCAGGCGCAGTCCGCCCCGACAGTGAAGCTCAAGACCCCGTGCGTGGTCTCCACCTGGGACTTCGGCGTCGCGGCCAACGCGGCGGCCTGGGCGGTGCTGTCCAAGGGCGGGGCGGCGCTGGATGCCGTGGAGGCCGGCGCGCGCGTGCCCGAGGCTGATCTGAGCAACCACAGCGTCGGGCGGGCCGGCTATCCGGACCGGGACGGCCATGTGAGCCTCGACGCCAGCATCATGGACCAGAAGGGCGACTGCGGCGCGGTCGCGGGCCTGGAGCACATCGCCCACCCGATCTCGGTGGCGCGCCGGGTGATGGAGCGGACGCCGCACGTCCTGCTGGTGGGCGACGGCGCCCTGCAGTTCGCCGTGGAGCAGGGGTTCAAGCGCGAGGAGTTGCTGACGCCGGAGTCGCGGAAGGCCTGGAAGGCGTGGCTGAAAGAGAAGAAGTACCACCCCGTGGCCAACAGCGAGGTGCGCTCCTACGGCCGCGACCTGGGCCTGCCCGGCGGCAAGAAGAACCACGACACGCTGGGCATGCTGGCGGTGGACGCGCGGTCCGACCTGTCCGGCGCCTGCACCACCAGCGGCATGGCCTGGAAGCTGCGCGGCCGGGTCGGCGACAGCCCGATCATCGGGGCCGGCCTCTATGTGGACAATGAGGTCGGGGCGGCCACCTCCACCGGCGTGGGCGAGGAGGTGATCCGCAACGTGGGCAGCTTCCTGGTGGTGGAGCTGATGCGCCAGGGCCGTTCGCCCCGGGAGGCCTGCCGCGAAGCCGTGGCGCGCATCCTGAAGCGCAAGGTCGCCCATGATCCCGACTTCCAGGTGGGCTTCCTGGCGGTCAACAAGGCCGGTGAGGTCGGGGCCTGGGCCGTGCAGAAGGGCTTCAGCTACGCCTGCTGCGACGCGACGTCCCAGACCCTGATCCTGCAGAGCGAAAGCTTCTCGTGAGCCGCGTGCGCCTGGAGATCTGCCTCGACACGCCGGCCGGGCTGGCCGCGGCCGTCGCCGGCGGGGCAGACCGCATCGAACTGTGCTCAGCCCTGGACAGCGAGGGGCTGACGCCGGCGCCCGGGTTGATGGCCCAGGCCGGCGCCTGCGGGGTGGAGACCTTCGCCCTGATCCGCTCGCGGGCCGGCGACTTCGTGTTCGGCGAGCGGGACCTGGACGCCATGCGGCGGGACATCGACGCGGCGCGGGCGGCGGGCCTGGCCGGGGTGGTGCTGGGGGCCAGCCTTCCCGACGGACGCTTGGACGAGCGCGCGCTCGCCGGCCTGATCGCCCACGCTTCGGGTCTGGGGGTGGCGCTGCACCGCGCCTTCGACGTGACCCCGGACAAGGCGCAGGCGCTGGAGACGGCGATCGGGTTGGGGTTCGCGCGGATCCTGACCTCCGGCGGCCGGCCCGGCGCGCCGGAAGGCGCCGCGGTCATTGCTGACCTGATCCGCCAGGCGGGCGACCGGATCGTGATCATGCCCGGCGCGGGGCTCGATGCTGGGAACATCGCCGACTTCGTTCGCCGCACCGGCGCCAGGGACGTCCACGCCGCCTGCCGCGCGCCGCTGCCGAACCTGCGCGGCGGCCTCGACGCCGAACTGGGCTTTGTCACGCCTGGCCTGCAGGACACCAGCCAGGCGGAGGTCGAGGCGATGCGGCGGGCGCTGGACGGGCTGGGCTGAGGGGCCCAAAGAAAAAGGGCGGGACCCTGCGGTCCCGCCCTTCTCATTCTCAAGCGCTGAGCGTCGTGGACTAGAAGTCCATGTCGCCCATGCCGCCCATGCCGCCGCCGGGCATGCCGCCGCCTTGGCCGCCCTTCTTGGGCGCCTCGACGATGGCCGCTTCGGTGGTGATCAGCAGGCCGGCGACCGAGGCCGCGTCCTGCAGAGCCGTGCGGACGACCTTGGCCGGGTCGATGACGCCGGCCTTGACCATGTCGACGTACTCTTCCGTCTGGGCGTTGAAGCCGAAGGTGGCGGACTTGTTTTCCAGCACCTTGCCGACCACGATCGAGCCTTCGACGCCGGCGTTTTCGGCGATCTGGCGGATCGGGGCCTGGAGCGCGCGGCGCACGATGGCGACGCCGGCTTCCTGGTCATCGTTGTCGCCCTTGAAGCCGTCCAGAACCTTGGACGCCTTCAGCAGGCAGACGCCGCCGCCGGGCACGATGCCTTCTTCCACGGCCGCGCGGGTCGCGTTGAGGGCGTCGTCGACGCGGTCCTTCTTTTCCTTCACTTCCACTTCGGTGGAGCCGCCGACGCGGATCACGGCAACACCGCCGGCCAGCTTGGCCAGGCGCTCTTGCAGCTTTTCCTTGTCGTAGTCCGAGGTGGTGTCTTCGATCTGCTTCTTGATCTGGGCGATGCGGGCCTCGATGCCGGCCTTGTCGCCCGAACCGTCGACGATCGTGGTGTCGTCCTTGTTGATCGTGACCTTCTTGGCCTTGCCGAGCATTTCGAGGGTGACGTTCTCGAGCTTGATGCCCAGGTCTTCGCTGATCAGCTCACCGCCGGTCAGGATGGCGATGTCTTCCAGCATGGCCTTGCGGCGATCGCCGAAGCCCGGCGCCTTGACGGCGGCGACGCGCAGGCCGCCGCGGAGCTTGTTGACCACCAGGGTGGCCAGGGCTTCGCCTTCGACGTCTTCCGCGATGATCAGCAGCGGGCGGCCCGACTGGACCACCGCTTCCAGCACCGGCAGCAGGGGCTGCAGCGAGGAGAGCTTCTTTTCGAAGAGCAGGATCATCGGCTCTTCGAGTTCGGCCTCCATCTTCTCGGCGTTGGTGATGAAGTAGGGCGACAGGTAGCCGCGGTCGAACTGCATGCCTTCGACGACGTCGAGTTCGGTCTCGGCGGTCTTGGCTTCCTCGACGGTGATGACGCCTTCGTTGCCGACCTTGGCCATGGCGCGGGCGATCATCTCGCCGACTTCGGTGTCGCCGTTGGCGGAGATGGTGCCGACCTGGGCGATTTCCGAGTTGTCGGAGACCTTCTTGGCCGAGTTCTTGATCTCCTCGATGACCTTGGCGACCGCCTTGTCGACGCCGCGCTTCAGGTCCATCGGGTTCATGCCGGCGGCCACCGACTTCAGGCCCTCGACGACGATGGCTTGCGCCAGCACGGTCGCGGTGGTGGTGCCGTCACCGGCCTTGTCGTTGGTCTTGGAGGCGACTTCGCGGATCAGCTGGGCGCCGAGGTTCTCGAACTTGTCGGTCAGTTCGATTTCCTTGGCGACGGTGACGCCGTCCTTGGTCGAGCGCGGAGCGCCGAACGACTTCTCGATGACCACGTTGCGGCCCTTGGGGCCCAGGGTCACCTTGACGGCGTTGGCGAGGGTGTTGACGCCGCGCAGCATGCGGTCGCGCGCGTCGGAAGCGAAATAGACGTCTTTCGCAGCCATGTGGGGAACTCTCTTTCTGGTGTTGTTCGGGGAATGACGCGGGCGGGGCCGTTAGGCCTCGAGCACGCCCAGGACGTCGCTTTCCTTCATGATCAGGAGGTCCTGACCGTCGAGCTTGATCTCGGTGCCGGACCACTTGCCGAACAGGATCTTGTCGCCCTTCTTCACGTCGAGCGGCTGAACCTTGCCGGACTCGTCACGCGCGCCTGGGCCGACGGCGACGATCTCGCCTTCCTGCGGCTTTTCCTTCGCGGTGTCGGGGATGATGATCCCGCCCTTGGTCTTTTCTTCTTCCTCGACGCGCTTGACGAGGACGCGATCTCCCAGGGGACGAAACGCCATAATGCTCTTTCTCCGTTCGAGACGGTTGGATTGGTACGGTGTCGACAGCGGTCAGGGGACGCGTGTTAGCAGTCACTCCCCTTGAGTGCCAACGCCGGGCTGCAAGTAGGAAAAGGCCCTCAGAGAGTCAAGGATTGCCGCCCGGAAATCGCGGTAGCGCTTGGCCGGGGCATAGAATTCCATTGGAGGCGCCACACTGGCGCCGCTAGGGTCGGTTTTCATCGAGCTGAATATAATCTGGAGAGAAACCATCCATGCGACGCGCCCTCGCCCTGGCCGCCCTCATCGCGCTCGGCGCCGCCGGCACGGCCTCGGCCGAAAAATGGACCAAGTATGTGGACGGCTCGGCCCCGGGCACCGCCTGGTCCTATGACGCCGACTACAGCTACAAGGACAAGCAGACCGGCCGTCTGGTGGTGATGCAGGCGATCTCCAAGCCGGAGAGCAAGCTGGGTCCGGCCGCGCCGGGCGCCGCGGACGGCGTCGGCAGCGTGGTCGCCATCGACTGCGCCAAGAAGAACATGATCATGATGAGCGGCTACAGCCCGTCCAAGCCGCTGAACATCCGCCCCAACTGGCGCGAAGAGACACCGAAGAAGGCGGACGGCGCCGAGAACGAGGCGCTGATGGCCGCGACCTGCAAGACGCTGGACAGCGTGCCCGCGAAATAGGGCCGGCGATCCAGGCTCTCCTTCCCGGCGCGGGGAGGAGAGACCTGTCCAAAGCTTAACTGGAAAAGCCGGGCGCTCATTCCTATCTGAGCGTCATGACACTGTGGTTGAAACTCATTCCCGCGATCGGGGCGCTCGCCCTGACAGCCGCGCTGCTGATCCTCAGCGCGCATTCGGAACTCTACGCCTAACACCTCCGGCCTGAACCCCAGCCGCCGCGCCCGCGATTTCGCGGGGCGATGAGGCCTGTCTGTCATTTAAACACTTGTTTGAATGCTCGCGATGGGTCAATGATCGCGGCCAAGAAACAGAGCCCTGGGAGCATTCCGATGACCATGACCGCCGACCGGCCGCAGTCCAGCTTCGCGCTGAACCCGCAGGACGAGCTCAACGACCTGCGCATGAGCGAAAAGGCGCTGCCGCTGCTGAACCACGTGAAGAAGTTCATCCGCGAAGTGGTCGAGCCCATGAGCGAGAAGTTCCACGCCCTGGACGCCAAGAAGACCGACATCTGGTCCTACGCCCCGGGCCAGCTCGAGCTGCTCGAAGAAGCCAAGAACAAGGCCAAGGCCGAGGGCCTGTGGAACTTCTTCCTGCCCAACGCCGAGACCGGCGAGGGCCTGTCGAACCTCGACTACGCCTACATCGCCGTGGAGCTGGGCAAGAACCGGATGGCCAGCGAGTGCATGAACTGCGCCGCGCCCGACACCGGCAACATGGAAGTCCTGGAGCGAGTCGGCACCCCGGCCCAGAAGAAGCAGTGGCTGGAGCCCCTGCTGCGCGGCGAGATCCGCTCGGCCTTCGCCATGACCGAGCTGAACTCGGCCTCGTCGGACGCCAAGAACGTCAACACCCGCGCCACCCTGGTGGGCGATGAGTACGTCATCAACGGCGAGAAGCACTACATCTCCGGCGCCGGCGACCCGCGCTGCAAGATCATGATCACCATGGTGCAGACCGATCCGGACGGCCCGCCGAACCTGCGCCAGTCGCAGATCCTGGTGCCCACCGACACCCCCGGGGTGAAGATCATCGGCCCGCAGCACGTGTTCGGCGACCCCGACGCGCCGCACGGCCACATGCACATCGTCTTCGACAACGCCCGCGTGCCGAAGGAGAACATGCTGCTGGGCGAGGGCCGCGGCTTCGAGATCAGCCAGCTTCGCCTGGGCCCGGGCCGCATCCACCACTGCATGCGCGCCATCGGCTCGGCCGAGAAGGCGCTGGACCTGATGGTCACCCGCGGCCTGACCCGCGAGGCGTTCGGCAAGCCGCTCGTCCAGCTGGGCGGCAACATCGAACGGATCAGCCGCATCCGTATCGAGATCGAAGCCATGCGCCTGATGGTGCTGAAGGCCGCCAAGGCGATGGACGTCCTGGGCAACCAGGAAGCCCGCGTCTGGATCCACATGGTCAAGGCCATGGTGCCCGAGCGGGTCTGCAACATCATCGACCAGGCGATCCAGATGCACGGCGCGCTGGGCGTGTCGCAGCACACCCCGCTGGCGCGGATGTACACCTCCACCCGCACCCTGCGGATCGCCGACGGCCCGGACGAAGTCCACCACATGGTGGTCGGCCGCAACGAGCTGCGCCAGTACCGCGAAACGCCCCGCGACGCCGGCGAAGCGGCGGTGTTCCGGAACTAGGAAAGAGGCCTTCTCCCCCTGCGGGAGAAGGTGTCAGCGAAGCTGACGGATGAGGGGTCGCGCCGGCCTGACCGCGCGGCCCTTCATGCTGTTTGCGGCTGACGCTCCGAGAGACCCCTCATCCGACCTGCATGCGCAGGCCACCTTCTCCCGCAAGGGGAGAAGGGAATTTTGCGCGCGCTCTGAAGCGCGCCTACACTCCTCCCAAAGAAGAAGCTTGGGAGGGCTGACTGAGATGAAATCCCTGACTC
>JACXTT010003085.1_pt1 | contig 26024 bp, 24 predicted proteins | sample 9270951 | NCBI WGS metagenome assembly JACXTT01 (sample SAMN15532306, study PRJNA645909) | rock metagenome | isolation source: weathered quartz diorite | place: Puerto Rico | collected 2017-06-21
TCCTGCTGCCTCAGGAAGCGCGCCGCGTTGTTGTACACAGGGATTCGACGTTGCCTCTATTTTGAGTTCGTCTTCCCGCAGCACGGCCTACAGTGGTACATTTCTGTGCCATGCGGATCGTTTCGCTGCTGCCGTCGGCTACGGAGATTCTGTTTGCGCTCGGGTTCGACCGGGAAATTGTGGGCGTCAGCCACGAATGCGATTTTCCGCCGAAGGCCCGGACGAAACCGGTCGTGATTCATTCGCGGATACCGCAGGATGCTTCGCCCGCGGAGATCGATGCGCTCGTCCGCGAGTACGTACATCGCGGCGAAAGTTTGTACGCGGTGGACGCTGGAGCGTTGGAGACGCTGGCGCCGGATCTGATCGTGACGCAGGATTTGTGCCACGTGTGTGCTGCTTCTCCCGACGATCTTGCTACGGCGCTTGCGCGGTTCGACCGGCGGCCGGAAGTGCTCTGCCTCAACCCGCAGGATTTGGGCGACGTGTGGCGCGACATTCTTTGGGTGGGAGAAGAAACCTGCCACGGGCCGCAAGCGGAAGCGCTGCTGGAGAAAATTGGCGCTCGGCTCGGGGTTCTGGAACAGCAGATAGATTCGTCGAAAGAGCGCCCGCGCGTCGCGTTTCTGGAATGGCTGCAACCGTTCTACGTGGGCGGCCACTGGGTGCCGGAAATGATTCAACGCGCGGGCGGGGAAGATTTGTTCGGGCGTGCGCGCACGCCGTCTTTCCGGATCACTACCGAGCACGTGATGGAAGCCGCGCCAGAAATCCTGCTGATTGCGCCGTGCGGGTACAGCGCCGAGCAGGCTCGTGATGAATACCGGTCGATGAGTTTCCCGGAAGAGTGGAACGCGATTCCCGCGGTTCGCAACGGCCGGGTGTACGCACTCGAAGCCAACAGTTATTTCTCACGCCCGGGGCCGCGGCTCATTACCGGCGTCGAAGCGCTCGCCAAGCTGTTCCAGCCCGCGATCGAAGTAAGCCGCGAAGCCGAGTTGGCTGGTCTTCCCATCGCGGCTGCGGCTACGCGAAGCGCCTCCGCCTAGCCGGGCGAGGCAATCCCGTTTTCCAGAACACCTGTCCTTGCGTCCAGTTGACAATCGTTCTTGTATATAAGAATCTTACATGTAAGGGAGCGACCTATGATTCGAGCAGGAGTCAAGCGCGGTACGGCGGAACTGGCCGTGCTCAGCATTCTGGAAGACGGCCCGCTCCACGGCTATGAAATGGCAAGGCGCATCGAAGAACAAACCAAAGGGGCGCTGCGCTTCACGCTCGCTGCTCTTTATCCCATGCTTTACCGCATGGAGCAGCGCGGCTGGATTCGGGGCGCCTGGGAAACCAACGGCAGCAGCGGCCGGCGCAGGCGTTGTTACCGCCTGACTCCCGCCGGGAAGAAGAAGCTGTCGCCCCTGCGGAAGGAATGGGCGGAACTTTTCGGAGCGCTGCGACGACTAACAAAGGTGTCCCATGCGTGACTGGCGGAAATTTGTTCAAGCCCAGCTCGCCGGACTTCCGCTCTCGCCAGGCGCGAAGGCAGACGTGGTTGATGAAGTCGCCGGTCACCTGGAAGAAGTTTACGAAGACCACCGCCGCCAGGGCATGACCAAAGAACTGGCCGCACGGGGTGCAATGAGGCAGGTCACCAATTGGAACGCGTTGCAACGCCATATCCGCAATGCAAAGAAGAGGGAGGAGCTTGTGCAGAACCGCGTACGCCAGCTTTGGTTCCCCGGTCTTTTGACACTGATTCTTTCAATGGGTCTTCTGACGATGCTCCTGAAGCATGGGTTGCAGCCGCGAATGGCGTCATGGAACGGTCCCGACACGATTCTCTTTTACGTCCCATGGCTGCTGACGCTGCCACTGTTCGGTGCCCTGGGCGCGTATCTCTCGCTTCGCGCCGGTGGATCCGCGCGGGCGATTCTGTTCTCCGGCATCTTTCCGATGCTGTCGCTGGCCGCTTGTTTTTTCGTCATCCTCCCCCTCGGTTTCGTATTGGATCGCAGCGCTATGTTCCATCTCACGCTGGCGGGGTTCCTGGGCCTCTTGCTGGGCTGGGTCGTAGTTCCGGGAGCGGCGCTGCTGATTGGGGCGTTGCCCATCCAAATTCTCTATGCGCGCGAAGCGCATTCGCAGCGCGTGCCGGGCGCCTGACACATGCGGCCGAGAAGCGATTGGGAAGAGTTGGTGCGCGCAAAACTCGCCGGGCTCGCGATAGAGCCCCGAGAGAAGCGTGAAGTGATTGAGGAACTTACCGCGCACTTGGAAGAAACTTACGAAGCTCTGCTTAGAGAAGGCGTGCCTGACCCGGAAGCGTTTCACCACGTGGTTTCGCTGGCCGGAAATTGGAACGACTTACAGCGGAAAATCTACGCAGCACGGAATGGAAAGGACTCCATGACGAATCGTGTGAAGCAATTCTGGCTTCCCGGATTTTTGACATTCCTTCTTTCGATGGGTCTTCTTGCGCTGACCCAGATTTTCGGTCCCAGGGAATGGACTCTCATGATCCCGGGCCAGCCTCCCATCGTATTGTTTTTCATTCCCTGGTTGTTTTCGTTGCCGCTCGTCGGAGTCGTGGGGGCTTATCTCTCCTATTGCGCAGGCGGTTCCCGGCGCGCGATATTCTCTTCGATTGTCTTTCCCGTCTTGCCATTTCTTGCCTCGATTTTGGTGGTGCTTCCTGTCAGTCTGATCTTTGACCACTTTATTGCTCACAACATAGCGCCAACGGCTCTTCTTATGGCTCTGCTCGGGTGGGTGCTAGCTCCCGGAGTCGCTCTTCTTGCAGGGGGCTTGCCCATTCAATTTTTTCTTTCGCGGCGGCTAGATTCTCGCCGCATTGTTAGCAACTGAGGCCGACCGGCTCCAGCGGCGGTAGAAGGGAAGTCCGGCGAGAATCAGGAGCAGGCCAACCGAAGAGCGGCCGGGGCGCTGGAGCCAGATGTTGAACGTGAGCGCGAGGGCGCCGGCGACGAACAGGCCGGGTACCCAGGGGTAGCCCCAGCAACGGTAGGGGCGCGGCAGATCCGGTTCTGTCTTGCGCATGCGAAAGAGAGCGACCACGGCAAAGCCGTAGAAGATCCAGCCGGCGAAGATGAAGAGATTTGTCAGTTCTTCGAAGGTGCCGGTGAGCGCCATCAAGCTTGCGAGAATCCCCTGAAAAATAAGTGCTCGAGCCGGGGTGCGATATTTCGGATGAATACCGTCAGCAATTTTGAAGAAAATCCCGTCGCGGGCCATGGCGTATCCTACGCGCGCGCCGCTCAACACCGAAGAATTCATGGAGCCGAGCGCGGAAATCACCATCGCCCAGGTGATCCATGCGGCAGCGTCGTATCCCGCGATCCGCGCCACGACGTCGGAAGCGATGTGTAGCGATGAGGCCACACTGGAGAACGGCAGCACTTTCAAACACGCGGCGCTGAAGAGAAGATAGATCACGGCGACAAATCCAACACCTCCCACCAGCGCGCGCGGGAAATTCTTTTGCGGATTTTCGACTTCGGACCCAACCAGATTCAAATCTTCCCAACCGTCGTAGGCCCAGAGCGCAGCCGCGAGTGCGGCGAGAAACGCACTGAAAATCGCGCCCACGCCCGTGCTCATGTCCGGCCAAAAAGGGTCCGGCGCGCGCGCGGCCGGTGCGGGCGAAAAAAATGCGACCGCGATCACCATGACAACGGACATGATCTTGATGCTGGTGAGGAAAACCTGGACGGCTCCGCCAAGCCGCACGCCGAGGTAATTGATGCCCGTCATGATCAGAATCCACAGCACGGCGAGCGGCTGTGCCCAGGTGAATACAAAATCGTACGGCTTGAGCCATCCGGTGAGGCCGGGGATGGCGATGTGCACGGTAAACAGCGGCGCGGCAACGACGGGGAAGATAAAACTGAGGAACCGCATCATGCCTGCGGAGATCGAGGCCAGCGAGCTGGGACGCCCGACAATGGAATGCGTCCAGCCGAAGAGAAATCCGTAGACAGGCCCGAATCCGCGGCGCAGATAGGCGTATTCGCCGCCCGCTTCCGGAATCATGGAGCCGAGTTCGGCGAACGAGAACGCGCCAAAAATCGAGAGAATGGCGCCGACAATCCACGCGGCAAAAACAATGGAGACGCTTTTGCCTTCGCGCGCCATTTCCGCGGGCTTCAGGAAAATTCCCGTGCCGATCATGGTGCCGACAACGATGGCCGCGGAGGCCCAGGCTCCCAAACCGCGCAGCAGTTCCAGGCGTTTTTCGCTCAATTGCGCCTCGCCTTCACGTTCCGGTGCCTGAAACAGCGTGCTTCTGCGGCGGTGACATTCGGCTCACAATTGAGCCGACAACAAAAGTGACGATCGAGCCAATCATGAAGTACCACGTAAACGCCACGCTGGTAAATCGAAATAGGCACAAAATTGTGGCCAGGCCAACAATCATTCCAGCTAACGCACCGCGCGCATTTGCGCCACGATCCAGCGTGCCCAGCAAAAAGAGACCAAGCAAACTGCCGAACGGCAGCGACGCGACCGTCAGCCCCGCCTCCAGAAGCGGCCCCCATTTCACGAAGCCGAAACCCATCAGGACCAGACCCCAGAAGAGTGTCATGCCACGAGAGAGCCGCAGAAATTGGCCCGCATCGGCGCTCCTTCCGCGCAGCTTTGCAAAATCAAGCACGCTCGAAGCAGCGAGCGAATTCAGCGAGCCGCTGGCGTTGGACATGGCGACGGCGACGATGGATGCGATCATCAAGCCGGCGAGACCGGTGGGCATTTCTTGAACGATGAAAAGCGGAAGGATGCGGTCGGTGGGTTCGCCGGGGGCCAGCAGGGGAGTGTGTTGCGCGAAAATAAAAAGCAGAACGCCAATCAGCAGGAACACGATGAATTGGACTAGAACGATGCCGCCGCTGGTGAGAAGCGCCGCGCGACTGTCGCGCTCGTTCCTGGCCGCGAGCAAGCGCTGCACGATGATTTGATCGGTGCCGTGCGAGGCCATGGTGAGAAACGCGCCGCCGATCAGGCCGGACCAGAATGTGTACTTGGTCGCGAGATTCCAAGAAAAGTCGAAGACCTGCAATTTGTGGCCCGCGGCAGCGGCAGCCTGCGTGACTTCTGTCCAGCCGCCCGGAATGCGGTGCAGCAACACGAAGAAGGTGACTGCGCTTCCGGTTAAGTACAGGAGCAGTTGCGCTACGTCGGTCCAGATGACGGCTTTCATGCCGCCTTCGAAGGTGTAGAGAACGGTGAGGGCGATGACGAGAACGACGGCCAGTTTTTCCGAAGTGCCGAGAACAACACTGACGACCAGAGCGATGGCGGAAACGCGGACTCCTTCGGCGATGGCGCGCGTGATGAGAAATGTGGAGGCGGCGACGGCGCGCATTCCTTCGCCAAAACGTTTTTCGATCAAGGCGTAGGCGGTGAGGAATTCGCCACGAAAGTAACCGGGAAGAAGCAGCACGACGATGAGGATGCGGCCGATGATGTAGCCAAAGACCAGTTGGAGAAAGGTGAGATTTCCGCCGTAGGAAATGGCGGGCGTGCCGATGATGGTGAGCGTTGAAGTTTCCGTGGCGACGATGGAGAACGCGAGGGCCCACCAGGGGGCGGTCCGGCCACCAAGAAAATAATCGCGCGCATCTTTCTGTCCACGGCGGAAATGAATGCCAAGCGCCGTCACGCCGAGCAGATAGGCGATGACAATTTCCAGGTCCAATGGATGGATGCGCATGGAATGGTTTTTCCACAGAGCATGCGGTGCGCCGCGGAAAAGTGCGATGAGGATAGTGGCCTTGCATCGACCCGTCAAGGAACCACGGCGCCCGTAGAATATTTTCGTAACTCTGGCTGCGTAGAGTCCATTCCAAACGGGCATTTTTCACGTATGCTTTTTGTGTGGAATACGTGCTGGGGCTCGATGGCGGCGGAACGAAAACGGAATGTGTGTTGATGGATTCCGCAGGCGGAATCGTTGCGCGTGGGATCGCCGGGCCTTCCAACCCGACGCGGGTTGGCGTGGAGGCGGCGACGCGTGAAATTGAGAAGGCAGCGGAGCTGGCGTTGCGGGAGGCTGGAGTCGAGCGAAAGGCGGTCGTCGCGCTGGGCGCAGGATTGGCAGGCACAGGGCAGCTAGAAATGAAGCAGCAGATGCAGGCGTCGCTGGAGCGTGCATTCCCCGGGATCGCCGTGAACGTGCTGACGGATTTGGAAGCAGCATTGGCAGCCGCCGGGAATGGAGCTGCGATCCTGCTGGTGGCGGGAACCGGGTCCGCGGCCCTCGCTCGCGACGAGCAAGGAAAAATCTGGCGAGCGGGGGGGTACGGCCCGCCGTTCAGTGATGAAGGGAGTGCTTACGATATCGGCAGCCGGGCCGTGGCGAGAGCGATGAAAGAGCGTGAGGAGCAGGGGAAGGAGTCGGTTTTGGGAATGAAGATTCTCGAACGGTTCGGATGCAACGCGTGGCCTGAGCTGCGGAAGCGCGCTACTGGACAGCCGGATCAAGTCTTTCCGATGATATTCCCGATTGTGGCCGCCGCGGCAGATGCTGGAGATGCAGCGGCGCGAGAGATTTTGCAGGAAGCGGCGCGCCAGCTAGCCGCTCTGGTGGAAATGGTCGCAACTCATGCAGGCCTGGGCGGAGAGAATTTGGGGATCGCGAAAACGGGCGGAACGGTGGGCCGGTCCACGTTTTATGATGCGCAAGTGGATGCGGCGCTAAGGCGAGCAGTGCCGCACGCGAAAATTGGAGAGTTGCAAATGTCTCCCGCGGAGGCCGCGGGACGCGCCGCGAAAGGTTAGGATGTCCGAGGCGACGACAACTCGCGAACGCGCACTGGTTGCTGCCGGCGAAGAGCTTGCGGCGCTCTTGCACCATCCGTCGACGGACGTGCTGATGGCGCTGCTGGACAATCCCGCGCTGGATGAAACGAAACTTTGCTTGCTGCTAGAAAGAAAAGATCTGCCGGGAGAAATTCTGGAAGAGGTGGGGCGGCGAAAACATCTGTTGAAGAATTACAGGGTGAAGCGGGCGCTGGCGTTTCATCCGCGGGCGCCGCGACTGATCAGTTTGCGGCTGCTGCGCGATTTATACCTGATGGACCTGGTGCAGTTGACGCTTTCACCGGGCGTACTGGCGGATTTGAAACGCAGCGCGGAAGAACAATTGCTCGCGCGGTTGCCGCAGCTTCCTCTGGGACAGAAAATCACGTTGGCGCGGCGCGGGCCGGCACGAGTGGCGGGCGCGCTGCTCGCCGATGGCCACGCGAAGGTGATTCCCGTCGCGCTGGACAACCCAAACGTGACAGAAGCGCAAGTACTCAAAGTTCTTTCACGCGAAAAACTGCCGACCGCGCTGATTCCAGCGATCTCGCATCATCGCAAATGGTCCGTCAGTTACAATGTGCGTCTCGCGCTGGTCCGACATCCGTTATCGCCGCTGGCGACGATTCTGGCGTACCTGCCCGAGATCACGGTATCTGATTTGCGTGAACTCGCCGCGCCGGGTATCGTTCCCGAGAGCCTTCGAAAATATTTGCAAGCCGAAGTGCAACGCCGCATGCGCACCGGCGGAAGAGGAGAGAAGCAGAGCGCTGCCTCGGAGGACCCTTCCGCGTCCAAGTCAGAATAAAAGGCGCTTGTTCCCAAAATGTAATTGCCGGGAACAAAACATCTACGACCGGCGTCGTATGTGTTGTGGGCAAAGAAGGCGTATGCTTGGACTTAAGGAACGGCGATTTTGTCCCGGCGCCGCGGTATGTAATCCCTGGCAGGGGGTTGCACGAGAACTATGGGCAGTGGGGATCATCCGGCTCGGCGTCTCGAACGCCGCTGGGCGACGCGTTACTCGTTTCGCGCCGACCTCGAGATCGAGTGGGGTTCCGCGGTACTGCGCGCGAGCACGCGCGATATCAGCGCCAATGGAATGTTTATCGAAGCGGTGGATCCGCTTTGGATTGGCGCGGGGTTCACGGCGCGCTTGAATCTCAAACAGCCACTAAAGGTGGATTGCTCCGTGAAACGAATCGAACCGGGACGCGGGATGGGCGTTTCCGTGGCGCTCGCCGAATCCGAAAGCCAGAAACTCTACCAGGATCTTCTTTCCTCGCTCTCCGCGACCGGCGCTTGAGAGCGATTTATACTAGAGCAGGACGCGGCCTGGTTGGCGTCCAGCCTGGGGAAGAATGACACGCTGCCTTGATTGCGGTTCCGAGCGCACGGCGGATCAGTGCTCCGCGTGCGGGCTGACTTCGGCGGCTGCCGAAGTGATGTTCCGCCGGCGATTCCTGAAGCGCACGATATTCTTTCTTGCCGGGTCGCTGGCGTTTCCCTATGTCAGCCAGATCTGTGCACCGCTCGATCTAGACTTGATGCTGGTCTTCTTCGGCGTAATTTTTTTCGTCGCGTTGGCGATTGCTGTGGTGCTCGACCGGCGGGCACGCAATCGCCAGGATCTCGAAGTTCTGAAGCGGATTTACGCGGGTTTCATTCCACTGCCGTGGATTCTGGCGGCGACTTTATTCCTCAACGGAAAATTGGATTCACCAAAAGAATTGACCTACCACGCTACAACGGTGGTCGGCCGCTACAACATGCCTGGAGTTGTGCGCGGTACACGACGGCTCTTCGTGCGCTCGTGGCGCGAAGGTCAGAAGTACGAGCGGCTGGCTGTGGATGCCGACGATTATGATCGTTTTCAGGCAGGCGATTCCGTGGTCGTGGGCGTCGAGCCGGGGGCGCTTGGCATCCCTTGGTATTACGGGGTGTATCGCCACTGAGGACCGGAAACTAGAATTTGAGACTGGAACTCTGATCGGGCGCTCAATAGGCGGGTTTGCCGTCTGGTTTTAGGGGGATTTGCAATTCCAAGATGTGACCGTCCTTGCCGAGGCGGAAGGACACGCGCAGCAATCGCCCGACGTTGCGCTCTTTCCATTCTGAAATCTCCAGCGGTTGATCCGGCGCATCGGAATCCGACCACTCCACATCTTCGCCATGCGGCTTGACGGTTTGCGGATCGAGTTCGTAGACCTCTTGCTCTTTCATGTTGAGGAGCAAGTACCGCTTCCAGAGATGCACCAAGAGCAGGCCTTTTTTCTCCATGTGATACATGTTCCACGATTTCGGGGCCTCCCCATTGAATTTCACGATGGCGAAAGCAACGGGCTTCCAAAGCGTCTTTTCGCCGGCCTGCAAGCCGACACTCAAAGAAAGTCCAAACAACAGTATGCCGGCGGCGGAAATCAAACGATGGAATCTCATCTCCCTGTGTAGATGCCCGTTTTCCATATAGCGCTAGAATCTCCCGCAATCCGTGCACAAGTCGTCACTCAGTCTCGGTATTTCGAGTGTACGGAACGGGGCGACGAAAGTCGACCGTGGGGGGGTGAAGGTGCCCGTGAAGGTCTGAAACAATTCCATGACACTAGTGTCACAGTATTTTTGCTTGCTCGGAGCGGATTCGCGCGTTACCCTCCTCCCTACCTGCCGGACTAAGCCACCCCAATGGGACGAAATTGCGGGTGAGGCCCAGAGAGAGTCCAAAAACGTGGCGAGTTTCGCGCAAAGGACGAGGTTTGCGCGGATCTAGTGATTTGTGCAAGGCGAGACGGGTAAAGCGACAGTCTCGTCCCCCCAACGACCGCGGCCACCCCAGGTTCCCTGGGAATTAAACTCTTTCTGGAGGAGATTATGAAAAATTTCGGATGCAAGATCGCAGTTACGACAGCCTTCACGCTCGCGACGGCTTTCATCGCGAGTGTGAACGTGCGCGCGCAGAATGATGACCGGCCGCACCGCTTCTCCGCCAAACTTTCGACCTTTAATGAGGTGCCCCCCAAGGGCACGGGCGCTACGGGAACTTTCCAGGCCAGGCTCAGCGAAGACGGAACGACCCTGAATTGGACCTTCACATGGTCGGGATTGACCGGCCCACCCCTTTTTGCGCACATTCACTTTGGCCAGCGCGGCGTTAACGCCAACGTAATGACCTTCTTCTGCGGCGGACCCAAGGGGAGCCTGGTTAACCCGCAGAAGCCCGACTGCCCGCAGACCACGTCCGGTTCGATCACCGGCTCCACCACTGTGGCCGACATCGTCGCGCTGAATTCAGGCACGACAGACCAAGGTCTGGACGCAAATGACTTCGCGACATTCCTGCGCGCCATCCGCGCCGGCGACGGCTATTGCAACATGCATACCACGCGTTTTCCCGGCGGTGAAATCCGCGGACAGATTGTGCCGCACGGCGAAGGAGACGACGAGAACTAGCCCACGCCAGGCTGAAAGAAAAGGGCAGGACAAGGTCCGGCCTCTACGTAGCCAGACCGATGCCGGCGATCAAGGCTTCGGAGTCGGGGGCTTGTATGAGATTTGTGTGACAGTCTGATTCACGACATGCTTCGGCGGTTTCTTCTTAGGCGGCTTTCTGACTTCGCGTCTTCGTACGTCTTTGTTACCCATGGCAAACAGCTTGCCACAGGTTGCCAACCATAGCTAGAGGCTATCGGTTTACTCCAGACCCGCTGCCACAGCAGTCGCGGTAGCGGTGCGCAATACCGCGCAAATTAGCTCTCGAGTACTCTGCTTTATTTCTGCCGATATCCTCTGAAACGTTTCATGGCCTTTTGACACTATGTTTATGCCACAGACCGGTCTCAGTGCTGTGATTCACCAAAGCACGTCCCCAGGGTTCAGAGAGCAAGCTGTGCGACAACTGACCTCCCCTTCCAGAAGGCTTACCTCGCGAGTCGAGGCCCCCGAAGACGTGTGGATTTACTGGCGTTGCGATGGACTAGACGATCTTTCACATGTTCAAAATATCAGCTTAGGGGGTTTGTTTATCGAAACGCCGAGGCGAACAGCGGAGGGCACTACCGTCAGCCTGAGTTTTCTCGTTCGGGAAGGACAAGTCCGCGCCGATGCTATCGTGCGACACGCGATTCCGGGCGCGGGAATCGGACTCAAATTTAGGGCCGTGAGGGAGGAAGACCGGCCCTACCTGGCGGCCTTGATGGCGAGGATTCGTGCAGAGCCCCGAACGCGAAGCGTACCCTAAGCGCAACCCATGCGCGGGCCATTTCCGAGGCCACCGAATGGAGATGTCGCAGCATTTAGTTTTTCAGAGATATTTTCTGTACGAGGACGGTTTTCCCTTCTGGAATGCCGCACAAATTCTTTCCGTTCAAACTAGCATGCCTCATGGGAACAGGCGCAAGGAGCTTCTTTCCGAATGATTTGCTAGAGTGGCCATCTGGCCCGGCGGCGAAGCGCGAAGAGGTACGTGGCCACATTGTGCAGTGGGACCGTCTTGCAGGCGAACATTCATCTTCGGCTTGCCATTCCAGGTGATATTCCTGTTTTGCAGGCGCTCATCGATGCGTCCGTACGCGGCTTGCAGGCGCAGGATTACACCCCGGCGCAAATTGAAGGTGCGCTCAAGACCGTTTTTGGAGTGGATAGCCAATTGATTGCCGACGGGACGTACCTTGTCGCGGAGGCAGCACCTATCGGGAGTGAGAGCGATGAACCAGGGAATGACGAAGCCACGAGTCTAATTGTCGGTTGTGGCGGCTGGAGCAAGCGCAAGACACTGTATGGCGGTGACCGCTGGACGGGCAGAGAAGACGAGCTTCTCGATCCCCTCAGCGATGCGGCGAAGATTCGCGCGTTTTTCGTCCGTCCGGCCTGGGCGCGTCAAGGCATCGGCGGAATGATTCTGGAAGCCTGCGAAGCAGCCGCGCGAGCGGCGGGATTCACGCGATACGAAATGGGTGCGACGCTGACGGGGGCAAAGCTCTTCGGAGTAAGAGGCTACGTTGCCGTGAAACCGATTTCTATTCCACTCATGAACGGCGAAGTGCTCCCGGTGATCCACATGGAGAAGCGGACGTAGGATTCCACCAACGAACGAGCTCCCCTCACGGCCCACTGGTTCCAGCGGGTATAATGCCGGGCGATGATTTCAGCGGCTGACTTCTTGCGGCGAGTGTATCGCACGTTTGGGCGAGTATTCCCGCGCTGCAGCATGGTTTCGCAGGCGATTGCGTACAATCTGTTCCTGGCATTTTTCCCGGCGTTGCTGGTTGGGGGCGCGCTGGCGACGAGCCGGATCGGCGGGAAGACGAATCTACTCGACTTGATAACGGATCTGTTGCGGTTCTTGCCGCCGGGAAGCCAGAGTATCGTTTCGGAGTTTTTGGTGAAACGCGAGCCGGAAGCCTGGAAGATCGCGACGTTGGGGTTAACAGGGACGTTGCTGGCAGGGTCGCAGGTGATGAAGCTGGTCATGCAAGGGATTCATAGCATCTACGGAGACAAAGAGCCGCTGGGATTTCTGCACCGGCAGGTGCGCGGATTGATGCTCTTGCTAGTGACCATCGCGCCGCTGCTGGGGGCCGCGATACTAGGGGTCCTTGGAAAGCCGCTGCGGCGATGGATTGCCATGGAAATCGGAAAACACGCGATCCTGCAAGGGTGGTGGAATTTCTTTTTTCCCGCGGCGGCGATTGTGCTGGCAATGATGGCTTTGACGGTGATTTACCGCGTGGCGCGGCCGCGAGAGAATAGTTTGCGAAATGTGCTGCCGGGAGCGATGGTGGCGACGCTGCTCTGGTGGCTGGTGAATGTGTTGTTCGGAGTGTACGTTCGACGCGTGCCTTACAGCGTCGTATATGGCGGCTTGGCGGCGGCGATCGGCCTGCTTATCTGGATGCAGCTTTCGGCGGCGATCATTTTCCTCGGTGCGGCCTGGAATGCGGAGCTGGCGGAAAGCCGGGAGGCGGTGCAAACTCGTGGCTGAGCAGATCGTACGCGTGGCGTGCTATTCCGGATACAAGGGCGAGGAGCGTCCGGTGCGGCTGTACTTTCGCGAGAAAGCCTTAGAGATCGTCGAGACGGAAGACCGCTGGTATGCGCCTGGCGCGACGTTCTTTCGTGTGGTCGTGGATCGGGGCGACCGCTACGTGCTCCGCCACGAAGAGGCCCAGGACGTGTGGAGCCTGATCGGATACCGGGCGATTGCCTGATTGACACAAAAATTAACGAAAGCGTATAGTCAAGGCACTAGCCTGCAGTAGGGCATCCCCAAACGCCGGGCCTCGCGGCCACCGAGGGATGCGGGTGCCAGAAGGGCAGTAATGTCTCACCCAGGTTTTTTCCAAGTCTTCCGGCGTCTCACCATCCTGACCATCCTTTGCTGTGTATGTTTTCCCGGCAAGCGTATGATTGCTCAAACACCCGCGCCGGCGCCACGGGCACAAAACACATCGGCCCAGCCAGATGCGACCCGCAAGCCCGCGCAATCGCCGCTATCTACTGACAATCAAGAGGTTTCGACCCGCGATACCCCGACGACGTTCAAAGTCAGAGTCAATCTGGTGCTCGTGCGCGTTGTGGTCCGCGATGCCGGCGGCAAGGTTGTCAGTGGACTAAAAAAGGAAGATTTTCAGTTGTTTGACAACCGGAAGCCACAAACGATTTCGTCCTTCAGCCTGGAGACCCCGGAAACCGGTACGGCTTCCGCGGTGACTTCCCCGGGGGCTGCAGGATATTCGTCAAGCCCCGATCCCATTGCTGGGAAGGCCGTTGTTTTGCCGCGGCGATTTGTGTCCATGGTTTTCGATGATGTCCATCTCTCGATAGAGGATGCGACGTTTGCGCGCGATTCCGCCACGCGCTTTCTTGGCTCGCTTGCGCCCAGCGACCGCGTGTCCGTGAACACCACTTCCGGGCAGTTTGCCCAGGAATTCACGGATGACCACGAGGCACTGAAGAAGGCGCTGTTCGGGATTATCCCGCGGCCGGTGGGGGCCGCCGGTTCACATGACTGCCCGGACGTGGGCTATTACCAGGCAGACCTGATCGTGAACAAGTCCGATGGGCAGGCTTTTGCCGTGGCCACCGAAGATGCCTTGCAGTGCGCGTTCAACGGGGATGAGCACATGGTGGTCGCAGCACAGGGCTTGGCGAGAGCTGCGGCGTTTCGGGCCATCGAAGCGGGAGATACCTCGTCCGAGTATGCCTATCGGCATTTGGAGGACATAGTGCGGCGGCTGGCGAGCATGCCGGGGCAACGGGTGCTCGTATTTGTCTCACCGGGATTTCTCCAAACCACAATTCAGTCCGAGGCTTCGGAGCTCGTGGATCGTGCGACGCGCTCAAACATCGTAATCAATACGATTGATGCGCGCGGCCTTTATGTGCCCGACGTGTTGGGGGACATCTCCAGCCCATCGCAAGACACGTTTAGGACCGTGGGCTACAAGGCTACATACCGAGCGGCCGCGCAATTCGCACAAGGCGACGTGATGGCGCAATTGGCCGATGGAACGGGCGGGACGTTTTTTCACAACCGCAACGACGTGGATGAGGCCATGCGGCAGGCGGGTGCGGCGCCGGCGTTCTCCTATGTCCTCGGCTTTTCACCACAGAACCTGAAACTCGACGGACGTTACCACACGCTGAAAGTCTCGCTGACAAACAACGAAAAATTCAAGATTCAGGCGAGGCACGGGTACTTTGCGCCGCGGTCAATCGCCGATCCCGCGGAGGCAACCAAAGAGGAGATTCGTGAAGCGTTGTTTTCGCAAGAGGAGATCCGCGACCTGCCCATCGAATTACAGACGCAGTTTTTCAAGAAAGACGAAGCTGAGGCGCGGCTCGCGGTATTGACTCATCTGGACGTAAAGGGGATCCGCTTCAAGAAAGCGGAAGGCCGCAATAACGACAAATTGACAATCGTCACCGGAATCTTCGACGAGAATGGAAACTATATTACGGGCGGAGAAAAAATTATTGAGATGAAATTGCGGGACACAACGTACGATCGGTTGAGCCGTTCAGGGTTTACGGTGAAGTCGAGTTTTGACATAAAGCCGGGGACGTATCTGGTGCGGCTCGTCGTGCGTGACAATGAAAGCGCGCAGATGGCCGCCCGGAATGGGGCAGTAGTCATACCATACTAGGACGCTAGAACGCGATCGTTCAGGCGGAGGTTCTCATGAGTATGAATAGCAGCTGGAACCGAAAAATTCAAATCGCCGCGTGGTTCGCCGCAGTCCTGGTGTGCGCAATTCCCTTGCTGGTGCGCGCGCAGGAGCAGCCCGCCCCGCCAACGCCGCAGGCGGCTCCCCCGGCTGCCCCGCAGCCTGGAGTGATGATTAAGAAGGAGTCGAAACTGGTGCTGGTCGACGCCGTCGTGACGGACAAGAAGGGAAACTACGTCCACGACTTGACGCAGGCCGATTTCAAAGTTTTCGAAGACAACAAGGAGCAGCAGGTTTCTTCTTTTTCCGCGGGTGTGGATGCGGCTGCGCAAGCGACCGGGCAGCGGCGCTATCTGATTCTCTTCTTTGACAATTCGACGATGGCCATGCCAGACCAGATCCAGGCGCGTGCCGCAGCGAAGAAATTCATTGAGGCCAATGCCGGTCCGGATCGCATGATTGCCGTGGTTGATTTTGGAGGTTCGCTGCGCATCGTGCAAAATTTCACGGCGAACGCAAATTTGCTGCAAGCGGCAGTCTCTGGAGTGAAGAGTTCTTCTGTGGATCCTAACGCGCCGGCGTCGGATGTGCCTGTCACGGTGGCGACCGCGGGTCTGCCCTCTCTTGGAAATGCCGCGGCGGACTTTGGCGCGCGAAGCATGCTGCTGGCGGTCCGCAGCCTGGCGAAAAACCTGCGAAGTATACCGGGCCGAAAGATGGTCGTGCTCTTCTCCGGGGGATTTCCGCTGACCTCCGAAAATCAATCGGAGCTGACGGCGACCATTGATGCTTGTAACAAGGCGAACGTCGCGGTGTATGCGCTCGATGCGCGCGGATTGACTGCGCCGGTCCCCGGTGGGAGCGCTCGAAGAAATGCACCGGCGGGGAAGACGCACGAAGTTTCGAATCGGGTATCGAATCGCAGGACTTCCGCGCGGCCTCGGATTTTGCTGGCGGCGTTTCCGGCGAGTGCCATGCCTGATCCGCAGCGGCCGGGCGGCGGCGGTACCGGAGGTGGCGGAACGGGTGGTGGCGCAGGCGGTGGCCGAGGCGGAGGCGGTGGGACAGGTGGCGGCGGGCGAGGCGGCGGGGGTGGTACGGGAGGAACTGGCGGTGGTACCGGAGGAACTGGTGGTGGGGGAAGAGGCGGCGGTACCGGCGGAACGGGTGGTGGCGGGCGAGGTGGAACCGGCGGCGGAACGGGAGGAGGAACAGGAGCCACGCGCGGCGGGGGATTTGTCCCCGGCAACTACAACACATCTCCTTATAGCCAACCGCGAACAATCGTGCCGCAGTTTCCAACTTCGGTCTCGTCGAATCAGCAGATTCTTGCCGCCCTCGCGGAAGGCACAGGCGGATTCACGATCTTCAATACCAACGATCTGCTAGGTGGCCTGGAGCGCATCGGTCGGGAGCAGAATGAGTTTTACATTTTGGGATACGTGCCGGCGGACACGCCGGAAGGGAGTTGCCACACGATAAAGGTGAAATTGAATCGGGGCGGATTGAGCGCGCCTCGCTCGCGAAGCGGTTACTGCACTACCAGGTCGACAAACGTATTGGAAGGCAAGCCGCTCGAAAAACAGCTCGAAGCGCACGCGGCAGGCTCCCAGACCGGATCCATTCATGGAGCGCTCCAGGTGCCGTACTTTTATACGGCGCCGAATACGGCGCGCGTGAACCTGGCGATGGAGCTTCCCCCGGATACCGTCCAATTCAACAAGGAAAAAGGAAAGTATCACGCGAACCTGAACGTCCTGGGCATTGCCTACCGGCCGGATGGGACCATCGGCGCGCGATTTAGCGACACCGTGAATATGGACCTCGAGAAAGATGAATGGAAGGACTTCACAAAGACGCCATATCACTACGAAAACCAATTCGATGCTGCGCCAGGGACGTACAAGCTCACCGTGGTCCTGAGCGCCGGCGGCGACACATTCGGTAAGTTCGAGAAGCCGCTGACGATCGATGAGTACGACGGAAAGCATTTCAGCCTGAGCGGACTGGTGCTGACGAGTTCCGTGCAAAGGCTAACCGACATTCCTACCGGGCTGGATTCCGCGCTGCTTGAAGATCGCGCGCCGCTGGTCGTGAAGGGCATGCAGATTACTCCTTCAGGCAGCAACCGTTTCAAGCATACGGACAACGTGGTTGTCTACACGGAGATTTATGAGCCGCTGCTGGCCTCGGCGAACCCTCCGTTGGTCGGCATGGCGTACACGATTCTCGAGCGAGAGAGCAATAAGAAACTGTTCTTCACGGATGTTCAGCGCGCTGATGAATTCGTCCAGAAGGGAAATCCAGTGATCCCCATCGGGCTGAAAGTCAAAGTGAACGATCTGAAGCCTGGCTCCTACCGCTTGCTGATGCAAGCGGTCGATAGCGCAAAGAACAATGCACCGAGCCGAATCGTGGATTTTGACATCGCGGAATAGGGAACCCCTGGCCGATCTGCGTGCCACCTTCGCAGCGCTGAACCGCCGTCAGGCATCGGGGTAAGTCCTTCCTGCTTGCATGTGGGTGAACGTTCAGTTCCGGCACACCCTCCGGACTTCTGCAACTTATTTTCCGCGCCAGGGTTATTCTATGGATGAAGGACCAGCCCCCCGACTGACAGGAGAGTGTCATGAGGCTGCAAGAACGCCCTGCCTCGCCAGTTTTTTCGAGAATTTCCCTGATGCCCCGATCTTTCCTTGCCCTGGCCCTTTCTTTCACACTTGTATCTTGGCTCGGCGTCGATGTTTCGGCTGCCTCGATGCCCGTGAATGCAAAAGACAAAAAGCCAAAACAAGACCCCTCAGTGAAAGGACTGCCCATTGGTGAGCTCAGTCCGGACGAAGCGATTCGTCATGCCTTGAACCGCCTCGCCTATGGCCCGCGGCCCGGGGACGTAGAACGCGTTCGGCAGATGGGCTTGGCCAAGTGGATCGAAGAACAACTGAACCCCAGTTCCATCGACGACAAGGCTGCGGAAGCGCGGCTTCAGAACTACCCCACGCTCCGGCTGTCCACCGCCAAATTGATTGACGAATATCCGCAGCCGAAGCAGGCCGCGAAGCTTGCCGGGCTGACGAAAGAGGAGTTCAAAGAGCAGCAGACCGAAAAGCGCCGCACGGATTCTGCGGCAGAGGCGGTTGCGGGGGATATGCGCGCGGGACAGGAGCAAGCGGCAGGCGGCATGGATGTTGTGGCGGCGCAACAGAATGGCGAGAACGCAAAAGACAAACAAGAAATGAACGATACCCCTGCGCTCATGAAGATGGATCAGCCGCGCGGCAATCTCGCGAGAAACGTTGGTGCCGCACGCAACGCGCTTGGCGGAGGCGATCCAAACAACGTGCCGCGTGCGATCGCTGAGGACAGCAAAAGGCCGCAGCGCATCGTGGCTGAACTGGGGATGGCCAAAGTTACGCGCGCCATTTACAGCAACCGCCAGTTGCAGCAGGTGATGGACGATTTCTGGTTCAATCACTTCAACATATTCGCGGGTAAGGGCGAGGATCGCTACTACCTGACTTCCTATGAACGCGACGTGATCCAGCCGCACGCGCTCGGGAAATTCAAGGAGCTGCTCACCGCGACGGCGAAAAGCCCGGCGATGCTTTTTTATCTGGACAACTTCTTGAGCGCCGATCCGAGGGCCGCGCAGCGGCTGGCCGCGGAACGCGCCATGCGCCAGCAGAGGCGTCGCGGCCGATTTGGTGGGCCGTGGCCGCCGCGTCCGGCGGCAAATCCACAGCAAGCCGCGAAGAAGAATGAGCGCGGGCTGAATGAAAATTATGGGCGTGAATTGATGGAATTGCACACGCTCGGCGTGGACGGCGGCTACACACAGAAAGACGTCACCGAAGTGGCGCGCTGCTTCACCGGCTGGACGATGGACAAGCCGAGGCAGTACGCGGATTTCAAATTCGACGAGAGGCTCCATGATCCGGACCCGAAGTATGTGCTCGGGAAAAAGATTCACGCCGGCGGAATAAAAGACGGCGAGCAGGTTATCGAGCTGCTCGCGCACCATCCGAGCACCGCGAAATTCATCGCCACAAAATTGGCGCGCCGTTTTGTTTCGGATAGTCCGCCGCCGTCGCTCGTGAATCGCATGGCGGAGACTTTCAAATCCAGCGATGGTGACATTCGCGCGGTGCTGAAGACGATGATCTGGTCGCCGGAGTTCTGGTCGCGCGATGCGTACCGCGCGAAGATCAAGACGCCATTCGAACTTGTCGTGTCCGCCGCGCGCGCCACCGGCTCGGATGTGGATACGCCGTTGCCGCTGGTGCAATGGATTGGGCGAATCGGCGAGCCGCTTTATCAATGCCAGCCGCCGACCGGCTACGCGGACAAGGCTGAAGCGTGGGTGAATACCGGTGCACTGCTGAACCGCTTGAATTTTTCCCTGGCTCTTGCGGGAAACAAGATGCGCGGCACTCGCACGGATGTGGCTTCGCTGCTGGGGATGGATTCGTCAGCGAATGCGAGAGTGGCACTCGACCGTGCCGTGCAGGTTTTCCTCGGCGGGCATGCGGCGCCGACGACGGTCGAGACGCTCGAGAAGCAACTGGAAAACCCTCAGGTTCTGCAGGCCAAGCTCGACGATCCGCAAAAACAAGTGGATCTCGGCGTGGTTGCGGGGTTGGTGCTGGGCGCGCCGGAATTTCAGAGAAGGTGATGAACCCGCCATGAGCTACAAATGTTGCGAAGGCGTACGAGGCCTGAAATTTTCGCGGCGCTATTTCTTGAAGCAGGGCGGCGTAGCCATGGTGGGCCTGAGCGCGATGCCGGCCTTCTTGCAGCGCGCGGTTGCCGCGACGCCCATGCCGAACAAAAAGCAGCTTGTCGTTCTGTTTCAGCGCGGCGCTGCAGATGGTCTGAATATCGTCGTGCCGTTCGGCGAGCCAAATTACTATCGGCTGCGTCCTTCGATTGCGATCCCGCAGCCCAGGCGCGGCGGGGGAGACGCGGCGATCGACCTTGACGGATTTTTTGGTTTGCACCCGAGCCTTGCGCCGCTGGAGCCACTGTTTCACAAAAACCAGCTTGCGATCGTCCACGCGGCAGGCTCACCTGATCCGACACGCTCGCATTTCGATGCGCAGGATTTCATGGAATCGGGCACGCCCGGTTTGAAATCGACGGAAGACGGCTGGCTCAATCGCGCGCTCGAAAGCGTTCCAGAAGAAAATGCTTCGCCGTTCCGCGCCGTGGCAATGGGGCCGAATCTTCCGCGCATGCTGCACGGGAGCGCACCGGCCATCGCATTGCCGGACCTGAAGCAATTCAAAGTGATGGCGCAAGCGCCGGGAACCGGCCAAATCGTGGAAGGCGGCTTTGAAGCCATGTACGCGCAGACCGTGGATCACGCGCTGCACGGCACGGGCACGGAGACGTTTGAAGCCATCGATCTTCTGCGCAAAGCCGATCCCGCGAAGTATCCGCCGGAAAACGGTGCGCAATATCCTCCCAGCCGCCTGGGACAGAGTTTGCAGCAGATCGGGCAGCTCCTCAAATCCAACATCGGCGTGGAAATTCTGTTTGTCGATTGCGGCGGCTGGGACAATCACGTCAACGAAGGCGGCGTGCAAGGCCAACTTTCCAATTTGTTGAAAGACTTGGGTTCCGGCCTGGCGGCCCTTCATCAGGACATGGGCGAACGCATGCAGGATGTCGTTGTCGTGACCATGAGCGAATTCGGCCGCACGGCGAAGGAAAACGGCAATCGCGGCACGGACCACGGCCACGCGAACTGCATGTTCCTGATGGGCGGCGACGTGAAAGGCGGGCAAGTCTACGGCAAGTGGCCCGGCTTGAACGATCACCAACTCAACGAAGGGCGCGATCTCGCGCTCACGACGGATTTTCGTTCCGTCGTAGGCGAAATCTTGAACAAGCACATCGGTGTAACTGACCTTAAGCCCGTCTTCCCCGGCTTCGACAACAATCCCCGCAAATTTCCGGGATTGATAAAGACTTAGGGCAGAGACGAAAATTCTTCAGAGCGGGATAAAGTCCTCAAGAGTTTTTTCTCCCTCGCCAGGCCCATTTGTGTTTTGACACTTCTGCACGCCATAGGTAGTCTTACGCCAGCGACTGCCGGAGGCGCGGCTGCATGAGAACGACGCGGCGAGAATTCGCGAAAAGGCTCACTGGCGCGGTGATGGCCGCCAGATTTGCACCCGCTGGGGAACCAGCGCGTCTGCCGATTGCGTTTTCGACTCTGGGCTGCCCTGCCTGGGATCTGCAGAAAATTCTGAACTTCGCAGGGGAGCACGGTTTCGCTGCCATCGAATTGCGCGGATTGCAAGGCAACCTCGACTTGCCTTCTCACCCGGCATTTGCGGCGGAACGCGTCGCTCGGACGAAGCGCGAAATTCTGTCTCACGGCCTTCGGGTAGCGTGCGTCAGCAGCTCTGCCAGCCTGCACGAGTCCGATCCTGAGAAACGTTCCAAAATTTTGGCCGACGCCCGGCGATTCATCGACCTGGCTTCTTCGCTCGATGCGCCCTACGTGCGCGTGTTCGGTAACAGCCCTGACTCCGGGCATCCCGTTGTTCCGAGCGACGATTTGAAGGCGCGTGTTGCGGCTGGGTTGCGCGAATTGGGCGACTATGCGCGCCTGCGCAAAGTTACCGTGATCATCGAATCGCATGATGATTTTACCGCTTCGGCCTCGCTCGCTGACGTCCTGCATCGTGCCGATTCCAAGTCGGTCGGACTCTTGTGGGACGCTCACCACACGTTTGCGGAATCAAACGAGGACCCGGAATTCACGGTGCGGCAGCTCGGGCCGTGGATCCGGCACACGCACCTGAAGGACTCGGTCGGCAAAGGTGGTGATCGCAAGTACGTGTTGACCGGCCGCGGAAACGTTCCGATCAAGAAGCAAATCGATGCCTTGCGCTCCATTGATTACAAGGGCTTCTACTGTTTCGAGTGGGAAAAGGTCTGGCATCCCGATCTGGAAGATCCAGAGATTGCCATTGCGGACTATGCCCAGGTCGTAACCGACCATCTACGCTAGAAACGTGCAGGCAGGGGAGCGCGACGCATTCGAGCGATTGCGGTAAGAGAGTAAAACGGTAAGACCGGGTCTTTTCTGCCCGCCCGACTCTCTGTTCAATCCGGCGTTTTCAATTCTCGAATCCAAATATTGCGGAAGCGAATCGTGTTGCTGTGATCCTGAAGCGCGAGCGGCAGTTTCTCGGGCTGCGGTGAATACGGGGGACGCGCCTTATGCGCCGTCGGGCCAGAGAGTTCGACGTTGTCCTGCACTAGCACGCCGTTATGCAGCACGGTCACTCGCGCGGGGCGAAGCAATTTTCCAGCCTTGTCGAAGCGCGGGCCATGAAAAACGATGTCGTAACTCTGCCATTGGCCCGGAGGACGCGCAGCGTTCACCAGCGGCGGATACTGGCCGTAAACGGCGGCCGCTTGACCATCCGCATAGGTCTTGTTTTCGTAGGAATCCAGAACTTGAATTTCATATAGGCCCATCAGAAAAACACCACTGTTGCCGCGCCCCTGGCTTTCGCCCTGTGGCGGGACCGGCTCCGCAAATTCGACGTGCAACTGGCAGTCGCCGAACGCCTCCCGCGTGTAGATGTAGCCGGTTTTCGGAACGGTCTCGAGATAGCCGCTCTCGACTTTCCATTTCGCGGAGCTGCCGTCCTTGTGTGCCCATTTTGAGAGGTCCTTTCCGTCAAAAAGCACAGCAGCATCGGACGGTGGACGCCCCGGCGAGTCCTGGGTGCTCGATGTTCCCGGATCAACGATTGCCGGCAGCGGGCGATCGGGATCGTGAATTTTCCATCGAGTGTCCACTTGCGCGTTGCAGAATTGCGGGATGACGGCCGCCAGGCATACTGCCAATGTCGCGTTAGCGTATTTCTTCATAGGCTGAACCTCGGTGCGATGCAGCGTGGATTCTACTGCCAAACAGAGCGCAAAATCCCCGGCTGTATAGGATTAGTGTCGGATTCTGCGATACAGCTTCGCGATATCCTTTCCAATGCCTATAACTAAGGAAATCGGTACAGCCACAGGCACCAAGTACCAATAGCGGTTGCTGATGAACTCACGCGATAGTTTCTTGCTCCACTTGTCCGCGACATTCTCACGTCCTTCGTACTCACGACGATGGACCTTATGAATGTGATGGCCCAACTCATGAAAGAGAAGATTTGAAAATAGCAGGTCTCGAATAAATCCGACGCGCAACCAAGAACCTCCCGACTGTTTTTCGAAATTGTCCACGAGAATTGTAATGCGAGCAGGTTCGCCCTTCCATGCCTCAGTGTAGTATCCGAGGACCTCTCCAAGTGCTGTTCGATCGCCGCGACCGCGCGTTCTTTTGTCTCGTTCCTGTCTGCCAAGGGCTGCCACGTTAGTGAGCACAATTGAATTCAGTCCGTGCAGAAAATGAGGCGGGACGTCCCGGAGCATGCGGCGAATTGCCTTAGTTACGTCAAACGGCGGACTGTAATCATGGAAGGCCTCAATGATCTGAGGCTTCGGCTGCGTTTCTTCCGTCATTGCATCCCACGATTATTAAGGAGCCGCCGAGATTCTGACAAGCCTGGCTGCGTCGGCTGCCCTAGCTTGCCCCTCTTATGCGCATGCTGTAGAACGAGCGGTAGACGAAGACGAAAGAGACGGCGAAGAAAGCGGCCGCGAGGACGTGCGTCAGGTTGGAGCCTTGGGTGGCTGTCATTTGCACGGCGAGCTCGACGGCGAGCAGGCCGAAGAGCGTGGTGAACTTGATCACGGGGTTGAGCGCGACCGAAGAGGTGTCCTTGAAAGGATCGCCGACCGTGTCGCCGATGACTGTGGCGTCGTGGAGGGGCGTGCCCTTTTGCTTCATCTCGACTTCGACGATTTTCTTAGCGTTGTCCCAGCCGCCACCGGCGTTGGCCATGAAGATGGCTTGATACAAGCCGAAGATGGCGATGGAGAAGAGGTAGCCGATGAAGAAGAACGGCTCGACGAAGGCGAAGGCCAGCGTGGCGAAGAAGACGGCGATGAAAATATTGAGCATGCCCTTCTGCGCGTACTTGGTGCAAATCTCGACGACTTTTTTGCTGTCGGCAATGCTGGCCGCTGCGGCACTTTCCAGCTTGATATTGGCTTTGATGAATTCAACGGCGCGGTAAGCGCCAGTGGTGACGGCCTGCGTCGAAGCGCCGGTGAACCAGTAGATCATGGCGCCGCCAGTGACCAGGCCGAGCACGAAAGGCGCGTGGAGGAGCGAAAGATTGTTGACGTTTTCGGAAAGACCTTTGGTGAGCGCCATGATGATGGAAAAAATCATGGTAGTTGCACCGACGACGGCCGTGCCGATGAGCACGGGCTTGGCGGTGGCTTTGAACGTGTTGCCCGCGCCGTCGTTGGCTTCGAGCATTTCCTTGGCGCGCTCGAAGTTCACGTCAATGTTGTAATGCTTCTTCAGCTCCTGCTTGATGCCGGGGATTTGCTCAATCAACGACAATTCATAGACCGATTGCGCGTTGTCCGTCACCGGGCCGTAGGAATCCACGGCGATGGTGACCGGTCCCATGCCGAGAAACCCAAAAGCAACCAACCCGAAGGCAAACACGGCGGGTGCGAGCATCTGTCTCTCGAGTCCCATTGTGCTGATTAGGTAGCCGGCGGACATTAGCAGCACCATTGCCAGGCCGATATAGTATGCAGAAAAGTTTCCGGCTACGAAGCCGGACAAAATCCCAAGCGATGCGCCGCCTTCTTCGGCAGAAGTGACCACTTCCTTGACGTGGCGGGACTCGGTAGACGTAAAGACTTTGACCAATTCCGGGATGAGTGCGCCTGCGAGCGTGCCGCAGGAGATGATCGTCGCGAGCTTCCACCACTGCGAAGAGTCACCGCCTAGCGTGGGTATGATCAGGGAAGAGATCACATAGGTCAGCGCAATCGAAACGAAAGACGTGATCCAGACCAGAGAAGTGAGAGGCGCCTCGTAGTTCATCTTGTCGACGTTGCCGTATCTCGCTTTGGCGATGAAGCCGTTGATGAAGTAGGCCGCGGCGCTGGCGATGAGCATCACGATGCGCATCACGAAAATCCACACGAGCAACTGGATTTGCAAGGTCGGATTCTTGACCGCGAGCAAGATGAAAGTGATCAACGCGACGCCGGTAACGCCGTACGTTTCAAAGCCGTCGGCGCTGGGCCCGACGGAATCGCCGGCGTTGTCGCCGGTGCAGTCTGCGATAACGCCAGGGTTCCGCGCGTCGTCTTCCTTGATCTTGAAGACGATTTTCATCAGGTCGGAGCCGATGTCGGCGATCTTCGTGAATATGCCCCCCGCGATACGCAGAGCAGCCGCGCCGAGCGATTCGCCGATCGCGAAGCCAATGAAACATGGCCCGGCATAGTCGCCGGGAACAAAAAGAAGAATGAACAGCATCATCAGCAACTCGACGCTGATGAGCATCATGCCGATGCTCATGCCGGCTTCGAGCGGCGTGTGATAAATCGGATAGGGCTTGCCGCGTAGAGAAGCGAACGCGGTGCGCGAGTTCGCGAAAGTGTTCACCCGAATGCCGAACCACGCGACACCATAACTGCCGCCGATACCAACCAGACTGAAGACGAGAATGATGGGAAGGGTGACTGCCGTCGGATGGACGGGAGCCAGCCAGCCGAAATAGAGAACGATCACGACGGCGATGAAAACCCACAAGACCATGAGGAATTTGCCCTGGGTGATGAGATAGGTTTTGCAGGTCTCGTAAATGAGCTCCGAAATGTCGCGCATAGACTTGTGGACGGGCAGATTTTTCAGCCGCGTGTAAATCGCCAGGCCGAAAATCAAACCGAACACGCAGATGACGATTCCGAAAAGCAAAAGCTTGTGGCCGTCAACCCCGAGGAAGGTGACCCGAGAAAGGTCCGGGAGCTTCAAGCCCGCTTCTCCGCCAGCTTCCTGGGCGAGGGCCGAAGCCGCAGTGAGCAGCGTGAAGGCGGCAGCAGCGACGCCAAATTTGGTGAATCTACAGCCGAGAGACCAGGCGTTTGCAAGCCAGGTGCGCATTC
>JACXTT010003086.1_pt1 | contig 26004 bp, 21 predicted proteins | sample 9270951 | NCBI WGS metagenome assembly JACXTT01 (sample SAMN15532306, study PRJNA645909) | rock metagenome | isolation source: weathered quartz diorite | place: Puerto Rico | collected 2017-06-21
GAAGGGCATAATCGTGATCGGGTTGGGCTCCTTGAGCCTTGGCGCAGCATTGGCTTTCCTCCGCGAGCTGCGCCGGAACGTGATTCTGGGTGAGTGGGAACTGCCCGGAGATGTTCCGGTCCTCGGCCGCGTGCCCGACCTTTCCTGATCAACCAGATTCGAACCCACGTCATCGCCGAATGTACGAATCCTTTTTCAAAATTCAGAAAGCCCCCTTTTCGATGCGGCCGGACCCGGATCTGCTGTTTCCGACGCCGCAGCACCGCGAAGCGTTGGCCGCCATGCTGTACGGAATTTTGAACCGGGAAGGCTTCAGCGTGCTGTGGGGCGAGGCCGGAACCGGAAAGACCACGATTTTACAAGCCGTCATGCGACAGTTACCCGCCGCACAACTTCGCTGTGGCCTGATCATCAATCCGGTGGTCAGCGTTCCGGAATTCCTCGAAATGACGCTGCTCAGCTTCGGAGTGGACGGCATCCCCGAGGGCAAGCCGCGCCGCCTCAACCGGCTGCAACAGTTCCTCCACCAGGCTGAAGAGGAAGGCCGCATTTGTGTCCTGATCGTCGACGAAGCGCACCGCCTGACACCGGAACTGATTGAGGAGATCCGCCTGTTGACGAATTTCGGATCGCTTCAGATTGTCCTCGCCGGGCAAATTGAATTGATCCAGATACTGGACCAGCCCGGCATGAGGCAAGTGAAACAGCGTATCAGCGTGATGGCCTCGCTACTACCGCTGACCGCGGACGCGACGCGCGAATACATCACCTACCGCTGGATGAAGGCCGGAGGGACGCACGTTCCATTCACGAATGACGCTTTGGACGCAGTGGCAGAGGTATCGCAGGGAACGCCGCGACTGGTCAACCTTCTATGCGACAGGTCCTTGCTGGCCGCTTTTGCCGCCGGGCAGACCAGCGTCCAGGCAGCCACGGTTTATGAGGTGGGCCGCGATCTGCGGATCAATCCGGCGCCATCCGAGTCGGCCGTTCGCCGGGAGGTATCGCATATCCGGCTTGATTCGCTGGGGTCCACCCCTCTCCCCGACTTCCAGCCAGAAGCCGAGGCGGAAAGCATGACAGCGGTTCCATCATTTCTTGCGCCTCGGAAAAATGGCCACCGGCCGATGTCCTGGCTCCGATGGCCGCGGATACCGCGATTGCGATTGAAGCTCGGACGGAGTAACCAGTCATGACAAGAATCTTCGACGCCCTCCTGAAGGCTGGCGGCGACGCAGCCCGCATGGTTGGCAAGGCGATCGACCACGAAGCGGTCACTGCGGAGGAGCGCGTCAACCCGGCGGAGTCGGCGATTCGCGTTCTTCCGTTGAAAACGTCTTCGAAAGTGCTGCTGCCGTTCGGGTCCCGCCTGGCGACCGAACAATACCGGTTTCTGCGCACGCGGATCGCGCAGGACTCCGACCAGCCTCGGATCATTGCCATCTCAAGCGGCAATCAGCAGGACGGCAAGACGGTCACGGCAGTCAATCTGTCGGCGGTTCTATCGATGAAGGAAGGCGCCAACGTCTTGCTTATCGATGCCGATATGCGGCGTCCCTCCATCGCGCAGGCACTCGGCCTGCCAGAGAAGCCGGGCCTTGTAGACGTTCTCACCGGCTCCGCGACTTTGGCCGAGGCGCTTATTCGCGCCGCCCAATATCCTAATCTGTTCGTCTTGACGGGAGGTACCCGGACGGAAAACGCGCTGGAGCTGCTGGACAGTCCGGAATGGAAATCACTGTCCAAGTTGGCCTCGCAGCGGTTCCGTTTCACTGTTATGGACAGCCCGCCGTTCGGACCGATTGCCGACTACGACTTCATTCAGGAGACGGCCGATAGAGTCCTTATGGTGATCCGGCCGGATCGAACGCCGCGGGCCGCGTGCTATCAGGCTTTGCAGGCGATCCCGAGGAAAAAATTGCTCGGGATTGCGTTGAACGGCGTGAAGAAATGGCCATTCAATAAATACTCGGGTTACTACTTTCAGGACGAAGGATACTACTACGGTTCGTCGTAGTTGAACCGCCACTAGAGCACTATCTGCTTCAGTCCGAAACGCGACCGCATCATTTTCTTCTGAACATAGCTCTGCCGCCGTACCGTCTCACCTCCAGTTCGCGGCACGAGAGGAAAACATGACCGTTTTCAGCATTGGAATCGCCGCTCTCAGCGTTTTGCTGTTCGCCTGGGTAATCGTCGGTTATCCACTCTTACTTGCACGGCTGGCGCGACGCGAAAGGCCAATCAGAAAAAGCTGGCAAGCACAAAGGATATCGATCATCGTCGCCGTACGCGACGGCGAGCACTATATTCGTGCCAAGATCGAGTCTCTCCTGAATCTGGACTATCCCAAGGACTTGCTCGATATCACTGTCGCTTCAGACGGTTCCACTGATTCGACCGACGACATTGTACGGGGGTTCGCGTCGAAAGGAGTCCGGCTTATTCGCGGGAGGCGGTTGGGAAAGGCCGCCGCGCTTAACAAAGCGATACCCACGACGTCCGGCGACATCCTGATTCTTACGGACGTGCGCCAGAAGCTCGAAAGAGGCTGCGCCAAAGAATTGATCAGCTGCTTTTCCGACCCGAATGTCGGCGCGGTAAGCGGAACCTTGCGTATCCTGGACGGCGCCACCCAGCAACAAGCCGACGTGGGCGCTTACTGGAGATATGAGACGTGGATACGAAACAACCTCAGCCGCCTGGACTCGATCTTCGGCGCGACCGGCCCGATGTATGCAATCCGCCGACACCTGGTAGTCCCAGTTCCAAACGACATTCTGCTGGATGATATGTATTTACCGCTGGCCGGGTTCTTCCAGGGCTACCGGTTGATCGTGGATGACAAAGCGGTCGCATACGACTACGCGACTTCGCTGGATGTCGAGTTCCGGCGGAAGGTACGGACACTGGGAGGAAACTACCAGATCCTGAAGCACTACCCCGGTCTTATGGGACCGGGTAATCGAATGTGGTTCCATTACATGTCGTACAAATTCGGCCGCCTTCTTCTGCCGTTCGCGCTTCTCGCTTTTGGCGCGGCGAGCGTCTTCCTTCCCGATCCCTGGTCGGCGATCGCCATCGACGGCCAGGCGATCCTCTACGGATTGGCTGCCGTCGACTTTATGGTTCCTGAGCGTTTCCCTCTGAAGCGTCTTTCCTCCATGTGCCGTACGTTTGTGGTGATGATGGCGGCAGCTCTTTGCGCAACTTCGGTTTTTTTCATCCCTCCCAATCGCTTGTGGAAGGTTACCAGCTCGATCAAGCTCGGCTCCGTTCGGGAATCCGAACAGCCTCTTCCGGTAGCGGCTGACGCTCTTAGCCAGCAGGAACGATAGAAGCAAAATGGTAAACCTCCCTCGCTCCGCCGAAATATGGCTCCCCGGCTACCTGCGCGACCGCGCAGAACGGATGTGGCAGGGGGCGCCCAGCCGCATCTCGCTCGCAATCACAGACCACTTTGAACCGTATTGGGCGCACGCCAGCGATGACCTCGCCTTCGGGCGAGCGGCCTTATGGGCAAAACGGTGGCCGGAGATCGCCGACCGGATCGGCGCGGCGCACGGTTTCCAACCGAAATACACCTTCTTCTATCCGGAAGAGGAGTACCGGCCCAATCTCATCGACCTTCTTGTGCCAAGTATCAAGTCCGGCGTCGCCGACCTGGAAGTCCACATCCATCACAATGGCGAAGGGGAACAGAATTTCGTCGACCGAATCTCGGGGTTTATTGAGAAGCTCCATCACCGTCACGGTCTACTGCGAACAGTTGGCGGACGGATTGTTTTCGGATTCATCCATGGTAATTGGGCCCTCGACAACTCCCTCCCGAACGGAAAGTGTTGTGGGTTGAATAACGAGATCAGCCTGTTGAAAAAGCTGGGCTGTTACGCCGATTTTACTCTGCCGGCTGGAGAGCCCGGAGCCCAAACGAGAATTGTGAATACCATCTACTGGGCCGTGGACGACGTTGACAAGCCTAAGTCGCATGACACGGGAGTCCCTTTTACGGTCGGATCTGGAGTGAAGGGAGACCTGCTGATGGTTCCCGGGCCCCTGGGTGTACGCTGGGTGGAACGGCTGATCCCACGAATGGAACTGGGCGAGCTAGCCAGCCATGATCCTGCAACGGCGTACCGGTGCCGGCGATGGATCGATCTTTCTCCCAGATCCGGAGGAGATTCGATCATCAAGCTGCATACACACGGGGCTCAGGAGAAGAACTCAGCGGCTTTGCTCGGAGGAGGCCTGGAAGATCTATTCCGCCACCTTGCGGCGGCAGCGAAACGCGTTGGGGCCGCTGTCCGCGGCGTCACCGCTTACGATATTTATCGGAATCTGATTGGCGAAGCCGTCCCCGCGGATGAGACCATCCTTTCCAATCGGCGAGACTGATCGCCTGACACCGAGTGTGCCGGATGGCGGCGGGGGAAGTGTGTCCACGCGTTCCAGAGTGCTGCTGGTGACGTATCACTTTCCGCCTAGCGGAGGCATAGGCCCGCAGCGGGCACTATCGTACTGCAAATATCTTGTGAGGTTAGGGCACGACGTCTTGGTTCTGGCGCCACAGCGGACGGTGACGCATGTTTACGACCCCAAGCTACTGAACACGGTGTCAAGCGAAGTCCGAATCCTTCGCGCGTTGAATCCGGAGGTCCCCTATGCGTGGAGGGGCGTGGCGCGCCGGATAGCGGGCAGATCTGCGGCACGGGTCAAGGCGGAGAGCGTGAAGACGACGATTGGGCTGCCGTCGCTGGCCGGCCGATTGATGGAATGGATGAGCTTCCCCGATCCTCAGAAGACCTGGGTGCCATTCGCCATTCGCAAAGCAGCCGACGCGATCCGTCGCTATCGCATCGACACCGTCATCATCACCGTACCGCCGTTCTCTAGCCTGCGCATCGGGATCGAGATCAAGCGGCGATTCCCCGCCGTGCGGCTCATCAACGATTTCCGCGACGAGTGGATCGCCTATACCCTGGTGGAGCATAGAGGTGGAGCGGGCGAGTTTACGGTTGCTAAGGCGATTGCCGCGGAGAAAGAAGCCGTGGCGGCCGCGGATTTCACCATTACAGTAACGGAACCCTGGCTTTCCCTGATTCGCCGGCGCAATCCCGATCAACCCGGGGATAAGTTTCTCTGCATTCCGAATGGGTACGACCCGGAGGAATTGCCCGCCACGGCGTCCAACGTCCCGGCGGCCGGAAACCTGGTGATCTGCTACACCGGAACTATTGATTCAACACCGGTGTATTCCGCCAAAAAGTTCTTTGAGGCGGTCGCCAGCCTTCCGGCCGTGGTCAGAAACCGGCTGGAGATCTGGGTTGTCGGACGTGTGGAGAAATCAGAGGCGGAATTCATGGACCGGGCGGGGGCGAACGTCCGGCGATTCGGATTTCTTCCGCGTCCGCAGGCTCTGGACTGCCTGGCGAAGGCGGATTGCGCGCTGCTTCTGGTGAACACGCGCGACGCGCACTCGGGGAAGTTGTTCGAGTACATGGCTCTTGGTAAACCGATTCTGGCGCTTTCAGTCCCAGGCGGAGAAATCGATCGCATGGTCGCGCGGATCAACGCCGGCTGGTGCGTGGATGGAAACTGCGTGGCGGACATTCGTTCGGCTTTGGAGCTGTTGGCGACGCTGAAACAGCGCGGACCCGAAGCGTGGCCTCAGCCGGATTCGGAAGCAATCCGCGCCTACGAGCGGCCGCGATTGATTAAAGAGATGGCGATCCGGACGGGCATCTGCGGTCCGGCGCCCGCGCGGCTGGTCTGAATCCAAGTGTTCATGCTCATCCCGGTCGCACTCTTCGTCGCCCTGATCTTTCTCCCCCTTGCCGACGTCCTGCCGGGAGTCTTCACCTCCGGTGCGATGGACTGGCTGGCAGCAGTAGTGATCCTGTTTGCTGCGCCAAAGCTCGTCTCTGGAGTGAGCGCCCTCGGCGGCGTCGAATCGATTCTCCTGCTGGGCTTGTGGACGACGGTGACTCTGTCACGGCCCATGCAGGGTTGGTTCGGCGGAGCAATACCCGCATTCGTGGAATTTTCCGTGCCGGCGCTAACGTTTTACTTTCTGATCATCGCGCTCAAGGATCTCCGCGCCATGCGGCGTTTTGTCCTGGCGATTATTGTGACCGCGATCGCCATCTGCGGCCTGGCGCTGAGTGAGTATCATCGGGACGCAGCGGAGGACGAAGAGACGGATGGTACGTTCGTGATGAGTCAGGTGGTACACAGGGCGGACTCCGACGAGCCAGTGGTCCTGAAGCGAGTGCGGGCCACGGGCACTCTGGCCGATCCCAACGACTTGGCGCAGTTTCTGCTTGTGGTCTCGCCGCTTCTGCTTCTGGTCTGGCAACCGGGCCGGCCAGTGCTGAATTTGTTTTCGGTGATTCTTCCCGCGGCGATTATCGGCCATACGGTTTATCTGACCCACTCGCGAGGCGCGCTGGTGGGCTTGGCAGCGGTGGCCGGCGTTGGGCTTTATCGAAAGCTCGGCTGGAAGGGAATCGCTGTTGCTCTTTTGATCGCCCTGGCCGTGCTTGCATCCGGATACGGGGGCAGCCGCTCCATGTCCTGGGATGAGGAATCGGCCCAGGGCCGCATCACGGCGTGGAGCGAAGGTCTCCAGATGCTAAAGCACAACCCGTTATTCGGAGTCGGCTTTCGCAACTTTACCGACGTCCACAGCATGACCGCGCACAATTCCTTCGTCCTCTGCTTCGCCGAACTAGGGCTGATTGGATATTTCTTCTGGCTGGGGCTGATCATCTGTAATTTTATTGCCCTACGCCAGGCGGCCGGCGACCCGGATGACGCCACGAGGAAATGGGCCGGGGTGCTGATCTTGTCCCTGATCGCATATCTGGCAACGGCGTTTTTCCTGTCGCGCACTTATGCTGCCGTGTTCTATGTGATTATCGCGATGAATACCGCGCTGCGCTACCACCGGGCTCCGCCGCGAGCCCTGGCAAGCACGCCGCATTGGGTCGTGCTGACCGGTTGCGGCGTGCTGCTGAGCCCGGCGGGCACCTATCTCATCGTCAGGTTGGCCACACTCTCGTCCTAGCATGCTCTCTCCTGTCTATCGCGGGGCCCTGTGGTTCCTCACGGCGAGCCTGGCCCCGGCGGCCGCCGTGGAACCGTTCTTCTCCGTGCCGCAACCTTCCGGCTCCATCGCGGTCAAACTCCATCCGATGGAGAACGTGACTCCAGGCACTCCGGCGCTGGTGACATTCGGCATCCCATTTCCGCGGGCGTCGGTCACTGTTGGGGACCTGTCGCGTATACGAGTTCTGGACAATGGGGCCGAGGCCGCCGCCGCCGTCACAATGGCCACTCCGTGGCGTCAGATCGACCAACCCTCGGCTGATCCACAGTACGTCCGCGTGGCAACGATTCAGATACGTCACGCATTCCGCGTACGATATCCGGACTACGAGCAGATCACGGTGGAATGGGGCGCGACGCCGCGCCGGCAGGAGAGAACTCTTGAGAATCCCAGAAACGGATGGCACGCGGTATCAGTGGGGTCCTTCAAAGGGGTTCCCGGAGTTTCAGAGCCGGATGTCTACGCCCTGCTTCCGAAGCAGTTCCTATCGCTGGGTGTCCTGACACTTGCGCGGGCGATTCCGTTCAGCGACGAGATCCCGGAAGGACGGGACGACCCGGCGGTGTTCAAGGCGCGATCCTCTTTTAGCGACCTGCAGTTGATGGATTACAGCTTCAAAAATAACTTCTATACGGCGATCAACCAGGACGATCCGCGCGCGGCCAACCTGATCGATTTCCGCAAGGACTTCGAGCCCTGGCTCTATGACCGGGTTGCGACCTTCTTCCATCTTTACCTGCGAAGCGGATTCCTGAAGGCGCTTCGGGAAGCGGTCCAGAACGCCGAGTTTTTCCGCACCCAGATTGCCGACGACACGGCGACACCTTCGATGTGCATCGGCATCTTCCAGCTCAAGCGCGCGGAAGGCGGCTGTAGTAACGGCAGCAACAACGCCATGTACAGCAACGTCGAAGGCCTGGCGTACAGCCACTGGCTGACGGGCGACCCGCTCCTGCTGCCGCCGATCCGGTGGGCGGTGATTCATCACAACACCAACGACTTGCCCAGCCGGTGGAGCCCGGAACTTGGCATGTGGACGGAACGTGGAACCGGCCTCAATATGCTGGCCAACGTCGTGATGTTCGAGTTGTCCGGCGATAGGGTATCTGCGGATCGGGTTAAATCGGCGATTCAGGATTACGCCTGGCACCAGAACGGCGCGGATGGACGGCTGCCCGCGAACCGCGTGGACGGCGCGCTGTATCACCTTGGCTCCCAGCACGGCGACGGACTGGAAACCGATTACGTCGCTTCGCCCTGGATGACGGTATTGATAGTCAACGCGCTAATCCGTGCTTACGGCGTGACCAAGGATCCCGCGATTCCGGATATGCTGATCCGGATCGCCAGATGGGAATCGAAGATTACGAGGTTCGATGGCGATTCGGAGTACGATACTTCGCCCGTCAGCCACCTGCTGCGGTATCCGCTCTATATTGTGCGGGCGGATGGTTCCGGAAGCCGGCTGGATGCAACCAGCGCCGCCGAGCATGCTCTGGAAGTAGCGGCCTCGATTTCGTGGGGCAGTTATTTTGCGCGGCTGATGGGCAAAGCCGAGCCGGAACTGGACGCCGCGGTGAACGATCTTTATCTCACCTACACGCAGGGAGTGGGTTATTGGTTGAGGCCGTTGGCGCCGGCGTCGGGATTGACTGCTTTTCGGATGACGCCTCCGCGCAAAATCAGTTGGGAACACCGGCCTTCGGGAAGCCTGTCCTGGCTGATGGAGCAAAACGGCGCGCGATTCGAATTGGGGACGCGGGTTCAGCTCAAGGCCCCGGAAGCCGGCGCGACGGTTAAACCGCTGGGGTCGTTCAACCTGGCGGCCGAGCCGCTTCAGGGAAATCCGGCACGGGTGGAATTCCTGCGGTATGGGCAAGTCATCGGCGCGGTTACGAAGGCGCCTTTCGAATTCGTCTGGCGCGACGTGCCGGAAGGTACTTACGTATTGGCGGCGCGCACCACCGATATGGCGGGTAGAGTCTCCCTGTCGCAAGACGTTCCGGTTGCCGTGACGCCCGAGAACTGCGTGCAGCCGTTCGGATTCGCCCGGACCGACCAGACGTTTCCGATGCAGAGCGGAACGTTCCCGGTTTCGGTGAAAGCGACGCCCTTGCAGATTTCCGGCATCACGGGCAGCCCGGGAGTCAGCATCGTTCTGAGCCCGGCACAGGAGGGTGTGGACAATCGATATCCGCTGGATTTCTCGGCGGCGGCGGTGAAATTCGACGTGATCAGCGGCCATATCGTGGCGCGGGATGAATTGGCGTACAAAGACAGCCCGATTCCGTGGGTGCCCGCGACAGCGTACCAGATCCGTTTCGAACTCGATACGGCGACACACACCTACAATGCCTTCGTGACGGCTCCGGGCGGCGACGAGCAGCAGGTGGCGGCGGGCTACCGCTTTCATCCGAGCTTTTATGGCGCCGTGCAAATGCTGAACGCCGTCCGCACGGTGGCCGACGGCGGTGCGATTCAAGCGTGCAAGGGCGATTTTCCTTCGGTCGAGACGGCCCCTCCCGAAACGCCACGCGGATTGTACGCCGCCACCGTCGATTCCAGCCACGTGGAGTTGACGTGGATTCCACCCGACCGCACGGACTTTGTACTGGTGGAGCGAAAGGGTCCCGAGGGCGACTTTGCGGAGATCGGCCGGCAGGATTCGCCGCAGACATCTTTTGCCGACACGACTGTCGCCGCCGTGACCGAATATCAATACCGCTGCCGGGCGGTCAATGCAGTAGGCGCCTCGCTGTACTCGACGGCCATCACGGTGAGGACCACGGAGGCGGGAACCACGACGGTTACGCTGCGGCAAGGGTCGGCGGCATACAGCGGCTCGACAGACCTTTCCATGTCGAATAAGTTCGCCGAGGGACTGGTCCTGCGCGAGCCGGAGCTGGTGGTGTGGGATCTGAGCGGCCCGACCGGTTACACGGCGAAGTCGCTAATCCGCTTCGAAGAGCTGCCCGTTCCCCGGGAATCCACGGTGTTGGCGGCGAAGCTCTCGCTGACCTTTCTCGCATCCTGGCAGCATTTCTTGGTCCGCGCATACAGCCTGATCCCGGCGTGGGATGCCTGGGCACGGAATTTCGGATGGTTCAACCGGACGGCCGACAAGAAATGGAACGAGCCCGGAGCCAGCGCGGCCGGCCTGGACTACCGGCCTCCTCCCGCGGTGCTATTCAATCTCGACGGCGACACCTCCGTGGTCCAGACGGTTGAAGCCGACCTGGATCCGGCTCTGGTTCAACAATGGGTGCAGGATCCGGCCGCAAACCAAGGCGTTGTTTTGGTCAATCAAACTAGGGATGCGACGGCAAGAATCCACTCGACGCGCGCCGCGAACCCGTTCTTTCGTCCGCGGCTGTCGATCACTTACAGGATGACGCCGTGAGTCTTCGTCCATGAGCAGCAAAACGATCGCTAAGAACTCGATGTGGTCCGGCGTGGACCTCGTGTTCAACATTCTGTTCGCCCTTGGAGGATCGGTCCTGGTGGCGCGGGCGATGGGTCCGGAGAAATTGGGCCGCTATAACTACATCCTGTTCATCGCCAACATCACGGGCGCGTTCGCAACTTTCGGGATACCCGCTGCCACGGGCAAATACGCCGCGGAGTTTATCGGGAGGGGCGAGGTGGCCAACGCCCGGCTCATCATCCGTCTGACGGCGCGCATTCAACTGGCTCTCGGATTGTTGCTGGTGGGATCGTGGCTGTTGTGGATCCATTTCAACATGAAATCGGGCGAAGCTGCTTACACCGCGGTCGCGGTAATCAGCATTCTGCCGTTTATGCTCACGACCGTGGTCACTTACGCCAACATCGCGGCGGAGGATTTCCGCTCCAACGTGATGGCGTCGCTGGTGTCTTCGCTGGTCGGCTTCGTGGGCCTGGCAGCCTCCGTTCTGTTCGACTGGGACCTGCTCGGCCTGACCGTGGCGCTGCTGTTATCCAGAATCGTCGACCTAGGATTGCGAAAATGGGCATTTGACCGGTACTTCCCCACCGCCCCGCCGGAATTGCGTCCGGGCGGCTGGTCATCGCTCCCGGCGGAGTTTCGCTCGCGGATCTGGAGCTTTTGCTGGAACAGCACCTTGCTGGAGCTGATCAACGTGGTGGTGTGGAATCGCTCGCAGGTGCTGTTTCTGGAGCGGTACTGCAATATCCGCGAGGTGAGTTATTATTCGCTGGGATTCAACCTGGTGGAACGCGTCGGACAGTTTGTCCGGATGTTCACGGGTGCGGCCGGCGCTACAGTGATGGTTCGCTACGGCCGGGACTTCCGCGCCGCCGGCAGGTTGACGGGCCATTCAGTGCGCTACGCAGCGTTGATCGCGCTGCCGCTTCTGGCCGGGGCGGCGGCGCTCAGCGATCCGTTTGTGCGCGTCCTGTACGGGCCGCGGTACCTTCCGGCAATCCTGCCTTTCATGCTGCAGGCGCTACTCAGCACACCCAAAGTGCTACTCGATCCGGTCCGGCAGTTGCTGATCGCCGGCGAGCGCCAGCGCTTTTTGGTGCGATGGGGGCTGCTGTCTTCGGCCATCGTCCTTCTGATGAACTGGCTGTTGATCCCCGAAGGCGGCGCTGTGGGCGCTTCCGTCGCTTGCGGCATCGGCCAGGTGGTGGCTGCGGCGGGTCCGTTTTGGCTGGCCATGCGCCGCTATAACGTGGTGATCTCGTGGCGTCTGCTGGGAGCGACGGCCGGCGCAGCCGCAGTGATGGGGGTGAGCGCGGCCTCCATCGGGCGCGTGCAGCCTCCTTATCTGGCGTTAGCCGCCGCCTTGTCTGTGAGCGTGATTCTGTTTCTGTTTCTGCTTCGCTGGACGCGGAATCTCGAGGACCAGGACCGAGAGCGGCTGCTTCAATTCGAACTTCAGTTACCGGCTTCGCTGCGGCCGCCGCTTCGGCAATTGATAGCGTTTCTTACGCCGCGTCCTATTTAGACGCTTATGTATTCGATCAGCGCTGTAATCCCCACATACAATAGCCGCGAGCTGGTTACCGACGCCATCGATAGCGCCTTGGCCCAGACCTATCCCGTGGCTGAAATCATCGTGATCGACGATGGATCCGAAGATGGAACGGGAGAGGAACTGGCGCGTCGCTACGGAAACCGGATTCGTTATTACCGCCAAGCGAACGGCGGTCCTTCCGCCGCGCGCAACGCCGGCATCGCCCGCAGTACCGGCGATTGGGTGGCCTTCCTCGACGCTGACGATTCCTGGATGCCCGATAAGCTGGAAGCTCAAGTTGAGGCGTTGCGGGCGGAGCCGGCGGCCGTCATGGCCGTGGCGGGTTGCCTCAAAGTGTCGCCGGAGGGCAGGATCATTTCCGAGAACAAGCTTCCACAACCGCTGGACAACAAAACCATCCGCATGGAGCTTCGAAAAAGAACTTTGTTTCCTATGAACGGCTTGGTCGTCCGGCGGGACATGCTCGAAAAATGCCGGGGATTCGATACCGCCCTGCGGTGCGGAGAAGATCGCGATCTGTGGATCCGCCTGGTCGTTCTAGGACCGGTAGCCGTGGTCCACAGACCTCTGGCCAGGCAACTGACCCACCAGGAGAGCCTGTCCTCTAATCCGGAATGGACACTTCGCGATGGGCTCATTGTGAATCGCCGGGCGCAGGATGTGCTGGGGGGCTCGCGGCGAAACGCTTTAGCGAGGGGTCTCGAGTTACGTCGAGTCAACGCGAGACTTTATCTATCGGTGGCTTGGCTGTACGGCTGGCGGAACCGCAGACGGGAAGCCGTGTCTGCTTTGATTCAGTCCTGGATGCTGTGGCCGTGGCCGGGCCTGAGAGTGTTGAAGGGGCAAGTGGGTTTTCTGCTCCAGATGCTGAGGCGCCGCCCGATTGTACCGTGAGCGCCGCGGTAGCGAAAATGTTCAGTGAACTAAATGGGGAAGAAATACATCAAATCTCTCGTGCCCGGATGGCTCGTCCGGTACAGAGGGTCACCCAAGCGGCCCGTAGTCGCTATCACTTTCGACGACGGCCCGAGGCTTGGGATTACAGACAGGCTGGTGACTCTTTTAGCGGAACGGCGGCACGCCGCGACGTTCTTCGCGATCGGCCGCGAGGCGGAACGTCATCCTGAAATTCTCGAAAGCATCCTGCGGAGCGGAAGCGAATTGGGGAACCATTTATTCACCCACTGCCGCTTGCGGGAGACGCCGTACCGGCGGGTGATCGGTGAAATAGAACGCACGGATGAAATCCTGAAGAAGATCACCGGCGCCGAACCAGCCTGGTTCAGACCGCCGTGTGGCGATCTGACCCTGCGCGTGTGTTTTTATTTATGGCGCCGGTCGAGAAGAAAGCAGCCGGTTCTCTGGTCGGTATACATCCCGCATGAGCATCTTGAGAATTCTACGGGCGCACTGAAGATTCTGGAGGAAGCCCAGATCGCTCCCGGCGACATTGTGCTATTGCACGACGACAACCCGGAAGTCGTGTCCGTTCTATGCGGACTTCTGGACATGCTGGAAGCCCGCGGGCTTCGGTCGGTGACACTTACCAACCTATTCGACAGCGCTTATTAGGGCCGCAGGAACAACGGAGGAATAGTTTTGGGGTTGCCTGTTCGACAAACATTCGAAGGCCTGCAAAGGCTACACCTCATTATGGGGCTGCAATGCAATGTGCGTTGCACGATGTGTTATCAAACTGACTTTAGCGCGCAGTCGAACATGCCCGATGAGCTGTGGCGGGACCGGCTGCTGGCCGTGTATCCGCATGTACGTTCCGTCAAACTGCAGGGGGGCGAACCCACCGTCATGAAGAATTGCCGGGCAGCGGCGACATTTCTGCGCGGGTATCCCAATGCCAAGATCGAGATCATTTCGAACGGGATCTTCATCGACGACTTCTGGCATGAAACTCTGGTCGAGCAGGGCAGGCTATACAGCGTGTCGATTCAAGGCGCGACTGCGGACGTCTATGACAAGATCGTAATTCACGGTAATCACGAACGAGTAATCCACAATCTGCAGCGAATCCTCAAGCACCGCCGCGGCAAGAGTCCCAAGGTGCTGCTAACCGCGGTTGTTCTAAAGGACAATTGCGAACACTTATCGGAGATCGTCGGCCTGGCTGGCCGCCTAGGAGCGGACGGGGTGGAATTCACATACGATCCGATTCTCTCGTTCCGCGGCCTTCCCGTTCGGGACCGCGTGCTGACGGAGATCGACCGCTGCGAAGCCATGGCCGGACAGTTCCCCGATGTCAGCGTGGGCGGTCTGGACCCGCTGTACTGGCATGCGGGCAAGACCAGGGCGGCTGGCGGCGGCATCGAAAAGGGAATGTGCCGGGCGCCATTTGCCAATCTGGTGGTCGATTGGGGAGGCGGCGTCCGGGTCTGCTGCAATACATGGATGAGGGCCGGCAATCTTTACCGAGACTCGATCGAGGAGATCTGGAACGGCCCTGTGTTCACTACGTTTCGCCGGAAAATGATGGAGGGCAACTACAATTGGTGTTCGCCCGACTGCGAAGACAACGCTGCTCCGTCACGGCTCTCGCTTGCCAATAAGTACCTTTATGAGCTGCGGACGGACCCTCGCCATTTCGCGCAAAAAGTGGAGCAGAAGTTGAGCCAACTGAAGGGCACCTGGACGGAGAAACTGCGGGCCAAGTCGCGCTCCAAAGCACGTCCGGCACTGCCCCCCATTCTGAAATAGTCCGGCATCGGGCGTCCGATGACGTCAAAAGTAGCTCTCATCAGTTCGAATTTCCCGCAGCGGCATGCGGCCGATCGGGGCTTGTTCATTCAGCACACCGCCCGCGCACTGGCGGCGCGAGTGGGCCTGAAAGTCTTTTGCCCGGTCGCATCGTATCCGGACTGGCGGTGCTTTCAGCCCCGCCGATACCTCTACGCCGCGCCGGATGGCAGCTACGCCCCAGCCGGGACCGACACGGAATACGTCGTCTACCGGGCCTTCCCGCTGATCACCCGGCCTCTGAACTACCTCAGCATTTACCGGAGGCTGATGCCGCGCCTCCGCAGGCTGCGGCCCGATTTGCTGCTGGCCTACGGCATTTATCCGGAGGGCTTGGCGGCTACTCTCGCCGCGCGAGAACTGGGAATTCCGGCGGTGCTCGGCTCTCGCGGTTCCGATCTGCACTCCATTCCCGGCCCGCTGGTCCGCACGCTTACACGCCGCGCCCTTCGGCTTGCGTCTAAGATCCTCACTGTCAGTGAAGACCTGCACTCGCGCGCCATTGCGATGGGCGTTTGGCCGGAGCGGGTCCATACCATCCGAAATGGCTGCGACACCGCCATATTCCACCAGCGGTCCCGCGCCGCCGCCCGGTCCGCTCTCGGCATCCAGGTGGATATGCGAATGGTCCTCTTCGCCGGCCGCTTTCAACCCGTCAAGGGTCTGCCCGACCTGGTGGATGCTTTTGCTCGCCTGGCTTCGAGCTACCCGAAGCTGCGGCTTGTGCTGGCCGGCGAGGGCCGCCTGAAGCCGGATATTCAGGCGCGCGCGGATCGGTGCGGCGTGCTGGATCGCGTTCACTTTCCCGGAGTGTGTTCACCTGACCGCATTGCCGAATGGATGGCCGCGGCCGATGTTTTCTGCCTGCCGAGTCACTCCGAAGGCTGTCCCAACGTGATCCTGGAGGCGCTCTCGTGCGGGAGACCGGTGGTCGCTACCAACGCCGGCGGCATCCCGGAGCTGGTGAACCAGACCAACGCGATTCTTGTGCCTCCGCGCGATCCGGCTGCGCTGTCCAGGGCGATGGGAGCCGCGCTCGAACGCACTTGGGATGAAGCCGCCATCGCGCGGCACTCGGTTCGAAGCTGGGACGATGTGGCCGCGGAGACGCTGGAAGTCTGCCGCGCGGCGGTGAGGGAGCACGCCGTAAAATGACGCCCGTGGCGAGGTTCAGTGGAAAGCGCGAGCTGTTGGCGCGCGGGCTGTTTTGGAGCGGGCTGACCCATTTTCTGGGAAGCCTGCCCGAGCGGGATTCCTTACTGGTCCTGAACTACCACCGGATCGGGACTCCAGACGACGATGATTTCGATCCAGCGCTCTTCTCGGCGACCGCGAGCGAACTCGACGAACACGTGAGCTACCTGAAGCGCAATCATGCGATGGTGACTCTCGAGGAGGCGCTGGCCTTTGTCGACGGCGCACTCCGGTCCGAAAGGCCACATTGCCGTGTGCTGCTGACGTTCGACGACGGCTACCTGGATAACTACGAAGCAGCCTTCCCCGTCCTGCGTGCACATGGAGTGCAAGGCGTCTTTTTCCTGGCTACCGGAATGGTAGGGACTGCTTCCATTCCGTGGTGGGATCACGTTGCGTACTTGATGAAGACTGCGCGACACCGCAAATTTCGCTTGGAGTACCCGGTGTGCCGGCTGGTGGACATTGATGAAAACGGCCTACGCGCAAGCCTGCGCGAGGTTCTGAAAGTTTACAAGGATCCGGCGAACACCGATCCGGAGCGCTTCATTCGGGAGCTCGCAGAACAAGCCAAGGGAGCGAGCTATCCGGAAAAGCAGCGGCGTTTTCTCAATTGGGAGGAAGCCCGGGAGATGATCGGCGGAGGCATGGCGATCGGGTCGCATACCCATTCCCATCCAGTGCTCAGCCAGCTGGAATCGGAAGGCCAGCGCCAGGAATTGGCCGGCTCCCGCGCGCTGCTGAGAGAACACCTCGGCATCGAAGCCGATGCTCTGGCATACCCGGTGGGCAGCCCAGTCAGCTTCTCCGATGAGACGAGGCAGTTGGCTCAAGAGGTGGGCTACCGCGTCGCCTTTTCGTTCTACGGCGGGACCAATCTGCCGGGAGCAACCCGGCGGCACGACGTCAAGCGGGTGGGCGTTGGCGGGCAAAGCGGGCTTCGCCTCCGGGTTCAGACCGCGGTGTGCGGATTTAACGGACGCTTTTGGCCTTAGTAAAACAATGCCTTTGAGTCTCAGCCAAGCCCTCGCGATGGCCGGTCAGCAGGACGGTGAGGCCTCGCGGGGCGAGCTCTTTCTGGTTTGCGGATTTCAGCCGCTACATCTGGCGACGTTCCTGAAAGCCTATTTCGCGGTGCGATTTCCCCAACAAGTGACGGAAATCCTCACAGGGGTGTACGGGGATTTCGACGGCGGCCTGGACAAGGCGCGCGAGTCGCACGCCGCCGCCGCGGCTGTGGTGATCGAATGGGCCGATCTGGATCCGAGATTGGGGCTCCGCAGCGCTGGAGGGTGGGGCCCTTCCGTCGCGCAGGACATCGTGGATAACTGCGCCGGCCGCTGGTCCGGCATTCTGGAAAAACTGGACCGGCTGGTTTCGAAGATGCCCGTGGCGTTATCGCCGCCGTCGCTTCCGATCCCATTCTTTGGACACACGGCGGGATGGCAGTTGAGCCTTGCAGAGGCCGAATTGCAGAAACAGGCGGCCGCTTTTCTGGCCGATGCGGCTCGGATCGGCAAGGTCAGAATCCTGCACCAGTCGCGGCTGGCCGCGCTGAGCCCCGAAGTGTCGCGGTTCGATCCGAAACTGGAGCTGGCCGCGGGCTTCCCGTACAAGCTGGAGCATGCGTCAGTGCTGGCAAGCCAATTAATCCAGTCGCTGTACCCGCCGGCTCCGTGCAAAGGGCTGATTACCGATCTCGACGGCACGCTGTGGTCGGGCATCGCCAGCGAGGGCGGGGCGATTGCCTGGAGTCTGGGTGACCGGTCGCAGGTTCACGGGCTCTACCAGCAGCAGTTGCGCCAGTTCTCGGAGATGGGAGTGCTGCTGGCCATCGCTTCAAAGAACGAGATGCCAGTGGTAGAGGAGGCGCTAAGTCGCGAAGATCTCTACGTTTCGGCGTCGGCGTTCTTCCCTATCAAAGCCGGCTGGTTTGCGAAGTCCCAGGCGGCGGGCGAGATCCTTGACGCCTGGAACATCGGTCCGGAGAGCGTGGTGTTCGTGGACGACAGCCGGATGGAAATCGAGGAGGTGCAGGCGGCCTTCCCCACCATGACATGCCTTCAATTTCCCTCCGGGAATCCGGCCCTGGCCGTGCAATTGTTCGAGCAGCTTCGCGACCTGTTCGGCAAGCCGGCATTGCACCGGGAGGACACGTTGCGCGGGCACAGCATCCGCGCTCAAGCTCACTTTAACAACGGGGCGCGACAAGCGTCGAACGGCAGTTTCGCCCGCGAGCTGCGGGGCCGGATCATGATCGACGCTAGCAAGGATCCAAACAACGAGCGGCTCCTGGAGCTGATCAACAAGACGAATCAGTTCAACCTCAACGGGCGGCGCGTGACCGAGGGTGAATGGCTGCGCCATCTGGATGAAGAACAGACCTTCGCCGCCGGCGTCTCCTACGAGGACAAATTCGGACCCCTGGGTGTGATCGGAGTGATCGCGGGGAGACTTCGGGACGATCGTGTGGAAGTCACGAACTGGGTTCTAAGTTGCCGGGCGTTCTCGCGGAGGATCGAACACCATATACTCCACTATCTCTCTGGCCTGCGCGGCGCAGAACGGATTTCGCTGGAGTTTCAGCCTACGGAGCGAAACGGGTATTTGCGGGAATTCTTCGCGTCCATGGGGCTGGATTGCGGCCGCGCGGGGAACCTGGAACTTACGAAAAGGCTGCCGGCAGCAGTGGAAAGCTACCTCTCGCACGAGGTCCGAATCCTGGGAGGGGACTGAGGTTACCGATGACCGCCAATTGCCCTTTGTGCTTTGCGGGCGATGCGCCGACGTTGTTCCGTAGAGTGGTGGGGAAACAAAGCTTCGCTCTTGTTCGCTGCCCAGGGTGCGGCCTGCACTTCTGCCATCCGACACCATCCAAGGCGGATATATCCGGGTTCTACAGCGGCGACTATCATTCGCAGCTTCGCGTGCCCGGCGCGACCGAGGCTGCCTTCGGCGCTAAGTTCGCCGGGTATCGCGACTGGATCCTCGGGTTCATGCGGAGCGGAAGAAGCCTGGATATCGGCTCGGCCACGGGCCTGATGCCGGCATTGCTGAAGGAGGCTGGTTTTGACGCGGAGGGAATCGAGTATAACCGGGACAGCGCGGCGTGGGGCCAGAAACATTACGGCGTCCGCATCCACGCCGGAGACATCTCCGATCTTGGGCCGACGCTCGGCAAGTTCGATCTGATCCTAATGACGGACGTCCTGGAGCACGCCCCGCACCCGCTGGAGTTTCTGCGGCTGGTCCTGACCCATCTGAAAACCGGCGGGTATTTGCTGGTTACTTTCCCGGACATCCGGTCGTTCGAATCGCGCTATTGCCGGCTTTGGTCACGGCTTTTGCAGCGCGACTGGATCTGGAACTGCTGCCGCATTCCCCGACACGTCTGGGAGTTTACTCCCGCAACGGCGCGCGGCATGTTTGAAAAGGCGGGTCTGGATGTCACCGGCTTCCGCCGGCAAAACGAGTCGGATTTCGATTACCGCGGCCTGTGGAGACTGGTTTTCGCCCCGCTTTTGCCGCTCAAAGTTCCACTGATCGGTAACCGCTTCGGGTCGCAAATGCAGTTCATGCTTCGCAAGCGAGGCTAAGATCTTTGAGTTCCGCTCTGACATCCATTCAGGGGGCGCCGACCGAAGCAGGCGATCCGCAATCCGGCCGCGTTCCTTCGCTTGACGGGCTGCGGGCCATCTCGATTTCGCTAGTCCTGTTGTCGCATCTCAACCGGACGCGCGGTTTTGAGAATTTCAAGCCAGGGATCGGCGACTACGGCCACCTCGGTGTCTTGGTCTTTTTCGTTATCTCAGGCTTTTTGATCACCCGCCTGCTCCATTCGGAGTACAAAGACACGAGGAGCGTATCGCTCAAGCGCTTTTATGCCCGGAGGTGCCTGCGCCTGTTCCCGGCGGCTTACGTCTACATCGCCTTCTTATCTATTCTTACGCTGGCAGGAGTTGTGCATGTAGGAGCCGCGGATTTCTGGCACGCCGCCACCTACACGATGAATTACCGGCCTCAACCGGCGTGGGAGATTGGACATCTGTGGTCACTCTCCGTGGAGGAGCAGTTCTACTTGCTGTGGCCTTGCGCTTTCGTTCTGCTAAAGCCAAGGCGGGCGAGGTGGGCACTCGCCGGCGTCATTCTGCTGGGGCCGGCGGCGCGCGCCTTTAACCGCTTCATCCTGATAGAAACTCCCTACGAAGGCCTGGAGATGTTTCCGATGGTCGCCGACAGCCTGGCGACGGGTTGTCTGCTGGCGGAATGGAGCGATTGGCTGGAACGGCAGAGTTGGTACCTGTGGCTGTTCCAGCCGGCCTGTTCGGCGGCCTTATTGGGTCTGATACTGATCTGTAATCGCTACATGGGCTACACGGCCTTCTCGACGCTTGGCACTTCGGCCATCAATGTCAGCCTGGCGATTCTGGTTCATCGCTCCGTGTTCTATTCCCGCGACTGGTTCGGACGATTCCTGAACTGGAGGCTGGTCAGCTTCGTGGGCGTTCTCAGTTACTCGCTTTATCTCTGGCAAGAGCCGTTTCTCAGCAGGTCGAATGCATGGATCAACGCTTTCCCGCAGAACCTCGCGTTAACGGTGGCCGCGTCGCTGGGTTCTTACCTGCTGCTGGAGAGGCCGCTGCTGGCATTGCGCCAACATTTTCGCCCTCAACGGGACGAAGAAGAGAAGACCCGATGATCGGCCACTACGAAACGCTTTTCCGGCGCTTCCTGTTTCCGGCATACGAAACGCACCTCCGCGGCCGTGGCACCCTGCGCTACTTGAGCGAATATGAACGCGGCCAATGGGCATCGCCCGAACAGATCGCGGCGATCCAGTGGCGGAAGCTCCAACTCCTGATCCGCCATTGCTGGGACGAAGTGCCTTACTATCGCCGCCGCTGGTCGGAGGCCGGCGCGACGCCGGGAGATATCCGTTCGCTTGAAGACTTCGCGCGCCTCCCGGTTCTGACCAAGCAGGACATCCGCGCCAATTATGACGACCTGCACGCGCGATCGTACCGCGGCCGGATGCTCTACAAGACCACCAGCGGTTCCACGGGCGAGCCCCTCCTGCTCGGCTACACGCGCGAAAGCTATGAACGCCGCACCGCAGTGATGTGGCGCGGCTATGCATGGGCCGGAGCCCGCATGGGCAGGCGGACGCTCTACCTGTGGAGCGGGCCGCTCAACGGCGGGCTTACCTTCGCCCGCGTGAAGGACCGGCTCTTTCAGCGCGCGCAGAACCAAAAAGTACTCAATACCTATTCCATGTCCGGAGCCGACATGACCGCCTACGCCGACGAGATCGATCGTTTCCGGCCGGAAGTGATGGTCGGCTACGTGAATCCGATGGTCCGGCTGGGGCAGTGGCTTCTGGCTAGCGGACGCCGAGTCCACCGGCCGGAATCGATCGTCGGCGCGGCGGAAGCGCTGCATGATTTCCAGCGCCGCATTCTTGAGGATGCTTTCGGCTGCAAAGCCTACGATGCTTACGGCTGCCGGGAGTTCATGCTGATTGCTTCCGAGTGCGCGGAGCAGAACGGGCTGCACATCAACGCCGACCATCTGGTAGTGGAGGTCGCCTCGCCGCGCCCGGCCCTGGACGGGTCCCAGGTCGGCGAACTCGTGATCACGGATTTGCACAATCTTGGGATGCCGTTTGTCCGTTACCTCAACGAAGATCTGGCCACGCTGGCCACAGGCGGGTGTCCGTGCGGGCGCGGGCTGCCGCGCCTGGCCCGTGTGGCGGGCCGACGGCTGGACGCGCTTCGCGCTCCGGACGGCCGTGTGGTGCCGGGCGAGTTCTTTCCGAGCGTGTTCAACAACGCGCCGGGCGTACAGCACTTTCGCGTATGGCAGCGGAGCCTGGGACGGCTCGACATCAGAGTGGTGGCCGACGCCGCGTTCGACGCCCAGACGGAGCGGCGTTGCATCGAGGACATTACACGTGTGTTCGGTCCGTCGACCTCTGTCGCGTTCGAGCGCGTGGAGAGTCTGCCGGCGAGCCCCAACGGTAAGCTCCGCGTGACGGTCTCGGAGATCGGCTGACATGGAGGCGGTGCGCGTCACCCACGTTGTGGAGAATCTGGATCGCGGAGGTCTGGAGCGCGTTGTGATCGACCTGGCGCGCGCCCAGCGCGAGGCCGGCTACGCCTGTGAAGTGGTCTGCCTGTTCGAGCGCGGCGCCCTCGCTTCCGAACTCGACGCCGCCGGCGTTCCCGTGTACGCATGCCGGAAGCGCGACGGAATCGACCTGGCAGCGATACGCCGGCTGCGGGGACATCTGCGCCGGCATCGGCCGGCAATTCTCCACACCCACAACGCCACGGCGCACTACTACGCTATCGCCGCCAGTTTGGGCCTGCCACTGCAGCGGAGAGTGAACACACGCCACGGCATGGGCGTGCAGCAGGCCCGGCAGCGCCGCGAGTGGCTGTTCCGGCGCACGCTGCCCTTCACCGACGTAGTGGTCACGGTATGCGAAGCGGCGCGGCGCGAGGTTCTGTTGCGAGGGCTGATCCCGGCAGGCAGGCTTACGGCGGTGCCCAACGGAATCCGGCTGGAGGTCTTCGCTCCGGCATCGACGGCCGCCCGCGAGGAGTTATGCGCAAGCCTGGGGTTGCCCGCCGGGACGCGACTGATCGGCTCGGTGGGCCGATTGAACAGGGCCAAGGATCCAATCACCCTGGTGCGGTCGTTCGCCCGCCTCCGGAAGCGGTTGCCGGATGTGGCGCTGGTGCTGATCGGCGATGGCGCTCTGCGCGAAGACGTGGAGAAGTGCGTGGCCGGAGAGGGCGTCGGAGACCACGTCCGGCTTCTTGGCGACCGCAGCGACGTGCCGGGGCTGCTGGCGGGACTGGACCTGTTCGTGATCGCGTCGATTACCGAAGGCTACTCCATTGCGCTGCTTGAGGCGTGCGCGGCCGGCCTGCCGATTGTGGCAACCAGAGTGGGCGGCAACGAAGAGATCGTCAGGGACCACATCAACGGACGTTTGGCGGAGCCGGGCGACCCCGAAGCGCTGGCCGCCACAATGTTTGAAGTGCTCTCCGACGCGGAGGAGGCGCGCCGCCGCGGCCGAGAGGGACGCGAGTGGGTTCGCCGGCAAGGGTCGCTTGCGGCGATGTTGGCGCGCTACGCCCTGGTCTATGGCCTGGCCGGATTTCAAGGCTGATGTCACGAGCTGAAACGTTGCTGCGCGGGCTGGAGGCTGTCGGTGCTGACCGGATGCTGCGGCCATGGCTGGCCGGATGCGGCGTGATATTTGTCTTGCATAGGGCGGCCCCGGCCGCCGCGCGCATGCTGGATCCTGACAGCACGATCACCGCCGACGCGCTGGATAACGCGCTGCGCGTGACACGGCAGGAAGGCTATGTCCTCGTGGCTCTGGACGAAGTGCCGGCGCGATTGCGGAGTTCGTCCAGTGAGCGATTCGCAGCCTTCACTTTTGACGACGGCTATCGCGACAATCTCACGGTGGCGCTCCCCGTTTTCCGCGCGCACGGAGCGCCGTTTTGCGTTTATGCCGCGACCGGCCTGCTGGACCGGACTGCCAGCTACTGGTGGGGAGCGTTGGCCCGCGTGGTGGAGTCGCGTACACGCATCGATCTGGAACCGCTGGGCGTTCCCGAGACGGTTTCGACGTCGTCGTGGTCTGAGAAGCAGTCCATCTTCTCCCGAGTGGAGGCCTGGGTCCACGGGGATCTCGAGCAGCGCGCAGACGAGATGCTGCGCTGGTGTCGGTCCCTGGGCGTGGAAGACCACGCCGTCCTCGACAACGACGTTCTAACGTGGGATGAACTGCGGGTCCTGGCACACGACCCACTGGTCACCATCGGCGCTCACGGCGTCACGCACTGTAGATTGGCGCGGTTGAGTGACGACGGCGTGCTCAGCGAACTGGCCGAAGCGCGGACGAAAATCGAGACAGCGATAGGACGCACGGTGCGCCACCTCGCCTATCCCTACGGCGGGCCAGCGGCATGTGGAGAGCGCGAGTTCCGCCTGGCCGCCGTAGCCGGCTATCTCACGTCCGTGACGTCGCGAACGGGGAACCTGTTTGCCTCCCATGCCGGCCGCCTGACCGCCCTGCCCCGCCAAAGGCTGGCGGGCGGTCCGCCGGATACGCGGGCTGTCCGGCGCAGCCTTACAGGAACCGATTGGCTTTTGCGAGCCCGAGGCTAGTGACGCGTGTCGGGGAGCAACCACGGCTGAAGGCACACGTTGGACATCCGAAGGTCAGGAAGCAGAGAACTTCGCTGGCCGCGTGTTTACGGGGTCGTCGCTTTGTCGCCAGAAGGCCCATAGCCAGGCATTGGGGTCGTGGTAAATCCATCCACGCTCGACGCCGGGAAGGTGGTTGACGTGACCAGCGACGATCCTGGCGCCAGGACTGAAGAACGTCACAAGACAGGCGCGGCCCAGTTCCGACATCCGGCGTACGGCGCCTGAAACGTCGCTCATGTGATACAAGACCTCGCAGGCCACTACGAGGTCGAAGCGGCCTTGCGGCGGCGTCCATGGCACGCGCTCCAAGGTGCCGGTTTCGAGGAGGGCTTCGGGCACCCGCTTGCGGGCACGGGCGACGGCGCGCGGGCTGACGTCGAGCCCATAGACCTGATCGCAAAGCGATGCGAGGTGATGGGTCTGATGGCCTTCGCCGCAACCGATCTCGAGGATCGTCCCCACCCGTCCGGCCTTGGACTCGATCAGCGCGTTGGTCATCTCGAAGCGGTACTGCTCCCCCTCCGACCGCATGTTCCACGGATCCGGCAGGGCGTACAGAAGGTTGAGCTGGGCGTGATTGTCACTCGCGGTTAGGTTTCGGAGGGCGAATTTTCGCCACACTTTTCGGACCAGAAATCGGCTCGGCGATTCACGAAAAGCGGGGGAATCGGCTGGCGGCATCGTAAGGTGACGGATTGATTCCTATATCATACGCGAAGGCGACCGCGCGTTCAATCACTCTCTAGTCCTGTTTTCTTCGCTCTGCATTGATGTTTCTTACACGCTCAACCGGTTGCTAGGTTACGAAACGCTCGCGGTTCATATTAGTACCCGCGCGAGGCACGTCCTGCTCGACAATATTGAGGTGATAGACCGGAGGGCAGCAGGAAAGCCCGCGAGAGGACACAATCACTACTACTCGAACCTCCCAAGTTGGTCAGCCTCAAGGGTCAGATAAGGACTTCGGTTGCTCCGATGTTACTCGAGGGAGACTCCCTTGTCGGCCTGCATATCCGTCGAAACCCGTACGTACCCAATGGCCCGCATGGTCCGGAGTCTACGACGGGTCACCGGACGGAAGCAACGGCAATCTGTTGAACTGAAGTGACTTAACTCTCATCCGGGTCGGCTTCCCGTTGCCAGGCGCGGGCGGGATCTTCTTCGGAGCCGGCAGTGAAACCGGAACGGTGATGGAGAACATGGGGGATCGACCGTTTTCGTTCTGCCATTTTGGTTGATTCCCCGGTTCGGTCTGGCCGAGCACCTGTTTCCCCAGCCAGACGCCCATGGTGGCGTTGCCCGGCTCAAGCAGCTTCATCTGCATCCGGCGGACCGAGATCCGGCCCTTGGCCCGCCCGCGCTCCATGGCTTCCCGGAACGCCCGCTCTCTGCGGCGGCGCGCAATCGTACGAGCTGTGACGCCGAACCACGCGGCGATCTCCTCGTCGGTGGACTGCATGGAACAGAGCTTCTCCACTTCCGCCAGATCGATTTTTGCTTTCGGTCGTGGCATGATCGCTTTCACTCTATGATTGGCGGCGGAACTCTTGGCACGCGTGGCGCGCTCAGAATTCGCATGATCTCTTCGGTCCCATCGTCGTCATCGGTATGGGCGATGATCCTTGAGCGCGCTGCCGGCGTTAATCCAAACTCGCGGGAGAGCCTGGTGATCGTCTCGACGCACTGGTTCACGACGGCGAGCAACGGGCTCTGCATGATGTAACCCGACGGCGCTTTGTAGAGGAT
>JACXTT010003087.1_pt1 | contig 25999 bp, 22 predicted proteins | sample 9270951 | NCBI WGS metagenome assembly JACXTT01 (sample SAMN15532306, study PRJNA645909) | rock metagenome | isolation source: weathered quartz diorite | place: Puerto Rico | collected 2017-06-21
TGATCCTGGAGTCGACTACTACGAGAAGCGCTACCAGGCTAACCTGCTCAACTCTCTTGGCAAACGTGCCGCCCAGTTTGGGTTCGCTCTCGTCCCTATCGAGGAGGTTCATTAGAAGCAAAGTCGAGGGACCCGGGTGGGCGGGTGGTACGAAGATCATGTCGGGCGCCTCCCACACCCCCGGGTCCCTCGACTTCGCTCGGGATGACGGGAGCTCACCTATTAGGCCGCAAACCCGCATGAACGCAGGAAAGTTTCGTAGCAGCGAAGTCGAGGGACCTGGGTGGGAGTGCGGCACGAAACTCACGTCGCGCGCCTCCCGCACACCAGGTCCCTCGACTTCGCTCGGGATAACGGCGGACAAGCTTTCGCCGGAAAGACGGCAAAGGATGGGTCTGATAACCTTCGCCGCCAAATGTTGCGACACGATTGGACCCTCGGCGAGATCTCCTCGATCTACGCGCAGCCACTTCCCGATCTCATCTTCGAGGCACAGCGCATTTTCCGGCAGCACTTCGACGCGACGCGCGTGCAGGGCTGCGTTCTCCTCAGCATCAAGACCGGCGGATGCCCCGAGGATTGCGGATATTGTCCGCAGTCCGCGCACTACCACACGGCCGTCCAGCGCGAAGCGCTGACGACGGTCGGCAGCGCGCTCGATGCCGCGCGCGCTGCGAAGGAACAAGGCGCGACGCGCTTCTGCATGGGCGCCGCGTGGCGCGATGCGCCGCAGGGCCGCGAGTTCGACGACGTCCTCGCGATGGTGCGCGGCGTCCGCGGCCTCGGCCTCGAAGCCTGCTGCACGCTCGGCATGCTGACCGACGATCAGGCGCGCGCGCTCGCCGATGCCGGACTCACCGCGTACAACCACAACCTCGACTCCTCGCGCGAGTTCTACGAAACGATCATCACGACGCGCACCTACGACGAGCGGCTGCAGACACTGGAGCGCGTGCGCCGCGCCGGCATCACCGTCTGCTGCGGCGGCATCATCGGCATGGGCGAGTCGGTCCGCGATCGCTGGGAACTGCTGCGCCAGCTCGCGACGAGCGATCCGCATCCGGAGAGCGTGCCCATCAACCTGCTCGTGCGCGTTGCTGGCACACCGCTCGGAGATCGCGAAGCGATCGACACACTCGAGCTCGTGCGCACGATCGCGACGGCGCGCATCCTGATGCCGGCGTCGATGGTCCGCCTCAGCGCGGGACGCCTCTCTATCTCGGACGAGGCCCAGGCACTCTGCTTTCTCGCCGGCGCGAACTCGATCTTCATGGGCGAGCGGCTGCTGACGACGCCCAATCCGGAAATCGATCGCGATCGCCAACTCTTCGACCGCCTCGGCATGACGCTCTACGAGGCGGCGCCTTGATCGCAGCGCGCATCGCGAGGCGGCTCGAGGAGATCGATGCCGCGGGCCTGCGACGCACGCTGCGCCCGCCCGAGGGGATCGACTTCTCGTCGAACGACTACCTCGGCCTCGCGAAGCATCCGCAGATCGTTGCGCGGATGAAGGAGGCGCTGGAGCGCGAAGGCTGCGGCTCGACGGGATCGCGCCTGCTGCGCGGACATCGCGAGTCGTTCGCCTCGATCGAAGAACGCTTCGCGCGATTCCAGCAGACCGAGCGCTCGCTCTACTTCTCCTCCGGATATTCGGCCAATCTCGCGGTACTGACGACGTTCCCCGAGAGCGGCGACGTGATCTTCACCGACGAGCTGAATCACGCCAGCCTGATCGACGGTATGCGGCTGTCGCGGGCACGGCGTGTGATTTTTCCGCACGGCGACAGCGTAGCGCTGCAACGCATGGTTAGAGATGAACTACCCGGCACGCAGAAGTTCATCGTCACGGAGTCGCTGTTCAGCATGGATGGTGACGAAGCGCCGCTGCGCGACTACGCGCGCATCGCACGCGAGAGCGGGAGCGCGCTGATCGTCGACGAAGCGCATGCCGTAGGCATCTTCGGGGAGCGCGGCAGCGGATTGATCGAAGAACACGGCGTAGCGGACGACGTCTTCCTCCGCATCGACACCTGCGGCAAAGCACTCGGCGTGAGCGGAGCGTTCGTATGCGGGAGCGACGAAGCAATCGAACTCCTCGTGCAGCGTGCACGCCCGTTCGTCTTTTCGACCGCGCCTCCGCCCTCGATCGCCGCTGCGCTCGACGCCGCGCTCGATGTGCTCGAGGCGGAGCCCAACCGGCGGCTGCACCTGCGCGAGCTGGCGAAGCTGTTGCGCCAGTTGCTGCGGGAACGCGGCATCGCCTCCGGCTCGGGCGAGTCGCAGATTCTCTCGGTGATGATCGGCGAGAACGATGCCGCGGTCGCCGTCGCCACCGCGATGCAGCGCGAAGGCTTCGATGTGCGCGCGATTCGGCCGCCCACGGTACCGCCGGGGACGGCACGCCTGCGCGTTTCGGTCAATCAAACACACGATCATGCGCTGCTCGCGCGATTTGCGGATACGCTCGGGCACTGCATGGAACGGTCATGAGAGGCATCTTCGTCACCGGCACCGGCACGAATGTCGGCAAGACGGTCGTCTCCGCGGCCGTGATGATGCGCTATCGCGATCAGGGTCTCCGCTACTGGAAACCGGTGCAAACAGGCATCGAGAGCGACGACGACACGCGCACCGTGAAGGAGCTCGCCGCGTGCGAAGCGATTGAGGAGGGCGTGCGCCTGCGCCGTCCGCTCTCGCCTCATCTCTCTGCCCGTCTCGCCGGAGTGAGGATCTCCGTGGCCTCGATCCTGAGTGTAGGACAGGCGCCCTCGCCTGTCCCTCCGCCCTCGCCTGTCCCTCCGATGGACAGGCGAGGGCGCCTGTCCTGCATCGTTGAGGGGGCGGGCGGCGTGCTGGTTCCGCTCAACGAGCGCGAAACGATGATCGATCTCATCGCAGCCACCGAATTGCCGGTGCTCGTCGTCTCGCACAACGCCTTGGGAACGATCAACCACACGCTACTGACGCTCGAAGCGCTGCGCCTGCGTGTGATCCCGATCGCCGGCGTCGTGCTCGTGGGTCCGGCGAACGACGATCATCGCGAGGCCATCGAGCGCTTCGGCCGCACGACGGTCATCAGCCAGATGCCGCATTTCGTTGACCTCGCGAAAGAGCTGCCTAACTGGACGTTGCAGCACTTCGACAGCGAAGGCTCGCTGGCGAGGTATTTCGAGTGACCCTCATCGAGCGCGATCGCGCGGCGCTCTGGCATCCCTACACGCAGATGAAAACGGCACCCGAGCCGCTGCCCGTGGTGCGCGGACGCGGCGTCTGGCTCGAGCTCGAAGACGGCCGCCGGATCCTGGATGGCATCTCCTCCTGGTGGGTGAACATTCACGGACACTCGCATCCGAAGCTCAACGCCGCACTCGCGGCGCAAGCGGCAGAACTCGAGCAGGTGCTCTTCGCCGGCTGCACCCATCCTCCCGCCGTCGCACTCGCCGAGAAACTGCTCTCGATTCTCCCGCGCGGACTCTCGCGCATCTTCTACTCCGACAATGGCTCGACGGCGGTCGAAGCCGCGCTCAAGCTCGCGCTGCAATTCTGGAAGAACCGCGGCGAGTCGCAGCGCACTCGCTTCATTGCGCTCGAGCACGCCTATCACGGTGACACGGTGGGATCGATGTCGGTCAGCGCGGCATCAGCGTTCACGCAACCATTCGCCGAGATGCTCTTCTCGATCGAGCGCGCGCATGCGCCCTATTGCCTCCGCTGCCCGCTCGGCCTGACGCGCGAACGCTGCACGATCGATTGCCTGCAGAGTCTCGAGTCGGTGCTCGTCGCGCATCGCGACTCCGTCGCGGGAGTCGTCGTCGAGCCGATGCTGCAAGGCGCGGGAGGGATGATCGTCTGGCCTTCCGAGTTTCTCGCAGGCGTGCGCCAGCTCTGCGATCGCTACGGAGTGCTGATGATCGCCGACGAAGTGCTCACCGGCTTCGGCCGCACCGGACGCATGTTCGCGTGCGAGCACGCGGGCGTGACGCCCGATCTCATCTGCCTCTCGAAAGCGCTCACCGGCGGTTACCTTCCACTCGCGGTCACTGCAGCGACGAGCGAGATCTACGACGCGTTCCTGAGCGATGACCGCGCGAAAGCCTTCTTTCACGGTCACTCGTACACCGCGAATCCGCTCGCTTGCGCCGTTGCGATTGCGAGCCTCGAGCTCTTCGAGAGCGAGCGGCTGCTCGATCGCATCATGCGCCTCGAACAACGGTTGCGCGCGCGCCTCGAACCGCTGCGCGCACTCGAAACGGTCGCCGATGTGCGCGCGATCGGCGGAGTCGCCGCCATCGAGCTCGAAGGGAGCGGCTATCTCGACGACATCGGCCCCCGCCTCGCCGCCGCTTTCCTCGCCCGCGGCATCCTGCTACGTCCCCTCGGCAATGTTCTCTACTTCATGCCGCCCTACGTGATCACGGACGAAGAAGTGGATTTCGTCTGCGACGCGATTGAAGGCACTCTGCGAGCGTTGGAACAAACGAAGCCGGCGCAGTTTTGAAGAGGAAGATGTCAAGAACCGCGGCTCTCGCTCTGGCGTGCTGCATCAGTTTCCCGGGAATCCTCTTCGCGCAGCCGACTCCTTCCACTGGTGTTCCAGTTGCGGGGATGGCTTCGTTCGATCAGTTAGCGACGACGCTCATGACCAAGTACCAGATTCCGGGCGGCGCGATCGCAGTTGTCCGCAACGGGAAACTCGTCTTCGCGCGCGGCTACGGATACGCGAATGTCGCCGGGCAGCGCCTCGTGCAGCCTGATTCCTCCTTCCGCATCGCGAGCCTTTCGAAAGCGATCACGTCAGCCGCGATCATGCTGCTCGTCGAGCGCCAGCAGCTCGATCTCGACCAGCGTGTATTCGACATCCTTTCCTATGAGCAGCCGCTGCCAGGTCAAAGCACCGACTCGCGACTCACGTCGCTCACAGTTCGCGAGTTGCTCGAACACTCCGGCGGCTGGAACCGCGACACGACATTCGATCCGATGTTCCGGCCCATAACGATCGCGCAGGCGGCGGGGCTCCCTCCCCCCGCGGGGACTGAAACCATCATCCGCTACATGATGGGAAAGCCGCTGCAGTTCAATCCGGGCTCCGACTACAACTACTCGAACTATGGCTACGCACTGCTCGGACGCATCATCACGAAGATCAGTGGTGTCGACTACGAGACGTTCGTCCGGCGTCAGCTCCTCAATCAGTCAGGCGCGGCATGCATGCAGATTGGCCACTCCTTTCAGTCGCAGTTACTGCCAAAGGAAGTGAACTACTACGACTATCCCGGCGCACCGCTGGCGCCGTCGATCAAGGGCGACGGCCAAAGCGTTCCGTGGCCTGACGGCGGTTTCTATCTGGAGGCGATGGACGCGCACGGCGGCTGGGTCGGCTCGACGATCGACTACCTCCGCTTCGTTCTGTCGATCGATGGCCGGACAGCACCGCAGGTTCTGAGCGCATCATCAGTGGCGACGATGACGGCAAGGCCGTCGATTCCTCTCTGGACCAATTCGCAATACTGGTATGCCAAAGGGTGGCTGATTCGTCCGTCAGGCGCGGACGCGAATTGGTGGCACACGGGAAGCCTTCCGGGATCGACGACACTCGTCGTGCGTAACTACAACGGCTTTGCCTGGGCAGCGTTCTTCAACTCGCGTCCTGCAAATGCCGACGCGTTCGCCAGTGAGCTCGACAGCGGCATGTGGACTGCGCTTTCTCAAGTCACGAGTTTCCCCACGACGGATCAGTTCCCGAATTTTCCGCGCTGCACGGTTGCGGGAACCAGAATGCGCGCAGTACGTCACTGATCGCCGCGGTTTATCCTGATCGGAAACGTGCTTCAGCCTGGAACCACACTCGGCCCCTATCGCATCAGCCGCCTGCTCGGCGCGGGAGGGATGGGAGAGGTCTACAGCGCGACCGATCTCCGGCTCGATCGCGAAGTCGCGGTCAAAGTTCTGCCGGAACATCTCGCCTCGAACAGCATCGCGCTCGAGCGATTTCGCCGCGAGGCGAAGGCCGTCGCGGCGCTTTCGCATCCCAACATCGTCGCGCTCTTCGACGTCGGCAGCGATCGCGGCCTGCACTACGCGGTCACTGAGCTCCTCGAGGGCGAAACGCTGCGGACTCGCTTCGGTCGCGGCCCAATCCCTTCGCGCGATGCCTTGCAGATTACGCTCGAGATCGCAGAGGGCGTTGCCGCTGCGCATGCGCACGACATCATCCATCGTGATCTCAAACCCGAGAACGTCTTCCTCACGTCCGACGGCCGCGTGAAAGTTCTCGACTTCGGACTCGCGCGCGACATCGCCACGCAGGAGCTCGACACCGCAACCGACTTCCTGCCGACGAGGCCCGGCATGATCATGGGCACCATCGGCTATCTCGCACCCGAACAAGCCGATCTTCGCCCTCTCAGCAAAGCCACCGACGTCTTCTCCCTCGGCTGCCTGCTCTTCGAAGCGATCACCGGCCGCGTTCCATTTCACGGAGAGACCTCCGCGCTCGCGCTGGCCGCACTCATCCGCGATCAACCACCGCATCTGCCGCACAGCGATCGCCTGACTGCGGCAACGGATTCGATCGTGCAGAAGTGCCTGAGCAAAGATCCGAAGGACCGCTTTCCCGATGGCAGCGCGCTCGTCGCTGAGATTCGCTCGCTGCTGACCGACGATGAGGCGGTCGAGCGCCTATCGACGCACGCGCGGCGCGCGGTGCGCCGTCGCAGCTGGGGGCCGCCCATCGCGATCGCCTCGCTCGTGGCCCTCGCGATTCCGATCGCGCTTTACGTTCAGCACGAGCGCGCGGTCATCGATCAAGGTTACGCGCTGCGGCTCTCCGACGTGCAGGGCGACGAGGAGACGCGGCGGCTCGTTTCGCTCGCGCTCCACGCCGATGCGGAAGGCAATCGCGCGAACGCGACGCAGCTGATGGAGCAGGCGCATCGCCGCGCACAACGCACAGCGTTCCCCGAAGCGTTTCTGTCGAGCTGGAACGACGCGCGCGGCAGTGCGCAACAATCCGAGCTCTGGACAGCCGAGGCATTGAAGCGGCTGCGGCCGGACACACCGGCGTATGAGTCGCTGCTCGTGCGCTACCTCGCTGCGCATCAGGATGAAGAGCACGCCAAGCAGCTCGCGCTCGCGCAGTCGATTCTCGATCTGCGTCCCGACGCCTGGCGATTCCGCCTGGCAGCGGCGCACATGCTGCTCACGCAACGCGACAACGACGCCGCACTGGCGCAACTGAAGAAGATCGACATCAATCAGCCCGACGATCGCCGTCTCGTGCTCGTGCTCGCCGATCGCGCTTCGCTCGGCGATATCGAGGGTGCAACGCGTGATCTGCATGCGAGCCGCGTGAGACTGCAACCGGCGTTCTACAACTACACGCTCGGACGCATCGCGTGGACGAGAGGCGACATCGATGAGGCGATCGCCGCGTTCGAGCAGGCGGCGCATTTCTCCGCGATCGAAAGCCTGACCGGGCTGGAAATCGATTCGCTTCTCTATCAGGCGATGGCCTACATCAAGCGCGGCGATCTCTCCGGCGCACAGCGCAGCCTCGCGGCGTGTGCCGCACGCGCGCGGCAGATCGATCAGGTGCAACGCGAGTTCGATTGCGCTGCGATCTCCGCCTACCTCGCGCATCGCAGCGGCGATGCCGCGGAACGCGATCGGCGGCTCGCCGAGGCGCAGTCGCTCGTCGCGCATCCGGGCGATCTCGCAGCACTGCGCGTTCTTGCGATTCGCATGCGCTCCAATGTGTGGAAGTCTTGGAAGCGTCCACCGGTCGCTGGATATGCGGTTCTGACCGGCGTCGATTCGCTGATCGACGCACGTGAGGCGTGGTTCAACGGCGACCTCGCCGGCGCGCGTACGCAATTGCGGCGTGCGCGAGCGGAAGCGATCGACTCGACGGGCTTTCTCGAGGAGGCGTCGCTGCTGGCCGCGGAATTGGGAGAGCCGTCGAAGAGCGTGAAGCCCGACCCGCCGTATCCGAATATCCTGCGCTGGCTGGCGGTATTCGACGGAGGAGTACTCAAGCGCTGATGATCGACTTCCATTGCTTGAGCCGGTCTGCGATCAAGGCGGCTCGTTGCTGGTCGTCGGTTCCGTCGACGATTCTCAAATCTTCGGAATCGGCGCGCATGTAAACGCCGGAGGTTCTCTCGTTCACATTCGGATCAGTCTCCGAACGAGTGATCCAGTATCCGGCGGCGCGATCGATGGACTCGTTGCGGATCTCGCCCGTCCCGTACAACTGTGGCGCGTTTGGATGGCGCGGCCGCTCGCCCTTCCAGAAGTAGAACACGCCGGGAGGATCCTTTTTCTCTCGCGCCGCTTCGCTCCAATATCGCGAGGACAACGTGCCGTCCTCTTGCCACCCGCGGCCGCTCACATCGAGCGCGCCGTCACGATCGCGCGAGATTCGCAGAAGGCTCACCGCCGAAGGCTCGAGCGAACTGCGCTCCGTCAGAGAGAACTGCCACCATAGCCCCTCGATGCGGGTCAGGCGCCCCTCGTGCTCGATCGCCTCCTGAAGCTTCTGATTGACGGCTTTCGCTTCGCTTGCATTGACCGGTTCGCCGTAACGCACACATGTGAGACCGAGGAGATCGCTCGGAAGCTTTGCACCATTTGCGTGGAGGATGAAGGTTCGGCGCATTCCGAGCACACCACCAAACAGACCGGCTTCGAAGACGACGTTGTCGCGCGGAGAAGACTGCCCCGTTTGCGCCGGATCGGCTTCGGGTGCGCTCTTCGTCCAGTCGTCGCCGGCAAACACAAACGCCGCGAAGTCGACCTCACGCGTCAACTCGAGGAGCCTTTCCAACGTCGTCGTCCCGGGATTGAAGGAAGTCGTCCAGGGCAGCACGTGCGCAACGTCTGCGAGACCACGCGTCAGAGCCTGAATCAGCTTTCCCTGCTTTCCTGACGATCCCAGAAAGATGCGAGGCTTTTCCATCGAGTCGCTCCCTTGCGATCGTAGCCCGGATCATTCACCAGGAGTAGACGCCCCTCCACTCTGGGGGTCCTTCGCCCGGCTGAGGGTGAAGACCATCTCCGCCCCTCCACCCGCCCGGTTCCGCGCTTCGATCGTGCCGCCGTGCGCTTCGATGACATGCTTGCAGATGCTGAGACCGAGGCCGTATCCGGGAGTGGTCTTCGATCGCGAACGGCTCACGCGGTAGAACGGCTCGAAGATCGTCGCGAGTGCGGAGGGCGGAATCCCCGGCCCATCGTCGCTGACCTGCACCACGACATTCCGTTCATCGATCGCAGCGGACACTTCGATGGTCCCCGTCGAATACTTCGTCGCGTTGTCGAGCAGATTGCGCAGTACGGTTCGCAACTTCTCCGCATCTGCTTCGACGATGATCTCCGGCGGCATCGCGATGATCGCCGCGCGCGCGAATCCTGCCACGGAGTCGCGAAGGATCGGCGCGAGATCGATTCTCGTCATGCGGATGCCGCCGCGCAGGCGCTCGAGCTCGAGCAGCTCGGCAATCATCGTCTCCATCTCCGCGATGTCCGCCACCATGTTTTCGCGATTCGCCCCCTCGGGCAGCAGCTCGACGGCGACGCGCATGCGCGTCAGCGGCGAGCGGAGCTCGTGGCTGACATCGAGCAGCAGTTGATCGCGCGAGCGAACCATCGCGCGCACGCGGCTCACCATCTCGTTGAACGCATTGGTCAACGTGCCGAACTCGTCGCGCGTGGCCTCCGGCAACTGAACCTCGAGCTCACCCGCGCTCAGTCGCGCGACGCCATCGCCGAGCGTGCGCAACGGCAACAGCAGGCGGCGAATCACGAGGTGCGCGACGACGATCGTCGCGATGATGAGAAGAATGAAGCCGGCGAAGAGCCAGTGATGCGCATCGATCGTCCGCCGCTCCCAAATCCAGTAGAAGAGATACGTTCCGCCATTGGGCGCGCGCTCGAGACGTGCACGGCCCCACTCCGGATGCCGGCGTGCATCGGCGATCGACGGCACCCAACGCGCTGTGGTCCACGCGCCGTCCGGTCCTTCGTAGCGGATCTCGAGGTCGAGCTCCTTCGCCATGCGTTTCGCCGCCGCGTAGTCGGGCTGCGTCGCGGCGATGCGGCGCACGTCATCGCCGATGACCCGTCCCATCGCGCGATTGAGCACGGGGAAGAATCCGAACGCCAGGAAAAGACTCATCAGAATGAGGAGGCTGAGCGTCATCGTCAGCATGATGGCGAGCAGCTTCCCGAACACCGAGCGGCGATAACGGCGCGGCTCACTCATCGTCCGCTCCAACGAAGCAATAGCCCGCGCCGCGAACCGTCCGGACGAACTGCGGCCGCCGCGCATCGTCGCCGAGCTTGTTCCGCAAGCGGCTCACCAGCACATCGATGGAGCGATCGTATGCATCCCAATCGACACCGCGCGTCTCCTCGACGATGCGATCGCGAGAGAGGATGCGTCCGCGATTGCGCAGCAGAAGCGCGAGCAGCTCGAACTCCGCGCCGGTGAGCTCGACCTCTTTCCCATTCACGCGCGCCGCGCGCGTCGTCAGGTTCAATTCGAGCGCGCCGCCGCGCAGCAGCTCCTGCTCCTCCGGCTTTCCGCGGCGCAGTACCGCTTGAATGCGCGCGACGAGCTCGCGCGGCTCGAAGGGCTTCGGCAGGTAATCGTCGGCGCCCATCTCGAGTCCGACGATGCGATCCATCACGTCGCCACGAGCAGTGAGCATGATGATCGGGATGCGGCTGGTCTCGCGCACCTTGCGGCAGACGGCGAAACCATCCATCACCGGCAGCATCACATCGAGGATGAGCAGATCAGGCTGCGACGACTTCAGCGCGCGCAGCCCCGCCTCGGCATCCGTCGCCGAGACCACGCTGAAGTCGAAGCGGCCGAGATACTCGGTGAGCAGCGCGTTGAGCCGCTCGTCGTCGTCGATGATCAATACTCTCGTCGCCATCATTCACTGTGCGCGCAGCGCTTCCATCGGCTGCAGCCGCGCTGCCCGCCGCGCGGGGAACGCGCTGAATCCGAGACCGGCCACGAGCACCATCGCCGCCGATTCCAACAGAGCCTTCACCGGCCAGCCCAGTTGCCATTCTGTCGCCGAACGCAAAGCCATCGCGCCGATGCCGCCGATGGTTAGCCCGACGAGCCAGCCGCCGATGGCCAGCAGTGTACCTTCGAAGAGGAATTGGGTGAGGATGTTCCGCGGCGTGGCGCCGAGGGCCATGCGCAGACCGATCTCACCCGTGCGCTGCTTCACCGACATCAGCATCAGCGCCAGGATACCGATGCCGCCGAGCGCGAGTGCGACGCCGCCGAGGCCCGCACCCAGAGTGCCGAGAAGAGACGCGGCCTCTTTCTGCATGGTCATCAGCTTCGCGGTGTTCTGAATGCCGAAGTCCTCGCGCCCATGCCGCGCTCGGACGAGCCCGGCGATCTGCTCGCGTGTCTCGTCGATGCGTGAGGCGTCGCGCACGCTGATGAAGATGCTCGTGAGCCATGTGCGATTGACGACGCGCCGCAGCGCGGTGGCGGATGGGATCAGGATCTCGTTGTCTTCATTCGATCCATCAGGCAGGACACCTTTCGACTCGAGGACGCCGATCACGTCGAACGGGATGCCGCGCGCGCGGATCTCCTGCCCGACAGGATCGCGCCCTTCGAACAGACCCTCAGCGATCTCGGAGCCGAGGACGGCGACGCGGCGTTTCTGCGTCTCATCGTCGCGATCGAAAAAACGTCCTGCCTGCACGCGGAAGTTGCGCACATGGGGATAGTCCTTCGAGACGCCGAGGACGCGAGCGAGCACGATCCGATTCCCGCTCTTGACGCGGAGCGGCTTCTCGATGCCCGGCGAGGCTGCGGCCACGAGCGGCATGCGCGCGACGGCTTCGTAATCGTCGATGGTCAATGTATTGACGACTCCGGCAATGTTCCGCGACGGCGTTCGCGCGACCGTTGCCGGACGGACGACGATGAGATTCGAGCCGATGGCTGCCACGCGCGCGGTGATCTCTCGCTGCGCGCCCGCGGAGACCGCCCCGGTGAGGATGACCGCGGCGACGCCGATCGCGACGCTGGTGATGGCGAGCATTGCCTTCGTCTTCTGCGCGTGCAAGGCACGGAATCCCACACGCCAGAGGCGTGCTGAAGAATAGCCAGTGGTGTTCAGCACCACTGGATCCGCGGGACCACCCATGGTCCGCACACCGGCAGGCGTGCCGGATTCTCCAGCGCCCCTGCCGGGGCGCACAATCGCCGCACCCCTCGTCATCCAGTGGTGTGCGCATACGCGCCACCACTGGCTATTCTCACGAGCCCCTCCGGGGCTCACCGCAATGCCTCGACCGGATCCAACTGCGCCGCGCGCCGCGCGGGAAGCACGCCCGCCAGCACGCCGGTCACGATCGTCACCAGCGCGCCGAAAACAACCGGCCGCCACGAGATCACCGGGCCGAGGTGAAAGCGATTCGCGACGAGCTGGGCGATCACGCTGCCGATCGCGACGCCAATCACACCGCCCGCAAACAACGTCGAGACCGTCTCAACCAGGAACTGCACCTGCACGTCGCCCATCCGCGCACCGACCGCGCGGCGCAGACCGATCTCGCCGATCCGCTCCGCCACCGACGTCAGCATCAGCGACGCCGCAACGATCGCAGCGACGAGCATGATGATGCCCGCGGCGAGCGGCAGATAGAGATTCAGCACTCGCTGCACCTTCTGCAGCATCTTCTGCACGAACACCGCGGTGATCAGCTTGAAATCGTCGGGGCGTCCCTTCGCGATCGCATGCCGCTCGCGCAGCACGCGCTTCACCTCTTCGCTGGCGGGTGCGACCTGCGACGGTTCGCGCACGAGGAGCTTCGCCATCGAGATCGTGTCGACGTTCATCACACGCCGCATCAGCGTCGTCACCGGGACCAGCACTTCGGCATCGCGATCCATCCCGTGAATGTCGGTGCCGAAGCGCTCCAGCACACCGATGACGCGGAAGGGAACGTTGCCGACGAGGATCTCGCCATCGATCGGGTCCGCATCGCCGAACAGCTGGCGCGCGGTGTTCTCGCCGATGACCGCGACCCGCGCATTCGTCCTGACGGCCGTCGCATCGAACATCGCACCGCGTGTGACGCTGCGCTGCCAGACCTGCGGAGCGCGTTCTGATTCGCCGAGGACGCGCGCGGTCGCCGTCTTCCCTTCGTGACGCACGGAGGCGCCGGCGATCGCCTGCTGCGGATCCCAGATCTCCACCGCGGGAATCTCCGCGACGATTGCCTCGATGTCGTCCATCGTCAACCGCACGGCGTTGGCGCCGGGACCGCCCATGAATTCCGTGCCGCCGGCCACGACGATGATGGACGTCGCACCGAAGAGTTGCCGCTGCGTCGTCATGAGCTTGCGCTCCCCCCCTTCGCCGAGCGCCAGGACCAGTGTCAACGCCGCGGCGCCGGCGAGACCGCCGAGCATGATGAACGCGCTGCGCAGCTTGTAGCGCGACATCGTGCGGATACTGTGTCGAATGAGTCTTGCCGTCTTCATGATGCGATCGCCTCCGCCTCTGCGACGCGTCCCTCTTCGATGCGCACGATGCGGCGCGCATGCTGCGCCATCGCCATGTCGTGCGTGACCATGACGATCGTCGTCCCCTTATCGTTGAGCTCGCGAAAGATGGACATCAGCTCGAGAGCGGCGCGCGCGTCGAGATTGCCGGTCGGTTCGTCGGCCAGGAGCAGATCGGGCTCATTGACCAATGCGCGGGCGATCGCAACGCGCTGTTGTTGTCCGCCAGAAAGCTCGGACGGCGTGTGCTCGATGCGATCAGCGAGGCCGACGCGCTCCAGCGCCCTGCGGCCGAGTCCCGAGAGATCGCTCCGCTTCGAGTAGAGCAGCGGCAACTCGACATTCTCCAGCGCGGTCGTGCGCGGCAGAAGGTGAAACGACTGGAAGACGAAGCCGATGCGTTCGTTGCGGAAGCGCGCCTGCTCGCCCACGCTCAGCGTCGACACATCCTCGCCGTCGAACAGATAGCGGCCCGACGTCGGTCTGTCGAGGAGACCGAGGAGACTCATCATGGTGGACTTGCCCGAACCGGAGGAGCCGGCGATGGCGACGAACTCTCCGCGCTCGATGCGCAGCGAGACGTTGTCCAGGGCGCGCACGGTACCGCCCCCGGGACGCGCGTAATGTCTAACGATGGATTGCAGCTCAATCATGGTTTCACCTCGTCTGTGATGGCGATGTGTACGGTGGTGGTCATTTCGGGGCGGAGGATCGCGTCACGCGGTGGCTGAAAGCGGACGACCGTGACGTAGTCGACGACGTTGTCGCGAATCTCCGGCTTCGGATAGACCGCGGTGACCGTTCCTTCGAACGCACGGTCGCCGTAGGTATCGACGGTGAACTTCGCGCGCTGCCCCGGCTTGATGCGGCCGATGTCGGTCTCATCGACATAAGCCCAGGTCTCGAGCCGCGCGAGATCGACGAGCGTGACGAAGGTCGGCGCGGCGAAGCTGGCCGCGACGGTCTCGCCCTCTTGCGTCGAAACCGAGGCGACGACGCCGTCGATCGGCGCGACGATGCGCGCGTAGCTGCGCTGCGTCGTCGCCGATTGCAGGCTCGCCTTCGCGCCCGCCATCTCCTGCGCCGCGACGTCGTACGCACGCTGTGCGAGCTCGAGCTCCGAGCGCGCAATGAGTAGCTGCGCGGAGAGCTCGCGCTTGCGGGCAAGCTCCGAGCGCGCATACGCGAGATTCGCCTCGGCCACCTGTAAGGACGCTTTCGCCTCGGCGCAGCGCGCGATGAGATCGCGATCGTCGAGCTCCGCGAGACGCTGCCCTGCCTTTACGGAGTCACCGACGCGAACGTAGAGCCGCCGCACGACGCCCGACACGCGCGATCCGACGCGCACCTCGGCGCCGATCATCGGCTTGATGACGCCCGAGGCTTTGACGACATCATCGCGCCGCTTCGGCGCAGGCGACGCGCCGACTGCAAAGATGAGAAGAGTGGAGATGAGTAGTATTCGCACGCCGCGCAGTGTGCGCGGTCAGCGTGTCGGGCTCATTTCACGAATGTAACGAAGTGTATGTCGAGGTGCTTGGGCTCGGGGGCTCGGGGGCTCGGGGTGTGTCACGACCACACACGTGGCCGCTAACACTAACTAGTCGTTGCACCCTCAAGCCCTCGCACCCTCGCACCCTCGCGCCCTCCCCGGCGAGCCGGGCTGATCGGTGCCCGGTGATCGATCGAGTAGACTGCAAGCTCCGTACAAAGGAGCAAGAGATGACTAGGTCGCCCGTGTGGTCTGTGTGTCTAATTCTCGCCTCGTTCTCCGCGACCGCAGCCAACACGGAGAATCGAATCACGGCACATGAGGCAGGAGGCGTCGTCAGGTTCATCGCACCGTCCACCGCGTGTGAGATGCAGCTTCAGGTGTTTTCCTCCACGGGAGCGCTTCTCGTCGATGTTCCGGCGCGCCAGGGCAATGTCCTCGACTGGATGGCCTCTGCTCATGCGAGCGAACTAACCGATGGCGACTATCGCTGCGTCACCTCGTATCGCGATCTCAATGGCACGACTGCGCGAGCCGAGACGATGCTCGCCGTTCGCGATGGTCATGTCTCGCTTGCGAATGACGATGCGAAACTCGAGGCGCCGAGCGTGACGTTGCTCGCGCACGATGGTGCAACGGGATCCCTGATCACGAGCCACGGCGATCTCAGTTTTCGTTTCGGTGATTTTCCGGCCCGCACCGAGGTCGAGCACATGCGGCTGAGCGCCGCGGGAAATCTTGGAATCGGAACGAGCAATCCACTGGCGCCGCTCGATGTGCGCGGAGTGATCCGAACGAGCGGCGGCATTCAGTTCGCCGACGGCTCGATCCTGATGAGCGCCGAGGGACTCCCAGGACAAACGGTGGATGGACCTGTGCGTCGTGGTGCAGCATCAGGTCAGTGGTTCGTCAGCGATTCGCGGCTCACTTCGCCCGTCACGCCCCCACGCCGTATTCGCAGCACCAGCTCACCGACTCCGCAGTTCTGGACCGACTCGACACAGGTCCACATCGGCAGCACGACGTCCTATGGGCTCGCTGTGGGGGGAGATATCAGCGCCGGCGGTAACCTCAGCTTGTCGTCACTCGCTTCGACGATCAACTTCGGCGGCTCGACGTTCGTCCACGCTCATGGAACGCGAAATGCGTTTTTGGGCAGCAGCGCGGGAAATCTGACGCTGACAGGGATCGAGAACGTGGGCGCCGGTTATCAGGCGCTCACCTCGCTCACGAGCGGAGCTGCGAACACCGGATTGGGGCCGTACGCATTGCTCAGCACGAAAGCGGGAAGCGACAACGTGGCAGTGGGGACGAGCGCACTGGGCGCAAACCAGGCCGGGTCGAACAACACGGCTCTCGGTTCCCAGTCTCTGTCCACTGCGGAGGCTGATTTCAATACCGCCACGGGCTCGCGCAGCCTGTCGAATGATACCGACGGCATGAGGAACACGGCGAGCGGCTATGGATCGTCTTATCTGAATCTCCACGGCAGCGACAATACGGCGATGGGCTATCGCGCCCTCTACACGAATGGCAGCGGAAACTCGAATACCGCGATTGGCTGGCAGGCCCTGAACGCAACGACCGGTTCCAACAACACGAGTCTCGGCTATCAGGCCGGCTCCTCGGTCACGACCGGTTCTTACAACATCGACATCGGCAACGCCGGCGCTGCGGAAGGAAATACCATCCGCATCGGTGACGCGAATCAGACCAGGGCATTCATATCCGGCATCTTCGGCGCGTCCGTAGGAGTCAGCGGCATTCCCGTGGTCATCGATACGAATGGCCAGCTCGGAACGACGGCTTCATCCCGGCGCTACAAGTTCGACATTCATGACACCGGCGAGGCGAGCGACGGCCTGATGCGGCTCCGGCCCGTGACCTTCCGTTACCTCGCGCACGGTCCCGATGCCCCGCTGCAGTACGGCCTGATCGCCGAAGAGGTCGCGGAGATCTATCCGGAGATGGTGGTGCGGAACGCCCATGGCGAAGTCGAAACCGTGCTCTATCAATTCCTCGCCCCCATGCTGCTCAACGAAGTACAGAAGGAACACAAGCAGATCGAAGCACAGCAGCAGCAGATCGACGCGCAGCAACGGCAGCTTGCACAGCAGCAGCGCGCAATCGATGCGCTGACGGCGGCGGTCGGCGCACTTCGCGAGCGCGCGCAGTAGCAGGGGTGCTGGGGGTGCGGGGGGTAAACGATCACGAGCATAGCAGCTACGCTAACCAGGCGTTGCACCACGGCCACTCAACTCAGGAGACAGCCCCAGCGCCCTAGCGCCCGCCCCCACGACTCTCGATCACGCAGCGGCAGCCGATCGTTGGGCCCGACTCATCCTTCCCGATCTGTTTGCGCGCGGTTGGCGAGACATCGCGTGCGGCGCTTGCCCATGAGCCTCCGCGCAACACTTCACCAGCGCACCACTCCCACACATTTCCTTCGAGATCGAACACGCCCAGGCGATTCGGCGCGAACGAACCAACCGGCGCCAGCGTTGCGAAGCCGTCGTTCGTTCCCGGGAAGAGCTCTTTCTGTGCGCGGCGCGCGACGTGAAAACGTTTGATCATCGTGTCGTCGGCGACGTTGCGCGCGGGGACCGTCGCTTGCGCAACGAGCTCCCACTCCTGCTCCGTTGGCAGACGCCCTCCCGCCCACTTGCAGTACGCGGTGGCATCCGCATACGACAATCCAGTCGCAGGCCATTTCGGCTGCGCCGGTTCATCGAGCGCGGGCAGCGGACCGTCGATCTTCGCATCCGGATGTGCGAGCGGCTCGGGATGGAAGTGCGCGAACGCTTCGTTCGTCACTTCCGTGGTCGAGATCCAGAAGCCTTTCGGAATCCAGACGTAGACGAGATGATCGACGGGATTCGTCCACGTCTCGCCCGCGTGAGGTTGCACGACCACCGGCGCCGCGGGTTCGGCATGCAGGAACGGGCGGATCAGCTCCGGCCGCAGGTACCACACGGCCACCGCTCCTCCCGCGAGCAACAGCAACAACACGAGCGCGATCAGCACACCGCTCCGGCGCTGTTTCACACGGCGCACCGCCGTCGTCTCCGCCTTCTCGCTGCCACTCCCCCGCATCGCGTCCATCTCACGGATCCACGCCTCTGCGGCCTGGATGGAGCCGTGCTTGCGCCGCTCCTGGCCGAACTTCGCGTCGTACATCGCGAGGAGGCGCCGCGTCTTCGCGATGTTCTCCGCCGCGTGCGCGGCGACGATCTCCTGCCGCACTTTCTCACTCGAATCGATGAGCGCCTGCTGAAAGCTGTTGCGCAGCGCGAGGTACTCCTCGTCCGTCGCAGCGCCACCTTCGAGATGCTCGCCCAACTCATCGAGCGTCCGTCCGGCACTGGCAAACGATTCGCCCGCGATCCACGTGCGAATCTTCGCCAGCAGTTCATCGCGGCGGCGCAGCCACACTTCGGTTTCGAACTTCAGCGCGGGCGGCGCCAGACGGCGTCCCAGCCGCTCGTCGCGTTCCCCAACCAGCCGCTGCACCTCCTTCGGCTGGCCCTGCTGCTTCGCGCTCTCGATCGCCGCGACGAACCACGACTCCTTCTCCGCGGCGCCTGCCTCGAGCTCCTTGCGCAGCCGCCGAAACTGTCCATCCGTCTCCGCCTTCACGCCGAGATGCATCTTCAACGTCTGCAGTGCCGCATCGGCCTTTGCGAATTGCTCGTTGCCGAGCGCCAGCGCGACTTCGTCGTAGAGGTCGCGCTTGCGACCCGGCGTCGAATCCGATGATGCGGTGCGAACTGTCGTCGAGGCTTGCGGCTTCGGTGCAGGTGCGAGGGGAACATCAACGACCGACTGCGCAAGCGGAATCGCGGAGACGACCGTCGACGGAAGTTCGACCGTTTGAGGCAGCGCCGGCAGCGCCGCCTCGAGCGCGCGCGCGAAGTCGTATGCCGAGGCGAATCGCCGCTCGCGATTCTTGGCGAGCGCTCGGAAGATGAGCGTCTCGAGTTGCGGCGGCACGCTCGCACTCGGATTCGCCTGCCGCAGCGGCGGCGGCATCTGCTGCGTCTGCATCAATAGATACTGATGCGGCGTCTCGGCCTGGAATGGTGCGACGCCGGTCAGCATCTCGTAGAGCACGAGTGCGAAGGAGTAGATATCCGAGCGGCCGTCGATTCGCTCTCCCGGCTCGAGCATCCCGAGCTGTTCGGGCGAGCAGTACTTGAACTTGCCGACGAAGATGCCGGTCTTGGTTTGCTCATCGCCCGTGTCGTCCCACTGCTTGGCGACGCCGAGGTCGATGATCTTCACGCGATCGAGTCCGTGCTCGTCGCGCGTGACCATCAGATTCTCCGGACTCACGTCGCGATGCACGATGCCGGCGCGATGAATCGCGTCGAGGCCCATGAGTGCCTGCGACGCGAGGCGAATCGCGAGCTCGGGGCGGAGAAACTGCCGCTGCAGTACGAAGCTGCGCAGGTTCTCCCCTTCCACGTGCTCCCAGACCATGTAGAACGAGCCGTCAGGCAGCGCCGAAAAGTCGTAGAGCGCCGTGACGTTCTGATGCTGAATCCGCGTGGCCATGCGCGCTTCGCGCAGGAAGCGCTCGTTCGCGCCCTGATCACCCGCGATGTTGGGCCGCATCAACTTGATGACGCGCAGCGCGTGCAGGTGCACGTGCTCCGCCTTGTAGACCTCACCCATTCCGCCGATGCCGAGGACGGAGAGCACGCGGTACTTCCCGTCGAGCGGTTCCTGGTTGTGCCGCCGCAGAAAGTCGGTGATCGTCTCCCCGCATGACGGGCACGCGTTCAGTCGCGGAGCAACCTCGGCATGGCAGCGCGGACAGGCAAACACGGCGCATTGACTATACGCCGTCAGGGAGAGCGGGCGTCACGCCCGCTCTCCTACCTCACGATGAGCGCGAGGCCACCGAGGCAGAGTACGAGCCCGGCGATGTTCGAGGCTGACAGCTGCTCGCGAAACAACAACACACCGAGAGGCAGCATCACCAGCGCGACTGCAACGTTCGACGTCACGGCGCCGAGGCTCACGTTCAGTCCCGCGCGATACGCGAGTAGAAATCCGATCTCCACGCCGACGATCGCGATGCCCGTCGCAACCGTCGCCCAGTTGAGCGTGCGGAACGACGCCTCCTTCGGCACTCCGCCGATGAGCAGAATGATCAGCGTGACCGCCAGCGCCACGATGTACGTGACGACCAGCGACAGCATCGGATCCGCATTGCGCGGCACCGATTTCTGCGCGAGGTGATAGACGACGTTCGACACGATCGTCAATCCGAGAGGAAGCAGCGAGGCGCGCATCTACTTCACAGTCCCCAGCGCCTTCTCCGTCGCGCGCAGCAGCGCCTCCGATCCCACCGGCGCACCCGTCGCGTTCTTCATCCAGAGATCCGGCGTCACCGCACCCATCTTCGCCATCCGCTCGAACTCGCCGCCGATGTTCTTCGCCTTCTCCATCTGCTCGTCGATCTGAAATGCGATCAGATGTCCGATCGGATAGTCGGGCAGATACATCGACCGGTCGACCATGTGCGCGTAGATGCCGAGCAGCGTCACATCCTTCACCTTGAAGACCGGCGCGTAGTAGCGATTCCAGAGGTCCTTCGAGATCTGCACCGTCGCCGCGCGCAGCTCCGCGGGCGTCGCGTTCGGATGTGCGTACATCCACTCCCACATCGCCATATCCACGAGTGCCACGCCGGCGATCTCGTACGTGCCCCAGAAGTCATTCAGCGTTTTCAACGCGCTCGACTCGGCAGTCGGCTTCGCGAGGCCGAGCAACTCGAGATCGTGATTCTGAAACACGAACGCGAGCGCCTCGGTGAACGCGGTGTTCGGCACACCGCTGAGCGTGTAGTAGTCGATGGAGTTGAGCGAGAACGTCTGCTCGACGTTGTGCCCCATCTCGTGGACCGCGATGTTGTAGCCCTTGTAGTCCATCCCCTCGGCGCCGACGCGTGTGCGCAGATGTGGATGATCGTCGCGCCGCCCCGCGCCGAGCGCATGTCCCGAGCCGCGCGCGGGATCGACGACGATATTGGCGGCGAGCATCGCCGCCGTCTCCGGCGAGAAGCCGAGGTCGTGGAAGAGCCGCGGCATGTCGGCTTTGTACGCCTCGGGCGTCGGATACTTCTTCTTCGTGATCTCGTCGAGTTGCGCGTCGGTGTACTGGCCGCGCGGGCGGAAGCCGTTGTACCAGATATCGAACGGCTCGAGCTTGCGCCCGAGGCGTGCCTCGATGAGCTTCGCGACGCGAGGCACGAGCGGCGATGTCAGCACGGACTCGAACATCGCGCGCACCCGCGCTTGCGGGATCTGCCGCTCTTCCTCGAACTTGCGGCGGATCAGAGTCGGTGCCGTCGGCGAATACTTGTCGATGAGCGTCTCGCCGCGGAAGTTCTTCTGGATCGTCGCATAGCGGCTGTCGGGCTGATCGATCTTCGCGCCGGGCTTGAAGTCCTTCGCCGCGTCAGTCACCGCCGCGGGCTTCACTTCGTTCGTCCATGGATTCCAATCGAACGCGGGATTGTCGACGACCTGATTCGGGATCGACTGATCGACGATGCGCTCCATCACGCGCATGATCGTCCGCTGCTTCGCGAGGCCGTCTTTCGGATCGCTATAGCTGGCCTTGATCTCGTCGCGCAGATTCCAATGCTCGAGGAGGCGCATCTTCGGCGGAAAGAGCCGCGCGCCTTTCGCATCGACGAGGTGGTGCATCCAGATGTTGTAGTTGGAGACGTACTGCTCCGTCTCCGAGTTGAGCCTCGAGAACTCGAGGTTCACCTCGGCCGGGATCCTCTTCGAGAACGCCTCGGCCATCTTCGTCTCCGCCCATTCGCGCCGCGACCATTTCTCTCCCTCGGCCAGGCGTTCATCGAGGGTCGTCAGGCGAAAGTTGAGCAGGATCGTGAACGCGATCTTGTTCGCGAAGAGATCGTCGTTGATGTGCGCGGCCGGCGAGTATTCGGCGAGCGCTTCATCGAATGGATAGACCGGACCGCGATCGAGATCCGTCTGCCGCTTGAGGTCGCGGCCCATGGCGACGGTGTACCCGAAGAGCGATTCGTAGATGAACTGCATGCGATCGAAGAGCGCGTCGAGCGTGGTCTGATCGCCGGCGAAATTCGTCCGGATGAAGTCTTCCATCACCGCCTGATCGCCATCGGCAGGCCGCCAGAAATCCGCCACCTGCCTGATGCCGCGCACGATGCGCGGCCGCTGCGCCTCGCCATATTTCGAGACGAGCTCCGTTTCGAGTTTCGTTTGTGCGTTCGTCGATAGGGTGAGGAGCAACGCGCAGGCAGTGAGTGTGTGTTTCATGGCGCGGCGAGTCTATCGCAGCGTGGTCGCGCTATAGTCGAGCCATGACGCTCGGAATGTTCGGCTCGCGCGTGGCCGGCGGTCTGCTGCTCGGTGTGCTCACCCTGCTGCTCGCGCCGAAGGCCGTCGCGAACCTCGACACCTTCAGTCTCGTCATCGGTATCGCATCGCTGCCCGTTGCAGCGATCGTCGCCATCGCGAGCGCACGAATGAAGAGCTCGCACTATCAATGGTGGCAAGGCTTCCACGCCGACGCGGGCGTCGTACGCTACGTCGTCATCAATACAGTCACCGGAACACCGATCGTCGCTCCTCTCGGATTCGTCGGACTGTTTGCCGCGATCGCGCTTTTCATGTCGCCCTGAAGGAGAAGGATTGATCTCAGCTCTCGCACTAACGCTCTTCTTCGCCACTGCGGACACGAACAGTCCGATGGAACGGGTGTGGTCTGACCTGCGTTCGCTGACACTCTATTTCGAAGGCTACAGCACAGACCACGATGCCTACGCGGGCCCCGACTGGCCGCGCGAAGGCGCCATCACCGATCTCGATCAACGACTGGGCCCTGCTTACGAAGGATCGTATCCGCGCGCGACGCCGCCCCGCATCGATCCGTGGGGACATCCATATCGTTTCGTCATCTCCAACTCGCGTAAGCAATACGCGCTCTACAGCCTCGGCCCGAGCGGCAAGGCCGATCCCGCGGCCACCAGGTTTCTCGAGCGATTGCGGCGCGATCAGATCGGCGACGCGGACCTCACGCGAGAACGAGGATCGGCGAACATCGTCGTCGCATCCGGAATGCTCGTGTTCGCGCCGGCCGATGTGCTGCAGGTGCTCGTGAAGGCACGCGCCGAGCACCCGCGGTTCATGATCCATCGCGAGGCCGGCGCCAGTCGCGACGTCGAACTGCTGGCCATGGCCGTCGAGTTGTACCTGAGCACGCACGATGGTCTGCCCAAAGAGTTGCGCGGCAAGATCATCGACGCATCGGCGCTGCGCTCGTCGCTCCACTCGCCAATCGTAGAGTTGGAGTTGTCGTGGATCGATCCATGGAAGCGCCCGTACAAAATCGCGATCAGTCCGTCGGGACTCCGGAGCGCCGTCTACACGCTGGGCGAGCACAATGCGCTCAGCGCAGAGGACCAGGCGATGGTGCAGCACGCACTGCACGGAACGCTGAGCACGGGAACGAGTTACGGAAGCGCTCTGATGACGACGTCGCTCGTGCCACACGTATCGGAATGATTCGCTGGACGCTTTTGGTGCTCGCAGTCGTCGCGTGTGCAGATCCGCTGCATATGCCGGCGAAGCCTCCGCACGCTGTGGCATCCGCTGCGAAGCCTCCTTCCCCTGCTCCACCGCCTCCGCCACCACCGCCCGACAACTCGTACGCGCCGGTGCCGCAGGAGATCGCGACGGTGCTCAGCGACCCCGAGGCGCGCATCGAGGTATTCGTGCTCGACTCGATGCAGGCGAAGAGTGGTTATTTCGGCGACTTCCCTGTCGTCCGGCATGAAGTACTTCACGGCATCGAACGTGATCGCGTCGCGACTCTGCTGACGAGCAGCGTCACTTACGGACATCTCAGCGGAATGTGCTCATCACCGGGACTGGGGTTTCATCTGGAAAGCTCCAAGCGCGGCATGCTCGACCTGCGCGTCGACGCGCCGGAAGGCAGTGTCGAACTACTGGGCACGAACCCGCAAAAGGGATACTCATTGAGCATGACCGGCATCAATCTGTTCCTCGACCTCGAGAAGCGGCTCGCGGGAAAGGCAGGTTGCAGGTGAGCGCGAAGCTGCCCTCACTACTCGAATCGCTCGACCGCGAAGTCTTTCGCGACGGCGAGCGCCTCGCGCGATTTCATGACGCGTTGCTCTATCTCTGCGCGTATCCCACGACTCCCCAGGTATTGAAACGTGCGGAGTCGATCCTGAAGCGCTTCGGCAAGCGCGTGCGCGCACTCGATGATCCGTCGCCGCTCTTCGATCCCGAAGTGTCGGGCATCGTCGGAACGGAGGTCACGATCGTCTTCTCGTACGACTTCGTCTGCTGGCTCGTGAGCCGTTATCCCGGCGACATCGCGATCGATTGGGAGCAGGGCTTCGACAGCGAGCGGATGGCCGCTGTGCTTCCGCTGGCGATTCCGATGCTGGCCGAGGAGGCGAGGGTCGACGCCGGTGTCGACTACGCGAAGTGGCTCGGCAGGCGCGGGGTGCAATGGCTGGTTAGTCAGCTCGCGCCGCTGCCGAACGCCGCGGCACTCTACGACTCGCTTGGGCTCTGGATCCGGTGGGATCTGCGAACCGCCGTGACGCGAACTGCGATGCGCTGGCCGCGGGCCGGGATTTTCTACTCCGAGGAGCCGCCGCTGGCGCGGAGGGAAGTGTCGATCGAGAGAGAGTTGGCCGGCAAGCGGCTTCGCATTCGTCGATTATCGCGGCGCGAGGGCGAAGAAGCACTGGACATGGCGCGTGCTGTGCTCGCGGTGCGCTATCGCGAGCTCTACTGCTTCACCTATGGCGATCCGGCCGAAGTGCTCATTGCGGAATGCGGCCGCGGGCTTTCGATCATGCTGGTGGGAATCACGAAGGACCGCCGGCTGCCGTTGCGCGCGGGCTTCGCACCGCTCCTGATCCGCAACGGCGTTCCGATCGGTTACGGCGACGCGTTCGCGCTGTGCGAGCGAGTCGAAGTGAGTCTGAACATCTTCTACGCGTTTCGCGATGGCGAGTCGGCATTCTGTTTCGCGCAAATGCTGAAGCTCTACCGCCAGCTCCTCGGCTCGAAGGTCTTCTCGGTCGATCCCTATCAGATCGGACACGAGAACGAAGAGGCGATCGAGTCGGGCGCGTTCTGGTTCTATCGGAAGCTCGGCTTTCGCTGTGCCGATCCGAAGATCGAGCGCATGGCCCGGCGCGAAGAAGCGCGGCTCCTGGTGCAGCCAACGGTTAGGACGAGCGCAAGAACGCTCCGCAAACTGGCGAAGGGTCCGATGGTGTGGGGCGCGCGCGACTGGGATCGCTTCCGAATCGGAAGACTGGCGCGCGCACTCGAGGGACAGCCGCTGACAGCGCTCCAGTCGAAGCGGCGGCGCGGTGAGCGCGAGTATCTGCTCTCGACAGCGAGCGACGTCGAGTTGCGACGCAAGCTCATCGCGCTGGGGTCGAGAGCGTCATGAACCTTCCAACGGGATGGTTCGTGCCTCCCGCCGCCGATCAAAACGTTCTGCTCGCCGAGCTGCAGCGCGAGCTCTCACGCGGTCACGTCCTCGCGGGGCGCGACTTGTCGCTCATTGCACGGAGAGATGCGCAGGACGATGTCCTCGTCCGGGAGAGCGGAACCGATGCGCCATTCTGGCGCGTGCATCTCACGTGGCACACGGAGTCGGACCCGAGGTGGCCGCACGCGGAGCCGTTCGAATCTTTCGATGCATTCGTGCGCGATGCCGAGGGTGAGGAGTGATGTTCGCGGGCATCGAGAATTGAGAATGAAACCGATCCGCCTGCGGTGGCTTCGTCATCCCGAGCGAAGTCGAGGGGGTCCTGACCGAGGACATCGAAGACAAAAACCGGGGACATCGAGGACAAACACTCGATGATCTGCAGCCGGAGGAGTCTGGATGCCTTGGAGGGG
>JACXTT010003088.1_pt1 | contig 25987 bp, 26 predicted proteins | sample 9270951 | NCBI WGS metagenome assembly JACXTT01 (sample SAMN15532306, study PRJNA645909) | rock metagenome | isolation source: weathered quartz diorite | place: Puerto Rico | collected 2017-06-21
GAGATCTCGAGCACGCGTTGCACGCCCGGGACGGCGAGTGCCGAGGCGGGGTCGAAGCGTTTGACGTGCCCGCCGAACACGGGGCAGCGCGCCACCGCGGCGTACACCATGCCGGGGAGTCGGACATCGAGCCCGAAGACCGCGGCGCCGTCGACTTTGTCGGCCGTGTCGACGCGCGGCACCCGGGTGCCGATGAGCCGGAACTCGGAGGGGCGTTTGAGCGGTGGGTCGTCTGGTACGGGTAGTGTGCCAGCGCGCGCTGCAACGTCGCCGTAGCTGAGCCGGCGGCCGGTGGGGAGGTGTTGGATTACGCCGTTACTTGCGCGGCAGGCGTCGCGCGGCACGCTCCAGGTGAGCGCCGCGGCGTCGATCAGCATTTCGCGGGCGGCGGCGCCCGCTTTGCGTAACGGATCCCACCCGGAGCGGACGCTGCGGCTGCCGACGGTGAACTGGTCGCCGAACGCGGGGTCAGCGTCGGCCTGTGCCACGCGGACGCGGGTCCAGTCGGCTTCGAGCTCTTCGGCGACGATCATGGGCAGGGCGGTACGCACGCCCTGGCCCATCTCGGAGCGGCCGGTCCAGATCGTCACCGCGCCGTCCGGGTCGATTTCGATCCAGGCGTTGGGCTTGAACGGCCCGGCGGCGGGCGCGGTGGGTGAAGCGCGGCGCGCGAGTGCCGGCAGGTAGAACCTGACAACCAGCGAGGCGCCGACGGCGGCGCCGGTGCCGAGAAACTCCCGCCGATTGACGGTTGCGTGGTTCATCGCGGGCTCGGGGCTCGGGGTCACTCCACGATTGGAACGTACGCGTTTTGTAACGGGGGCGTCAATCACGACGAGGTTCAGTTTTCCCGGGCTGAGAGGCCGGGCTCGGGCGGAGAGCGCGCCCTGTAAGGACCCACACACAGCCGAGCGCGCCCTCTCAGGGCGCGGATTCGTCCGAACGGCGAGGGTCCGGTTTCCGCGGCTACCGAAGGGAGCGTGATGCGGCTATAATCTCTTCTCCATCTGTGCGTCTGTGCGTCTGTTAGTGTTTACTGTCACCTAGCCGTACATTGCCCCTTGGTGTAACTGGCAACACGCCTGACTCTGGATCAGGAGAGTCCTGGTTCGAGCCCAGGAGGGGCAACTCGAGGCTCGACATCGCGATGAGTGATGTCGGGCCTCCTGCTTTTTCGCTCGAATGTCATCGTTTCTGTCATCGTTTCTCCCGACACCATTTCGACATCATCAGACGTGATGCGGGTTTTCAGCGCAACATTTACAAGCGTTTTTCTTATTCTTTTTCGTTTCTTTTCAATCTCCACCGGACTTCCACCGGATTCTCCACCGGAGTTCCACCGGATCTCCACCGGATCTCCACCGGAGTTCCACCGGATTATCTCCGGGGATTCTACGGCTTCGGGCTGCCCGGCAAGCTGAACTGCCGCCCTGATTAACAGGGTGAGCGCCAGCGTGAAAAAGGCCGAGAAACTGGTGGAGGAACCGAATCGGAGAGCTGCCCAAACACGACCCTGTTGCACGACGGTCAGGAGAGTTCTGACTGGCGCCACTGACCGAAGTCGAGGCGCGGCAGGATGTTGAGTCCCACCACGCCTCGTTACCTCAACCGTTTTGCGATCGTTTCTTGAGCGGCGTCGGGTGGTCAATGAGGCGCCGCAAGGTTTCCTGGTCCGGATGCTGGTACATCAGGGCTGTCGGCAGATCCTCCCAGCCGCCGGCTGCCGCGAGGTCGCGCAACGGATAGTCTTTGCGCAACGTCGCCCACCGCCGCCGGAAGGCATGCCACAACGACCCCTTCAGCCTGGTGATCCCGGCATACCGGTAGGCCCGCTGCATCCAGTCGCTGGCGAGGTGCCGAGTGACCGGTCTGGTTGGATCGTGCTTCATCGGAAAAACCAACGCGCTCCCGATCGCTGGATGCCTCGACCGATACTCGAGCAAGGCCTGTTCGGCCTGCGTTGGCATTGGCACCATCCATGTGCGGCGTTTCTTATCCAGCTCGGCACGCCAGGTAATGGTCCGCTTCTCGAAATCGAAGTCGTCCCACCGCAGCCCAAGCACGCTGCTGAGCCTGCGCCCGGTCGACTCCATCAACGTTATGAGCAGCAGCATCAGCGGACTCACCCGGTCGGCGACGGCCATGAGCTTCTCGACCGTTTCTTCCTCAATCATTGGCCGAAGCGGATTGCGCGTCTTCGATACCGCGAACCCTGTCAACGGATTCCGATCGAGCAGTGGTCGGCCGTGGTTGTACACTCCCGTCGCCCACTTCATCATGGACTTCAAGAGCTTGATGTCTTGATGGACCGCGGTCGCGCCGACTGGACGGCCATTGATCTGGCCGTTGCGGCGAGCGGCAGCATACCCCGCCATCCGCTCCGGCGTGAGCTCGACGACCGGGGTGTCGGCTCCAAACCAGCCGACCAGATAGTTGACGTACCTCTCGCACCCCCTCCTATAGTGTTCGGTTTTCAAAGAGCCGTCGCGCGCGTGAGTATTCTCCGCGAGATAGCGCGTAACGAGGATCCCGAGCGTGAGCGATCGTGAATCGATCCACTCGCCGGCGTCCCGGAGCCGCACCATCTCGGCCGCGTCGCGAGTCGCGCGCTCGCGGTCAGTGTGCCCCAGGCTCACCTGCTTGTACCGCTTCCGTTGCGGATCCCAGAAGGCCATCTGCAGGTTGCTGCTGGGTTCCCGCTCGTAAATCCGGATTCGGTTCCCACGACGGGTACCTACGGTTCTCGACCAGCGCTTACGGGTGGCCATGATGGCCCTCCTTGCCTCGTTTGAGGAGGCGGCTGGCGAGTTCGCGTACGTCCGCCTCGGGAGTATGGTGCCGGCCGGGCTTGATCGGAAGGTCGCCTTGGCGAATCCGGATCATGCCTTTGGATTTGGGACGGCGCAGGTCTGGGATGTGGCCGTTCCGGACCATGCGGGCCAGTGAATCTGGGTGGAATCCGGAGAGCTGGGAGGCTTGAGCGAGCGTTAGGAGTTGGTCTGCTTCGTCTCGGAGAGCCTGTTCGACTTTGGCGGCAGCCCACTCAAGAGCCTGGGCGGGGCCCTCGGCGCCGAAGGACTCACGGAGCTCCCGGGCCTTGGCGCGAATGTCGGCTAGAGTCTTCTGAAGACCGCGACCGTTGGTTGGCAACAAACACCCCTCCCGAAGAATTCGGCATCTCCGTGAAGGGTGATCTGCCGCGTCGAGGGATTATGCGCTTGCCAGCTCCGAGGCGTCAAGGGCACGGTGTTGGCTCACGCTGCTCATACGGGCCGTCCCTTCCGAGTCCTCGGGGCAGGCGGATCCAGGGTCGCAATATCGACACGGGCCAAGTCCGGCAGCACTTTGGCAAGTTGCGCTAGTGTCTCCTGGTTCGGGGGCCGACTCCGCCCGGCCTCAAGGCGCCAGACAGCCGCTCGTGAGAGCCCCGCGTGCTTCGCGAGCTGTGGTTGCGTGAGCCCCGCCGAAAGCCGTGCCTGGCGAAGCACGTCGCCGAAGGTCGCCATATGGTTCTCCAGAGATGCGGCATGCGTTCTCTTACGCTAAGGTCGAGACGTTAGGTCCCCAGAGAACCTGGTCCGCGCAGTCAAGCTGCTTCAATAGCTGCACAGCCGGTTCACGTAGCTTGAGTTCACCAAGAGAGCTTTCAAGAACCGCTGGCGAGCCTGGGCCGTATCTCGTGGGGAAAGGACGCGCTTACCGGCAGGCTTCCGGCTGTCGAATCGGATGAACCACAGTCCTTCGAGCAAGCCCTGGTTCCACAACGGTGCCTTACGGATGGCCATTCTTTGAAGCGCAGCCTCGAAGTAATCCGACCACGTTGATCCGCCTTCGCGGATGCTGTCCTCCGCCATATCGAACAGCACAACGTACCCAATCACAATCTCCGGTCGGAGCTGCTGTACGTTCGCGATCTCACCTTGGAGGTCATCAAGTCTGTTTGGGACAGAGCCAGAGATATTCTTCAGCATAGACTTAAGCGACACTAGCAGGCGAAACTTTCCTGCAAACTCGTAAGCGACATCCCAGTTCTTTGTGCGAGAAAGACCTGGGACTTGCAGCTCGCCCCCGGACCCACCCCTCACATTGGGTAAGCCCTCCTGCTCAAACAGTTCCTTCAGGTAGTCAGCGAGTGCGTTAAGACGCTTCGTTGACGTGGGCGCGTGTGAGAGAAGGCTAGTGATCGCCTCCTCGAGAACGTTGTCCTGTGGTGGAGGGTTAGGAGTCAGATCGCTAGACCCCGTGTGTCCGGATGGCCGCCTTCCCAAAAAAGTCGGCTCCAGCTTCCGTCACACGTCGGTGGGCCATCCCGAAATAGTGTGGGTCCACCTCCACACCGATGCTGTTCCGCCCCCAACGAAGTGCGGCTAGGTTGGTCGTGCCTGTGCCCATAAACGGGTCGAGCACAGTATCCCCAACGAAGCTGAACATCCGGACCAGGCGCTCTGCGAGCTCGAGTGGGTAGGGTGCCGGGTGCTCGCGAGTTGAAGCGCCGCGCACATCTGTCCAAATCTGCTGAAACCACTTCTTGTGGTTGTCGGCGGAGATAACGCTCAGCACCCGAGTGGCAACCGAAGGCCCACGATAGCCGCCTGGCTTGCGTTCCATCAAGATGAATTCGATGTCGTTCTTAATGACGGCGTTGGGCTCGTACGGCTTGCCGAGGAACCCGCCTGAGCCGTTCTCTACTTCGTAGACGGCGTTGGCGATCTTGTTCCATATGATCGGCGCAACATTGTCAAAACCAATGGCACGGCAATGCTCCTGGATCGAGGCATGGAGTGGCACTACCGTGTGTCGACCCCGGTTCTTTCGGCGCGACAAGCACACATCACCCACCACACAGATAAGGCGTCCGCCTGGAACAAGCGCGTCGAGGCATTGCCTCCAAACCTTGTCAAGTTCCGCGAGGAACTCCTCGTAGTCTCTTACGTAACCAAGCTGGCCGTCGGCCCGCCGGTACTCCTTGAGAGTCCAGTAGGGGGGCGATGTGACCACAAGGTGCACGCTCTCGGACGTAAGGAACCGCATGTCGCGCGAATCGTGTACATGGAGGTCGTGTTGAGTCGGCAAGCCGCGCACCGTCGCCTCTATAACAGTCGTGAGTTTGGGGTCACGAGCGATCCGCGGCAGGTCCGTTTGCGGATTCCTCAGCTCCCCGATTTCGGGGGGCAGTGCCGAATGGTCTAGGCCGGCTTTCGCGGGTGCAGTCACAATCCGAACGCTCTCAGAATCTGTTGTGCGGCTTGCTCGATTGATTCATCCAACTCGTTTGCGAAGACGACTGCATCTACAGCCGATTCTCCGAGACGGTTCCTAATCTGGGCGTGCTGGTCTTCGAACGGGAAATATATGACCGCGCCGAACTTCGCGCGCAGGTTGTGCTTCTTGACCTTCGTTGCCTTGTTAACAATCTCGTCCACGCGCTTGTGAAAGTCGCGTCTGGCTTCGATGCGCTTGATGTCGACGGCGAACTGAACAACGCCATTGGCAGGGAAGGCCGCATCGATTTCGAAACTCTCGCCTTGAACATCGATCTTCCTTTTCGCATACTGTCGCCCGCTCCGTCGCGAGAGAGCGTCGGTCACACGTCTCTCCCACCGGCCCTTGAGCGCCCTGATCTCCTTGTCCACATACTCAACCTGGTCCAGCTGAACAAGCGTAGGCAGAGCGACGGTAGCGGGCAGGAATGGTTTTAGGTAGCCGGCGATGGCTGCAGACTCCTCTGGCGAGAGGCTCGGCTCGTAAGTGTCGACGTTCGCGATCCCGAGGTCCCGCTCTATCGCGCGAGCGGCGACGTTGGCGGCGATCACAAGCGGCTTCAGTACGAGGGGGTGCTGCCTGAGGATTTGGGCGAGATCGTAGACATTGATATCAGCGAGCTGAATAACCAGGACAGGCTCTTCTCGGACGAACTGCCGGAATGCCGTGCGCAGCTCAGCCTGGACGGTTGCCGCTCTCTTCGTGGCCGATTCCCGGACCATGTCCAGAAAGTCTGCATGAGTTCCGTAGCCACGTGGTACCGATTTCATGCTGCTCCTGGTCAAAGGAGCGCGCGCAAGTTGCGCCATTATAGCAGGTTGGGCGTCTAGACCCTACAGATCCGGGATGCCGGCAATCCGCCTCCTTGTCACGGCTCGATGGAGCGATGGGAGGACGTCGCTGATACCGGTGTAGGAGCTCTTGCGCAGCTGTTGGAGAGCTCATATCGTATCATGACAAGAGCTCGCCAACCCCGGAATGAGCGATTCGCGCTCTCCCCGGGCACACAGAGCTCGAAAGCCCGGGAGGGCCTATGAAAGTCTCCCTACCTGCAATGCAGGGCACCATCGGCGGACGCCCCTACTACGCCACGCTGATGAAGTTGAACGCCGTGCCCAAGATGTTCTCGTTTCGCGATTGGGCCGAATTCACTCCCGAAGACCGGGAACAGCGGGTCCTGAATAAGAAGCGCGTCCCGGACATCGCCAAGTACATCCTCGACAACGAGGACGGGTACTTGTTCGCGTCGATCACCGCCTCGTTCAAGTGCCCCGTCGATTTCAAGGCGGTCAACGGGAATGGGGTCGGGATGTTGGAGATGGAGTTCGAGGACGCGAACTTTATCATCAACGATGGCCAACACCGCTGCGCTGCTATCACGGCGGCGATCGCGGTGAACCCGGCCCTCGGAGACGAGACCATCTCGGTCCTTTTGTTCCCTTACGAGAGCCGTGAACGTGTCCAACAGATGTTCTCGGACCTTAACCGGTTCGTCGTTAAGACGTCGAAGTCACTCGATATTCTCTACGACAAGCGCGATGTGCTGTCGCAAGTGACGGTTGACATCCTGGAGCAAGTACCTGTCTTCAAAGGCATGGTGGACAAGGATACCGTATCCCTACCAGTTCGGTCGAACAAGCTGTTCAGCCTTGCGGCGCTATACGACGCCAACACAGAGTTGCTCAAGGCCGAAGTGGAGGCTGACGAGGACGTAGCCCCCGAAAAACTGGCCGGCATCGCCATGGAGTACTGGGTCGCGGTTTCCAAAGCGATCCCGGACTGGGCGAAGGTGAAGAGCGGAGAATTGAAGGCGCTCGAACTGCGCCAGGAGAGCATTTCCTCCCATGCTGTGGTTCTTCGCGCTCTTGGCGGAATCGGGGCGGACCTCCTTAAAGAGGATCCCACGGGCTGGAAGTCCCATTTACTAGACCTCGCGACGGTGAACTGGTCGAAGAAGAATCGGGACTGGGAAGGTGTCTGCATCGTGGCCAACTCGGTCGTGTCGAACCGGCAAGCGCGTGCGGCGACGAAGGCCTACCTCAAGCGGCATTTGGGCCTAACCCTGAGCGAGGCCGAAACGCGGTCGCTGCCGGCGCAGGTGGAACCCACTCGCAAGGCGTAAACGCTGGATGCGGGAGCAGCCCTACTCAAACGATGAGTAGGGCTGCTTCTCGCTACTCGAGCGCCCTCAACCAGACCAGAAGGTATTTCCACGGACGCGCCCGGCCGCGTCCTTCAAGGGGGATATGGTATGACGGTCTCTACGGTGTTCAAAGAAGGACGGCAGCGGCCTGCAGACTACATCGCGATCTGCAATAACATTGCGGATTCGTATCCCAACGGCAGACCGCACGGTGTCCAAAAGGACGCGATCCAGAACGCGCTTGACGCGGCACGAGGACGGGCACCAGTACATGTGCATTTCGAAATAGTCCAGAACTCAAAGGGCCGTTTCTTTACCATCACCGACTCGAACACTACGGGGCTCACCGGTCCCGTGCTGCGAGACTTCGATGACTACGACCAAGACCTACCGGAGGACTATCACTGGGCGCGGTTTGAGGCTTTCGCGTTTACCAAAGCGAGCCCCGACGCTATCGGAGCACGCGGGCAAGGCAAGTTCATGTTCCTGAGCGTCTCCAAGAACTTCACGATGTTCTACGACACCTTGCGCGAAGATGGAGTCTATCGCGTGGGCGCAACCCAAGCGCAGCATATCGGCTGCCCCATCCTCCCCCCAAACGATGTCGAGCCGTGGGAGGGTGAGCGAGGGGCGCAAGAGCTCCTGGACAAGAGTGGACTCGGACCCCTTAGGAAGGTGGGCTCGCGCATCATCGTTGTCGAGCCGACTGATGAGCTGCTTGAGCAACTGGCGAGCGGGGAGTTTCTGCGCGCGATTGAGGAAACGTGGATTCGTGCCATCGAAAAGAACCGACTTGTTGTGACCGTTTCCGCTGGGAAGGGTGCGCAGGCCGCCTCTCTTCCCAAACCTTATCCGCTGGCGGAAAAGGACTCACCGTCGCAGAAGGTGTGGATTCTAGGAAGGGACTTCAAGGACGAGGAGATCCGCGTCTCCACAGGCGAGCGCCATAAGATCAAGCACTTTCACGCCGTATACCTGAAGGAGGGGACGGTCCAGGAGGACATGCAGGGCATCGCGATCGTGCAGAACGGGATGAAGATCGTTTCATTGCCCACTACCTTGTTTCCAACCCAGGTACGCGAACGTGTGACGGGCTTCATCGAATTTGATCGTGTCGCTGAACACGAACTACGCAAAACTGAGAACCAAGATCCGAATCACTATGACCTGAAGTGGCGCCGGCGGTTGCCCCACGCAATCAAAGAGTACGTCAACGCGCAACTTGATGCCTTTGGCAAGACCAAGCTTGGGCTTGGGGCCGATCCCCGGGAGATCAGGAATCGGCGTCGAAGCACTGCTGAGGAATGGGCGATGCGGCAGCTTCAGCGGTTTGCCGCGGACCTCGACCTTTTCGGAGCGAAGGGACGGCGTTTTCCACCAGCTCCGGCGTCACCCGCCGGTAAGGCGGTTGGCGTGTCGATAAACAACTTCAGCTACCCGGATCCCGATATTGCCCCCCCGGGTGAACTGGGGTCACCGGTTCACGGATCTTCACGTGACGGCGTACAACCGCTCGGCGGAAGGCCTCGATGTGGTGGTTGGTATAACCGTGTTGCGCGTCGACGCGGCCGTCTTGAAACTGCTGGACCACAAGCGATTCGCACTGGGTGCCGGCAAACAGGAGATCCTTGGTCCGTTCGAGGTAAGCATCGACCCGAGGATTTTCGACGAAATCGGCGAATACCGTCTAACGGCCAGTCTGTTTGATGCTACCACGGGTGACCGGATCGATAGCGTGGGAAGGCGGTTTTGGGTGGAGCAAGATCCGCCTCTTCGAAAGCCGTTTGAGATCCAACCCGTCGACGGTTTTCCGGAACCTAATCAGAAGCGGCAATGGTTGATATCGGGGTCGATCAACAATTCTGCATTGCTCCTTTACAATACGGCGCACCCCGCCTATCGACTCGCTGAAGACGGCGACGAAGAGCTAGGCGACTACCTTCTGGACATCGTTCTGGCCGGCGCCGTCCAGTTCGTCCTGGGCCGTCCCGACCGAGACGACGGTCGTGCGGACTATCATCCCTTGGACGCGGGCAAGATTCTCGGCTTGCCCAAGCCCCTGGATCGCGAGGAAGTACCGTCCGCGGTGCACGAAGAAGTTCATCGGTATATCTCCGAAGTGCGCTGGCGAATGTTTGAGGGAGCGTAGCACGATGGCGGTCGTGATTCGCAAGCGAATGCTGGTGGGCGGCGTCGAGGTCGAGCTCAGGACCTACCAGCCCCCCGGCCGGCTTGAGAAAAGAGACCGTGAACGTGCGGACGAACTCGACAAAGCTCTGGCCGCCCGGGTCCCGCGGCTTGCAGACGCGGTTCTTCGCCTGGTCGGGGATCAAGACTGTGTCGTTCGCAGATGGTATGTGTTGGGCCAGAAACTGCGAGAGATCGTCCAAGACCAAGAGCTCGTGTCAGCGGCCGACGTGAGTGGTGGGCTCGTGTGGCAGGCGATCTGGTACTACCTCCCGGACTCCCTGAAACCCGCCGGGTCAAGCGAGGAGGAACCGTATTCCGACAGACAGCACAAGCGGAAGGACCATCTTTCCCTTTGCTACGAGATCGCCGGATTCAAATGGAATCAGGTGCGATGGATTCAAAGGTGGGACGATTGGCATCAACTGGCGTTCAGGCCTGGCCTGCTGCGCGACTCCCGAGTTCTCGCGGCCCTTGGTGAGACAATGAGCCGACTCAACACGTACCCGACCCGCGAGAGGTTCAGGGAGATAGTGAAACACCTCGGAGATGCGTTTCCGACGCGGCGTTTGCGGGATAGTTCGCTCCTGGCATCCGAAAAGGTGTTGAGGACTGTGAATGAAGCAGTCCGAAAGGTCGTGAACGACAAGGTTCCCTGACTAGGCGACGCGCGTCTCGCGCCTGCCGGTACCCTCTGAACATACCGAACCCCGGCTCGTCGCTCCGTTACATCGTGCCGCCGGGCGGCGCGCGAGGTCACCCAGGACGTGTTTAAGGTCCACAGGGGAGAGCGACGGACGAGATATTCCCGTAAGTCTCGCACCTGCAATCGGTTCTGATCTCTTCCGCGCTCTTGAGTGCCGCATTATCGCCCTATCGTGCCGCAAAGCCGACCTAACGACCAAGACCCAGACCGAAGACCTTCTCAGGGACGAGTAACACACGCCGCGAAAGCTGGCGCTCGACTCCCCAAGGGGTAAGCATGCCTCGTCGAGGAACCGGATTGCCCACGAGATACCTCACCGTCTTCCTGATTAAAGCCGGCGTAACGCAGTACGACCAGGCCCTGAAGGACGCAGCGAGTCTGAGGCGATTTAGCCTGAAGCCCAACGTGCCCTTTAGCGGCATCTTCTTCGCGAGGAACCCTCGACGTCACCCGCCTCACTGGCTCCCGCTGGTCGAAGAAGGGGTTGCCGGGGACCTGCGCGCACTAGAAAGTTCCAGCCCCTCAGGTGTCTTGTTTCTTAGGTCGAATAGACGCCTCTTCGCATTGACCTTCGGACATGGCCGGGATCTTCTCGATCCCGAAACCTTCGAAACCGACTTCGGTCTTAGGGTAGCCCTGAACGCAGTCGACCCAAGCCAGTTACGAAGCGTTGATGTTCGGACCATGGAGGAGATGACCCTTCACACGCGGCGTCAAGCGAGTCGCAGCTCACCCCTGGAGAGCTTCGGCCTTGACATCGCACGAGACCTCTTGCGTGCTGTCACCGGAAAGCCGCGGAATCCTGCTCTCGCGTCTCGAATCGCTGGAGCGGACTCGCTTACCCTCGCTTCTCCGATCCGTTTTGGTGATTTGGGTACGAAGTGTTCTGAACTACTCACTGCCTACAGAGCTCGAGCATACAAGAAGTATTTCCCATGGATCGACCATCTCGCCCTCGTAAGAGATCCAGCAGTACGCACGGTGCTCGACACGAAGCTCATTGAAGTAGTGAGTCGAGGCCAAACTGATCGTCTTTATCTCGCCGTTCCGGAGCCGATCGATTGGCAGCGCTTTGCGGGAGTGCGTTACTCGACCGAAAGACAAAATCGCCCCTTTCATGCGGATGTCGATATCGACGACTATCTGGGCACGATCCCGCAGCGCGACGAGCTAACCATCGACGGCTTGCGCAAACACACAGTCCGGACTGTGAGAGTTGATGGAGAGGAAGGCGATGAGCACTGGACTGTTTACCGCTGTATCGTCTTCGAAGCTCAATGGAAGGGCTCGCTCTACACCCTTGCGGACGGTCAGTGGTACCGGATCGCCAGTAGCTTCGCCGAAGAGGTTCACGCGGCTGTCGCCAATCTGTCCCCGCCCAGCTTCACGTTGCCGAATGCGAGAGTCGGCGAGAGGGAGAACATCTATAACGCGAGGACCGCGGCAGGCAACAATCACCTCGCCCTCATGGATAGCAAATTGGTGCGCAACGGGACTGGGCGTGATGGCGTCGAGGTGTGTGACTTGTTTTCGGATCAGCGCCACTTCATCCACGTCAAGAGAAAGACGCGATCATCAACCCTCAGCCATCTTTTTGCTCAAGGTGCTGTCTCGGCAGAACTCTTCTTGGAAGAGGGCCGTTTTCGGACGGGCTTCAGGGACAAGTTGATGGAAGTGCAGCCAGAGCTCGCCCCGCTGATACCTGTAGGCGATCCCAACCCGCGTGAATACGAGATCGTGTACGCTATCATCGCGAAGAGCGCAGCGGGCATCCCGAGTTCCCTGCCGTTTTTTAGCCAGCTGCACCTGACCCAAGTCGCACGTCGCCTGCGGTTGCTCGGTTATAGGGTATCTGTTCGCGGCGTTGAGGAGCGTTGAACGAATGAACGAAGGGAGGCGAAATGCAAAGACTCCTCGTGAGCGTCCGCGGGCCAGTGGAGGCTGAGATAGCCGCTCGCGGAGGGGCCGCCATTGCCGACGTCGAGTTCCCGGCCTCCGCCCTTGGAACACCGTACCCGTTGAATATTCTCGCGGTTCGCAAGCGTCTGAATAGCTGCGGTCATCGCAAGGTCCAACTCTCTACGAATATCGGCGAGCGTCAGGATGTACGGCCTTCAGCTTGCCAGGCGGCACTTGGTGTTGCCCTCGCTGGTGCGGACCTTATCAAGTTCGGGCTCGCCGAATTGACCCTTCAGGCGGCGGAGTACTTGGGGCGGTCGGTGGTGCGATCTATCAGAGAATGGTTTCCTCGCAAGAAGATGTACCCGGCTGTGTTTGTCGACGACGACATGGCGCGCTTTTTCGATCCAGTGACTGACGGACCACGCCTAGCCTCGGCAATACACTCCGATGGTCTGCTGATCGACACCTTCCACAAAGGGGTTGGTAAGGGGCTACTGGACTATCTCTCGACTCGCGACGTGAGTCGGTTCGTGAAGGCCATGCACCGGCAGCACCGCGAGGCGTGGATTGCTGGATCAATCACGAAACAGGAGCTACCTGAACTCTGGCGAACTGGCGTCGATGTGGTATGCGTCCGGGGTGCAGCGTGCGATCACGCAGGCGGTGCGGGCCGCTTTGGAGACGTTCGTGAGGAGCTCGTGAAGGAACTCGTCGCCACCATTCCGTGATATGTGGCTCACCGGGATCCGCAGGGAGGAGAGGTTCGCTTGCAATCGCAATGGTCTTCGGTAAATATTCGGGTGCAAGAAGGAAGGCCACTCCCTAGGGGTGGCTAAAGATGGCCGTCGCGTTCACTTCCCTGGAGGACAACACCGAGGGAATCCATCGCTACCAGGTGTTCTCGGACTCAAGAGATTCGGCATGGCTCGAATCTGTGGCGAAGGAGTACGTGGCGCTCCGCATGGCCACCGCGTCGCCACTCTCTGAAGTCTCACTGGAGGGCATAGACGTACTCAGCGTCGACCACATACGGGAGCGACTGGCTCAGGCCGTCATTCCACACCGCAGGAACGGTCCGTTGGACGTGGTGCGAAGCGATTTCGGTGAGGTATTGCTATACGCGTTGTTGGAGGGTGAGCATGGGACGAGGCTTGGGTACAAGAGCGTCAGAGACCGCGAGCTAGTCCAACTCTCTGGCCGCGGCATAGACGCGGTCGGTGTAGAGGATTGCCCGGAACCGGGGTGCGTCACACTCGTCCTTGGTGAAGCAAAGGTCTCGGATGAGGACCGATCCCCACCGAGAGTAGTCGACACGGCGGACGATAGTCTACGTAAGCAGCATCTGAGTCATCTCACCAACAGGGGAGCGACCGCTGACAAGATCTTCGATCAATCACGTCATGTCGCCGACGAAGAGGTTCGTAATCGTTTGATTGCCGCCGCCCTCCTCCTGGAAGATGAGCGATGGGACAAGTTGCGCATAGTCGCGTGTTGCGCACTCGTGCGATCCGACGCACGCTTCGCACCCGGTGACTTCGGCACGTTCCGCGCGGCTCCTTCCGATTATACCCCCGCGGCGATCCGCTTTCTTGTAGTGCGCCTACCCGAGTCTGTCGAGGATACTGTGACGAAGTGGCATCAGATCATTCAGCGTTTACAGGCGGCGGCATGACCGATTCCGCACGCCGCGGTGTGGACGTCGAGGAGCTGCTCCGCGAGCTGGGCGCTGAGAGGTTTGTAGAGGATGCTCGCCAAACGTCTACCACAAGAGAGCTTGCGGCGGGCCCCGACTTGACCCTCAACCAGCCGCAGCCCGAGCGCCTGGCTAGGTATGGTTACGTCTACGAGCTGAAGGCGATTGCAGCGTACGAGGCTGCTGCAGCGCAACATGACGGTGAGAAGCTTGCCGTGGAAGCCCGCCGCGCATTCGGCATGGCCTTCGAATGCTGGTCTGCACTCTCGTCACTTCCGATCGGCAAGGAGAACTTGCATCAGGGCGCAGTCTCCGAAAGCGGGCTCGCAGTTCTGCGTCGAGAACTCAATGAGGAAATCATTACGCCTGACCTAGCTTTAGCGGTAAGGATCGCGGTCGCGGGTCTGGGCGCGGACTTCACCACGGAAACGCGGCTCGCTCTCAACGGCTTTGAGTTGCCTGAGCGAGTTGACGAAGCCCTTCCTTGGCGGGATCAGGTTGCGAGACATGTTGCGAGCGCACTAATTCGCCTCGTACGAAAGGCCGGTGGCTGGAAGGACGTTCTCGCCGCTGTGGACGATGTAGCCCAACTGAGAAGGCTTCAGGGACAATACGAAGGCAAGTACTTGGAGGCACTGGAGGACAAAGCGGAACAGACTCTGGCCGCACTTGAGTTGGTTGGCCTTTACCACCTCGCGCAGATCGTCACGGTCGTGGGCGAGTACTTGCGAACGGGGGGAGATTCCATCGCCCAAGTGAGCAGTCGCATTGACCGTCATCGTGAGCGTGCACGGGCGTCTCTGATCGCAGGTCAACGCGCCACGGTAGCTCATCTCGCCGATCTAATCTGGGTTGCTGCCCGTAAGCTGGCTCAGAACGCAATCTGGACCCATATGAGCGGCTTGGGTGAGCGGGTAAAGGAATTTGGGAAGCTGCTTGCATCACAAGGGCGGCCCCGACCCGTTCTAGAGCTTTGGCCGAGCCAACAGGAAGCCCTTCGGCGAAATCTGCTTGACCCTTACAAGCGAGCGATTCTCGTCGAGATGCCAACGAGCGCGGGCAAGACGCTGCTTGCAGAATTCGCTGCGGTGCAGAGTAAGGTCCTGTATCCCGATGGCTGCATTGCGTACATCGTTCCGACCCGCGCACTGGTCAATCAGACTACAATCCAGCTGCGCGACGACCTCAAGCTAATCGGTCTGAAGGTGGAGCAGACCGTTCCCGCTATCGAAATTGATCCCACTGAAGCAAAGCTGTTAGGTGGCGCACCTGACGTGCTGGTCACCACACCTGAGAAGCTTGACCTACTGCTTCGGCGGGGGCACCCGGTAACGCAGCGTATCGCTCTAGTGATCGCGGACGAGGCTCACAACCTTCGCGATGGTGATCGCGGCGCGCGCTTGGAGCTCTTGTTAGCGATGCTGAAGCGTGACCGGGCGGATGCGCGATTCCTGTTGCTATCTCCCTTCTTGCCGAACGGCCAGGAGCTGGCGACCTGGCTTGGTGACGACCGGGCGCTCGACCCAATTAGGGTCAACTGGAAGCCCAGCAGGCGAGTCGTAGGGGCTGTGGATGTGACAGGCAGCGGCCGTTCGAGACGTCTTGTCTTCGAGACCCTGCCGGCCGCGGCCGGCGTAGATGTTCCAGAAGGCCGGATCGTGACCATCGGCCCGGGCCCGGATCGCAGGACAATTAGGTCGCTTACCAAGGCAACGGTCGGTGCCTGGGTTGACCGAGGAGCCGTGCTCGTTCTTTGTGAAGGGCCAGGCACAGCGGCCACTCGTGCGAAGGAACTCGCCAGCGGCCTCAAAGAACTACCGAAAGCTGTGGAGCGAGAGGCGGTGTGTCACTACCTGGAAGCAGAAGTAGGTCGGACGCCCCCGCTCGTCAACTGGATTCGGCGAGGCGTTGCCTATCACCACGCCGGACTTTCTCAGGAAGCCCGATGGTTGATCGAGGGTCTAATTCGCCGCAATCAAGTGCGCATTGTCTGCGGCACGACCACCCTCGCTCAGGGAGTGAATTTCCCAATTACGACGGTCGTGGTGGAAACGCTGCAAAAGGGCACATCCAGACTCTCCTACGAAGACTTCTGGAACATCGCTGGCCGGGCCGGGAGAGCCCTCGTCGACAGCTTGGGTGTCGTAGCGTTCCCGGCACCAAGTGACGCGAAACGTCAAGAGTTTGTAGAATTCCTCCGAGGGGAGGCGCGTGAGATCTCAAGCCAGTTGGCCACGCTCGTCGAGCGCGCCGACGAAATCGTGGCACAAGGCTTTGGGACTAATGCGGTCTTCAATCGGCCTGCTTTGGGATCGTTTATGCAGTTCCTAGCTCATGCGATGCGCGTCGCCGGCGGGACCGACATTGCGGAGGATGTAGAGGATCTGCTACGTGCCAGCCTTGTGTACCGGCAGGCGCAGAAGACTGGGCCTGATGCGGCGCAGGCCCTAGTTCGGCTCTGTCGGGCATATCTCGCGCAACTACGGGAACAAAGGCACATCGTCGCCCTCGCGGACCAGACAGGCTTCACGACGCCGAGCGTGCTCCTCCTGCGAGCGATGACTCAGGACAGGAAGGATCTTGCTGTTCCAGAGAACTGGAGTCCCACGCTTCTTTTCGGTCGAGACGTCACCCCACTCACCGAGCGAGTCGCGACGATCGCCCAGCTGCCAGAGATTCGGCTCAGCACTGGTACACGTCCACCATTCAATCCTCGCCGTGTTGCTTCAATCCTGCGCGACTGGGTGAACGGAGAGACGTTGGCCAACCTAACCAAGAACTATTCGCTCTCCGGGGCGGGGGATGCTGACCAGCAATTGGCAGAATTCTCACGCTACTTGTTCTCCGAACTACTGGTACGTGCTTCCTGGGGCCTGGGTGCTCTGGAGGTCGTTACGCTGAGGGGGGCTGAGAGCCCGGCTCGGGACGAGGCGGCCTACGTCCCGTCCATGATCTACTTTGGTGTGAGGAAGAAGGAAGCGGTCTGGTTACGAATGGTTGGCGTGCCCCGCGTCGTGGCTGACGGCTTGGCCGATATTTGGAAGGAGAATGTGAAGCGCGAGCCGGAATCGTACGACGATATTCGCAAGTGGGTTGGTAGTCTGTCGGACGAACAGTGGCAGAGGGCTGCGCCACGCGGAAGTTCACTGAAGGCGTCCGATCTTCGCGTTGTATGGCAGGAGTTCGTAGGGTAGAACAGCTCCGAGCGCTCACGTCAACGTGGTTGGAGGCAACTCTTTAATGCTTACTTTCGAGCGGGCAGCACCTTTGTGCCCTTTCTAGGGGCCACTCTCCAAAGCTCGCGAACCAAGATCTCGATACCGTGGTTGTCTCGTACCCACTTGATGATCGCAGCTCTACCAGGTTGGGCGCACCTCTTCTGCGCTCCGGGCTTCGAGATGAACAACAACCGATCCACGGCGTGGCCGGCGTCCTTGGCCATGACTGCCTTCAGGACGTCGCGCTCGAACTCGGTTGTCGACTTCTACGATGGTCGCCTCGGAGCGGAAGTAGTAGTCCACGGAGAAGGCGTTGTCGCCGCAGATCCTCTGCTCGGCGTGGTCTACTCCGCAATCGCGACTCGCTCGCGAACGCAGGTCACGCATGAACGCGTTTAAGGTGGCCCAAATCCAAAGAGGCGCAAGGCGGCGGCTGACCCGTGCCGCACGTACTTGAATCGGAATCAGCAGAGCCTTGCTTGCCTGAAGACCTAGCCTTTCCGCCAGCCGTCCAGCACCGACACGAGTTTCCTCGTCCGCCACCGTGGTGTTCGGAGGGAGGCCGTCGCCGTCTGCTATCTCGCCGGAGAGTCTCAAGCCACGCGAGAACGTCCCTAACCTGGTTGCGGGGCGTCTTGCGACCGAGATCGATCCATGGAATCCCCAGTCTCTGCACCCGCCGTCGATTGACTTTCGACCACTCCGCCACCTAATCGCTGATAGGGTCGCTCAGGAGACGCTGTCCGTCCGACCCACCGCACCAGTGCCTGCTCGCCGAGCAAGCGTGTTCTGTCGCGTTTTCGCCCTATCGTGCCGCAAAAACGACCTAGCGAGAGTACATGGCTGACGGTATCAGTAGTCTTAGGGGGGGGCCATTAGTTCAGACGGCCTCGATGCGGGCCCTAGTTGTTGGTTCCGGCCGGTTTGGACGCAGGGCCTGTTCGGGAGGAGCCGGTCGAAGAGCAAACATACCCGTCTCCTGCTGCTCACCATTGTATGTGGGCGGATCTGTGGGCGGATCACTAAGTAGGAGGAGGATACCGCTGCCATGAAAAACAACCCTTCTCAGGAGTTCTTCAGGGAGTCGGTACAAGCAGGCAAGTCAACTTCGAACCGCCCGCTAATTCTGTTGTCGCTCCTCGCCGCGGGAGCCTTGTTAGCCGCGTGCAGTCGCCGTCAGGTTGACATCGTGTCACGAACAACGATAACCGGATCTGTAAACGGTAGTCCCCTGGAAGGCCGTGTTTCCGCGACTATCAGCTCGAGCCGAGGGGGTCGGTCGACCTGCGAATTCCCACACCTCCCTCCCGGGTTCACGCCTGGCACTTTCGGACCCCAGACCTGAACCTGCCATCATACAACTGCTGGTCTCAGCAGGATGGGGGACGATGTGATGAATCTCTACGACATGACCCATGGCAACTACCACATGCGCAGAACGGTCTCGTACACCGAGTTCCCAAAGAGCCAGATCGTGTTTGACACGAGGGTAAAGGCGGTTAGTGACACAGAGTGGTCCACAAGCATCGTGATCTCTGGGACGTACGACGGGCCGACTAATGTCGTCGCGGTGAAGGAGTACCACGTTACCTGGACTGTTGATAGCACAACGATCTTTGAGAAGGGCGCAGCGACCTTCGAGCTTTCGTCGGGTGATTCGGTTCGCAGCGTCTGGGTCTCCTCGATCAGTCCGGATGAACCTCGTTTCGGCAAGTTCTCCAGCGGGGGGGAGACAGTCAACGTCGAGTTCTCTCGCTTTAACATAAGCGGCAGTAGCATGAGCTATGAATGGAAAGGAACGGTTGAGGCAACAAGACACCGCGAAAGCGGGGCGCTCGGCAACTAAACTCCGATGGAGGGAGAAAGCCGTGGTCGAATTGCCCGACAGCGATGTCTTGAATTGTCTGAGCTAGCGTCGTGCATCGGCCCGCGTGCTTGCGCGGGCCGCGAGCTCAGCTCCTTGTGGTTGTTTGAAACCCGAGGTCCTGTCAGATGTCTCTGATCCCGCGCATCGTCACTGCCCAACTTGTGGAACGCTTCATTTTCAATTTTCGATTGCGGCCGGATGCATTCGCGTCGCATCTCCCGGTCCCGTGGCTCAAACCCCAGGTCTTCAACGGCTGGAGCGTCGCGTCCTTTTGCATTCTCAAGCTCGACCAGGTGATCATCTGGCCGTTGCCAGGCTTCCTCGGGATGAGCACGACTTCCTGCGCCTACCGGTGCGGGGTTGTAGACCAATCTGTTTCGCCCGTTGGACCAGCAGTCTACATCACTGACCGCAATACCGACCTTCCCATAGTGGCGCGCTTAGCTCCTTGGTGGTTCTCAGACACGATTCCGATGATTCGCCCCCAAGTCGACGATCGCCCGGACTCGTTCACCATTCGCATCAACTACCTTGACCATCAGCGTCTGTTCTACGCGGAGGCCAAGAAGGACCCCGCGGGCAGTTTTCAGTCAAAGGTCTTTGCTTCCCTCTCAGAGTACAGCCGCTTTATCCATGGCGGCGTATCAAGCTACACTCCCTCGATCTATGGGGACGCGTTGGCTAAGGTCGACCTAATCAAGGAGGATCCTGCCTATGTGCCCCTTGATGCCACCGTTGACTTCAGCTGGCTTGATGGAGCTTGGCGTGATGCAGGCCTTGAATTCGACAGCGCAGTACGAGCGACCGGTGGGGAGTACAAGTGGACATATCGGGGTTTGCGCTCAGCCATTCCCTAACGAGTTTCTTAGCCGGTCCCACCGATGAGCAGACTTGTGTCAGGAAGTACATCAAGCGTCGCGATCCGGAGAAGCTCGAATTTGTGCTCGAACTGCGACACCACTCCGACTAGAGGATACGTCAGCCTACGCACTAGGAAGACCGGACCGCCGCTAATTCCTCCTAGGCTTCTCCCCGGCGGAGGAACGCCCGGCCCTTCAAAGCTAGCGAAGTACTCGCGTCGCCACTGGCAGACGAATACCCAGGTCCGGAAGTAGTTACCTGAAACATCGCGGAAAGAGCGCGAAAAGAAATCTCTTTGGCGCTCCGTTGCTCACGGTCGGCGGCGGGATAGCCTGAGACGAGGACGAAGTCGCCGAGTGCCGGGCGCGGAGGCGGCCAGCCAGCCACGGCGGACGCAATGGCCACGTCGGTCATGGGGGCCTCCGGAATCATCAGACGGAAGAGAGCCACATCTGACTTGTCGTCGCGAAACACCAGGCGCTCCAAAGGGTCGAACACCACAGCGCCAACTTGCCACCGCAGGTTAGGCTCTTGCGAAAGGCGCGTCTCGTATTCTTCGAGAACATGTGCCGCGGTGACGAAGAGGTACGTGTCATTGAGCTGCAAAACGGCACCGGATGCGGTGTTGAGCTTGCCACCTTGACTCGGTGGAGGGGCAATTATGACTGCGGCCGCGTGTTTCTGAGCGAACTTGACCATCTCAGCGGCGGTCTCCTTCAGACGACGCCGCGACGCCTCGTCGAGAGCATCCAGGTACGCCTGGCCACCGGGTTCGGTCATTTGAGAGTGGCGCTGCCTAACGAAATCCTGCTTGGGCTTCGGGGCGAAGGGTCTTCGCGCAAGCGATTGGAGTGTACACGAGGTTTGCTAGCGAGGTACTGCAACTCTTCTCGGTCTGCCAGCGCGGTCAGCTTTACGCGATTCTTAGGCGGCTTCAGATCACAGAGCTGTATCTGGCAAACGTCCAATTCTCGTACTCTCTAGGGAAGAAGTCAGCGGTGAACCAGGCATGACCCTCCCGGGGTACGGCGGCGAAGAAGTTCGTCGCCTTGGATTGAATCCTATCGTAGATCTCCTTAAGTCGGGAATAGCCCCAGTCCTGGGGCCGAAGCTCGTGAACCTCGACACGGTCCCACGATAGGTGCGTGACAAGTTGGCTAATCTCGTCGCGAAGGCCTTTGAGTTCGAGATCCTTGTCGCGTTTGGCAGGCACTCCGAAGTCTTTCGGTAGAATGGTCCCACGCGGCGAGCCGTCCCAGAAAAACTCGATGAGGTTGCGCGCGTGGACCAGAAAGGTTTCTAGGGTGACGACGGATATCGGGCCCGTGATTGGCATGGTGGTAAAGGTCTTCCGGAGCATGCCGAGCTCGTAAGCCACGTGACGTGCTGCTTTCTGAGGGTCCCGCACCAGGGGAACGTAACAGAGAAGACGACTATCGCGGCCTGACGAATCGCGCTCAAGCTGCGGGACTCGGCCGCGGGCGCAAGACTAGTGGACGATAGTTCGCGCGCCACGGGCACCAACACCCTGGTTGCGTTAGAGGAACGCCGCACGCCACCTACGACGCCACGACTCACAGTTCATCCAGGGTAAATAGCGCACGACCCGTCTGCGAAGCGTGGCGGCGGACTCGACCTATGAGCTCATGCAACTTGAGCACGCCACCGAGCACGGCGTACAGATGTTGGTGCGCGAGGAGAAGTATGGGCGAACGGTCGCCGCCGGCGGCCTTGACCGCAGGGTCGCTGTACCCAGACATGGAAATCATGATGCCCATGGTGTTGTCTGCCTTCGATTCGACCTTGCGCCTAAACACGTCTACGTCTGGAGCTCCTGCCTGCTCCGCAGGGAATTTCAATTCCACCAAGTAGGTTGTGCCGTCAACTGTAACAGAGCCATCGATGTTACGGCCTTCAACGTTGTAAGGACGTCGGTGCGAGAGCTCGAAGTATGCGACCAGGTCGTAGAACCAAGACTGGAACGCGTACCCCCCCTCGGCTGTCCCAAGCTGTGGAACGAGAGCGTTTAGACGATCTGATAGTTTGGTAAGGTCCTGCTGCTGCCGAATCTGTTGTTCGCGGATCTCAGATGCGCGCTTGCGCGTCTCGGCCCGGGCCCGCTCCTCGGCCGCATCTTCCTTCGCCTTGTTGAGGTACAACCGGAGGGCCGACACTGCCTTAGCGGCGTCTTCCTTCATCCGCGCTGATTCCTCCCACCCTTCGAGGTCGGGAAACGTACGCATGTCGGCTATTGAATCGGCCATGGAGGTTAAGAGCCGGACACCCGCATCTGTCACCTCGAGTTTTGGGAACAGCCGATTCAGAAAGTCGCGCTTACTCTCGTCCGCAGACCAGGTGGCAAGCAAGGACTCCTTCACACCACAGCGGCGGAGAAAATCGTGAAGGGACTGTCGACGCCAAAATGCCTTGTGCGTCGCTTCCCACACGAGCTGGACGTAATGCGGAGGTAGGCGCTCGGCCATTCGCGGCAAAATAACGAGGTAACTCAGTGGGGACTAACTGTTATACTGCGTGATTAAGGGCGGGACAGGTACGACGTCGAATGACGCACCTGCGCAATCATCTGGTGTCAAGCGTCCGCAACCTAGACAGCAACAGTGACAGCCAACTCGCACACGACTTCGTCCGGTCTCATTACTGAGCACAACGATGACACCCGAAGCCTGTAGAGAAGCCGAACCCGCGGGAGTGCAACAATTCCGCGGGTTCTTACGTCAGTTCCTCCGCTACGAGCAGCGCACTGCTGCCCAGAGATCAGGAGAGCGCTGTTCGAGCGCCGACAGTGCTTGGTTTCACTGAACGAAACCCCCTAGAACTCTCCTGACTCAGAATCAGCGGACCTTCGGTGTCATCGTTTCTGTCATCGTTAGGTCCGACAAGGTCCGACATTTCGGTCTTTCTTCTCTGGTAACGGACGTCGCGAACTCGCGGAAGAGTAACGCGTTACCAGAAGATCGACTCTCGTGCGGGACCCTCTGGATCAGGAGAGTCCTCGTTCGAGCCCAGGAGGGGCAACTCGAAGCGCGATATCACGAGGAGTGGTGTCGCGCTTCATGCGTTTCCCTTCGGAAGAGCGACTTGAACCGTTTCGCGTAGTAAACGAATGTCGCCTTGCCGGGCGTTGCATTGCTTCCACTTCGCCCCGTACGGTCATGGATTGAACGTTCGCGATGGCGTGCTTGCCGCCGAGTGCTTGTTTGGAGCGGTCGAGAACCTGGGCAGCCGTTGTGAGCTACGCGGCTTGGGGCCAGGCGCACGCAGTGAACAGGAACAGTACAGCGGCAGGCTTCAGGAGACGGTCTGCATGGTGCCTCGTTCGCGACAGTGTTTTCCCTTAGCAATTCGGCCTTCGCCACGCCGACTTCAGGACACGTAGGGCGTTCTCACTCAGAATGAGGTCTGCAGCTGCGCCGTACTCCGTCCTCAGCCAGTTCTCGAGGTTCCACATACCCGCCATGTCCTCGAGGCCACGGAGCATGGGCTTGATGAAGCCATCAAGATCGGACCCAATCGCCGTGCACTTGTGGGAAGACTGCGCCGGCTCTTTGACCTTCGCGATGACGCTTGCGATCCGTTCGATGTTCTCTTGCACCCTCTCGAACGTCTCGCGCTCCCCGCGGGGGTCGTGCCTCGACGGCCCGTCGTGCATCCAGTGATCGCAAAAGATCACGCCCATGAGCCCGTTGCGCTTCCCGATTTCGCAGATTGTAGCATCGCTAAGGTTGTACTCGTATGTGCCGAAGCGGCAGGCAATGTGCGTCGCGAGGACAGGTACCGGCGTGGTGACGGCGTACTTCTCCTCGAGCTGTTCGAGCAGGCAGAGAGTCTCCGCGATCGCTGGCTCGCTCATGTGCGTCACGTCGATGAGTATGCCGTTGCAGAACATCGCGCGTACGGCGGCTCGGCCAAGCTCGGTCAGCCCCTCTGACGGCTGGGGAGCGAGGATGCGGTACATCCCGTCGGAGAGGAAGGGGATCCCGGGCGCGTTCGTCGCGATCCGACGAAACAGGAGGTGAGCAAGCGTCACGTAGGCGACGCCGCGCTCGGCGAGCAGGGCTACGTGCCGCTCAATACTCTTCTCTGACCCACCGAGCTGGAACCCTCCCTCCACGCAATGGATAACCACGATCTTCCCCGCCTTGCGCGCTTTAGTGAGTTCGTCGTAATTGTGCGCGACGCTCGCCCAGTCGCTTAGCGCCAAGACGTCATTCTCCACACGTTCGAGCTGGAACAAGAGGTCCTGAAAGTACGCCTCCCGCGGAGGTGATCCGGGGAGTTCGTCCAGACCAGAGCCGGAGCGGGACGCCCGCCAATTCAGAGTCGCCAAGACCGCGACGACCAGGAGTGCGAGCAGCACCAAGGCGAGCGCTGCCAACAGTAGGTAGCCAACGATGTGTGCCATACAGACGGCTACGGCCGTGTGCCAACGAAGCAGTTCTACAGCGCCGCCGACCACGGCGACCAGAACCAGGAGGCCCCCCCCGCCGCCAGGAGGACCGCGGCGAGTATCCACCCGGGAAGGCTCCCAAATTCATTGAATGGGTCCAAGAGGGGCGAGAGTACGACCCCTACGCCACCTTTCTTCATTAACTCCAGCGTCACCCCGGGTCCGGAAGCGGTGGAGCGATAGTTGAACGTCGCATTGATCCAGCTGAACAGGCTCCGGAGAATTGCGCGGTGGCGCCGCCTACGACGATGGCGGTCATACCGGAGCTGCTCCTCTGCGCTGAGTGATTCGCGGAGCTTTCTTACAAGTGCGCCTGAGGCTGGGGACGGGGCCGAGCGCAGTGCCCGTAGCGGGTTGGGATGCAGTTCCTCCGCGAGATGCATCGCATAATGCCCATGCAGATCGACGATCATGCGCTTCTCACGCAACTCACTCGGGAAGCCCGATCCGCTCCCGTCGAGGCATGGGCGACACGACACATCGCGCCTCGAGGTTCACGGCGTCTGAGTTAGTTCAAGCTAACTCTCTGCCCGCGTCCCAATAGGGCCGACATCCCCTCGGCGACACGCGACGCCCTCTCTGACGCCCGAGGGTGAGGGGCCGTCTCCTGCCCGTGAGAGCATTGGTCCGGACCGTGAGCCGACCGCGAAAGCACTGGTCACGACCAGGCGTTGTGGTGCGTCGGTCGCGGGGTCGATCCCCGCCCCTCATTCTCTGCAACTGGTAGGTTCCAACGACTTCCAACACCGGTGCGCGTCACGACTTCTTGTCCTGTTCGAGCGACGGGCACCGGGCGCGTAGAACCTAACCAAGACCGCCGACTCAGGGATAATAGTCATCCCCGGGCTAACGAACTGCAGAACGCGAGGGAAGCCCGATCCGCTTGAGGAGCTGCCCGAACCGGGGATCGTGGCGAAGCGAGTCGAATTCAGGCCAGGCGACGATGCCGAACAGGAATACAGTCCGGTCGTGGGTTGTACGGTCCAGCCACGCGAACGCCTCGTCCTTCTCGCCCAAGCTCGCATAGATCGCTGCAATACTCAACGGATTCACGTAGTGGTCACGTGCATAAGCCTGCAAACGCCCAAGAATCTGCCTCGCTTCGACAACCCGGCCTATCCGCGCGTACGTGATCGCGTATCCGAAGAGCGGCTGATCACCCGCTAACCGCTCGAGGCGGCGGTATTCCGCGAGAGCCTCCGGCATCCGGCCGCTCTCTCGATAAGCCGCGGCGAGATACACATCCCAATACCAGAAGTCCGGATCCACCGCATGTCCGGCCGTGTGATTGGCGATCAACTCGTCGTATCGTCTGCTGGTGTACAAGCACACATCGCGGGGCCACGCCGCAAGCGGCGAAAGCGGATCCACCGTGATCGACCGATTCGCCAGGGTCAAGCCCTCCTGAATCCGGCCGGTGATGCAGAGATACCATCCGTACAGGATCAGGGTCCAACTTGAGTTCGGGTCTAGCTCCAGCGCCCGGCGTAACTCCCGCTCGCCGGTGTCGAAGTTCCAATCGAGTGCCATGGACGCGAACCCGACGGAGGCATGGGCATCTGCAATGAGGCTGTCCCGTTGCAGGGCACGACGTGCGAAAATTCTAGCGGAATCGTACGCGATGGCCGACGGCAAGTAACCGTCGGCCATCTCGACATACGCCGCGGCTATCCCTGCATA
>JACXTT010003089.1_pt1 | contig 25984 bp, 34 predicted proteins | sample 9270951 | NCBI WGS metagenome assembly JACXTT01 (sample SAMN15532306, study PRJNA645909) | rock metagenome | isolation source: weathered quartz diorite | place: Puerto Rico | collected 2017-06-21
ATCTATACCTGGTGTCGCCGGAAGCGGGCCCCGCGCACCTTTGTCCGCCGGAAGATTCATCACTGGCGACTGCTGCCCGAACGTTTCGACTTTGATCCCATCGTGGCCCAATACTGGGATGAGGAGTGGCTTCGCGAACGGTTCGAAAAAAACCCATGGAGACGATGGCTGCGGCGCCAGCCAAAAGAGATCGCCGACCGCTATCAGTAATGAAGCCAATCATCTAAACGCGGTTTGAAACACCTTCTCTTACTATGGAACTTCATAGAGCACTTGCAGAAGTGCGGTATGGTCAGTCATTTAGACGTCGACCTCGTTCATGGATACGGAATACGCTCGTAAACAAGAGGCGCCTGCCGAAGGAAAGTAATAGGGCTATGCGAACGGCGGATATTGCCATGCGAATTCATCAGCAAGCGGGATTCTCGATGGAAGAAGCAGTTAGGTTGCTGGAATGAATTCTGGAACTCCTCAAGACCGCCCTTCAAGCAGGTGAACCGATCATCATCTCCGGCGTTGGTAAGCTTACAGTCCGGCATAGGCGCGCTCGCCCAGGACGGAATCCTCAAACGGGCAAAGCAGCCGCCGCTCTATTGATCCTCTCCCCTTTAGTGAGCCATCGTCTCCGGTGGCCTGACGCGGGGGAACAGCGTGAAAAGATAAAGAGGAGTCCATCATGATAGAAACCGCCAAATACTGCCAAAGATGCATCGACAAGTTATTTCCGGCTACAGCGAAGACGGCAAAAGAGAAACAGTTCCTCGATGCCCATCTCTTCGCACCTCGACCGGCCTCTGATTTTGGTCCCACCAACGAGGACGGCATGTGCGAGAAATGCGGACAGCACGCTCTCGTGACGTATTATCGACTACCTGGATGAGGACCGGAAAAGGTTGAAGAATCGTCCCGAACGTTCGATTTGAAAAAACTCCATCCTTCCTGCCAGGACAGCCACCCTCATGCCTTTCGAGCTGAAGTTTGCAGAGTATCTTGGTTCGAAGCGCATGGAGAGATTCTGCGAGCAGTTCAGCACCCCGATCTGATCCGGGAGGGGCCATATTTAACCTTGGGAGATATGGTCGATCTTTTGGGCTAGGTCAAAATCACGCTCGCTGATACCGTCCACATCGTGCGTCGACAGGTGAATCTTCACTATGTCATAGACGTTGAACCACTCCGGATGATGCGCGGCAGCCTCGGCTGCTTGAGCCACCTTGGTCATGAATGCGAATGCCGTCACAAAATCTTTAAATTTATACTCCTTGTAGAGCTTTCCGTGATCTACAAACCAAGCGTTCAGGTTTTTCAAGCGTTCTCTTATCTCAGGATCTGACAGTTTCCTTACCGCCGTCATAGAAGCCTCCTATGAAATTCCAACTGCCTTTGCGACCTCACGAATACTGAGCGTATCACTCTCATTTTAAGCAATGCTGAATAGATAGGCGCCTAGCTGAAACCCCGGATGCCTTTAAGTGGCCATAGCCTCTGGTGAGGTTTTTTATGTTGCGCTGTTCCTTTATTCGCGTCGGCGCAACCCATACATGAGTGCTTGAATCATCTTCGGTACATTCCACTCTGGGAGGATTGTTCGCCAGCATGCGATTGCTGCCCCGTGATGCTCCGCTTCATGAATAGTTCTTCATCCTCTATTCACTCTTCATTCATCTCCCCCGATATACGGTGTGCTTTGCAGACCTCACGAAATGAGGCTTGCAGGGATACAAACTGACTCGCATCCGGGGTGGCGAATCTTGGGTTAGTGGTCGTATGGCTCATTGTGCTATCAGCTGATGCGAGAACCGCGCCCTGCCGCTGTCATCAATCATGGTGACTTCGAGCGTGGTTCCCCGAACAGATATTTTCCCAAAGTTCATGGTGCCGCCTTCGTTAAACAGCGTCGTTGGGTGAAACGTCGCATCGGGCAGAAGGGGGGTCTTGGACGCGCCTGATAATGGCCCAGCGATGAATTCATGAAAATCGAACGCTCCATCGCCGTTTGCGTCATAGGCATTGACCTGCATGTAATGGACGTCAGCAGCTAACCAGACGACATTCCGAACGGGCTGCGAAAGAATGGTATCCACAATCGTCCGTAACTCATGTTGAACTCCCGTCCCGTCGTCCCCCCGAGCCCAGCTATCATTCCCGGGTGTCGCTAGGGTCCCGGCCTTGGGATTGGATAACGGGACGCTCGCTGCAATGACCTTCCACTTTGCGGCGGACTGGACGAGTCCATCCAATAGCCACGCGAGTTGCGTCTTCCCAAGCATGGTCTTTTCCGGCCCATCGAGATCCGCGTTACGACTCCTGTACTGACGAGTGTCCAAAATAAAGATCTCGAGATCGGCGCCATAGCGGACTCGCCGATACAGCCGCGTCGGATCATCTACCGATGTGCGAATCGGCCAGTACTCTAACAACGCTTGCCGCCCGAGCGACATTAGGTTTATTTGCCGCGGTGCAAATCAATCACGGCACCAGCCTCATTTAATTCCACGGTCACCTCTGTGCCTTCATCAATATTTTTCGCTTTGATTTCCTGCCGGGTTAAGGGAAAGACTTTCTCGCCTTCTGCCGTTTGGAGTTTGATCTCCTTTTTCGTTTTTCCCACATAGATCAGCTTGCCTGTCACGAAGGTATGTTTGCCTTCTTCGCCCTTGTGATGGACATCAATGACCAGATTGTTTTCATCTATTACGGCGGTAACTTCGTCGCCTTCCTTGAATGCGTCATGACCATGGCGAAGAGATTGCTTTTCATTCAGTTGATACTTTGTCCCGTTCGGCGTCTGGACTGCCAAACCTCTGCTTTGTTTGACCACGACTCCCGAAAGTGTTTGATGTTTACTGTGTTGTTCTTCCGCGTGCGCAAGGCGGGGCATGAGAATCATGGCACTCAAAAACAATCCCGCACACACATGACTGAGACGAATCGACATTCCTAACCCCTTTCTAAAAGTTACTATATTTTCCGAATAGGCCCCCTGCTGCACGGTGCCCTCTCCTTCAGAGGAGTCACGAATAAGGTGATCTGCGTCCCTTCGCGTTGGTTTTGACATGGTGAAGTCATCCTTTATCATCAGATAGTTGAGGCCTGTGACTCGACAATCAGAGAGAAGAGGTCGGAAAGACGTGCCTCGCCGATCCCATCTTCAGCAGGCTTACTTCCCGCCCCCTCCCGCGCCACCGGATGATCCCATACCTCCACCAGATCCCATGCCACCCGATGAACCTGTCCCACCTGGCGAGCCCATACTGCCAGATGAGCCTGTGCCGCCTGATGACCCCCTGCTCCCGGACCCCATTCCCGGTGAACCCATTCCTCCACCCGGTGTCCCTGTTTCTCCAGGCGAGCCCGTGCCGGGTGTGGCCATGCTGCCAGAGCCAGGTCGGGATCCTGTGCCGCCGTCAGGGGCTCCCGACGTACTTTGGTTGAATTCGGGTATGACTCCTGATCCTCGCGGCGTTACCTCTTGTCCAGTTCCTGGTCTCGTGATCTCGGGGCCTCCTTGTCCTACCGCTCCTCCCGGCCCCCCTGAAGTTCCCCCGCCTGACTGGGCTTGTAATGTTTCACCAGTAAATAGAAGAATTCCGCTCGCCATCACGACATACATGCTCGCTTCACGGATAGTCATATTCGCCTCGCGTCGTATTGGTTGTATCAACAGACATTCTTTGAACGTGCTGGTTAGAGCGTACTGAGGCTGACGGGAGTGCAATACTGGGAAAAGGCATAGGGCGCGGGGTTGAGGCCGCGGTCCAATACACCATTCGCGAATGATTGGCTATGACCCGCTTAACCTGCTTGGGGCAATGTCAAGAAAACTAGGTGTCTCCTCCGCACGAATCCCTGCAACAATCAGGGCTTTTTATTGAACCCCCCACTTCGTTCACGTAAGGTTCCAGAGACGCACTTCTTCAACAGACTGTTCATAAAAGCGGCTGCATGGCTACTATCCTCGTGATTGATGATGAAGCGCCCATTCGGACCTTGTTGTCGAGGGCCCTTCAATCGGCAGGACATGACGTGATTGAAGCATCCAGCGGCCAAGAGGGGCTGTCGGTGTACCGTCAGAAACCGGCAGATTTGGTCATCGTCGATATGCTGATGCCGGAGCTGAACGGCCTTGAGCTCATCATGGAACTCACTCGCGAATTTCTGGACGTCAAGGTCGTGGCCATCTCAGGCGTGGGCGGTGAAGGGTCCCTGCTCAATATGGCCAGACTCTTAGGGGCTCGCCAGACCATCCGTAAACCCTTTGACATCGGACATCTGCTCTACACAGTCCGATATGAGTTGGTGCATTAACCCTCCTGCATGAATGTTATAGCCAATGTGACGAAGTGGGTGGACGCGCGAAATGGAAAGCATCTCCCATGCCAAGGCGCTCGACATTGGACGGCTATTGATAGATGACGACTGTATCTAACGAGGATGTCTCGCTGACCTTCACACCTCGATTGGGGCACCAATCAAATTTTTATGATCGAGCCTGGTTTTCAATGTCAGTAGGATCTCTCTATCAATACCCCTGCACATTGAGATCGGATATTAGGCGGCGGGAGGGAATCGATCACTCGTTGAGCGGCTTGCTTCGCGGCCATTATGGCTTCAGGAAGCGTTTCGAATGTGCCCTCAGCATATCCTACTCGTTGGTCTGTCGCTGCCGTCCCACCTTCAAGAATCCTATACTGGCAACGCCAGCTTCCATCGACGTCCTGCCACGGAATAAGCTGGATCGTGCGAAAATCGGAGGGATCGCCACGATGGGTTACATTCTGCATTCCAGCGCCCTCCATGGTGCGTTCTTCATTGATACACCATCCAATACGAACGCACTCCGTGCCGGTCAGCCAGTCGCTGGCATTGCACCTCAGTCTGGCATGGCCGCTCACGTGAGCCTTGGGCTGTCACATCGTTCCCGCGGGTATAATCCACAACGTATTCTTTCTGTGGCGAAGCACAACCCGCGAGCGAGAGCATCAGCCACAGCAGCATGCCTCCTGCTACCAGGATAGTGAACCGCACACCCCTATCGATCCAGTTTATCTCATACCCCCTGCAGATCTCATTGCCGTGGTCGAGTGGCTTGAACATCGCGGCCTCCCTTCAAGGCAGATGGGGTCGAACCGATAAGCCGTTCCATAGAGCCCCATAGTGTCTTACCCCTGGCGAGATCCAATCCTGCATCAGTAGGGAGTTGAGCCATCCTTCTGGGGAATGATGTCACCAACCAGCGATCATTGAGACGCTGAGCTGATGATCGACTAAACCCTATCTAGGATATGCACCGTTTTGGGCGCGTTGTTTCTAGATCGTCATGCTGTATGAAGGGTGGTTGACTGTGGGGGGGAGATCCCGCCCAGATGAACGTGCTGCAGCTAGGATAGAGAGGGCCTTCGGATACCGCCCCATTCGGTAGGGATAAAGGGCGCAATTCTTGTCCACGCACTCCCGAATTTCCTTGTCTTGGCCGCCACAACAATCAAGGCACTTGAGGATGGCCCGAAGTGTCTTTGGGATACCCAGCAGTTTAGTGATGGGGGTATCGACGCCGGTGCAGGTTTGAATCCCAATGACGACTTGAAGCGGAGTGGACGTGAAATCAAACAGGAACGGTATCACGATGGGCATAACTCCTCCTTGGTAAAGGATGGGTTGGAGCCGAAGTTTCCTTTCTCGAGGGGTTCCCTTCTCCAATACGTTTGTTTTGGGAAGGCCTCGGGGGTCGTTCTGGCAGGGATGAGAACCACGCACCAGGTTCTGTGGGCGCATCGCCAGTCCGTCTTGAGCCGTGCCACGCACAGGCCCTATATACCCGTAATTCCGACAATTCCTCTCGCCAGGCTCCTCGCCAAACGATTTCGCCCCTGTGGGGTATACTTAAGTCTTTCAGACGGAAGGATTGCGCATGAACCAACCTCATATAAGGTTCCTCTGCCGGAAGTGCTATGTGGAAGCAGCCACCGGCATAACGCCTCTCGTCACTACTTGGGTTGGAAACTGCCAGAAATGTGAAACGTGGGAGCAGCTCTATTCTCATCGTTCCCTGCCGGTCCTCCACCTAAAGACCTAAGGTCATATTCGCTGCATTGCCGGTCGTGGAGGTTCCCTTGTGCGACGAGTTCTCTGTTGGCACGAGTGCGTTTTGAGAAAGCCCCGGGGAGTGTTGCTAGGACGTGGGCGCTGGATGTACATGGTTTGTCGTAGAGGACTCCATGTGGCACCCCTAGCTGCCGTCGAAGGCAGGAGGGGTCTTCCGTCAGGTGTTATTACGGTGTTACACTTCACGCAGAAACCAGAGGTAACCATGTCTTTCATGCTCGTCATTGTTCCATTGCCGAACCAGAACAGCACCCAAGAGCAACAGAATTGGGGAGCCTTTTATGCTTTCGCAAAAGTCGAGAACTTAAAAGAAGCGCCAGGAGTTTTTTATCTAAATGACAGGGCATGGATATTCGATACCCAAAAGTCCCTTCACTTATACGGCCTCGTGCTTCAGCAAGCCCACGAACGGGGCGTTCAAGTGCATACCTTCCCACTTGATGACGAAAGAGTTCGATCTCGCGTAGCGTCTTCCCCGCGATCAGCGGCACTGGAAGATTTCCTCGCGTCATGATCTGCCCCATTGTCGTTGCGACCTCGAAAAGAAAGGGCTGCTGCGAAAGCGGAATGATCAGAACTCACCGCAAGCAGCAAGCGGAACCGCACGTCAGTACCAAAGCACTAGGTGATGGAGGAATCCGTGGACAATGGTCAATGTGGAATTGACCCGATAACCGTTCAGACCATACGGGACTGCCTCGAAAAGCAATTCGTCGATGTGAAGTTCAGTCAGGTTATCAGACCGATGTTTATCTTTAACAATGGCGTCGGCAAGGTGTCCTGGCACCTCGTCATGAACGAGGAGTTTTTAGCCGATTGCATTTCCATCGACGAGTTGCGGCGATTCGTGGAAGAGAAGGTCATCAAGAAGGTTCTTCAGAATCCCGGCAAGCGCATTCAGATTTCGAAGTATAGAGACATCACTGTCGAAGAGAAAAATCCTTCGTAGCGTTCCTGCCGCCATTCTATCTCTGCCGTCATATCTAAAAGCTGGCATTACCTAGTGCGTCCCCCAGTAGACTTTTCATCCACCTTCTTGGATAACTAGTGAGCGTGGTGAAGCTAGACTGGGTCGCTCATCCTAAGGAGGATACTGATGAATTGTGATCCTAACGGCTGTCCAACAGTGGAAAACTATAAAGGCCGCCAGATTGTGTTGACTCCTAGTCGGCACGATGCCGGGACATGGGTCTGCGAATACGTCATTATTGAGTTGGAACACACCCTGTCGCCGTCCACGAGAGGCTATCCCGAGGGTACGTTTCATTCGCCCAATGAGGCCAGGGTGGCAGCCCTGGTCACGGCCAAAACGATTGTTAATTCCCGGGCACGGTTGAGCGAACTCGAGTCATCACAGGCCTCGTGAGCGATCAGTGTGAGTTACCGGACACGGTAACCCGGTCGATGCAGCCAGCCAAATGGAGGGACCTCATACTGCAATAGTTCCGGAACCCGGACGGTGCAGAGGCGAACTGTTTGGAGAAAGCCCACACTGAGTGATCACAATCACATGGACGCGTGACTTCCGTTCCTTCACCTTGCTAACCGAACAGCAAGAAAGTCATATACAGAACAACCCCCCACGCAATTAAATACACAAGGATAAACAGTTCAGCACGCATCTCAATCGTAATTGGCAATGGCTTCTTGGCAGATGAGGCCTACACCTCTCAAAAAGAAAAGCTCCGTCCTCTTTTAAGAACGGAGCCCTCAACGAACAGCGCAATTGTTACATCATGTGTTCGATAGCGTTTCCGTTACCGGTGCACACTGTTTCCGGTGTGCTGTTCCGATCCCATCCTATCGTCTTGATGTCTCGGCTGGTACTGGGAGAATGCCTCAGATTCGGTTAAGGTTTACATCGTCATGCTCCTTGTCCCTCTGGCCAAGTATTGGCGATCACGCCGATTGTCAGCCAAGGTCTTGGTCTACGAATCGGTAACAGGCCTATCGAGCCACCACTGAGTCACCGTTTCGTAGATGTAATCTGAGTCAATGTTCCGGACGAGTCCACTGTGGCTTCCACGGTCTCACCAATGTGGATCGGACGGACTGAACATTCACAACCGATTACCCATTGATCACGGTTCCACCATTTGGATGGAGCACCTGTCCAGTCATGTAGGAAGCCTCTGGCGAGGCTAAGAACACATAGCAAGGAGCGACTTCTCCCGGCTGGCCAGCACGGTTCAGAGGAACGTCCGATCCGAATGTCGCGACGTTATCCGAGGGGAAGGTTGAAGGGATCAATGGGGTCCAGATCGGACCAGGAGCCACGGCGTTGACTCGAATCTTTTCTCAGACAGGGCCAAGGACCGGGTGAAGGAGACAATGGCGCCCTTAGTCGCCGAATAGTCCCGCAGGTGAGGACTCCTCTTATGGGACGCGGCTACTCTTTACGAAAGCTTACTAGAAAGGAGGACGATTCAAAGCTGACGATATCACTAGTTTATGATTGGACCGCAACGTTTTCACCCGCCTGAATCGACAGCAGCGCATTCCTTCCGATCGATTGTTGACGAGCGCATCAGATGGGCCCATGGCTTCCCCTTGCATCGCTTTTGTTCACCAGATCAGGGCTTTCGTTGTAGAGGTACGGGGACCTCCTCACCAAGACACTCCAGCGCATGTCCCAGACACTCTGGCTTTTCCTAGTAGCCCTACTGAGGAAATCCTACATGATGCAAGACGAACAATTTGGAATATGGAGGACGCTATGAGGAAACGATCTCCGTTGTGGCAGTGGCACCATCTCATCATAAGTCTACTAGTTGCGGTCGTCATGACGAGTACAGCGGTCGACGCCCGCGACAAAACTGGAGTGCTGAAAGCCAGCGATGTGATTGGAATGAAAGTGGAGGGCACGGATGACAAGAGCTTGGGCACGATTAAGGATCTGGTCCTCGATCCCGTCGAAGGGGATATCCAGTATGCCGTCCTAGACTTTGGAGGGTTTCTCGGCATCAAGGATAAATATTTCGTTGTTCCCTGGGAGGCGATCACGTTCAATGCCACTGGAAAAAAGATTGTGTTGGATGTCAGCAAAAGGGATCTCAAAAAGGCACCGGGCTTTGACAAGAATCATTGGCCTGATTTCAGCGACCAGCAACAGCAGGTGCTGATTTATGAGTTTTACGAGATTCCTTTCACGAAGGAAGAGAAGCAGGAGAAGAAATAGACAGAGGGACTAAGAGGGACGACAGGGACGCGGTCGCCTGTTCCCTTCCTCATGAGCATTGATGGGAAAGGTTGCGGTAAACAGCACGCATGCAGCTTACAAGACAACCAGCGGATCCGAATGGAGCCCCACAAACCGGCGCTTGCCTCAAGTTTGAAAAACACGTATCAGAAGGCCATGGAACATCTCCGGGATAATGCAGGTCCGACCTTCGATAAGACATACATGTCATACGAGATTAACATGCATCAGCAATCTGTGGACCTCGTTACGGACAGGGCTGATTCGGTGAGTGACCCGCAATTCCAACGCTTTCTCCAAGAATCACGGTCGGAATTCCTAGGCCATCTAGAAGCCGCTCAATCCGTTCAGCGCCAGACACGTCCTAGACAATAATTTATTAAATGAATCGAGAGGAGACACGATGACAAGCCAAGCAGGAGGCACAACCGGTGTGATCGAGATGTTGAAAGAGGATCATGAAAAAGTGAAAGGGCTGTTCGAAGAATTCGCATCGGCAGAGGGCAAAGAGCAAGCCGACATCGCCGCCACCGTCATCATGGAACTCGAAGTCCATGCCGATTTAGAAGAGACGCTCATCTACCCAGCCATTCGAGAAGCCATCGACGAAGATGACAAGATGAACGAAGCGATCGAAGAGCACCATCTGGTTCACGTTCTCATCAAGGAACTCAAGAAACTCAAACCGAAGGATGAAACCTTTCAGGCCAAGTTCAAAGTCTTGGGTGAGCTGGTCAAGCATCATATCGAAGAGGAAGAGGGGGAAATGTTCCCCAGGGCTCAGGAAGGCAATATTGACTGGGAAGAATTGGAGACAGCAGTGATGAAGCGCAAGGAGACGGTGGTGAACAAGTTTACGAGGGGCAAGCAGCCCTTGGCCAAAGCCTAGCTCCTCTAGGGCCGCTTTTCTTAACAATAAGAGCGAGGCGGCCCTGCCTGTCTCTCCTACATCAGCGTACAGAAGTGGCTAAAGACTGACCGTTTCTCAGTCGGTCCAGGGTTCTATGAAAATGGAACGAACGACAAATTCCGAAAGTGACAAAGGGCCTGCGCCCGATCCTGTTCGCGTGCTGGTGGTCGAGAACCATCGACTGATCCGTCATGAGTTGCGGAGTCTGCTCAATGCCCCTGGTGAATTCATGGTCGTTGGCGAAGCGGAGAATGGAGAGTTGGCTTGCGCGCTGGCGCAACAATTACAGCCAGATGTCATCCTCATGGATGTCCATATGCCTCGAATGAATGGCATCGACGCGACGCGATGGATCAAGACGACGCTCCCCCAGGTCATCATCATCGGACTCTCGGTGTATCCCAGCGGCGCCGTCGCTCACGACATGAAAGCCGCCGGAGCCGCCGCCTACCTGACGAAGGAGACTCCGCCGGAGGACTTGTACAAGGCGATCCATTCCGTGCTCACAGGGTCAATCATTCAGTTGACTCCCTAGAGGAACGAGGTGTGTGGTTCGGCATTGCCCTGCGCTCTTACACCACTGTCACGCTCTGCCTCTCTATTGTTTTTTCATCGTGAATCTTCCTACCCCCTATGCGTTTTCCTAGTACGGCCATCCAGGCCATCGTTCTACGGTCTGTAGATGAGGTGTGGAACCAGTCATGATGGAATCGGGCTCAATTCTCATTGCCGAAACTGATCCCTCGGTCCTTCATGGGATGCCACGCCTCCTGACGGGTCATTTCCCAAGCATCCAGATCGAGGTGGCCACCTCTGTTCAGGAAACGGCTCACAAGTTCTCGCACAGCAGGTTTTCAACCATCATCGCCGCACCCTATCTGATCCGGACCGAGCCGTTTCTTCTCCATCGATTACAGAAACACCAACTCCTTTCGCCGGTCATTATCACCGCCACTGAGACCGACCTCATAATGGCTCGCGATCTTCTGCTCACCCGAGAAGCCTTTGATGTGATCGCCAAACCAGTGGACGAGGTCGAGGCGCTCAGCAGTATCCGGCTTGCGCTCTGGCAAGCGCGGTTCTGCAACTCCTGGCGCAGCGAGAATGCGTGTCTTCCAATTTCTACCGTCATATCCAGGCCTATCCGCATGAACTGGCAATTCGCATTGACCGTCTCCATCTATCAACCATACATGAACCAGGGCGGCTGGCCTCTAAAAGGCAACTCAAAGGAACGTTCTCTCGAGAGAATACTCTGATGCGCGCTCAGAATGCTCTCATCTTCTGAAGACATAGTGCGCTATCATTGGAACGATGACGACCCTGTCTCTCTTTGCGATCATCTTTGTGCTTAATAGTCTGCCTGCCTTTGCCCCACCGACTTGGATGGTGGTGTCGGCGATTGCCGTGTCCAGACCCAATGCGAATCCTTGGCTCACCGCGCTCGTGGCTGCCACAGCGGCCACCGCCGGGAGACTGGCACTTGCGAAACTGGCATTTATTCTGGTCAGGCAACACTGGTTGAGCACCCGCACCAAATCGAATATTGATGTTGTGAAAGACCGACTGGAAAAACACCGCGCGATGACGTTCGGTGCCGTTCTCACTTATACCTGCAGCCCATTGCCATCGAACACGCTGTTTATCGCCTATGGACTCACTTCTTTGCCTCTGGCCCCGGTGGCTGCTGCATCCTTCTTAGGCCGCTTTCTGATCTATAGTCTTTGGGTAGGCATGGCTATGGAGGTCGCGCAGAAGGCCGTTTTCGACGCTGAATCGGTCCTTGCCTATCTCGGGGGGTATTTTGTCGTTACGCAAGCGCTCATGCTCGCGCTGGTTGTTCTATTCGCGAAACTGGACTGGAGGGCCTGGTTTGCCAACAAGACACTCCAACTCATGAACCAGACCGAGCCTTCTCATCAGAAGCCGCACAAAGTCACCACTGACTCCTCCAAAAAAGATCGCCTCGACAGCTATTAAAAAAGACGGACTTGCCGGACCCTTCATCAGCGGGCTCACTTCCCGCCTCCTCCCGCGCCACCGGATGATCCCATACCTCCACCAGATCCCATGCCATTCGATGAGCCTGTCCCACCTGGCGAGCCCATAGCAGGTACGCCGACTGCTCCAGGTTGCCCCATACTGCCGGGCGTGCCCGTGCTGCCAGATCCGGGGAACCGAAAGATATCGAGCAATCGAGAGGTAAACCTCAATGACCGAGCGATGTTGATAAGACGCGGCAACAGACTATCGAGATACGTAATAGGAGGCTAGGGGTACATCCAGGCACTTCATTCTTAGATATCAGCTAGAGTGATTCTACCTAGCGATGTGAAGCGCTGGTCTGAACAAGAGACAAGAGAGAGGCGTCAATGAGTACTATTCTTGTCATCGTTCTCGTCCTGATTCTTCTAGGAGCGTTACCGACCTGGCCCTATAGTGCCAATTGGGGCTACTATCCCAGCGGAGGCATTGGTCTCGTCGTCCTTGTGTTGGTGATTCTACTAGTGACGGGACGTTTGTGAGACAGAGGTTCACCTGGTTTACAGACCTTGCGAACTCAGAATTTTTCACCGCTGAGTCGTCAGGAGGCAAAGTAATTGGTTACCACCTCTTCTCCTATTCTCACCTCTGGCTGGATTCCCCGAGTCCTCATCGCCGAAGACACTGTATCGGCCATTGAACCTCTCATCCAGCTCGCCCATGACCGCCGGCTCGACTTGGAGGTGGATCACTGTACCTCTCCGGGCAGTGCCGTGAGCAAGATGGTGAATACCCCTTCCTATCAGCTCATCATCAGTGGGGCCCGCTTAGCGGAGAGGAATCATTGCTTTTTCTTCAATAGTGCCCAGGTGCTCGGGTCCTCTGTGCCGTTTGTGGTGACAGCCAGCGCCTCCGAGAAAATGCCAGCCGGTCGGATCCTCGACCGAGGCGCCTTTGATCTCCTCACCCGCCCGCTAAACCCGGAGCAGGCCGTCCGCACGATCCGCCTGGCCTTATGGCAGAGTAGACTCAAAGCCTACCTCGCGCGTCGTGAACAGGTCGTCGAAGCCTATCGTCAGCACATGGCAACCTACCCCGGCGACTGGCGAGGGGATGAAGCCTTTCAACACGTACTATCGATCATCCAGTCCACTTTGGCGTCTGCGCACATGACGCTTCAGGCGGTCGAACAAAGCATGCAATGGCTCTCGACGCTGGCCAGTCAGACGGAATCACATGCCAGGCAACAGGCGTTCGAACGCTTGAATATGCTCTCTGCGTGACAGCACCAGGGTCCTCTCCCTCCGGTTGACCGTGCACTCCCCAGCCGAGCCGCTCAGGGATTCACCAGTCGTTTCGTGTTGGCCTCCCATCGCATGCTGATGCATGGTGACGTCAGGCCCGACCATGATCAGTTGCCCGGACTGTGCGGGGGTGGTGCGTGCTCACGTGGCCTCGCACGGTCACGTCGAGTTCGTCTGTACCGTTGGGCACACGTGTGGCGTTTATCATGAGAACTTTTCTTGTTTGATGATCAGGCTGGATGCGGGCTTCCTAAGCACTTTCTCGTCCTGCCACAGCTGAGGAAGATCAGCGCGATAGGCCGAAAAGTACTGGAGCCCTGTAATCAGTGGCCGGCCACCCCTCTAGCATCTAACTTGGGCTGTCCTGATCACCAGCCACTCCTCCGCCGGAAACTCTAGAACATTTGCGCCTGGTTTGATGAACATTTTTTCATGGGTTATTCATCCTCGCTTCATCTCCAGGAGGTATGATGATAGCCACTTCGTCAGGTACAAGAAAGGTCAACAGTCGAAGCAGTCTACCCCGACATCTCGCCTGTTGACAGCCTAAGGAGTCATCTGGAGCACCCACTAGACGGCTTCCTTAGGCTTCTTGCCTGATGACTGGATGCTCTAGACGCTACCCTCACACATTTTTTCACCTAACTATTTGGCTACTGGTTGAATGGCTCGGGTGTATCAAGGCTGTTTGAAGATGGGGGGCGCGAATGCTCGGGACTGATATATCGAGACTACCCGTCCCGCCCTTCAGTGGAAATTTAGGTAGGAATTCCCCTTGATGACCAAAGCGGACCTTGAGCTCCTGGTGAATGACGCGTTGGAGAAAGGCCTAAGCCCACCGAATGGCCCGCTCCGACAACGCCACATGGATTGTATGTCTTCGCCCTGGAGAAATTCTCCCCTTGCGAACGTTATACCCGAGAAGTCTAGCCGACAGGGTCTCTCAGGGTCTCTGTAGAGACAGAAAAGAAAGGACTCCTGCCGAAGGGAACGTAATCGGAGCTCACCACACGCCACATCCGGTCCTGATGTTGATTGCCACTGTGTCCTACTATATTGTAGTCAGACCGACTATCCCCATGCCAGTCATGAGTTATACCAAGTGATCCATTTACATGATGGAGAAATTCGTGGACAAAGGTAACCGTGGAATTGATCCGATAACCATTCAGACCATCCGGGACTGTCTCGAAAAGCAATTCGTAGACGTGAAGTACAATCAGGCTATCCGTCCGACATTTATCTTTAACAATGGCGTCGGCAAGGTATCCTGGCATCTTGTCATGAACGAGGAGTTTTTAGCTGAGCACATTTCCATCGAGGAGTTGCGGCGATTCGTGGAAGACAAGGTCATCAAGAAGGTCCTTCAGAATCCCGGCAAGCGAATTCAGGTTTCGAAGTATAGGGACATCACTGTCGAAGAGAAAAATCTTTCGTAGCGTGGCTGCAGCGGGACAGGCTAGGAAGCGACACCTCCAGCTCCACAGTATGCGACGCTCCCCCTCATACGCGCGGAGACGAGTTATATAGGAGACGAGTTATATAAATGTCCTCGTTCGCATTCATGTATTTGATGCGGCCGGCTCCGGCGTCACCACACTGAGCAAAGCGTTAGCCAATCAATATCCCTATGTCGGCAGAAGGCAATAAAGACCTCGTTCGGCAGTGGATCGCATTCGCCAACGCGGGCTTTCCAGGAAGCTTCGACCCCTTCATCGCGCTGGATTATGTGGGACACCTCGGAGCCACTATCATGGATCGGGTGGAACTCGAACGGCTGGAGCGGGCGTTTTTGGTCGCCTTTCCGGATGCCCATCATTCCATCGATGATCTAATTGCGGAAGGAGACCGGGTTGCGCTGCGCACCACCGCTCGTGCGACGCATCTGGCGCACTTTCACGGTGTCGATCGCACAGACCGAGCCGTCGAGTTCACCGCGTTGGTCCTTTATAGGATTGGCAATGGAAAGATTCAGGAATCCTGGGGCGAGATCGACGTTGCCCGCCTCATGCAGAGCTTGCGATTAGAGGAATAGACACCCCGGATGGTTAGACAGAATGACCTCGTTGCCTAATGTAGACGTTCGATGACGAGCGAAGGATCACCGCCGCGGTGTCCCCAGAGCGAGGACTCACCATGCCTGAACGGCTACAATCACAAGTCTCGTCGAGTCATCCCGAACCCTATCTGTTCCCGGCGAAATGCTTTCGGCAAACCAGGGTGCCGCTCGACTCGTTACGAAGGCATCGCGGAAAGACCGGATCGCCGAAGCGAGTCGATAAAGATCGACCAATTGCCAACCTCGGGCCACACCAATGCCGCAATCTCCTGTTCCCCGCCGCAAGATTGGAGCAGCAGAAGTACACCGAGAAATAGGGTAATCATGACGGGCCAGATCATCGCTAGAGCACCGAGAACGAGGATGAGCGTGATCCCCGCCAACGTCTGCTGAACAAGCGGGCTTTTGGCTCTCATCATAAGGTCCTCCTTTCTTGCTCTCTATTGGACACATCAATATATTTTTTATATCGGCCACACCATAGTTCATATGAAGGAACAGGAATAGCTAGGAAAACTACTAGAGGGGACCAGGGGTGCGAACGATTAAAACGAAGACAATTGCTCGGCAATGGCAAGAAGAAAGCTCCGACCCTTTTCAAGAATGGAGCCCTCATCGAACAGCGCAATGTGTGCATCATGCCTGCGATAGCGTTTCCGTTACCGGCTCACAATGTTGCCATTGCTCTGTTCGAGTATCATTCCATCGTCTTCATGTCTCGGCCGGTACTGGGGAAATCTCCACATCTCGATAAGGTCTGAGCCGTCAAGGGCCGGTTGCGCTCTGGTCGGCTTATTCCCACTAACAGATTGCCACTCTCTTACGTTCACCTTCATGAGGATCTCCTCATGCTCCTCTAACTCCACTCTCATCTCCCAGTTGTACACTCCAAATTTATGGACGCCGCAAACTGTTGGACACTGGGCATAGGACTCCTTGCATTAGTAGGTACAGTTGTCTTCATCTATAAGAAGAGTCAGCAGCCGTAATGCACCTAGTCTCAAATCCCGCTAGGTTTTCCCTCTGGGAGGTTGACTAGGATCACAGCGGTAGTTCCTTGTTAAAATGATGGTCGGACGCTCGGCCTGGCGAAGGGATTTGCATGGCCATGGCACCCGTCAAGGCCCACTCCTCAGCGTCCGTGCGGCTTGGGGATGGTGGGCCAAAGCGGAAGCGCTGAAACATGAGCGAATACGCCATGAGAATGTGCGGCCTCCTTCTTCTCGTCCCGTTGGTCAGCCTCTCCGGTTGTCTCGTCACCTATCGTGATTTCCCCGTGCCTTCCCTGCCCAGCAGGTATGGGATGCCTGCATCCACTCCTTGTCATCAAACCGTTGAGTTTTCGTATGGTCTGGAGGAAGGGAGTGTGATATCGACAGGGGGAGGAACATATCAGTGGAGCTCTACCGGCGTGTTCTCACCGCCGAATGTGGCTCGTGCCATGGAAGACGCACTACGACATGCCGCAGGTTGTAGCAGCGATGTCGGCTCGACAGAATGGCCTAGGACGGAAGTCTTGGTCCATGTTCAGGAGAAACCGTATCCGTGGCATTGGTATGGTGAGCTGCTCGGACGGCTCTCATCCACTACGTACTTTGTCATTCCGTTTTACATTAACGAAGGCGGGTGGGAGTTGTCGTACCGCGTCAGTCATCGGGATTTGCTCACAAAGACGTACACATACGACATTGCGACGAAACAATTCTACTGGGTCCTGTTGGTCCCCTTCACCTGGATGAACGTCTTCACCTATAGCCTCGAAGACGCTGTGCAATCGACCACCGCTCAATTTGTAGCGGATGCCCGACGAGATGGGTATCTGGGAAGCATGAATTGACGTGTCGAAGGGAGCTAGTCGTAAGAACCGGTTAGCACGAGGATGCGACGTGGGTCTGTGAGCATACTTCATCGAGTTGGGGTCAACAGAGTCGACAAGCACAACAACGTGTAGTCAGAATCGGTTCCGGTCTAACTCTCAAGAGTGTGCCGAAAATAGGCCGACCCAATCGCTTCACCTGTTCGAATCATGACTGGGGGTCCTTCATGGATATTCTCATTCTGAGTCTCATCGTCGCGCTGGGCTGGTTCGGATGGGTGGCGTTTCGTGATCTCTCGCGCTAGCCCGATTTCCGAGCACGATCGGCTGACACCGTCGTATCCCGTTTGTCGCGAAGAGGGCGAATCTCGTCAGCACTCGGCGGGCGCCGGGGGATGCGTCAACGGCGCATGTCCCTCTGAGCGATTGAGGAGGACAGCTCATGGATGGTAATCCTAACGGATGTCCAACACTGGAAAACTACGAAGGCCGCCAGATTGTGTTGACTCCCAGCCAACGAGACGGTGGGACATGGATGTGCGAGTATGTCATTATTGAATTCGGACCAACAGCGTCGCCGTCCACCACAGGCTATTCTGAAGGTACCTTTCATTCTTCCAATGAGGCGAGGATGGCGGCTTTGGTAACGGCGAAAACCATAGTTAATTCACGTGCAGGCAGTCGATAGGCCCGCTGCCTCTCTCCTCTCCACAGTAGCGATCTTAGTGAAACAGAGTAGATTTGCCTCGTTTATGGTGGAGACCTTTTGGGTGTGAATCGAGTTCGTCCATCAGGGCTAGAATTTCCTGACGCGGCGAGGTAGCCAGAACGCCATTTCACGCGCTCTGTTGCTTCTGTACCATCGTGCGGATCTTGGCGTATGACCAAGAAGCCCTGATCCTGCATCCATCCTTCGAGCTCGGCTGCGGACTCTGCGATCATCAAGTGGAGCACGCGGTACTTTTTGCTCACAGCGATTGTTTTACTTCCAGATCGTCTGGAGTCCAACCAGGGATTTCCCTGGAGGTTTAAGGAGGTGTGCTGACGACTCCCAAGTAGTTTGCCCTCGCCCGTACCTATGCTCCCATTCACGATTCACAGTGGCCCCCACTTCTAACCTAGGGACCTCCCTAGGTGCATGGACGTCCTCCAATCGAATATAAATCTTCTCCGCACTTCATAAACTACTGTTACCAGTACGCTTTCACGTCGAAAGGAAAGCTCAGGCCATACAACACTTCAGAATGCAGTCTATAGTTTTCAGCGTACATTCAACGCCGACCCGTCCAGAGAGGAGAGAACATGGAACATCACAACAGACTAGCTGAAATTGTCCGTGATCATCAGCAGACCATTCTCAAAGAGTGGGTCGACTTACAAATGGCCGCAACGACATTACGTCTGGATTTGATGAAAGAGAGTGAACTCCGAGATCAATCGAGGGAGCTTCTCGGCCTCTTTGCTCAGGCTCTGGAGACTGGGGCCGACATCGCTCATCCTGCATGGAAAACCACGAAGGATTTCCTGGAGCACATCGGCAAATCGCGTGCATTACAGGGATTCAGCCCATCGGAAACTGCAACATTCGTGTTGTCGTTGAAGCAACCGTTGTTTGGCAAGGTACGGACAATCAGTAAAGACGGAAAGGATTTATTCGCAGATTTGTGGCTTCTCACCCAATTGCTCGACGGTTTGGGACTCTACACGACTGAAATTCATCAAAAGCAACGCGAAGAGATCATCCATCGTCAGCAGGAGGAGTTGCTGGAATTATCGACACCGGTCGTACAATTGTACGAAAACATCTTGGCGCTTCCGTTGATTGGGACCCTCGACAGTGGGCGGACACAAATCGTCATGGAGAGTCTTTTAGAGCGGATCGTAGAAACCGGCGCGATGATCGCGATCATCGATATCACGGGCGTTCCGACTGTCGATACCCTGGTTGCACAGCATCTCCTCAAAACGGTGGCGGCAGCTCGCCTCATGGGCGCCGATTGTATTATCAGCGGGATACGTCCACAAATTGCCCAAACCATTGTCCATCTTGGAGTCAATCTCAGCGACGTGATCACGAAGGCGACGCTCGCAGACGCATTCATGGTGGCCTTGCGCCAAACCGGGTCCAGTCTTGGAAAGCCTTCTGCCCCCAAAAAGGACTGAACATGGAACGGATTCCAATTCTGAAGATGGGGAATTTTCTGCTTGTCACAGTACAGGTGGACATGCACGATCGTCTCGCCATGACCTTGCAGGACGATCTGACCGCTCACATCGTGAAGGATCGCGCACACGGTGTCCTCATCGATATTTCTTCGCTTGAAATTGTCGACTCCTTCATCGGGCGAATGATCGGCAATATTGCCAGCATGGCCAAAGTTTTAGATGCCGAGACAGTGGTGGTTGGTATGCGCCCGGCCGTAGCCATTACCTTAGTCGAGTTGGGGTTATCGCTGCCCGGAGTGCGCACCGCGCTCAATGTCGACAAAGGGGTGGAGATGCTCAAGAGTTCATTGGAACAAAAGGCTACTGAGAATGGCCACATTGCGGGATGAGACATTTCCGATTCGGTCGTCCGATGACATTGTAAAGATCCGACAGGTCACTCGAGAATTGGCTTTAATGCAGGGGTTTTCTCTCGTCGACCAGACCAAACTCGTCACGGCAGCCAGCGAGCTTGCGCGAAATACACTCGAACACGGCGGTGGCGGCGATACACGTCTCGAGGCGCTTCAAGAAAGTAATCGACGAGGGGTACGACTGACGTTTGTCGATCGGGGGCCCGGTATTTCCAACCTTGAGAACGCGTTAAGAGATGGGTTCACAACAGGAAACGGAATGGGTTTGGGCTTGAGCGGTTCGAAACGCCTTGTGAATGATTTTGAAATCCATTCTGAAGTCGGCAAAGGCACTAGGGTTATGATTGCGCGGTGGAAGTGAGGGCCTCATGATCACAGAAGAACCCGCGGACGAACAGATTCATGTGCTAGTCAATGAGTCCAGTCAAGTCGCGTATGCTCGCCGAAGGGTTTCCGCTCTGGCGGTTCAAACAGGATTGGATGAAATTCGTGCGGGAATCTGTGCGGTGATTGCGTCTGAGATGGGTACCAATCTGGTAAAGCACGCAAAGGATGGGGAAGTATTTATTAGGAACCTGACTTCCGGGTCAACTCGTGGAATTGAGATCATTGCCCTGGATCGTGGGCCGGGCATGGGCAATTTGAATCGCGCGTTGCAGGATGGTCACTCGACCGCAGGCAGTAGCGGGACCGGTCTCGGGGCAATGAGGCGGATGGCCTCAGAGTTCGACATTCAATCCTTGCCGGGACGAGGGACAGCGCTGGTGGCGCGCGTTTGGGACAGCCAACCAAACACATATGAGCCTCTCCCACTTGTAGCCGGTGTGATCAGTAAAGCCATGCGCGGCGAGACCGTGTCCGGGGATGGTTGGCTCTATACGTCCTCGGATAGGCGAACGGTGTGTGCTATTGCTGACGGGTTAGGGCACGGGCCTCTGGCGGCCAAGGCTGCCGCCTGTGCGATTGAGAGCCTCCGCAGCTATAGAGCGACTCCTCTGGTAGAACAGCTCACTCGGGTCCATGAGGCACTCCGGGCTACGAGAGGGGCGGCCTTGGGAATCGCAGAGATTCACCGCGATCAACACATCGTGAAATTTTCGGGTATCGGTAACATCATGGCCGTGGTCATCGCAAATGGGACCAGCCGTCACATGGTTTCCCTCAATGGCATCCTTGGCCACCAAATCGGTCGAGTAACGGAGTTTCAATATCCATGGTCCGCGTCCGCAACCTTGGTCATGTGCTCGGACGGAATCAGTACTCATTGGGACCTCAAGTCGTATGATGGATTAATGAGTCGCGACGCAGCTCTCATCGCCGCCGTCCTCTACCGTGATTTCGCGCGAGGGCGGGATGATGCTACCGTGGTCGTCTACAAAGATCAGGCGAAAGGGGCCATTGCGTAGGCCATCCTGAGCAGGATTGGCCGCAACGAGCCTGTACGGAACTGGAACAAGAACGGGCGTATGCACTCCTAGTCAAGGGGGTACCTCACCAATGAGCCGGTCCATCGTTACTGTCGCGTTGAAGCATGAGGACGATGTCGTGACTGCGCGACAACGAGCCAGGCAGATCGCACAATTGTTGGGGTTCGAAGTTCAGGACCAGACACGTATTGCGACCGCGGTATCAGAAATCGCTCGTAACGCTTTCCGATACGCAAAGGACGGACTCGTGGAGTTTCTCCTCGAAGGTCACACGGCACCACAGGTCATGATCATCCGTGTGGCCGATAAGGGAGCAGGGATTCGTGAGCTGAACCAGATTCTCGAAGGCCACTATCAATCCAAGACCGGAATGGGCATGGGAATCCTGGGCGCGAAACGACTCATGGATCAACTTGACATCAGTAGTGAAGCCCTTACAGGAACCACGGTTCTGATGAAGAAGGTCGTACCTTGTCGTGCTCCGCTGGTGGGGACGAAAGAGCTGGCCATGCTGGTGGACCAATTGATCAAGATTCCGTCTCAGAACGCGCAGGAAGAATTGCGTCAACAGAACCAAGAGCTGCTGCGACTGTTGGATGAATTGCGAGTCCGGCAGAACGAACTCTTGCACGCCAATCAAGAATTGGAAGATACGAATCGAGGAGTCGTCGCGCTGTATGCTGAATTGGATGAAAAAGCTGACCATCTTCGTGGTGCAGACCAGATGAAGACTCGCTTCTTGTCCAATATGAGTCATGAGTTTCGAACTCCCGTGAGTTCGATTTTGGCGCTTTCGTCTCTATTATTAGAACGGTCCGACGGCGATTTGACACCCGAACAAGAGAAGCAGGTTCGTTTTGTTCGTAAAGCCGCTGAAAGCCTCCTCGAACTTGTCAACGACTTATTGGACATCGCGAAGATTGAAGCAGGTAAGGTGGAGCTACGACCCATAGAGTTCGAGATGAAAACGATGTTCAGCGCACTTCGCGGAATGCTCAAGCCGCTGTTGGCGACGTCGTCCGTCAGTCTGATCTTCGATGACCCTGATCACCTCCCCATCCTGTTTACCGACGAAGGGAAAGTATCGCAAATCCTAAGAAATCTCATTTCCAACGCCTTGAAGTTCACGGAACAGGGGGAGATCCGGATCACGGCGGCGGGCGATGAGGTGCGGCACACTCTCACCGTAGCCGTGGCTGATACAGGCATCGGAATCAGAGCAGAAGATCAAACACGCATTTTTGAAGAGTTTACCCAAGTCGACAGTCCGCTCCAGCAACGGGTAAAGGGGACGGGTTTAGGGCTTCCCCTCTGTAAAAAATTAGCCGTCCTGCTCGGTGGTGACGTCACAGTCGAAAGCCAGATCGGTCAGGGATCCGTATTCCGGCTGACGATCCCTCTCCATCTGCATCAAGTAGGCGACGAGTTGCCGCTTGTTCCGGAAGATCTCCAGCTGGATACATCCCGAATTCCGGTACTCATCGTTGAGGATCATCCCGAGACTCGACTGCTCTATGACAAATTCCTTCGAAACACCAAATACCAAACGATCTCCACCAGCGGACTGCGGGGAGCCCGACGTATGTTGCGGCAAGTGCGGCCGGCGGCGATTATTTTGGATGTCATTCTAAGGGGCGAAGATAGCTGGCTGTGGCTCGCCCAAATGAAAGGCGATGAGGCAACTCGCGATATCCCGATTGTGCTTATTACCACCGTCGAAGATCGGAGCAAAGGGCTGGCACTGGGAGCCAATGCGTATCAGATCAAGCCCGTGGAACGGAGCGCCCTCATTGGGACGCTGGATCGCTTGGTCTCCCCGTTGGAACCGCTGGATCATTCATCCGACAGACAACGCCTCCCGTTAATACTGATCATCGACGACGACGAGTCGTTTCGGTACATCCTTAAAAAGTGTCTTCCAGACATCCCCTGTACTGTCCTTGAAGCGGGAGACGGCTTGGCAGGCATTCAGATCTGCCGAGAAGTGCGGCCCGACCTGATTTTTCTCGATCTCAACATGCCCGGCCGGTCCGGATGGCAATTCATGCAGGATCTTGCCGAATCAGACACACTGGCCAGGATCCCCATTGTCGTAGTGACCTCTCACGCCATTTCCGTAGAAGCGCGATCCCTGCTCGAACGGTCATCGCAGGCGATTATTCTGAAAAACGAGTTGTCAGAATCCTCCGTCCAACATGTCCTCCGAGAGATACTTCCCGGCTCATACACACGCGTTCCTGACCCGAGGTATTGCCGTTGAAACAATTATGATCAGTTCATTTCAGCACCTCATTTTGAATGTGGACGACAATGAAGGCGCGCGGTATGCCAAGACGAAGATTTTCGAGCGGGCCGGTTATCTCGTTCTAGAGACTGGTACCGGAAGCGAGGCACTCAAGTTGGTGCATGAGAAACGACCGCATCTGGTACTGTTGGATATTGGGCTACCGGATATCAATGGCATGGAGGTTTGCAGACAGATCAAAGACGATGTGGCCACCTCTCACATCATGGTTCTACAGGTATCCGCTTCTCTTGTGACCTCTGATGACCGAGTGCGTGGACTGACGGGCGGGGCTGATGTCTATTTAACGGAACCGGTCGAATCAGCTGAACTGCTCGGCGCGGCGAAGGCACTCTTACGCCTCTATGATCGTGAGGAAGAAGCCCGAGTTTTGTTAAGGGAGCTCACCGAACGGGAACGATTTATCAAGAATCTGCTCGATGCGGCACCGTCCGTCGTTTGTCTCTATGATTTGCGAGAGCACCGGACCATGTACATGAATGCCAACTCGCATGCCACGCTCGGCTATGCCCTGGAAGGGCTCCGGCTGACCGGCCGAGATGCCCTCGAGCACCTCGTGTATTCGGACGATTTGCCTCACGTGTTTGATTACCTCACACGCATTCTCTCAATGAAGGATGGGGAGGTCTTGGAGCTCGAATGCCGCCTGCAGAATTCTCCCAAGGATTTGCGGTGGGTCAATTTGCGCGCAGTGATCTTCCTCCGCGATATGGAAGGACAGCCGACTCAAATTCTTGCGACCGCACAGGACATCACCGAGCGCAAGCAGAACGAACAGGCCCGCATTGAGGGAGAGGCAGAATTACTTCGCATCGAGCAACGGTGGACAGCCGAACTCGAACAGAAGGTGTCGGAGCGAACCCTCGAATTGATCCATTCTCGTAGGAGACTAAGAGCCTTGGCCTCCGAATTGACATTGGCAGAGCAGCGAGAGCGCCAACGTCTTGCGACAGATCTGCATGATTACCTTGCTCAGTTATTGGTGTTCGGACGTCTCAAGCTGGGCCAGGCCAAACGTGACCCCAAGAACCCGTGGAGCGGTAGCGTACCAGAGGAGTTGGATGAGGTGTTGGGGAAAGCTCTCACGTATATCAGGTCACTGGTGGCGGAATTGAGCCCTCCTGTCCTTCGCGAATTTGGGCTAGCCATGGCGCTGCAATGGTTGGCTGAGCAAATGAAGCGACAGGAATTGACCGTTACTGTGGATTGTGACCTCAGGTCTTCCATGGTGAGTGAGGATCAGGCTGTGCTCCTCTTTCAATCCGCTCGAGAGTTGTTGATCAATGTCCTAAAGCACGCCGGAACGTCCCGCGCTTCGGTTTCAGTCGGAATCAAAGACAACATCCTGCAGCTGTGCGTTACCGATGACGGCGCAGGGTTCGACAACGCTAATCCATCGATGAACAGGGCCGCGACGTTCGGACTATTCAGCATTCGTGAGCGGATGGAGGACTTGGGCGGTGAAATGAGCATCGTTTCTGCGCCAGGACAGGGTACTCAAGTCACGTTGGTTGTCCCACTGGAGAAACCATCGACGAGCGGGAGCCATCCATCTGCTGGACATAGTGAGTTCTCGCGAACCCCCATCGCACAACCAGGGTTTGATTCGGTGAAAAACACAGATGCGCTTCAGTCCATCACCCCACCGCACCTCAGAACTTCAATTACACGCCTGCTCTTGGTAGATGACCACACCCTGCTTCGCCAGGGCCTTCGATCCGCATTGGAAGAGTATGCCGACCTTGAAGTGGTGGGCGAAGCAGCAGATGGCGAACAGGTCTTGTCCCTCGCAAGATCCCTCCAACCAGACATCGTCATCATGGATATCAACATGCCCGTGGTTGATGGCATAGAAGCGACCCGCCGACTGCAGAGAGAACTACCGAATATCCGGGTGATCGGACTATCCGTTGATGACAATAAACAAGTGGAAGAATTGATGCGCAACGCAGGGGCCGTGTCCTTCTTGACGAAAGACACCGCGATCGAGCAGATCCATGAAGCCATTGTGCAGGTCATACAATCACCTGCTTAACTACGCTGCCTCTCTGCACCTGCGAATCAGGCACTTGGCAAGACGTGAAGCGATTAAACGCTCAGACGGGCATCCGACCAGCAGGCCTTAAAGGCAACCACTCGCCAGGTACTTCACCGCGACCGGGAATAGGACACCCATACGAGATTCGTTACCCCATCATCTGCTCCGCCAAGAATTGCGGAGTCTTATCAGCTCTCATGATAGCTTTCAGGTTGTCGCCGTCTCATCTCCTGCCATTCAGAACCTGATCTCGGGATCC
>JACXTT010003090.1_pt1 | contig 25976 bp, 23 predicted proteins | sample 9270951 | NCBI WGS metagenome assembly JACXTT01 (sample SAMN15532306, study PRJNA645909) | rock metagenome | isolation source: weathered quartz diorite | place: Puerto Rico | collected 2017-06-21
GATGTAAACGGGCGATAGTACCAATTGAGAGACCCGATTCTCCGCACTTTCCTTGCTTCTGCTAACATTTCCCCTTTCATGAAGCATGTAGGCGAAAACGTGGTGCGCATCGAGGCCGAAGCGCTGCGGGCGCTGGCGGACCGGCTGGCTGGCCCCATGGCGGCGGATTTTCACCGGGCGGTTGATCTGATGTTCAACTGCCAGGGACGCGTGGTCGTCACCGGAATGGGGAAGAGCGGAATCATCGCGCGCAAGATTGCGGCTACTCTAAGCTCGACCGGCACGCCCGCCCTTTACCTGCATCCCGTGGACGCAGTGCACGGGGATCTGGGGATGATCGTGCCGGGCGACGTGGTGCTCACGCTTTCGGCTAGCGGCGAGACGGAGGAGATTCTGCGTCTGCTGGCGACGATCAAGAGGCTGCAGGTGCCGCTGATCAGCATGACTTGTGATGAGATTGCGGCAGGAGCGGGCGGGGGCGCTCGGTCCACACAAGCATTGTCACCGGCATCTACGCTGGCGGCGGCGGCGGATATTGCGCTGGACTGCTCGATTTCCAAAGAAGCTTGTTCGCTGGGGCTGGCGCCTACGGCTTCGACTACGACCATGCTGGCGTTGGGGGATGCTCTGGCGGTTGCACTTTCGGAGAAGCGCGGATTCAAGGAAGAGGACTTCGCCAATCTGCATCCGGGCGGGAAGCTGGGGAAGAAGCTGGCGCGGGTTGAGTCGCTCATGCATTCCGGCGATGCGCTGCCGCGCGTGAACGCTAAAACGAAGATGCCTGACGTCATCTATGAAATGTCGCGCAAGAAACTCGGAGTGACCGCCGTGGTGGAGGGCGACAAACTTCTGGGAGTGATCAGCGATGGCGATCTGCGGCGGCTGCTCGAACGTCGCGGGAAAGACGCGCTTGACCTCAGCGCAGAAGACTGCATGAACCGGACGCCGAAAGTGATCGGTGCGCAGGAATTCGCTGCGACTGCGCTGGCGCGCATGGAAGAAATGAAGATCACGTCGCTGGTCGTGGTGGATGGGGATCAGCGCGTGCGCGGCATCGTGCATCTGCACGATTTGTGGGGAACGGAGATGGTGTAGGGCGGCGAGCTGCGAGCTTTGCGCAAATAAGCTGACGTCCGCATTCGGCGCGCGGGGGTCGTCCCTGTCGGGACTCGGTCCTCGCTCGTGTCTACCCGGCACTAACGTGCCGTGCTTTCCTGTTTCGCCGCTTTCGCGGCTATAGCCCTGTTGGTCCATTGAAGAACTATCTCTCCTGATTGTGTCTGGCAAAGACTGAACGGCGTGAACTTTCAGCGGCTCACGCGCACCTTCGGGGGATGCGACGCGTCCGGGAACGTGAATGTTACCCGCGCGCCTTCGCGCACGTTGCCCACCAGCGCGGGACGGAAGCAAGCGATGCAGGTGCCGCCGGCGTGGCGAACGCTGGGATAGACGACTCCGGCCGATCCTCGATTCAGCAACTGGCGGCCGAGGCGCTGAGAGGCACGGTAGCTGTCGGGGTCCAGATATTTCTTGTAGGCAGGATCTTCACCGCGAAGATCGTGGAAGCCGGCACGGAAGTCGGCCAAGTACTCGCGATACGTTACCGTTTCTTCCTCCTGCCAATTGATCTCACGCAGCCATTCGGAATAGTGAAATCCAACTTCCGCGTGTGCCGTCTTCATGGAAAAGCTCGCATACCAGACGCCACGGTCGGGAGCATTGAAGCGGCTGCCGTGGGGCTGCGCATGAGTGAAAGCGGCGTTGATGATGTGGAAGTGGGGCACTCCGAACACCAGCTCGTGGACGGTGATCCCGTGCAGCAGGCCGGCTTCTCCTGCGAGGCGTTCGTTGGTGGCGTCGTCGAGCTGGTACAGGTGCGCCATTTGGGCCGGCGCAAGGCCTAGCCGCGACAGCACGCTCTCGCCTTCTTCGAAGAAGCGAGTGGGGATGAGGCGGCGGGTGTCGTCTTGCTCGAGATGGGTCGCTTTGGGTAGCACCGGTCACTTCCATTCGCGGCGGACCAAAATCTTTAACCGCAAAGTTCGCAGAGGAGATTCGCGAAAGACGCAACGAAATGCGGAGCCACTATGGCCCCTGCAGTTTCATTCGTTGGCTACGATCCGCCGCGGCGCGCGTCCAGCAACTGACGCACGCGCATCATGGCGGGCACTCCGCCTTTGCGCATGTAGGCCAGGGGAGACTCGCCAGCGAAAATCGGATTCGCGTTTGGCAACTGCACCCAGGCGTCTGCCAGTTTTGTGCTGTAGAGAATGTTCAGCGCTTTGAAGATGCCGACCAGCAGGGAGATGCGAGTGAGCTTGTCCTGGTCGAGAGTCTTCGAAGCACTGCGCTTGAGTTGGTAGAACGAGCCGTTGGAGATGCCGCCGAGCAGGTTGCGGGCGTCCTCGTCGCGCAGTTTCCAGTGCGCAGTCAGGCTGAAAAAGACGCGGTTCGCGGCCGGGCTTAGCCTTTCCTGAACGGCCTTGCTCGAAAGGTCAACCGGGCGATCCCAGGCAATGCCGGGGATGCGAACGCTCGATGCGCCCAGGGCAGCTTCTCCAAACATGGAAATACTATACTACGAATTTGGAGTCACGTCAATCGTCTTGCTGGAGACGAGCAGAAGCATTTAACCGCCAAGATCGCAAAGGACTGCCGCTAAGGTCGCGAAGAAGGACTGGCTCCCGCTAACGGCAAAAGGGCTGCAGTTTCGGCGGAGGCGGGGTCGGGAACTCGTTCAGTTCGCCATCCCAGCCGGTGCAGCCGCGGGAGGTGACGACGCGGATGACGGTCTGTTCGAGTTCACGGGCCTTGCCTTTAGCCTCGGAGATTTGGGCCGTGGAGAGAAAGCCTCCGCTATCGAGTTCGGCCAAGTCGTGCTGAGCAGGCGAGTAGCCGGCGTCGAGCGCAACCACGAACCAGGCATAGGCATTGAGGCGATCGATTGCGATTCCGCGGCCGTCCTTCAATGCTTTCGCGTAGTAGTACTGCGCCGGGGGCAGGCCCTGATCGGCCGCGACCTTGAACATCGCCGGAGCCTTCGCGTAGTCGCGGTCAGCCAGGATTCGTGCCAGGTAGTAGGCTGCGAATGGATTTCCGTGGTCGGCAGCCGGTTTGAGCCACTTCTGCGCAGCACTCAAGTCCTGCTGGATGCCGCCGCCGTTGAAGTAGCTGCGGCCGAGCATCCATTGCGCCAGGACATCGCCTTGATTGGCAGCTTTGCGGTACCAGTCAACGGCCTGGCTTTGACTGCCTGCGGTGATGGTCCCGGTCTCGAGAAAATATCCGAGAGCGACCTGGGCGGGGCCGTAGCCGAGTTCGGCTGAACGGCGGAAATAGTCAAGCGCCTGCAGGTCGTTGCGGGAGGGGCCGGCGCCGGAAATGGCGTCCATGCCACGCTCGTAGAGTGCTTCGGGCGATGTGCTTTGGGCGAAGGCAAGCGTGATCATCAGAAAGACAAAGACTGACTGAATGGTTCGACGCATGGGGGATGCTCCACGGCAAGTATAGGAAAGTAAGGTGGGGCCAGGGCAGTTACGAAGGTTGGGTGGGCCGTTAGCGAAAGACGAGGCCACACGACTGGCCGGGTGGCCAGAGTGAATATCGCCCTTAGCGATACCGTTCGCGCAAGAACTCACCAATCGCGGCATAGGCAGAGGTCAGCGTTTTCTCGTCTGGCAGGAACACGATGCGGAAGTGCTGCGTTCCTGGACGCTGGCCGAAGCCGGAGCCGTGGACGACCATGACGTGCTTTTGGCGGATGAGTTCGGCGACAAAGACGTCGTCGCCTTCCGGGATGTCGAGCGAGGGGTAGGCGTAGAAAGCGCCGCTTGGGGCGACACAGCTGACACGCGGAGTCTCGGCGCACCACTTCATCGTCAGATCGCGGCGTGAGCGCAGCTTGCGTTTGACTTCGGGCAAGTGGTCCTGCGGGCCTTCGAGCGCGGGCTTGATGGCGTATTGCTCCGGATGATTCGCGCACAGACGGGCGCGCAGGAGCTTGTTCACACCTTCCAGATACGGCTTGATTACTGAGGCTTCGCCGCTGGCAATGCCCCACCCGATGCGCCATCCGGGGGCAAGATAGTTTTTCGACAGGCCGCCGAAAGTGATGACGGGAACATCCGGCGCGACGGCGGCCATGGCGACATGCGGGTCGTCGTCCGGTTTCGCTTCAATGATCAGCTTGTCATAGATCTCATCTGCGAAGATGACCAGGTTGTGCTGACGCGCGAGTTCGGCAATCTGCGCGAGCATTTTCCGCGTACACACGGAGCCGGTGGGATTGTTGGGATTGATCAGCACAATGCCGCGCGTACGCGGCGTGATCTTCTTCTTGAGGTCATCGAGATCGGGCTGCCAGCCATCGTCTTCGTTCAGATAATAGGTGTTGAAGCCAATTCCGAGTTTCGCCAGGACTGCAGAGTAGAGCGGATAGTCGGGGCAGGGCGTGAGCAGGTTGTCGCCGGGATTGAGCAGCGCGGCGAGGCAGATGTCCACAGTCTCGCTTACGCCGGAGGTGACGAAGACGTCCTGAATGCTGGTGATGCCTTTGCGGGCGGCCTCGCCGCGAATGGCGTCGAGCGCTTCTTTGACCCCGGACGAGGGGGCATAGCCGTTCTTGCCCTCGCGCATGGCTTTGTGGACAGCTTCGATCATGTGCGCGGGTGTCTGGAAGTCGAAGGTGATTGGATCGCCGATGTTGAGCGGGAGAATTTTGTGGCCTTGTTTGGTGACTTCATCGGCGACGCACGCTAGATCGCGGATGGCGTAGCGGACTTGCTCCAGACGGGAGGCGGCGGTGATTTCGCGGAGCTGGGTTAGCGGCATAGGTTCCTCAGCCAATCTCTCGACGTGAGCCTCGCCTTACTGCGAATCGGAGGAATAGCCCGACCGTCAGACCATACAGCGCCACCGCGATTGAAGCCAGCACAAAGGCTTCTGATCGAGGAATTGAGTACTTATAAACAAGCCAGTCCCGAACAATGTTCCCGACGACGATTGCGAAAATAACAATCAAATAAAACTTCCAGCGAGGTATGCCCCCCACAGTCTTGCCGGCAAGATACGCCGACAGGAACTCGGTTCGGGCAGGGCCATTCGCAGGTTCTTTATTCGCAAGCATTACAGTCTTACTCTGGCCGATCGATCTGCGCTTTTTGCAACGTGTCTGAATAATCCACGTACACGGCTTTCCACTCGGTGTAGAAGTCAATCGCGCCGATGCCGCCTTCGCGATGGCCGTTGCCGGTGGCTTTCACGCCGCCGAACGGCAAATGGACTTCCGCGCCGATGGTGGGAGCGTTGATGTAGGTGATGCCGGCGTCGAGGTCGCGGATGGCGCTGAATGCCCGGTTCACGTCTTTCGTGTAGAGAGCCGACGACAGTCCGTACTCGATGTTGTTGGCGATTTCGATGGCGTCTTCGAGGCCGTCGCAGGGGATGACTGCGACCACCGGGCCGAAAACCTCTTCCTGGGCGATGCGCATTTTGGGATCGACGTCGATGAATACGGTGGGCTCGAGGAACCAGCCGTACTGGTAGTCGCCTTTGTCGAGGCGATTGCCGCCGCAAACCATCTTCGCGCCTTCCTGCTTCGCGATCTCGATGTAGTTCAGGTCGGTCTTGAGTTGGTTCTCGTTAACTGCAGGGCCCATTTCTACGGTTTCGTCGAGGCCATTGCCGATCTTGAGCTTTTTGGCACGCGCGACGAAGCGGTCGACGAACTCGCGGTAAACACCCTTCTGCACGATGATGCGGCTGGTGGCGGTGCAGCGTTGTCCGGTGGTACCGAAGGCTCCCCAGAGTCCGCCTTCAATGGCGAGGTCGAGGTTGGCGTCGTCGAGTACGATCATCGGATTCTTGCCGCCGAGTTCGAGCGAGCAATGCTTGAAGCTCTTGGCGGCGGTCGCGCCGACAATCTTGCCAACTGCCGAGGAACCGGTCAGCGAAATCGCGCGCACCGTCGGATGTTCCGTGAGTGGCGTGCCGACTTCGGTGCCGTATCCGGTCACAATGTTGATGACGCCCTTGGGTACGCCGGCGTCGGTGAGGGCTTGCACGAGATTGAAAGTCGAGAGCGGCGTATCCTGCGCGGGCTTGATCACGCACGTGTTGCCGCAGACCACGGCCGGCAGGAGCTTCCAGGACGGAATCGCCATCGGGAAATTCCACGGAGTGATCATGCCGCAAACGCCGATCGGCTGTCGGACCGCCATTGCAAACTTATTGGGCAACTCCGAGGGCACAGTCGGACCGAACATGCGGCGGCCTTCGCCGGCGTTGTAGTACGCGGCGTCGATGGCTTCCTGGACATCGCCGCGCGTCTCTTTCAGAACCTTGCCCATTTCGCGGGTCATGTCGCGAGCGTGGTCTTCTTTGCGCTCGATCAGGATTTCTGCGGCGCGGAACACCATTTCAGCCCGGCGTGGGGCCGGCACCAGACGCCATTTGGCGAAGGCGCGCTTGGCGGCGTCGACGGCGGCATCTACATCGGCTTTGTTCGAGCGCTGGAAGATCGCCACCACTTCGCGGTTATCGGCCGGGTTGTGGTCTTCGAAAGTCTGTCCGCTCTGGGACTCGACCCATTCGCCGTCGATGAAGTTCTTGAAAACCCGGGTTCTGGTGGTGCCGCCCAATATTGCCGGGCCGGTGATGGTATCGGTCGCCATAAAGCCTCCTGGGAACAGTGCAGAACTTCTATGCTAACAACCGGGGTGGAGACGGGCAAGGAGGGGGCGGAGGGGGAAGTCTGCTCTCCGAGCGCCATCGGACTATTTCTCCTTTGGCGGGTTCCGGACTTTTGCCACGCACTTCATGATTGCCTTGGCCACCTTGGCAGAGGCGTACTTCCCGTCCCACGCGTCCACCCGGTCGACGCACAAAACCAATCCGCTCGCGGGATGAGTCATGGAATAGGCGTAATAAAACCAGCCTGGTTGGTGGTCGATCTCAATCACGACGTCGGCACCAGCCGGGTCGCTGGTGATGGAGAGGTTCCATTTGTCGAAGTCGCTACTCTTCTGCAATTCACCGGCCAGCATCTGCGGCTTGGCAAGCGGCGTCTTGGACTGGACATAGATAGTCTTGAATGTCCGCAAGATGTCCGCGGCGTTCTGCTTCACTCCGACAGACTGTGGATGGAGCAGCGTCGCGCCACAAATCACGACCGTGATTGCGTGCAAAGCTCGTCCTCGAAACGGCATGCGCTGCCACCTTACTCGATCGGCTCGACTACTGAGAGCGTTTGTACTGGTCATATTTCAGCCAGAGGATCGCAGCCACCAGTGCCACCAGTCCAGCTGTGATACCGACTCCAATGGCGACGTTCCCGGCGTGCGATCTGGGACCACGGAGCTTCTCAACCTCTGCATAGTGAATTTCGACGAGCCGGTCTTTCGAGGTGTCGGCATCGAACCAGTCCTGGTCAATCTGCAATTGGAACCAATCCTCCTCAATTTGGGTGATGTGGCCCTTAAACTCATGCTTGTTCCGCAACTTCACCCTCACGCGCGATTTCTCACCCACGCCCCGCCTGGCCACTTCGGCCTTAACCTTCGCGGCCTGCTTTTGTTCAGGTGTTGGCGCGGGCGACTCTCCGTTAGGCTCCACGATCTGCAGCGCCGAACCGGTCGGGTTGAACGCCAGCACGATCGCCAACAAGAGGGCTGTCCATTTCATGGTGGTCCTATCTCTCATGAGTCCACGCCACTTTCAACCAAGTCCTAGAACCCTGGGGCCATGGGAATGCCCGCCTAACGGCGCTCAAAACCGGAAGACGACCCCCACCGACACTCGCGCGTTTCCGTTGCTGCTCACCCCCGACCGGCGGAACATAAGCCAGTCCGCCTGGATCAGCCGAATGGCGAAGTGGTCGCCCGCATTCATGTCGAGACCGCCTCCCAACGCCATGGCGAATGCATTTAAGTTGTCTGCATGCGCACCCCCGAACAATGCATGAACAAATGGAGTGACTCGTTCTGTCCTGAGCGCAAATGTTGGCCCGACCATATACGTGTACAGCGACGACCCGGATTCATAGTTGCCGCTGAAGTCTCCCGTGATCCCGATCGAGCGCGTGACATTGCGTGTAACAGCAACATTCCAGCCATTGCCGTTTTCATTCGGTTCAGCGTGTGCGAACTGATACCCGCCAAAGACTTCGCTACGCTTGAACTCCTGCGCTGCCAACGGCCAGTAAGAGCACAGAATGCCAACCATCAGTAGTATCTGCTTCTGCATAAGTCTCCTTTGCGTGTTCCTAATGTGAGATAGAAAGACCAGTACCCCGTCGTGGTGCACGCACGCTTTGACGGTCCAATTAGGAGCGGGGGAAGGCAGGATTTCCCTCCGTGGCTGGGTTGGCTTTCGCCAATGCCACCGGCACAATCTGGTTTCCTATATAAGCTCCCGCGCACGCCGCCATCAGCGAGTCTCACCGTAGTGACTACGGTCCCGTGTACAAAACTGGCGGTCCGTAGCGTCGCGCACCCCGCTGGTAGACGGTTACATTCAGGACCAAGTCGTTTGGAAATTGCGCGAAGTACGGAATGACTACGATGCGAACACCTTTCTGCCCCTGGAACGTTCGCGTAACACAAATAGCGGGTGAAGGTCCGGCTGAGTAGATATTGGAATCACTCAAAGTTACCAGGCAAACTTCACTGTCGCTCCCAGTCGGGATAAAGGCATCCACATTTCCGGAGGGATTTACCTCGTTGGAATCGATGGCCACTCGACGGGCACCAATCGGTATTCCGAGGACGTCTTTGTCTGCCCTTATTGGAAAGGTGAAAGCGAGAAACAGCAACGCTGGTACAGCCAACTTCTTGGCAAGGTGCATATGAGCCTCCAATTAAAATCAAAGGGTAACTACAGAAGACCCTGTATCTGCTGGTCGCAAAATCCCGAGTTCAACGGCAACATTGCAGCCGGGCGTCGCAAAACAGCTGTCTCAGAGACCCGTGCGATGGCAGGCTTCGTGCACGTGGACAATCGCCGAGGGTTACTCCGATAACGTCGCCAGCTGCCACCACGCGACTCAGAGTGAGATACGGCTAGAGGAGTGCTGCAGGGGGCGATCGGTCACCGGTTTGGTGGGCAAGGATTGCGCCCGGGAGTTGGAATCGATCACTGGTGGTTTTGGTTGAGGTGATTGCGGGCTGCCGGAGAGCACCGTCAACCGGCAACGCTATTACAGGCATGATTCGGCTGGCGCGCACGCCGGGATGAGTAACTCTTAGCAACCGGGCCGCATGTTGCCGCGTCCGGCCAGCCAGGAAATCTTGCTGCAAGTCATCATCGGCCGGGGAAGCGACCGAAATCACAAGGGCGAGGGCGCCGCACAAGCCAATGGCCCGCAGAATCCTACACAGGAAGTACGCAACTTTGTGCTTGCTTGTCATTTGGTCCAACCCGTGCCCCACGGACGGTCTCCCCCAGAATGCCGCTAAGATGGAATCTTGCACCGAAAAGTGCTATAAGACAACTGCTCTAAAAGACCACCGGGGGCCTGAATCTACGAGATTTTGGGGGACCTGAATGTCCATCCGCTGCCGGCCGATGCGACCCAAGGATGTGGCTCCGTGCGTCGAAATCGTGGCCCAGCACCCGTTCGTCGGGCCTCGTTATGCCGGCATCCTCTCCGAATTGCGACCTGTTTGGTTGAGCCTGCTCGGTCGCGAAGCCTTTCGTGCCTACGTCTATGAGGATCTACAAGACTCTCCGCCTCGTCTGGTCGGCGTCGGCTGCAGTGCCATCATTTCCGACGAATTCCTTCACGAGATGAAGACCCCGCCCTTCTTCTGGACGGGCGCGGAACTGACTCGCCGCATTAACGGTGGCCGTTCCCCCGTGCTCTCCGACAAACAAGTTCGTGATGCTAATTCCAATGGCGGACTGAATGTTACGATCTGGGAGGGTGCAGTCCGAGTAGGGGATATGCACCGAGTCGAAGTGTCGAGCTCCTTCCTGAGCACCTTTATCGAACTGCATCGCGGCTTTCTTCTGAAAGAGGTCGTCGGTCAAGCCAGCACGCCGGAGGTCCTGGCTTACGCCCTCCACGCGGGGTACCTATTTGTCAGTAGTGCGAAGGGCGAGTACACCGAGATCATGGACAAGCCGCCCCATCAACTCATCCATGAGCCCCACCTGACTGGCTTAACTCGGGAAATGGCTCCCAGCCGACTCGGAACCTGGGCGAGCACACTCTTCGTCTACGAGTCGCCGCGCTTCGGCTTTTCTCCTGCCGAACAGCGCTTGCTGCTTGCCGCGCTGCTCGGAGGAACCGATGAGGACCTCGCGGATGAACTGGGCATTTCGCTGTCCGGCATCAAGAAGGCATGGCATTCCATCTACGCACGCACGTGTGCTCACGACCCCGAGCTGGTTCCCGCCACGACTCCTAGCGAGGAGGGCGCCGCGGAACGCGGCAAGATGAAAAAACAGCGTTTGCTCGCTTATCTTCGCGATCACCCCGAAGAACTTCGTCCCGCGGCACCGGCATAGGAAACCTACACCTATGACCCGGGTTGTCCCGGATGACCGGCCATGCGGAAGCAATCTGCTATGGAGGCAGGGGCCTTCACTGCCCTACCCAGAACTGACTACTGCACGAGTGCCGCCTCCCACGTCACTTTCGTAACCCCGCTCCACCCCGACCCAAGTTCATTACCCGTCCCAGCAGGGATATGATTGTCATTAGTTGAAAATTACCCATATTCTCAGAACTTTGAATAAGGTTCGCGGGGCTCGTGTCGAATAAAGCCAAGCCGGGGATCTACGTCGCCTGGAAGACGGTGACGTATCGCAGCGTCGTGCTGATGCTGCTCGGTGGAGCGCTGATTTTTGGCGCGCTGATGCATCTGGCGTTTCCGCAATTCACCGACTCGGGTCTCAAGGCCGCGGGCAACTTTACCTCCAAGATGTTGGAGAAAGTTGCGGGACTTGCGCCACCGATCAAGACCACTTCGGCGGCGGTTTCGCAGCAGGCGCACTTCACCGCCCTCGATGGCACGATCCGCGTGCGCAAGGCAAACGGCAACAGTTGGGTGCGAGCCGACTACAACGTCCCGCTGGAAAAAGGCGACGTGGTGCAGACCGGCGCCGAGGGGATGGCGAAAGTTGTTTTCAACGACGGCACGAACTATACCGTGAAACAGGATTCTCTGATCGTGATCGAAGAGAACTCGGCCAATGATCAGCAGCAGACCAACGTTGCGGTTGCAGTCACGACGGGAACCGTGGACCTCACGACCGCGACCTATGTCCAAGGGTCCAAATCACAAGTGATTGTGGCTGGCGCCAAGGCTTCGCTGGCTCCGGATTCGTCGGCCATGGTGCACAACGATCCGCGCGGCGACCAGCATGAAATCCTGGTAAAGAAGGGCAGCGGCGAGATCGAGCGGAACGGCGAGGTTGTCCGTTTGTCGAACTGGGAGAAGGTGAATTTCCAAAACCAGTCCAAGGGAATGGAAAAGGGCAAAGAAGTGGGGCCGCCGACGCCCATCGCGCCGGGCAACATGATGCCGATCTTTATCGTGGAGGGCGAGAAGGCGAAAGACGTGGATTTTAGCTGGACGCCGATGGCGAATGCCGCCGGTTACCGGTTACGCATCTCGCACAACCCGTACTTCTCGTCGCTGCTGCTGGATCGCAAGGTGGAGAGCGCCAATGTAGTGGTGACTGGCCTGGGACAGGGCGCCTACTATTGGGATATCCAGTCTTATGACGGCGCGGGCAAGGAATCGGTGGAAAGCGAAAAGAACCGCTTCACCATTATTCCGAGGGCGAACGAAAAGGTGGAACTCTCGCTCGATATCGATCCCTTCATCCAGCATGGGCACGTGATCGAAGTGACCGGCAAGACGGAGACCGGGGCGCGAGTCATGGTGAACGGCAGGGAAGTGCCGATTGTGTCCGACGATGGCTCGTTCCACTATTTCACGCCGCCCTTACCGAACGGCGAGAATATGATTACGGTGACGGCGCAGAACTCCAAAGGCGGTGTGAATACCCGCCAGGAGAAAGTCGTCATCCAGTAGAGTTTTGGTGTTCAGAACAACCGAGTGGCAAGCGTGGCGCGCAGGTGGCCTGAACATCCAATAAAATGGAGTACAGTTCCAAGAGAGAGAAGTATTCCCATGTCAAACAATGGATTTCATAACGGCGCCTCGCGCTTTCACAACCTGCGCTCGCTGTTCAGCATGTTCTCGAGCGACCTGGCCATCGATCTAGGCACCGCCAACACTTTGGTCTACGCGCGCGGAAAGGGCATCGTGGTTAACGAGCCCTCCATCGTCGCGCTGAACAAGAACACCAACGAGGTGGAAGCGGTCGGCAAAGAGGCAAAAGAAATGCTGGGCCGAACGCCCGGGAACATCGTGGCCATCAAGCCCATGAAGGACGGCGTCATTGCCGACTTCAAAGTCACCGAGAAGATGCTGAACTACTTCATCCAGAAGGCACACAACCGCAAAATGCTGGTGCATCCGCGTATCGTGATCGGGGTGCCTTCGGAGATTACACAGGTGGAAAAGCGTGCCGTCATGGACTCGGCCTATCGGGCCAAGGCGAGTGAAGTGCATCTCGTCGAGCAGGCAATGGTCGCGGCCATCGGAGCAGGGCTGCCCATCACAGAACCGAGCGGCAACATGGTCGTTGACATCGGCGGTGGCACTACCGACATCGCAGTCATTTCTCTCAGCGGCATTGTTTATTCACGTTCGGTGCGCATGGCCGGCAATCAGATGGATGAGGCCATCATGAACTACCTCAAGCGGAAATATAACCTGCTGGTGGGCGAGCGCACGGCTGAGCAGATCAAGATGGAAATCGGTTCCGCGTATCCGCTCGACAAGCCTCTGACCATGGAGATCAAGGGCCGTAACTTGATCGAAGGTGTGCCCAAGACGATCACCGTGGATGACAGCGAAATTCGCGAGGCGCTCAGCGAGTGCGTTTCGACGATCATGAACGCGATCCGCGTGGCGCTGGAACGTACGCCGCCGGAGCTCTCGGCGGACATCAGCGACCGCGGCATCGTGCTGACCGGCGGCGGCGCGCTGATCAAGAACCTCGACAAGCGCATCCGCGAGGAAACCGGACTGCCGGTCTCGATTGCGGACGATCCGTTGTGCAGCGTGGTCCTGGGCACGGGCAAGATGCTCTCGGACTTCAAGCTGCTGCGGAAGATTTCGATCGAGTAGAGCTGCGAGCTACGAGCCACGAGCGAGCAATGCAGATCCCTCACTCCGTTCGAGGTGACAATTTCAAGAATGACGGGTTCGCTGAGAACTGACAACTGAGAACTGAGAACTGCTGTTATGGAATCCGTCCTCGGCCGCTACCGGAATCTGATTGTGCTGGTCGGAGTGCTGTTCGTCCAGGTGCTGGGGCTGGCGGTGCAGGTCAAGCGAACCACCGATACCGACTCCAGCCGGCTCATCCGGATCTGGGCTGTCGGCGCAGTCTCACCTTTCGAAAAAGCACTGGTCTGGGTCCAGACATCCAGCGGTAATCTCTGGCACAACTACTTTTACCTGCGCGGTGTGCGCGCCGAAAATCGCGAGCTGAAGCAGAGGATTGAGCAGATGCGCATCGAACAGGTGCGCATGAGCCAGGACGCCGACCAGGCGCGCCGGTTACAGGCTCTGCTCGCCTTTAAAGAACAGTTCATCTCGCAGACCAAGGCGGCGCAGGTGATCGGGTCGAGTGGCAGCGAGCAGTCCCGCTCCATTTATCTCGACAAGGGCGAGAAGGACGGCATAAGGCCCGACATGGCGGTGATCACCGCCGACGGTGTGGTGGGTAAGGTTCTGCATGTGTATCGTTCCACGTCGCTCGTGCTGCTGATCAGCGACCAGACCAGCGGGGTCGGAGCGATCCTCGAGAAGTCGCGACTGCAGGGGATTCTCCGCGGCGAGCCGTCGGGTGAAGTCGCGCTCGAAAAGGTGATGAGCGACGAACAGGTAGCGCCCGGGGAACTCGTCCTCACCAGCGGCGGAGATCGCATCTTCCCCAAAGGCCTTCCGATCGGGAAAGTGACGAAGGTCTTTCCGGGCAGCGATCTTTTTCTCAATATTCAAGTGAAGCCCACGGTTAACCTCAGCAAGCTGGAAGAGGTTTTGGTGGTCACCAGGATTGACGAGCGCCAGGCTACGCCCGAACAGACCGGACCAGTGCGCGCTTCGGACATTCTGGCCGATCGTTTGCCGACCGTGCCACCGAAGCCTGCCGAACCCACCGCGGCGGCGACAGGTGCGGCCGCACAGTCCGGAGCGACGCCGGGCTCGAAACCCAGCGGCTCTGTGAACTCGCAAGATGGTGTTCCCCACTCCGTTCCGGTTCGTGCGCCGCAATCGAAGACTGCTGTCCCAAATGCTGCCGCTGATAACGCAACTCCAGCAGTACCGAAGACAACGCCGAAGACGCCGGCCTCGCAAGTCCCGCAGGGCACCGGCGGTGCCGCTACAGTGAAGGTCTCGCAGGACGCAACCAAACCCGCGGTCGAACCCAAACCCCAGCCACCGCCTCAGGACCATCCTCAATAACGTGGCCATCACCTACACATCCGGGGAACAGGTTGAGGTTTACCGCTTTGGTATTCCTGCGACCGTCCTGATTCCACTGATTGCCATCTTCCTGCAGGTTTGGCTGCCACGCCGCCTTCCTTTCTTCTCGATCTTCGACCTGCCGTTGCTGGTTACGATCAGCTTCGCGATGGCGCGTCGCAGCCAGATGGCCGGACTGTTCACCGGCGCGTTGATTGGCATTTTTCAGGACGCGCTCACCGCCCAACCCATCGGACTCTACGGAATTGCGAAAACCGTCGTCGGCTTCGGCGCGTCGTCGCTCGGGATCAAGCTGGACGTGGAGAACGCCGGATCGCGTCTGCTGCTGACGCTCTTCTTCTACGTGGTGCACGAGGTGGTCTACTTCACAATCGCCCGCGGCCTGGTCAGCTTGCACCTGCAGTGGAGCTGGCAGCACGAACTGGGATCGGCGGTGGCGAACGCGCTGCTGGGAGTGTTTCTCTACGCGCTGCTGGATCGGTTGAAGCAGAGAACCTGATAGCACTTCGCAATCAGCCCGATTTCTGTTTCACTGCGCCCCTGCGGTCTGTGCGCGCTTGAAGTCCGAATACTCCTCGACCAACTTTAGCCGGCCCTTGGAGATCAGGATTCGCAACTCCATCTCGATGGTATTCTTCTTCGGCAGGTACGTGCCGTTTGCGTCCACGAGGTACTCCTGCCAGACGGTCATGTCATTGATTGCACCCGCGAAGCCGCCCCAGACCTTGATCGGCTTCACCATGTGCATCTCGGTGGCGACGATCTTCCGGTCCACCTCGGCGATCCACAGCCGTCCGGCCAGTTTCGTAAGGATCTTGTTGGTTTTGTCGGCCAGCGCCACCGTCTCCTGCTTGGGAGTGAATGCGACCACGAGGCTCGCTGTCCCCTCGTGGAGCTCGGTGCCCGAACTCGAAAAATCGTAGACCGCGAGGAAGTCCTTGGAGAGGAATAGGTCGTCGTCTTCTTCCTTCTGATGATCCGCTGCGCTCTTCTTCTCCTGCTTCGCCCATTCCTTCTCCATCGCCTTCTGGTGTTCTTTCAGCTCCCTGGGCTTCGGAGGCGCTCCGTTCACGCTGACCAGCGTGATGCATGTCTTCGCGCCACACGGGGCATAGCTGTAGACGCGCTCCTGATGGTTCGTGACCTTCCCCTTCGCGTTGGAGCTTTCCGAGACTATGTGCTTGGTGTAGGTGTACTTGTTCAGCAGGTCGCTGACGCGCTGCTGGTCGGCCAGGGCGTGGCTCACGAGCTCGTCGGGCTTGGGCCCAGATGTTTCCTGTGCCGCAAGCAGCAGGAGAAAAAATGGCAGGCAGAGAGTCACGCGTGACGGCATCGCAGCACCTCCGCGGTGCAAGGGCGCCATTATTCGCCGGGCTGCGCTCAATTGCGAGCTGTATCCGGAAGATAATTCTGGGCTTTTCACCGGTGAAGTCGTCCCGTCCTTATTCATGACCCCGCGGGTGGCCCCGGTAACCCTTGACCGAAATCTCGTTTTGACTTCAAAACAGCGACGATTGTACGCCCATCCCACCTGCTCGCAGCGCTGTGAGATGACTTTCATGAAGGCGGGTCATCTTCACCGCCTGCTTCAAAAAGGAAATGTGGTCAAAGCGCGCGGGCTGAGACTTGGCACAATGCCAGTGCCGAATGCTAACTGCTAACGGCTGCCGCGATCGCGCACGCCAACGCCGCGGCTGCGAGCGTGCTGCAAAGATTTACTGCGTCGTTGTTCATCCACCTGCGGCGTTGAAGCGTGGCTCCGAGAACACTGTCTAGCAGCATCCCCGCAATTCCCGCGCTGGCGGGAATCCACATCTGGGTTACCAGAATCAGCCGACCTAGCGCGGCAACGGCGGTAATCAGGAGGCCGGCGACGGCCCCCGCAATCGTGCCTGGGAGCGTGATCCCGCCGTCCGTGCCCGCCGGCACCGGCTTCCCCGTAGTGATCAGAAGAGCCGTGCGGCTGCGGTATTGGCCAACTTCGCTGGCTACGGTATCGGTGGCGGCTTCGGCTAACGCGGCGATCGTGGTGATGAGCCAGGCTTGGCTTCCGGCGGCCGCGAACCCAACTGCGCAGAGCGCGGGCACGGCCAGGTTGGCAAGAACCTGGCGTGCATTCCGTCCGTCGCCGGGTTCCGCCACGCCCAATTCCTGCTTGCGGCGATATCCCTGACGAGTTGCTGCCCACGTCAGCAGAAACAGCGCCGCCAGGGCGGCGAAGGCCGCTGGGCCCGCGCCGGCAAACAGCAAGAAACAGGCGGCACCGCCGGCGAACATGCCCGACCGGGTGACCCCCCGCAAGGCACGCGCCAGCAGCGCGAAGCCGATCGTGACCGCGGCGGCGGTTGCGAGCCGTTCGGGCGATGACGTCCAGCCGTGAGCGAGGAATGAGTTCATCGGTTTATCGCGGTGGAAGCGCGCGGTTGCGATTTCAGCGCCTCCGCCATACTATATTTCGGGCCTGGGCGCGGAGCACCGCTTCCTGTAGTGCTTGTCCTCTGGATACGCCCCGTAATCTGGCGGCAGCCGCCCCACGACATTAGGCTACACTTCTGTACGCTTGGCGAAATTCTGTTCTTCTTGGACGCGGCTTGCCGCGTCTAAGAGGCTGAGACGGGGCGGTCCTCGTCTCTACACTGAAAGCTTCTTGGAGCAAAACGATGGCGGCCTCCGTTTGGTCTGGTTATCTTACGTTCGGATTGATCTCTATGCCGGTGCGTCTGTTTTCGGGCGCGCGCAGTAATGGCATTTCCTTCAACCAGCTTCATCGCACGGACCACCATCGCGTGAAACAGCAGCTCATTTGTCCGCTGGACAACCAGGTGCTGGACCGCAGCGAAATCGTCAAGGGCTATGAATTCCGCAAAGATGAGTACGTGATCATCGATCCGGAAGAGATCAAGAAGATCGAGCCTAAGACCGCCAAGACGATGGAGATCCTGGAATTCGTGAAGTCGAGCGAAGTGGACCCGGTGTATTTTGAGTCGTCGTATTACATGATGCCGGAGGAGGCGGGGCGACGGCCGTATGCGCTGCTGACCAAGGCGTTGGAAGAGAGCGAATTCGTCGCGATCGCGAAGCTCACCATGCACAACCGCGAGTACACGGTGTTTCTGCGTCCGCATAAGGGTGGGATGATGCTCCACACCATGTACTACAAAGACGAAGTGAAGGAAGTGGAATCGTTTGGCGCGCCTGATGTGGAGATCAAAGACGCGGAGCTGAAAGTTGCCCACCAACTCATTGAAGCGCTCGCCGGAGACTGGGATCCGGACAAGTACCACGACTCTTTCCAGGAAAACCTGAAGAAGCTGATCGAGACCAAGCTCGAAGGCGGCGAGGTGCAGGAAGTCGAGAAGCCGAAGAAGCTGGCGCCGGTCATTGATCTGATGGCGGCGTTGAAAGAGAGTCTGGCGCAGACGAAGAAGCCGTCAGCGTCGGAGAAGACGGAAGCGCCAGCGAAGGCCCGGCGCGGGCGGGGGTAGAGAGGCGTCGGTGGGTGGGCTCCCGCTGGCAGGTCGCAAGTGAATCCGATGACGGCAGGGATTGACCCACGACCACTGCCGCTTCTCGTACACCACCTGCTTTCGGGATGGGATGTCAGGCACACAGTACCATCACTCTCCAGCGGTCAAAACAAATCACAGCGGTAGGCCAATTCGACGCAAAAGATCTTGAAAGCGGGGGTCAGAGCGAAGGGGATCAAGGTCGGGGTTGTTTTTGAGGGTGAGCATTTCGAATCCGCGGTCGCGATAGCGCTGTTCCAGTTGCTGGAAAGCGCGGTCGTTGTCGCCGAGGTGGGCATACGCAATCGCCAGACCCCACCGCGCTGGCCCTGCTTCTGTAGGAAGAAACGGGTTGGTGCCCGTCTTCTGGAGCTGCTTCACCTGCTCCCGGTACATTTCCTCGGGTCCACCAGCGCTGTAAGCTCGTCTCAGGGCCGCGATTCGGGAGCGCATCTCTTCGTTGCCCGTCAGTGATGCCACTTTTTCCTGCTCCTGGAAAGCGGCATCGTAAGCCTTCGTAGCTCGATACACGCTCACAAGCCAGTTGTGGGCCGGATAAAAATTCGGGTCGAGTTCCAAAGCATTCTTCGCTTGCTTCTCAGCGCGATCGAACTGCCGAGCGAAATAAAAGACCATTGCGGCAGCCGTGTTCACGTTGACGGAGAGCGGGTCAAGCTCGATTGCCCGCTTAATCTCGGCGATGGCCTCCTGATGGCGTCCCATGTCGCTCAGGAGGGTGGCGTACCATTGATGGCCTATGGCGTAGTTGGGGTTCAACTCGAGTGCGTGCCGAAATTCCTTTTCAGCGCCAGCAAAATCCCAGTCAAAGTTCTGTTTTGCATACGCCAGGGAGGTGTGTGCTTCGGCCAGCGAGTCGTCCAGAGCGACAGCCTTTTCTGCTGCCTTCTTTCCTTCTGCAGATCCGGAAAGGTTGTAGCAATCCGCTAGTCCGACGTAAGCGAGAGCGTACCCAGGGTCCTTGCCAACCGCCTCGCTGAAATACCCGACGGCTTTTGCGAAATCTGCCTTCGTCCGGCGGTTCCAGTAGTAACGCCCTCTGAGGAAAAGGTCGTATACCTCGGGATCGACACGGTGCGTAGCAACTGACCTCTCCCCGTTGGATATCTTGCCCCGGATGTGCTCAACAACGTCGTGCGCCGCCTCGCTCTGCAAGGACAACACGTCGCGCAATTCTCGATCGTAACTCTCCGCCCACAAGGGTTGTTCGGGAGAGGCCCGGATGAGTTCGGCACGAATGCGCACGCGGTTTCCCGAGCGTTCAACCGTGCCTTCCACAATGGCGTCAACGTTGAGTTCATGCGCGATCTGCGAGAGCGGCTCTGTGGTGGACTTGTAGCGCATTACAGAAGTACGGGAAATCACGCGCAAATGCCCCAGCTTGGCCAACCCAGTGATTAGCTCGTCGGTCATTCCATCCGCAAAGTAGTCCTGCTCCGGGTCACGCGAGAGGTTTTGCAGAGGTAGAACGGCGAGCGACTCAATGCGGGGGGCATTCCCAGAAGTGCGCATCCATTCGCGCAGCTTAACTTTGCTGAACCACGCAACAACTATTAGCGACAGAATGATACCCACGGTAGTCGCAACCATGCTCCGCCTCGAGGCATGCCACCTGGAAGGGGCGTCTTTGACAACTCGAGCCTGTCCAGATTCTGCGTCCCGCTTCAGCCGCTGCAAGTCGGTGCGGATGTCGGAAGCGTGTTGGTACCGCAGACTGCGATCTTTTTCCAAGCATTTGTCGAGAATCCGCTCCATTTCGGCGGGGAGATTGGGATTCAGGCGGACCGCAGGAACGGGTGTCCGGTTCAGGATGGCCTCGAAAATCACTCCTGTGCTTTCTCCACCGAAGGGCAACGTGCCGGTGGCCATCTCGTAAAGAAGGGCGCCGAATGAGAACAAATCTGTTCGTGCGTCCAGTTCTTTTGCCCGGACCTGCTCGGGAGACATGTAGGCGATCGTGCCCACGGCTGTTCCAGGGCTGGTCAGGTGTTCCTCCGACTCGATGGTCGGGCTGCTCGTCGTTACACTTCCTGACTTCACGGCGACCTTCGCCAGTCCGAAGTCGAGAATCTTCGCTTGCCCACGAAGCGTCACGAAGATGTTGGCAGGCTTGATATCCCGGTGAATGATCCCCTTCGAGTGTGCCACGTCTAGTGCGTCGGCGATCTGGCTCCCCAGATTCAGCACCGTTTCGATTTCCAGCGGTTTCCCGGCAATCTTATGCTTCATCGTCATCCCTTCCAGATACTCCATGGCGATGAATGCTTGCCCGTGCTGATCGTCAACTTCGTAGATTGTGCAGATGTTGGGGTGGTTCAGAGCAGAAGCAGCCTTGGCCTCGCGTTGAAAGCGGCTGAGAGCCTGAGGGTCTTGCGCCACATCGTCGGGCAGGAACTTGAGAGCGACGAACCGCCCGAGCTTCACATCCTCGGCTTTATACACCACTCCCATCCCGCCGCCACCGAGTTTCTCGATGATCCTATAATGCGAGATAGTCTGGCCGATCACTGGAGCAGAATCCTACGTCTGTGAAACCGGCAAGTCAATGAGGGGCCTGGAGTTGGCGATATGCTAAAAGGATTGTTCGCGTAACATCATTACACTCATTGACCAGTAGTGGTGAATCCCCCAATTTCCCCTCCGCCCGCCCTTACCGCTACAATATCCGTTCCGTCTATAAGCGACCCTTTTCCAACGGAGTTCGAATGAAGCGGTTTCTGTGGCTGGGGCTGGTGGTGTTTCTGTTCCTGATCTGTACGGGATGTGGCGATACGTTCCGGCCGGTGATTATCCCGAATCCGCCGGCATTTCCCGATCCGCGAGCCGCTCACTCGGTGATGGCGGTCAACGACAACGGCACCGACCGCGGCAGCAACATGACGGTGGATGTCTCCGGTGACACTGACGTCTCGGTCGCCGACATGGGCATCGGCCCGGTGCACGCCGTTCAGCAGACGGCGACCCAGGTTCTGGTTGTGAATCATGGTGCGCCGGGCGCGCCGGACTCCTCGCTGACTAAGATCAATTTCTCCGGGTTGACGGTCTCGTCGACCACCACCATCAGCCTGCCGCCAGGGTCGGCGCCGAACTTTGTGGCCGTCGCTCCCTTGGATACGACGGCATATGTGACGTTGCCGAACTTTTTTGATCCGGTCAAGAACGTCGTTGTCCCCTCGGTGGGGGCGGTGAGTACTCAGAGCAACGAACTCCTTGGCACACCGATTCCGGTTGGAAACAAGCCGGTGGCGATAGTGGTCACTCCCGACAAGAACAAACTCTATGTTGCCAACCAAGGTGACAGCACCATCAACAACTTCAACACGATCGACCGGTCGCCAAGGAATCCAAGCCCGATCACCCTCAGTTCCGGCCCGATCTGGTTGGCCGCGCGCTCGGACAGCCAGCGTGTGTTTGTATTGGAAGAGAATGGAACTCTGGCCGTGCTCGATACCACTTCGAATGCCGGACCGGACAGCGTGACCGAAACTCCAATCAGTGTTCCTGGCGCCCTTTCGCTACTTTATGACGGACATCTCAACCGGATATACATCCCGGGGGGAAGCCAGTTGGCGGTAGTGGATGCTTCACCGTCCGTGCCGCAACTCCTGAAGACCATCGCAATTCCACAGATTCCAGGTCTCCCTCCTGTGGATGCCCATGCGGTTGGAGTGGCAGCGTTGCCGGATGGCAGCCGTGCCTACGTTGCCGCGCTTTCGAACGCCCCACAGCCCAGCCAAGTCACCATTTCGGCGGTGCAGGGGAGCGGTACCACCGCGACCTATACCTATACATTGACGGGTGGGCACGATCTCACTTCGGGCATAACGATTGCGGTATCTGGGATTACTGCGCCCGACGGCTTCAACGGAACCTTCGCCATCGCCGCTATTTCTGGCACCGCGTGTGATCAGTCTGCGTCTGCGTGCACATTTTCGGCCGACAACCCGACGAAGGCTGCGCAAACGTCGGTGGCCGGTATCGGATCGAGCGTTGTCGACAACCTGTTTCCGCAGGTGACGGTGATCAACACGTCGGGGAACACGATCAAGACGACCACTGGTGTTCCTGGTTTTCCGGACGCGACCGTCGTGGGCTCCCCGTATTTCGTCCCAGCTTGCTTCAATGCGCGCTTCCGCTTCACGATGGCGGCCGGAGGCGACAGTTCGCGCGTGTATCTGGCGAGTTGCGATGGCGGCAACGTGAACATCATCAACACTGCCAACGATACCTATCTGCTGAACTTGCCGGCGCCAGTCAGCGCTCGCCCGGCGATTCCTCCCAGCACTCAGCCCCCGCCGCAGAATCCTGTGTTTTTGATTGCCGGCCCGTGAGGATGAACTGAGTGTTGCGTTGAAGCGGTTTCGGGAGCTTCCTCGGAGCAGAAAGGCGAAACCGCAGGGGCTGAAATCACCGACACGTGTCATCAAACCACGCCAGCCGATCTTCGTCAGCTCGGAATCTGTGTCTTGGGAGGTCGCAATCCCACCCCAACCAGCGGCGTCGACGACGACTCAGAGGACAGGTTTGAACTTCAGGCCGGCTGGTCACCCTCAAAACTGGTTGTTGGTGTAATCGCGATATTACAACAGCAAGGGGAGAGGACTCTACGAGAGTGGGTGAACTAAGCCGTTCATGACCTTGGTAACTAGATGTCCTCACCATTTCGGTGGTGGAATTCTTAAGGCCCAAACGGCGAGGAAGAAAATATGAAGGTACTTACAGCGGTTAGTCTGATTGCTCCAGTGCTGCTGTTCGCAGGCACGGCGTTGGGGTGGGGCAAGCACTCTGCACCACCAGACATTGCGTCATACGTTCGCACCTTAGTGGAGTGTCAGGAAAGGAATGATGCCTGTCTCTCATTTCAAAAAGTTATGCTCCATGATCTATCGGCGGACCAAAGACATCAGGTAGAACAAGAAGCAGCAACCGAGTGGAAAGCGGAGCAGGACGCACAGCGAGCGCGCTTGGATAAAGCTGCGCAGGAACAAGCGGCGGCTCAAGAAGCCGAGGCAATGCGAAAAGCGAAGGAAGCCGCAAAAACGGACCAGGACCGCGCCGAAGATGCGGCAAAGCGCGGTTGCCCAAATGACTGTTATAGCGGTCAGGATGAAGTGGATTACTGCAAGGTGCATCTTGCGGAAGTAATAAATGCAGACGGAAAGTCCGGAATGCCCTTTGGGTGCGATGGCATTATATTGGCTCACAGTTCGGATGAAAAAGCTCGAAAGACGTGGGGAATATCGGAGGAAACTCAGCAAAAGGCGCAGACATCATTGGACGCCGCTAATAAAGCATTGCAGGCGGCCGAACGAGCAAAGCAGGCCAACGCGGCTGCGTTATACCAGGCCTCAATTAATCGCCTCGGTATCTACAAAGGTGAGTCACAGGCCGCGGTGAAGGCTCAACTTGCAGCGGACGGTTTCCAGATGCCCTGGTTATGTGCGGGAGACTGGAGCCTGAACGTCGGCGTGTACCCAGACTGGACGTGGGTGGCCGGGTGCTCCGCCCGAAGGACAAGGAAAGACGGGAGCGTTGATCAGATCAAGGTTTTTTTCAGCGTGTATCAGCGCGTGCGTTACGTGAACGCAGACACTGGCGCGGGAAACATTGTTGACAAGAAAACGGACAGACTCATATTGCTTCAATACGAAGGAAAATAGGGACGCGCCGAGAGAGGCGATTCTGGAAGGCATCCGGTCACTTGTTGTTATCAGATGGGATGAGAAGGCCGGTCTCCCGGCGGGATGCTGTACGCTCCCAAGTTATCGACGCGCTTGAAGCGCAAGAGATAAAGGAGACCGACAATGAAGAAGGCGCTGCTAACACATTGCCATATCGCTCACAATTCGGTTCTGAGTGAAATCGCCTGTTAACAACAGTCATCAACTCCATCGCCTGCGAATCGGAGATAAACCCAAGGAAACCCTATGTTCGAGAACATCGAGAGCACAACGCCCGAGAGGTATTGGTTGCTATGGGCAAGTCTGAAAGCGATCATTTTGGGAGTTGTCTGCTTTTTCTTGGCGCTCTTTCTTTCCCTTCTGATTACGATTCCATGGTCGAAGCACTATTGGGCGGGAGATGGGCAAGCCGTGCTTGGTGGCATGGCATTCAGTTTCATTTTCGGGATTGCATCCGCAATTGCCACTGCCACTTACCTGCTCCGGCGGACGATACAAAGGAATCGAGCCCAGGGTTCCCGCCAGGGTCGATGAGTGTAATCGCTGTTTTCGCCAATTCTCAAATCGTTAACTAGAGGAGTTTGGAAAGACTCTCAACTTAGTGGTTGATCGGAACGTTTCGCCATCCTAAGAATGCGCCGAGCTCCCGGACGAAGATTTTCCAGGCAGGTTCATCGGCGAGAAGAATGTGATTGGCACTCGACAAGGGAACAAATCGTGCGTTGGGAATCTCCGCCGCCAGCATTCGCCCCTCTTCTGCTGGCACGATTTGATCGCGATCGCACTGAAATACGAGGGTTGGCACCGAAACCGAGGGGAGCAGATTCCGCACGTTGATTTCGTCGCAAACTTCCATGATGCGCGCGGCGTTTCTTGGCGATGTGGACACACGCTGCAAATCATCCCACCATCTTTGGTGCTCAATCGATGTATTTTCAGGAACAAATCTTTTTGCGATGATTTCGGAAAAGCCGGGAAGATTCTTCCCCCAGTTCATCCGCACGAGCGTCAGCAGCGCCCGCCGTTCATCCTCAAATTCTTCACTTCTTGCTCGATTCTTCCAGCCCCGAGAATACGCGCCATGGAATATCAGATGGCTCACGCGCTCTGGGTGGCGCACCGCATAGGAAATTGCAACCGCACCGCCTTGCGAGATCCCCAAGAGTGCAAACCGGTCAACGCGAGCCGAGTCGACAACCGTCTCCAGATCGCGAACCCAGAGCTCCGGGGACATGTCCTGGACTCCCCAATCGGAGAGACCATTGCCGCGCTCGTCGTAACGAATCAAGCGGTGGTACTGTGTCAGCTGCTCGATCCAGTGCTTCCAGATCGGGCTTTCCCATTCGAAGTCCAAATGATTGAGCCAGTTGGCAGCCTTGACTAACGGATAGCCCGAGCCCACGCTGGCCCAAGCAAGGCGCACCCCGGCGCCAGTACCACAAAACCGTATTTCCTGGCGTGGTTGCTGCCCGAGGGGCTGCGCTGCTCCCGCTCGCCCCTGCGAGACCGCAGGAGGACCGAGCATCGTAACCGGTGCCACGAAGCGGTAGCCTCGCTTGGGAATGGTCTCGATATACATGCGTCCGTCCTCTCGGTCCCCCAGCACCTGCCGCAGGTTGAAGATATGCCGGGCCAGATTGCCTTCTTCAATGAAGACACCGGGCCACACTTTTGCGAGCAGCTCTTCTTTTTCGACGAGGTGCCCCGCCCTCTCGACCAGGACGAGGAGGGTTTCGAGGTCTTTTGGCGCTAGGATGACGGGCTGGCCATCGCGCAGCAAGACTCGCTCCTCGGCGTCGAGCGAGTAAGAGTCGAATCCATATACCTGCTTTGTTTTCAACTGAGCACCATCCGGAAGAATTTCTCAAGAAATTTTTCAGAACTCCTCAAAGACATTCCGAAGCAGCGGCTGGCAACATGCCGCAGAACACAAGCGATCTTGGTGCCGCCTTTAAGCCCCAGTGAATGCGAGCGATTCTAACGCATCGTGACAGGATTGAGTGAGGTGCCGTAGATCGGGTGGTCTCATTCGTCGCCAAGGGAGATCGGGGTCTCCGAAGCCAATCGAATGAGATACGGTCGTCGACCACAAAATCGAAAGGAGTCAACCGCAGTTCACGAATGGGCAAAATCCACCAAATTATCGTGCTAGGTCCCGTGCACATATTGGTCGGTACGGCACTAACACTTTACAACTACTC
>JACXTT010003091.1_pt1 | contig 25968 bp, 15 predicted proteins | sample 9270951 | NCBI WGS metagenome assembly JACXTT01 (sample SAMN15532306, study PRJNA645909) | rock metagenome | isolation source: weathered quartz diorite | place: Puerto Rico | collected 2017-06-21
TCTGCGTCGGCGCATGCTGCAGGGCGTCGAGCGCCGCGATCCGCCGCTCGGCCTCGCGCCGGCCCTGCGCGGCCAGGTGATCGATCGCGCCGATCTCGGACAGGCGCTTTCTCAATCGAGCGAGGTCGCTCTCCGCCCGGGCGCGCCGCTCGCCCGCCGGCGCTCCGCCCTGCGGCAGCTCCCCCGCCAGACGCCGGGCCTCCTCGGCGAGGGCACGGTAGTCGGCGTCGCGCGCCTGATGGAAGAGAGTCATGACCTGCTCATCGGAGAGCCCCTCGACGAACCGGGCCTCGCAGACGGCGGCGTCGCCGCCGCTCGCGCTGATCTCCCGCAGGACCCACTGGAAATCCTCCGCCGCCTGATCGCCGCGCGGCAGCACGTACACCGAGTTCTTGATCGCCACGGCGCCCAGCCGCTGGAGACGGCGCCAGATCTTCACCCGCAGGTAATCCGGCTTCGGCGGGATCTGGTGGATCAGCAGCAGCCATCTGGGCTCGATCGTCCGCGGTGTCCTGTTCATGATTCAGTTGAATCATCACTATAGATATGATTGTATCATCTGTCAAGTGCCCGCGGAATCGCGCAGGACGATCTCGTCGAGGTGCCGAAGGAGAGGGTGGATACCTAAGACCCGGACGAACAGGCGCGGACCGTCACTGGTGGTCCCGCGGGATCGTCTGCTCCCATTTCTTTTCCCGCAGGAGCGCGCCGTCCCTGAGGAGCCGGCGTGTGCCGGTGTAGTAGAAATTCCCGCGGTCGCTGCGCCAGACGACCACGCTCTCCCAGCGCAGGGTGCGGTCCTTCAGCTTGACGGTCGTGCCGTACTCGCCCCGCACCGAGACGGACTCGGGGTGGTTGTCGTCCGCCTCATGGGTGATCGACTCGGTATTGTGCTCCTCTCCCCAGGGGTACCGGCTGCCCCGGGCGCTCGTCGCCACGACCCGGGCCTTCCCCGTTTGCGGGTTCCGCTCGACCGAAGAGATCTCGCCGTAGCCCGACGCCGTGCCCCCGTCGATCGTCCCGAAGCCCGGCAGGCTCTCCTTGTCGGGCTCGATCGGAAGGTAGGACGGCCGCGGGCGATCCTCGCGCGGCACGACCGGCACCAGCAGCCGCGTCCCCTCAGAGCCCAGGTGCAGCGTCGTGGTCATCGCGTACGGGGTGGGCCAGAGCATCGGCCACTGGGCGTTGCTCACCGCGAAGCGCATCCGGTGTCCCTTCGGGAACACCCAGGAGGTGAAGTGCATCTCGATCTCGAGCGGAAACTCCTGCCCCGGCTCGATCGGCTTCGGTTCGCGGGCCGACACGCGGTGCGCGCCGTTCTGCCCGGCGGCTGCGACCAGCGTGACGGTGCCGTCGGGCGCGACGTCGTTCAGCCGGACGAACCAGTCGGCCTGAAGCGCGTCCGCCGACACGCGCAACAGCGCCCGCGGCAAGCCCAGGATCTCGAGGTCGGCGTCGAGCGGAGGAGTGTCGTACACGAGGCTGAACGCGTCGGTCGGACGCTGGTCGGGGGCGACGTCTCCGAACCACATGACCGGCCCGCCGGCCTCGACGCCGGTCGTCGGCACGTAGCGCAGCCGCTCGGCGGAGACGGCCGGCGCGGTCTCGGAGAGCGCGCGGTCGGGACGCGGGTACATCACCCGGTCGTGGATGCGCGCGATCGGCCAGCCCTCTTCGTAGCGCCATCGGCCGGGCGCGGTCTCCAGGTACGGTCCGGGCGGGTGCCAGTCGCGCACGTACACCGCGAGCCGCGGCTCCTGCATGATGCCGGTGTCGCGGCCCTTGAGCCAGTGGTCGAACCAGCGCACGGCCTCGTGCCGGAACTCGAAGCCCGGCTTCGGATACGGCTCGTTGGGAAAGGTGTGGTCCCAGGCGCCGACGATCGCCTTCACCGGCGCCTTCACGTGCTGCAGCATGCGCGGGACGCTGTCGCGGTAGCCGTCGTACCAGCCCCCGACGAGGAAACTCGGGATCGCGAGGGCGTCGTAGCGCGTCTTCAACGCCGTGCGATCCCAGAACGGCCCGTCGCGCTGCTGGCGCTTGTAGGTCAGCATCCACGGAGGGCGGTCGAAGCGCTCGGCGTAGTACTTCTCGTCGATGGTGTAATCCGGCGCCCCCGGCATCGCGTTCGCGAGGTCCTGGCTCATCTCCCAGGAATCGACATGCATGATGCCGTCGATGAAGTGCACGTCGTCCTGGTACAAGTCGTCGGTGGCGTCGACGGCGACGATCGCCTTCAGCGCCGGCGGGTGGCGCATCGCCATGTGGATCGAGTTGAACCCGCCCCACGAGATGCCGAACATGCCGACGTTGCCGTTCGACCACGGCTGCTTCGCGAGCCACGCGATCACGCTGTCGCCGTCGGCGTTCTCGATGTCGCTGTACTCGTAGGGGATGAGCGTGCCTTCGCTGTTGCCGGTGCCGCGGATGTCGACGCGCGCGACGACGAAGCCGCGGCGGACGAAGTAGGCGTACAGGGAGTAGCGGCTTCCGCGCTCCTCGGTCTTGCGATACGGAAGATATTCCAGCAGCACGGGGAAGTGGTCCTTGGCGCCGGCGCCCTTCGGACGCCAGATGTCGGCGGCCAGGCGGACGCCGTCGGCCATCGGGATCCAGGCTTCGTCCATCGTGACCTCGTAGTCGGGGGGCGAGGCCGGCAGCGGGGCCCTGGCCGGCGCGGCGGCGCCGCACATGACGGCGGCAGCGCACGAAAAAAGAACGAGGACGAGGTGCCGGCGTGGACGCGTCACTTCACTCCCAGCATATTCAACAGGAAAGCGTACTCTTCGGCGGTCTCCTTCAGGCCCTCGAATCGCCCCGACCGGCCGCCGTGACCGGCCGACATGTTGATCTTGAACAGCAGCGGGTTCGTGTCGGTCTTGGTGGCGCGCAGCTTCGCGACCCACTTGGCCGGCTCGTAATACTGGACCTGCGAGTCGTTCAGTCCGGTGGTCACGTAGAGCGCAGGGTATTTCTTCGCTCCGACGTTGTCGTAGGGCGAGTACGACAGCATGTAGTCGTAGTACTGCTTCTCCTTCGGGTTCCCCCACTCGTCGAACTCGTTCGAGGTGAGCGGGATGGTGTCGTCGAGCATGGTGGTGACCGCGTCGACGAACGGAACGTGGGCGACGATGGCGCGGTACTTCTCGCCCGCCATGTTGGCGACGGCGCCCATCAGGAGCCCGCCGGCGCTGCCCCCCATGGCGAACGCCTTGTCGGGCGCGGCGTATTTCTCGCGCACCAGGAAATCGGTGACGTCGATGAAATCGGTGAAGCTGTTCTTCTTGTGGAGCAGGTGGCCGTCGTCGTACCAGGCGCGCCCCATCTCCTGGCCGCCGCGAATGTGGGCGAGGGCGTAGACGAAGCCGCGGTCGAGCAGCGACACCGTTTCGATCTCGAGCGAGGGGTCGGAGGAGGCGCCGTAGGCTCCATACGCCGTCTGGTACAGAGGCGCCTTGCCGTCACGCTTGAACCCCTTGCGGTACGCCATGGACACCGGAACCCGCACACCGTCGCGCGCCGTGGCCCAGACGCGCTCGGTGACGTAGTTCGCCGGGTCGTAGCCTCCGAGGACCGGCTGCCGCTTCAGCAACCGGCGCTCGCCCGTGCGCATGTTGGTCTCGTAGATGGTGGTCGGGGTGACCAGCGAGTCGTGCGTGTAGCGCAGCAGCTCGGTGTTCTGTTCCGGATTGATCGACAGCTCCTCCGCGTAATCGACCTCGTCCGAGCGGATGAGGGTCGACTTGTCCAGGCCGGCCCACGGGCGCACGCGCAGACGCAGGAGCCCCTCGCTGCGCTCGTTGATCACCAGATAGTCACGGAACAGCGCGAACGACTCGATGAACACGTCCTTGTCGTATGGCAGAAGCTCGCGCCATTTCTGGGGATCACCGAGGTCCGCGTCGGCGGCGGTCATCATGCGGTAGTTCGGCGCATCGCGGTTGGTGCGGATGATCCAGCGGCCGGCGATGTGATCGGCCTGGTAGAGATGGTCCTTCTGGCGCTGCGCCAGCGCCCGCGGCTCCCCGCCGGGCTCGTCGGCGTCGATCACCAGGGTTTCGGTCGCGACCGTGCTCCGCAGCCGGATCAGGACGAAGCGCTCGTCACCCGACTTGTCGACCCCCAGATAGAAGCTGTGGTCCGCCTCCTCGTACACGACCGCGTCCTCCTTCGGGTCGCTGCCGAGGAGATGCCGCTTCACGCGGGTCGACAGGAGCGTCGTCGGGTCGTTCTCGACGTAGAACAGCGTCTTGTTGTCGTTGGCCCAGACCACGCCGGCGCTCAATCCGCCGATCCGCTCCGGGCGGTCCTTGCCCGTGGCGATGTCGCGAATGCGCAGAGTGAACTGGCGGCGCCCGGCGACGTCCTCGAGAAACGCCAGCAGATCCTGCTTCGGACTGATCGATCGGCGTCCCAGCTGGTAGAACGATTTCCCTTCCGCCTCGCGGTTGGCGTCGATCAGGATCTGCTCCCGATCCGAATCGAGCGGATGGCGGGCGTGGATCGGGTACTCCTTGCCGGTCTCGAAGCGGGTGTAATAGACGTAATCCTTGTACTTGTACGGGACGGTGCTGTCGTCCTGTTTCAGCCGCCCGATGATCTCCCTCGACAGCGTCTCCGTGAGCTTCCGGTACGACGCGCTCTCGGCGTCATAGTAGGCGTTCTCGGCCTTCAGGTAGCCGAGCACGTCGGGCTTCGAGCGCGTGTCGTCGCGCAGCCAGTAGTACGGATCGTCGCGCGTGCCGTTGGGCGACTCGACGGCGTGCGGGCGGCGCTCCGCCACGGGCGGCCGGGGCCCGGCGCTCTGCTGCGTGTCAGCCGCCAAGGCGGGCGCCACCAGTGCGAGCGCCAGGATGGCGGGGGTCAACCGTCGCTGATTCATGAGGAGTCTCCTTGAAAGCAGGGGTGATCCTAGATCAGGTGGGCGATCGCGGGATCCAGGGGAGGCAGCCCGTATCATTATTAGTTGTCCCGGGGTGCGACCCGCCCCCGCTCTATCCGGCGACCGGGTCAGGTGCGCCGTCTGCTGGCAGGTCCGCCTCGGCGAGCGCCCCGCAGACACGCTGTGCAATAATCCCGCCGCGTGGACGGCCTTTCCGCATCGCCAGAGACGATCGCGCCGGCGCCGATCGCCAGCGCCGAGCGCATCACCGCTCTCGACACGGTGCGCGGCTTCGCGGTGCTCGGCATCCTGCTGATCAACATCACCACCTTCGCCATGCACCCCTCCGCGTGGGACGATCCGACCGTGGCCGGGGGCGCCACCGGAATCAACCTCTGGACCTGGCTCGTGTTCCACGTGCTGGCCGAGGGGAAGATGCGCGCTCTGTTCTCGATGGTCTTCGGGGCGAGCGCGATCCTGCTCACCACGCGCCTCGAAAAGCGCGGCGCCAGCAGCGCGGATATCTACTACCGGCGCACGCTCTGGCTCATGCTGTTCGGGATCGTCCACGCTTACCTTCTGTGGTGGGGCGACATCCTCTATTCCTACGCGCTGTGCGGACTCGCGCTCTTCCCCTTTCGCAAGGTGAGGCCCCGTGCGCTCCTCGCGATCGGCATCGCGCTGGCGGTCTTCGATTCGGCGTGGGGGGTTCGCGAGACTCTCAAGACGCGCGCCATGATTGCCGAGGCGAGCACGGCTCGGGAGGCGACCGCACGCGGCAAGCCGCTGACACGTGAGCAGAAGAACGCGCTGAAGGACTGGGAAGACTGGCATACCGAACGTCGCCCGAGCCCCGAGGAGGTCGCGAAGGACGCGTCGGACTGGCGGGGAAGCGTTCCGAGTGTGTTGCGGGCGAGGGCCGAGCTGGTCACCACACTCCACGAGCAACCGTACTATTCGCCCGCGTCGGGGAACACGGACTACTGGAGCATGATGTTCATCGGCATGGCGCTCTTCAAGTGGGGCGTTTTTCGCGCGGAGAAGTCCCGGCGGTTCTACGCCTCGATGGCCGCCATCGGTTTCGGTATCGGCCTGCCGCTGAACGGATATACCGGGTGGGCCATCCTGCGGACAAGATTCGATCCCGTGACGCATGACCTGATCAACTGGGACTATCACGTCGCCCGCTCGAGCATGGCGCTCGGCTATGTCGGACTCATCATGCTGCTCTGCAAGACCGGCGCGGCCCGCCGGCTCACGTCGATTCTCGCCGCGGCCGGACAGATGGCGTTCAGCAACTACATCGCGCAATCGGTGATCTGCTCGTTCGTCTTCACCGGTTACGGCCTCGGTCTCTATGGTCGGCTGGAGCGCTACCAGATTTATTTCGTGGTCGCGGCGGTCTGGCTCGTCCTGTTGATCGGGAGCGCGATCTGGCTACGGAATTTCCGCCTCGGGCCGCTCGAGTGGTGCTGGCGCTCGCTGACCTACTGGAAGCGTCAGCCGATGAGGCTCCAGAGCGCGAGAGCGTGAACGGATGCGCATCGCGACCTGGAACGTCAACGGCCTGCGCGCGCGGCTCGACTTCCTGGTGCTCTGGCTGCGCGAGCGTCGCCCCGATCTGGTCGGCCTCCAGGAAATCAAGCTTTCGGAGGATCAGTTCCCCCATTCCGTCCTCGAGAGCGAGGGCTACCAGGCCGTGGTGCACGGCCAGAAATCGTGGAACGGCGTGGCGATCCTCAGCCGCCAGCCGGTCACGGTCACGCAGAAAGGGCTTCCGGGTCAGGAGGATCTCGGCGCGCGGCTGATGACCGCCGAGGCAGGGGACCTGTCGTTCACGACGGTCTACTGCCCCAACGGGAAGGGCGTCGCTCACTCCGATTTCCCGCGGAAGCTCGCCTGGTTCGAGTCGCTCGCGATCCATGTTCAGAGGCAGCGCGTGCCGGATCGCCCCGCGATCCTGTGCGGCGACTTCAACGTCTGCCCGGCGCCCATCGACAGCTGGAACGAGGAGCTGCTGCGAGGCACCATCTTCCACACGGAGGAGGAGCGTGCCCGCTTCGCCGCGATCGTCGAAGCCGGTTTTGTCGATCTGTTCCGCCGGCTCCGTCCCGAGGCGCGGCGATTCTCCTGGTGGGACTATCGCGCCGGAGCGTTCCATCAGAATCACGGGCTGCGGCTCGACCTGCTCCTCGGGAGCCGGGACGTCGCGGAGCGGCTGCGAGACGTCGAGATCGATCGCGACTACCGGAAGAAGAAGGACGACAAGATCCCCTCGGATCACGCGCCGGTGTTCGCCGACCTGTAGTCGCGCTCGCCCCTCCAGCCTGTGTGCTGTCCCTTTTCTGATACGGACCGTTGTCCCCACCCGTCGGCACTTGTTCTGTACAGTCGGACGTCGAGCCGCGGCGCTCGGTGCCTGCAGGCCGGAGCTGCGCACGGGCTGTCCGCAATGGCACAGATCATGCTTGCTTCATGAGGAAAAACGATCTGCAGCGGGAAGTGACCCGCCGGAGGATTCATGAACCGAAGAGAAACCGGTTTTGTGGTCGTGGCAGTGGTGGCGGTCCTCGGGCTCGCGGGGCTCGGCTGCGCGAGACCCGGGCCAGGCTCGGCGAAGACACCCGACCAGCTGCTGAGCCAGCTCCAGGAGGACAGGTCGGAGATCGACAAGACCTCGGACACGATGATGAAGCGTATCGAGGTGTTCAACGCCTCGCGCAGGCCGGGCGAGCGGACGCTCCAGTTCAGCGAGATCTTCACGCAGGATTTGAACCCCGAGCAGCGGGACGTGCTCAACGCCCTCGTCGAGCAGGAAAAGGACATCTCGTACAAGGCTCTCCTGCAGAAAATCATCGCGGATCGGGACAACATCCGGGAGCTGCAGGAGAAGGTGGCCCACCTCGAGCAGACGCTGCCGGACAAGTTCGTGGTCGCCAAGCGCGGCGACCGGCAGCAGGACCTGGCGATGGCTTATCTCACGGGCGAAGCGAACCTGGACCCCACCAAGGCCAAGGATCTCTTGAAGCAGTCCGACCAGACGGACGAGCTGCTCGCCGGGAACAAGGTGTGGTTCTTCTACGACGCCCAGCAGGATGCCTTCCGCACCTACGTGACCCGGGGAGACGCAGGCCAGACGCCGGTCCAGGTGCGCCGCGCCCAGAAGCACCAGCTCGTCAAGGAGCGCGACGCGTACAAGACCGAGCGCGACACCGCGCAAACGGAAGCGGCGGCTCTCGCGCAGGTCAAGACCCAGCTCGAGAGCGACATCGCCACGCGGCAGAACAGTCTCTACTACCACGCGGCCAACACCAGAAGCCTCCGGGAGCAGGGCGTGTTGAGCCCCGTGCTGAGGCGGTTCCATGACATGAAGGGGCTCACGTTCGACGAGTCGCTCGACCTGAGGGCCGGCACCAGCATCGATCTCGTGCCGCAGAACTACGGTCTCGACCAGATTCGCGCCGTGCGGCTGCTGCCCCCGGTCTATCAGGAGGGCAGAGACTTCGCGGTCGAAACAACCGACGACCACAGCGGCGCCCGCGTGGTCATCCTCGATCCTGAGATCTTCAAGGGGAAGGAAGTCCTGCTCGCAATCGGCGGCTGACCTCCAGCGGCCGGCGGCGCCCGCCCTCTCCCGCTCGCAGGGGGCGGGCGCCCACCGGTGAAGGCCCTCGCTGGGATCGGACGCTACGGCGGAGTGGGACACGGGAGCGGGTTCGGGCGGGGAATTCCCGAGGACGCCGCCCCCAGCGGGCCCTCCCCGCACGGGTTCTCGCCGGTGACGTCGTAGTAGTAGGCGGTGCCCAGTGGCGGCGCCGCGTTGTCGATCGCCGTCGTCGCCCCGTCGCCGTGCGCGTCGTCGCTCTCGAAGCAGACGTGATCGTAGACGCCGCCCGGCAGGCGGCTCCCGAGAAGCTTGGCTGGAATCGTTCCGCGGTACGTGTTCCAGATCGCCGCGTCCGGCGTCGCCGGCCACTGGATCGTCTGGCTGTCACCGAGCCCGAGCCCCGGAACTTCGCGGGGCGCGATCGGCTGGTGAGTGCATGCGCCGGTGGACGGGAGGCACGCGTCCGCGGTGCAGGCGATTCCATCGTCGCAACTGAGCGGCAGGTTCAGGCACTGGCCGGTCGCCGAATCGCAGCTGTCCGTGGTGCAGAGGTTGCCGTCGTCACAGCTGGCCGGCGTTCCGGAGCAGAACACCGGCCCGCCGACGATCTGCCGGCAGACGTCGTTCTGCGTGCACGGGTCCCCGTCGTTGCAGAGCTGGCCGACGAGCGGCGTGAACACGCAGCCGCCCACGCGCGGATCGCAGGAATCGCGCGTGCAGATGTTGCCGTCGTCGCACACCAGGGGCGAGCTGACGCACTGCCCGGTGTTCGGATCGCATACGTCCAGGGTGCAGGGGTTGCCGTCGTTGCAGGATTGCGGCGTCCCCTGGCAGGTGGCGGAAAGCCCGAGCGGATCCGACACGCAGTGATCGCCGGTCGTGCAGGGGTCCCCGTCGTCGCAGATCGCGCCCGAGAGCGGCCGCGTGGCGCACTGGCCGGTGTCCGGATTGCAGTAGTCGGACGTGCAGGCGTTGCCGTCGTTGCAGACGACCGTCTGATGGACGCAGCCGCCGCTGAGCGGATCGCACCAGTCGATGGTGCACGGATTGAAGTCGTTGCAGTCGAGCGGCACTCCGCAGACGCCGTTGCGGCAGATGGTCCCCGTGGTGCACCGGTCCGCGCTCTGGCACGGCGTTCCGTCCGGATCGGGAAGGTGCATGCAGCGGTGCGACGTCGTGTCGCAGACGTCCTGCGTGCACCCGTTGTCATCGTCGCAGTCGGAGTCGGTCATGCAGATCTCCTCCGGCAGCACGAGGACGCCGACGCCGGGGTCGTCGACGCACAGGGTCAGCCCCGTGGCCAGGACGAAGAGCAGGGAGTCGCCGCCCTGCATGGTCGCGTCCCGAGGATTGCGGCTGGACGGACAGGCAGGGAACGGTCCGGGGATGCCGGGCGCCTGGAACATCGCGTTGAACCCCTGGATGATGCTGGACGGCACGCTGCCCGGCACGGTCGAGAGCGTCAGGTCGCACGCGCCCAGGGGCGATTGCTCGACGAGACGGATCGTTCCTCCGAGCGCGCCGCCCGGTGGCGTGCTGAACTTCACCCGCGAGACCAGGATCTGCTTCAGGGCGGTCGCCCCGAGCCCCTCCAGATCGAAGCAGGTTCCCGTGAACTCGCCGGGAAGGCCGCGCAGACCAATCATGATCTGGCCGCCGGCGACGGCCGGCGCGTCGACCGAGAGGACGGTTTGCTGGAACGGGTCCTCCTCCACCCCGACGGCCGGCGGCAGGCCGGCGACCTGGCCCGCGACACCGCTCCCCTGACAGGTCGCGTCGGCATTGATCTGGTCGCGCGCCCGCAGCAGGGTGTCCTGCTTGGACTCCCCCGAGGAATAGGAGACCGGCACCTCGCACAGGACGCGGGTCGATCCGTCGCGGGCCTGCACGCTCGGCAGGACGCTGAAGCGTTTGTCGAGGACCGCGGCCGTCGCCGCGGCCGCCGAAGGCCCGCCCAGGATCTGATCGAGGCCCAGGATGCTCCCCGGCGGGTTGTTCAGCTGCGGGCATCCCAGGACCTTGTCGATCCCGAGCACACCGCCGCATTCCACGAGGACCGTGCTGAGCAGGTCCGGGATGCCGTCGCCGGTCTCGTCGTCGTTGCAGTCCGCGATCGGCACGTTGTTCACGCACAGACCGTTGAAGCAGGCCCACACCACGTCCTGACCCTGGTAGTTGGGGCCGCTGGAGGTGAGCTTGCCGTTCGAGTCCGTCCCGATCGTCCCGCCCCGCGCGTCGATCATCCCCTGGGCGCAGACGGTCCCGTTCGACTGGAGGATCCACACCGTGCAACTCTGGTTCTTCGGGTAGCCGTCTCCGTAGACCGGGACGTCCCAGATGCTGCCGTTGACCCATCCCTCGAAGTTGGTGATGTCCGGCTGCGTCAGGATGAACGCGCCGCGTCCGTGGGTGGCGGCGTACACCTGCCCCAGCACCTTGTTCCCGGGGAGCGGCCGCTCCAGAATCTGCAGCGCGAAGATCGGCACGTTCGGGAGACCGTTGCCGAATTTCGCCCAGCTGTTTCCGCCGTCGGTGCTCTTGTAGACGCTGGTCAGATAGGGCGAGGGAGCCGAGTCGGTGCCGACCCAGACATTCTGGGGCGTGCTCGGCTCGACGGCGACCGTGTTGACCGGGACGTCCGGCAGCATCGTCCCGCCGCTGCCGTTCGCCGCCGTCCAGTTGCCTCCGCCGTTGACGGTCTTGAACAGGTGCGGCCCGCTGAAAAAGCCGGAGAAGGCGGCGTAGGCGGTGTCCGGACTGCTCGGATCGACGGCGATCCAGGTCACCACCGTCTGCGGCAGGCCCTTGCCGCTCCCCCCGACCGAATCCCAGCAGGATTTGTTGTTGCACGGCCAGGTGTTCTTGGTCACCCAGATCTGGCCGTCGTAGTAGCCGACATAGATCCGGTTGTGGTTGCTGGGAGCCACGCCGATCGCCGTGATGACGTTCGTCCGCTGGATGTCGGCGTAGAACTGGTTGCCGCCCAGGACCGGGCTCACGGCGCTGAAGCTCGACGCGTCGGTGGTGCTCTGGTAGAGGCGGTCGGTGCCCAGGTAGAGCGCATGGGGCGCCGTCGGGTCCTGGACCATCGGCGGGTAGAAAGAGGCCTGCTCGTTGGAAGGGATCGTGTACGAGGTCGGCCAGGTCAGGTTGCTGCCGCCGCTCGTCGAGCGCTGCACCAACCGCTCGAGAGTGTAGCCGGCGGTGGTGACGTCGTAGGTCTTGGTCGGCGTATCGAGGTCGATCGCCGTGCTGCACGAATCGCTTCCGGTCTTGTAGGTCCAGGTGCTGCTGCCGCTGAACAGGGAGGTGCCGTTGTCCTGGGTGCCGCCGATGACGACCGGCGTGTCGGGCGAGGCGGAGATCGACTGGAAGCCGGTGATCTGCAGCCCGTCGTTGCGGGCCGAGAATGTGCAGCCACTGTTGGTCGACCGGTAGAACCCGCCGTCGTTGGCGACGTAGATCACGCAATTGTTGCCGCCGAGGTTGCACGCCTGCATCGTGCAGGCTGCTCCGGGATTCGCGAACACGATGTCGTGCGTATCGGGATGAAGCTGGTTTCCTCCGGCCTTCGCCGTGATGTCGTCGTCCCCGGGATTGCCGTCGGAATTGAAATCGGACGCGCTGTCGTAGGAGAGGAAAAGCCCGGTCCCGCCGTAGAGGAGCTTGCTCGGGTCGGTCGGGAAGGTCGTGAGGACGTGCGTGTAACGGCTGTAAGCCATGGGCGCCCCCGCGTTCTTCAGCGTCCAGGTCGTTCCGCCGTCGGCCGATTCGTAGATCGGCGGGCTGCACGCGACGGAGATCGGGTCGATGCAGTTCCCGAACACACCGTACAGGACGGCGCTCCCACCACCCGAGTGGTTGATCGTGATCTCCACGAAGTCGAACGGGCTCGAGCCGGCGTCGGGAAGACCCGTGGCGCCCGGACAGACCGCCCCGCCGGTGCCGGGGTTGAGTGGGCACCAGGTGATCGAATCGGTGATCGGGTTGCGCACCCCCTTGAAGATGCCCTTGCCGAGGAACCCGGCGAACAGCAGGTTGGAGTCCTTCGGGTCCATTTCCAGGTCGGTCGGCTTCGCGCCACCGGTGTTCGGTATGGTCAGGTAGCTCCAGGAGGACCCGTCGCTGTCGGATCGATAGATCCCGAAGCCCATGCCCGGGGCCGGGCCGGTGATGGTCGACTCGGTCGCGGAGGCGGTCACCCCGCTCGAGACCGCGACGTAGAGGCGCTTCGTCGAGCCCGAGGTGGTCGGGTCCAGGATCACGTCGTTGATGGACGCCAGACTGAACTGGCTCTCCCCCTTGGTATCCCAGACCCAGGTCCCGGCGCCCGCGGAAGCCGTTCCAATCATCAGACCGCGCCCGTAGTACGTGTCGCGTCGCAGGCTGTTCTCCCCCGTCCCGACGTAGATCCGCGTGCACCCCTGAGCCGTGCAGTGCGAAGGATCGAGCGTGATGGCGCCGATCGACATCGACGGCATGTTGTCGCCGATCGGCGTCCAGCTCACCCCGCCGTCGAGCGTGTGCCAGACCCCGCCGGTCGCCGCGCCGAGGAAGACCTCGTTCGAGTTCTGCGGGTTGACCGCCAGCACCGCGGCCCGGCCCGAGACCACATCCCCGTAGACGCTGCCGGAGATCGGCGCCGGACCGATCGGGAACCAGGTCTGCCCTTTGATGACCGAGGCGGAGCGGGCCGCCACCGGAAAGAGTGCGAAGACGAGCGTGCAGGACAGCGTGAGAATGAGAGGGCGACGGAGCATGCGGGTCTCCTCCCTCGAGGACGACGTTCGTTGTCGGCGATCGATCGAGCCTGCGATGAATCGCAATATACGGACGCCCGATTCGCAGGTCAACCGTTTTCTTGCGACCGGAGTGGTGCGGGGCGTCCGTTCGATGTAACCTTACGCTCACCTCTGCCGGCATGCAGGAGGGACCTGTCATGCCATTCAAGTTGATCGTGAACGGCCGGGCGACGACGGTCGACGCCTCCGCGGACATGCCGCTCCTGTGGGTGATCCGCGATCTCCTCAATCTGAAGGGCACCAAGTACGGGTGCGGCATGTCGGTCTGCGGCATGTGCACCGTGCACGTCGACGGCGAAGCCACGCGGTCGTGCGTGACGCCGGTCTCCAAGGTCGAAGGAAAACGGATCACGACGATCGAAGGGCTCTCCGCCGACGGGTCGCACCCGCTCCAGCGGGCCTGGATCGATGTCGACGTGGCGCAGTGCGGCTACTGCCAGGCCGGCCAGATCATGTCGGCCGCGGCGCTTCTGGCGAAGACTCCGAAGCCCACCGCCGCCCAGATCGAGGACGCCATGGACGGCAACCTCTGCCGCTGCGGGACCTATCTGCGCATCCGCGAGGCGATTCGCAAAGCGGCCGCGGCCCGGGCCTGAGGGATTCCTCATGGAAACGATCCGAGTCGGCCGCCGCGCCTTCCTTCGCGTCAGCGCCCTCGCCGGGGGCGGGATGCTGGTGAGTCTCTATCTCCCGCCCAGGGCGCGCGCGCAGGGCTCCACGGCTCCGGCGTCGCTCGCGCCGGACGCCTTCGTCCGCATCGCGCCCGACGGCACGGTGACCATCATGGCGAAGAACCCGGAGGTCGGTCAGTCGATCAAGACCACCCTGCCGATGCTCATCGCCGAAGAGCTGGACGTCGACTGGAAGGACGTGCGCGTCGTGCAAGCCGACCTCGACGAGGACAAGTACGGCCGGCAGTTCGCCGGCGGCAGCGTGGCGGTCCCGAATCACTGGCTGCCGATGCGGCAGGTCGGCGCCGCCGCCCGGCAGATGCTGGTCGCCGCCGCGGCGCGGGAATGGAAGGTGCCGGAGACGGAATGCTCGACCGCGTCGGGACAGGTGCTGCATCGACCGACGAAGCGGACGCTCGGCTACGGCGCGCTGGCGGCGAAGGCCGCCGCGCTCGCGCCGCCCGACCCGAAGCAGCTGAAGCTGAAGGAGCCGAAGGAGTACACGATCATCGGCAAGTCTCTGTCGGGCGTCGACAACCTCGCCATCGTGACCGGCAAGCCGCTGTTCGGAATCGATTTCACCGTGCCGGGGATGCTCTGGGCCGTCTACGAGAAGTGCCCCGTCTTCGGCGGCAAGCCTGTTTCGGCCAACCTCGACGCGATCAAGTCGATGCCGGGCGTCCGGCACGCCTTCATCCTCGAGGGGGGCACCGATCTGGCCGGTCTTCTCGGAGGCGTCGCCATCGTCGCCGACACCTGGTGGGCGGCCCAGAGCGCCCGCGACAAGCTCGAGGTAAAGTGGGACGAGGGTCCGACGGCCGCGCAGGGCAGCGCGGAGTTCGCGCGCGGCGCCGACGAGCTGTCCCGGACGCCGCCCGCGCGGACGCTGCGCCGGGACGGCGACGTCGAGGCGACGCTGAAGTCGGCCGCCAGGACCGCGGAGGCCTCGTACTCCTACCCCTTCCTGGCGCACGCGTCCCCCGAGGTGATGAACTGCACGGCGCGCTTCGCGGACGGCAGGATGGAGATCTGGGCGCCGAGCCAGACGCCGCAGTCAGGCCTCGAGCTGGTCTCCAAAGCACTCGGCATCGCGCCCGGCGACATCACGATCCACATCCTGCGCATCGGCGGCTGCTTCGGCCGCCGGCTGAACAACGACTACATGGTGGAGGCGGCGTCGATCGCCCGACGCGTCGGTGCTCCGGTCAAGCTGTTGTGGACGCGCGAGGACGACATCCGGCACGACTTCTACCGACCGGCGGGCTTTCACTACCTGAAGGGCGGCGTGGACGGCGCGGGACGCCTCGTCGCCTGGCGTGATCATTTCGTGAGCTTCGGCGACGGCGATCATTTCGTGCGCGGCGCCGGCATGTCGGCCGATGATTTCCCGGCGCGCTTCGTGCCGCATTACGCGCTGAGCGCCTCGGTCATGCCTCTGGGCGTGCCGACGGGCGCGCTGCGCGCTCCGGGCGACAACGGAATCTGTTTCGTCGTGCAGTCGTTCATCGACGAGCTGGCGCACGCCGCCGGTCAGGACCCGCTGCGGTTCCGTCTCGCGATGCTCGACGCCCCCGCCCAGCCCGAATCCGAGGGCGGCAATCCCCTGGCCCGGTTCAACCCGAAGAGGATGCGGGGAGTCTACGAAGCCGCCGCGGCGAAGTCGGGCTGGGGCTCCCGCTCCCTGCCGAAGGGCACCGCGCTGGGCCTGGGCGGTCACTTCTGTCACTACGGCTATTGCGCCGTCGTGGCGGAGGTTCGGGTCGACGCGCAGAACGCCGTGAGGGTGAACACGATCTGGGCGGCCGTGGACGTCGGGCGTCCGATGATCAACCCGAGCGGCGCGACCCAGCAGGTGCAGGGCTCCGTGATCGACGGCCTGAGCCACCTCATGGACTACGAGATCACCTTCGAGCGCGGCCGGGCGGTCCAGAGCAACCTGCACGAGTACACGCCGCTGCGCATCTCACAGGCGCCGGCCGCAATCGAGACGCAGTTCCTGGAGACCGACAATCCGCCGACCGGACTGGGCGAGCCCGCGCTGCCTCCGGTGCTCCCGGCGGTCGCCAACGCGATTTTCAGCGCGACCGGCAAACGGGTCCGAAACCTGCCGCTGTCACGGCAGGGGTACTCCTGGGCCAGCCGGGCCTGACGCGACACCTGCCGACAAAAAAAGTTGATCGCGGTGCTCCACGGTCGTATATGGATTGCGAAAAAGTCTTCCCACGTCCGCATGTTCCTTGCCACACGGTGCCTGCCTCGAGTCCGAGAAGGCGGCAGGAGGAATAAGATGACACCCAGACAATACGTGCGAAATCTTTTGAGCGCGGCCGCGATCGCTGGGCTGTTCGTTCCGGTCCCGGCGCGCGCGGCGGCGGTGTTCCCTCTCCCCGACTACGGACCGGGTGCCCCGGATGCGCCGGATGCGCAGGTCTACCTCGTTTGGGATTTCAACGGTGACGGCCGCAAGGACTTTGTAACCTCGAACACCCATACGACGTTCGACGCCTTCCTGGTGTTGACCGCGGCGGGAGGCGGCTTTCTCCCCCCACAGCGGCTTCCTGTACAAACCGGGTACGTGCCGGTCGTCGCTGGAGACTTCGACGGGGACGGGCGACAGGACATCGGTGTAACAAACGGCCCCGCGTTCGCCATCCTGTTCGCGAACGCCGACGGCACGTTCGCCGCACAGCGTGATGCCGGTCAACAGGTGTCGGGCACTCAGGCGGCAGCCGCCGATTTCAACCGAGATGGCCGACAGGATCTCGCTGCGCTGGGGCCCGGTCAGCTAATTCGAATCCTTCTCAGCAACGGGGACGGCACCTTCACGTCCTCTTCTTTTCAGGCCTTTCCTGCCAACGCCAGCGTTGCCGGGCTGAGAGCAGGGGACTTCAATGGGGACGGATTGACCGACCTTGCGGCCTTGGACATCGAGCCAACGCTCACCCTGCCCCCGAACAACGCCAGTTATCTGCGTTTCTTTCCGGGTCGTGGCGACGGGACGTTCGGGCCGCAGACGAGCACCTTCCTCGGGTTAAGGGGGTTTGAGACGGTCGTTGTCCCGGGACCGACCGGAGACATGAATGGTGACGGCAGGAGCGACTTTACGATCATCGATTACAGTCGCTCGGGCGTCTCGGTGTACCTCGGGCAACCGGATGGGTCGTTCACTCCAATGGCGTTTATCGGCGGTTTGAGCCCGATCAATGTCGTCTTCGGCGATTTCAATGGCGACGGCAGAGCCGACCTGGCGATCTCGGGAAACGACGGACTTCACGTGGCGCTCAACGTCGACAACACCCACTTCGCGTTGGTGCACGGGGCCGATATCGGAGGCGCCGCGGGGGCCGACGATTACGACCTCGACGGGCGCGCCGATCTCCTTCTGAACCAAGGCGCGCTCCTCGAGGGGCGTGGCAACGGTACGTTTGCCGGACCGACTTTCTTCAGCCCCACTGGCTATACAACTTCTTTCGCGTCGGGCGATTTCAATGCTGACGGCAAGCCCGATCTGGCCGTGGCGAGCCTCGAGACGAATCGACTCCAAGTGTTTCTCGGGACCGGAGACGGGCACTTGACGCTCGCCTTCACCGCCACCCCCGGGAGCGCACCAGCGGCGGTCGTCGCCGGCGATCTGGACGGGGATGGCCGGATCGATCTGGCGGTCGCCAACAGCGCCTCGAACGACGTCGCCCTCTTCCAAGGGAACGGGGACGGCACCTTCAGCCCCACCGGCTCGCTCGCGGCGGGAGACGGACCTCGCGCCCTGCCATCGGCGACTGGAACGATGATGGACGATCCGATCTGGCGGCGGCCAATCTCAACTCGGACGACGTTTCGATCTTCACGCAGGGGGCCGGCGGTGTCTTCTCTGCCCAGGTTCGCTATCCACTGGGTGATGGCCCGACCGGACTCGCCGCGGTCGATCTGAACGGGGACAGCCATCTCGATCTGGTCGCATCCGATTCCCTGTCGGACGGCATCTCGGTTCTCCTGGGCGGCGGCGACGGGACCTTCGGCCCCCCGGCCAGCTACGCGGCGGGGGACGGCCCCTCGGCGATTGCGGCGGGCGACTTCGATCGCGACGGTCGTCCCGACGTCGTCGTCGCGAACGAGCTGTCTGCGAACGTCACCATCCTTCGCGGAGGGGGCGACGGGACATTCGTCTCCACCTCCTCCTACCCGGCTGGCAGAGCCCCGGCGGCGGTGGCGGTCGGTGATTTCGCCGCCGCCGGAATCCTGGACATCGTGGTCGCGGACGGCGACCCGCAATCGCTCGATATCTTCTATCTTCGGGGCTCCGGCGATGGCCGCTTCGCCGACGCGTTTCGATTCCAGACCGGCGTGTCTCCTCGATCGATCGGCGTAGCGGACTTCAACGGCGATGGGGTAAAAGACGTCGCGGTCGGAGTCTCTCGAGGGTCGGCGGTCGTGCTGCTCAACAGGTATTCGGACGTCGACAGGGACGGCCTGCTGGATTCGCTCGACAATTGCCCCCTCACGCCGAATCCGGACCAGGCCGACGCGGACGGTGACGGCGTCGGGGACGCTTGCGACAACTGTCCCACCGTCCCCAACCCCGATCAGAAGGACAGCGACGGCGACGGATTGGGAGACGCCTGCGACCTTTGCCCGTACGGCGGCGACCCGCAGGTCGACAGAAACTCGAACGGAATCGCGGATTGCATCGATCCTGCCGTGTTCGATCCGACCATCACGTTCGGCAGCCCCCTCGGCAAGGGCTCCGGGGTGGTCTCCTGGAGCACGACGTTCGAGTTCGATGTGATCGGGTTCAACGTCGTCACGGTCAACTCCCGGGGGAACCTCATCCTGCTCAATACGGCCCTGATTCCCTGCGAGGAGTGCGTCACGCGTCAGGGACACTCCTACAGCTTCCTGGTGCCGAAACACAAGAGCGGGCACAACATCTTCGTCGAAGCGGTCCGCAGCGCCGGACACTTCCTCTACGGGCCGGCGATGAAGAAATGAGGCCTTCCCTGCTCGCAGCGTAGACCGCCATCCGACGCCTCCAGCCATCCTCGTCGGGGTTGGACCTATAATGCGCGCAAAATGGATCTTCGTCCCGGCGCACGGCTGGGTCCGTACGAGATCCTCTCTCCCTGCGGCGCGGGAGGGATGGGAGAGGTGTACCGGGCGAGGGACACGCGTCTCGAGCGGACCGTCGCCATCAAGATCCTCCCCGCCCGCCTGGCGGGCAATGCCGATCTGCGGCAGCGCTTCGAGCGCGAGGCGCGCGCCGTCTCCAGCCTGAATCACGCCCATATCTGCACGCTGCACGACATCGGCCGTCAGGATGGCGTCGGGGCGAGACGCTCTCCGACCGCCTACGCCGGGGCCCGCTGACTCCCGAGCAGTTCTTCCGCATCGCCGGCGAGATTTCGGACGCCCTGGAGCGCGCCCAGGGCGTGATCCACCGCGACGCAGGCGTCGCTGCGTGACGCAGGATGGCCAGCGCTTACTGAGGGCGGGTCTTCCGCGAGCGCGCGGCTACTCGTACCGCAGCGCCTGGGTCGGCTCGATCTTCGAGGCCCGCAGCGCGGGCACGTAGGCCGCCAGCATGGTGACCAGGAGCATCGACGGCACGACGAGGACGTAGGCCGCGACGTCGACTCCGCCGGCGTTGAACAGCATCGCGTTCATGAGCCGCTCGACCGCCAGACCCATCGCCAGCCCGATCGCCGTGCCCGTTCCCGCCAGCGCCAGCCCCTTGCGCATCACCAGACGCAGAATGTCCGACCGTTGCGCGCCGATCGCCATGCGGATGCCGATCTCGCGGGTCCTGCGGCTCACGTTGTACGCCACGAGCCCGTACAGCCCGGCGACGGCCAGCAGGAGGCCCACCGCTCCCAGGGTGCCGACCAGCTTGATCGCGACACCCGGTCCGTCCACGACGTTGTACCGGTACAGGTCCTCGTAGGTCCTCGTCTCCAGGATCGGCAGATTCGGATTGAGCGTCCGGACGACGCCCTGCAACGGCTTGACGAGCTGCAAGGGATCGCCGCTCGTGTGCAGCAGCAGGATCAGGCGCGCGACCGGATGCTGGGCGAGCGGCAGATACACGAAATCGATCGGCTTCTCCATGGTGTGCCGGTACTTGACGGTCTGTGCGACGCCGACGATCTCGACCGGCGGGCCGGTGGGGCCGCCGAGACGGATGCGCTTGCCGACCACGTCGGCGCCCGGCCAGTAATGGTTCGCGAGCTGGGCGTTCACGACGGCGACACGCGGCGCGTCCTCGGTGTCGGACGCCAGGAAACCGCGGCCGCGCAGGATCGGGACTCCCATCGTCTCGAAGTATCCCTCGTCGACGGTGTCCATCGCCGATGTGAAGGCTTCGCGATCGCGCGGCATCTGGAAGCCGTCCGGCACGAAAGCGAGAGCGTCGAAGTCGTTCAATCCGAGGGGTGGGTTCTGCGTGAGCCCCGCGCTCCGCACTCCGGGCAGCCCGCGCGCTCTTTCGGTCAGTTGATCGTAGAAGCGCTGCGTCCGGGCGCCGTCGTATTGCACCAGACGCGGATCGAACCGCGCCATCAGCAGATGCTCCTTCGGGAACCCGGTCACGTCGTCGAGCCCCTGGCGGAAGCCCCGCATCATGAGGAACGCCGCCGTGAGCAGCATCAAGGAGATCGACACCTGCGCCACCACCAGGGCATTGCGGCCCCACAGGTGCCTGCGTCCGGGCAGGTCGACGTCGGCCGTCTTGAGGCCTTTCACGAGATCGACGCGCGTGGTCTGCAGCGCCGGCGCCAGACCGCACAGGAGCGCGCTCAGGACGGAGAGCGCCAGGCTGGCCAGCAGCACGCGCGTGTCCATCCGGAACGGGGTCGTGAGCGGCAGCTCGCTCGGAATGCTGAACTGGCGGAAGACGTCGATGCCCCAGTAGCCCACGAGGACCCCGCCCAGGCCACCCAGGCAGGCGAGCATCAGGCTCTCTGTCAGAAGAAGCCGGATCAGCCGGAAGCGCCCGGCACCCAGCGCCAGCCGCACGGAGATCTCGCGCGTGCGCGAGCGCGCGTGGCTCAACAGGAGACCCGCGACGTTGGTGCAGGCCACCAGCAGGACGGCGAGCGCGAGGACGGTGAAGATCACGCCGAATTTCCAGTTGACGTCGTCGCCGCGGGTCCGCATCTCGAACTGGGTGCGCACCGCGGCGCCGCGACCACGATTGAGCGCCGGATACTCGCGCTCGAAGTTCTGCGCCAGAGCCGCGAGCTCGCTCTGCGCCTGCCGCAGAGTCACGCCCGGCTTCAGGCGCGCCTTCACGCTCAGCTCGCGGTCGTCCCGATCCTCGAGGAAATTCTTGCGCGGGTCGGTCGAGAAGATCGCCGCCATCGCCAGCGGCATATAGACGTCGGGACGGATGAAGACGAACATCCCCGGGAACGTCTCCGGCTCGACGCCGATCACGGTGAAGTCCGTGCCGTTCAGGCGGACCGTCCTGCCGACCACGGACGGGTCGCCGCCGAACTCGTGCTTCCAGAAATCCGGCCCGAGCACCACCACGGCGTCGCGGCCGGGGACCCCGTCCTCGTCCTCCCGGAACCCGCGCCCGAGACGCGGCTCCACGCCCAGCACGCGAAAGTAGTTGCCGGACACCATCATCCCGGTCCTGACCCGCGGCGTCTCTCCGGACTTCGCACTGAAGCCGACGCTCTGGGGGAACCCGTTCGCGACCACGCCGTCGTAGCTTTTCGCTCCGGCGCGGATGTCCAGGTACTCGCGATACGAGAACTGGTCGAAGGGGTTGTCGAGCGTGGTGCTCACCAGGGTGATCACGTTCCTCGAATGGGGCACGGGATACGGCCTGAAGATGAGCGCGTCGACCATGCTGAACGGGATCGCGGTCATCCCGATCCCCACCGCGAGCGTCGTCACCACCAGCGCGGTCAGCCCGGGAGTCCGGCGCAGGCCGCGCAGCGCGTAGCGGACATCGGCGACGAAATCGGTCAGCCATCGCACCCGCAGCATGTCCCGCATCTCCTCCTTCCGTTGATCCAGCCCATCCATCGCGCGCAGGGCCGCGCGGCGCGCCTCGTCCCGCGACAGCCCGCGGCCAATCCCTTCCTCGATCTTGTGCTCCAGGTGGAACTGCAGCTCCTCGTCCAGCTCCCGCTCCACCTGGCCGCCGCGCAGGATCGACCTCAGCCGCAACGGCACCGTGAACCGCCAGTGACTGATCCGCATCAGGGCTCTAGGCCTCGGAGAGCCGGATCACCTGCGAGATGGCGGACGACAGCCGCTGCCAGTTCGCCACCTCCGATTCGAGCTGCTTGCGGCCCAGACGGGTGAGCGAATAGAACTTCGCCCGCCGATTGTTCTCCGTCTGCTTCCATTCCGCCTTGATCCAGCCCTCCTGCTCCAGCTTGTGCAGGGCGGGGTAAAGGGATCCTTCGCTGACCTGAAGGACATCGCCGGAGAAGGACTTCAGGCGGAGGCTGATGGCCCACCCGTGCAAGGGCTCCAGCTCCAGGATCTTCAGGAGGAGAAGATCGAGCGTGCCCTGGACGAGATCGCTCGGCTTGCTCATATCGGTATCCGAGGGGAGTATACGATCACTCCCCTCGGTAAGCAAGGGGAATCTTTCAGCCGGTCCCGGGGGTGGGCGCCTCGTGGCCCCGCACGACGATCTCCTCTTCCAGCGCCCGCCGGTATTCCTCCTCGGTCAGCGCATCCGCGGAGCGCAGCTTCGCGAGCAGGGCGTTCACGAGCTGGCGGAGACCCGGCCCGGGGGTGCCGTGGGCGAACGAGCTCTGGTATTTCACGGGTCCCGGGATGAGCGAAACCAGGAACGCGATCTGGGCCGGCGTCAAATCCCGGGGCTCGCGACCGAAATAGGCGCGGGCGGCCGGACGGAGGCCGAAGAGATCGGGGCCCCACTCGATCACGTTCAGGTAGATCTCCAGGATGCGCTCCTTGCCGAGGGCCGACTCGAGCAGGAGCGCGAACGACAGCTCCTGGAGCTTCCTTCCGAGCTCCTTCTCGCGGGACAGGAACAGGTTCTTGGCGAGCTGCTGGGTGATGGTCGAGGCGCCGCGCGCCGCGCCGCCGCGCGCCCAGTCGGTGATCAGGGCCGCGGGCACCTCTCGGAGATCGATGCCGCGATGCGTGTAGAAACCGGCGTCCTCCCCGAGCAGGAGCGCGCGCAGGAAGAGCGGCGGCACCTCTCCGAGCGGGATGAAGTCGGGGGACGAGGGCGAGACGTCGATCACCCGGCCGGCGCCGGAGCCGACGCCGACCTCGTGGACGAAGGCTCCCCGGAGCCTCTCGATCGCGGGCGGGAGCCGGCGCGGCGGCGTGAAGTCGACCTTCTGGGTCACCACGAACGACGCCGGGTCCGAGACCCGGCCGCGCGCGCTGGCGGCGAGCGCGGCCGAGCCGAGATCGTTTTCGGGACCGGCGATGGTCGTCGCGCCGCCACCCTCCTTCGGCGCCTGGAGGCCCGAGGTGCGCAGCAGGCGCGCGAAGTCGACCCGCTCCACGTCGAGCGCAAGATCGACGAGCGGGTCGGTATCGAGATCGCGAAGAGCGAGCGAGCCCGAGAGCACGGCCCCCTCGACGGTCGCGCTCCAGCGCGGGATGTCCAGGGCCCCTTGCGCCTTCCTCCAGGCGCCGGCGACCTGCACCGCCACCTTCGTCGGCTCCCCGAGCGCAGGAGCCTCCGATTCGTCGCGCCCGAGCGCCGGCAGTCGGGCGGAAAGCGCCGCCAGATCCAGGTCGAAGCCGACCACGTCCCCGCTCGTTTTCAGGGTCAGGGAGCCGCGAACCGTGCCGCTGTCGAGCAGGGGACGGTCGAACTGCCGCACGTCGAGCAGGCGATCGGCCGGCAGGTCCTTCACGTCGACCGTCCAGGTGCTCCCGTCGGGGAGGACACTTCGCCTCAGGATCAGCCCGGGCTGGGGCCGCCGCAGCGTGACCCGCAGGTCGTCGCCCGCAAGTCCGACGATGTCCCAGGTGGTGGATTGCGCCGCGACTGTCAGCCCGGCCGGCCCCTGGAGAACGGCGTGCTTCACGATGAGCTCCGTCCGGGCGGGCCACCAGGCCTCGACGGTGTCCGCGGTCAGGCGCCAGCTCTTCGTGATCTCGACAGCGGCGCCGCTCAGCCGGAGAGGCGGCCAGAGTCCGACGCGCACGTCGTCGATCCGGACCGCGAGGCCGCGCCGCGCGGCCCCGGCCTCGATGCGCGAGCGGATGGACCGCTCGAGGAGCGGTCGGGCCGCGAAGCCTCCGAGACACAGGGCCAGCGCGGCCGCCGCGGCGGCGAGGAGCCGGATGCGTGCTCGCAGGGGATGGGTGGGCACCGTCCAAGGATGCCATAGCTGGCTCCGCCTGCCGACTCCTGGGTGGCCCGAGAGGTTTCAGGGGCAGGCGGGCGTTCCCGCGTCGAGAAGGTCGCGCGGGTCGGGAGTAAGACTGCTGTCGCCGTAGGTTCCCGTGCCGCAGGGATTCGAGCCTCGGACCAGATAGTAGAACGCCTCGCCGGCGGAAGGATCGGGCTGGTCGTCAGGTGCCGGTGTGTCCGCCAGGCGTGACGCCAGGCAGGAGGAATGGGCGAAGCCGTGGTCGGCACGGAGCTGCGACACCGATCCCGAGACGACATCGTAGACCGCCGACTCCCCCACCACCGGATCGAGACTGTCCCAGGACACCTCGGTCCCTCCGGCCGGCGGCAGGCTGACGGACACGTGCTGCACCTCCGGGGGCGACGCGAACGTTCCGGGATCGGGGAGTGCGCAGTCCACGAACCACGGAACCGTCGTCGGATCCGATTTGAAGAAGGACAGGAGCGCGGCGGCCACCTTGTTTCTTCCTGAGGTGGACGGGTGCGTCCCGTCGGTCGTCACGAAATCGGCGCACTCCCAGGTCAGCCCGTCGCTGCGAGGCGTAAGGCCGTCGGCCCACAGGTACGGTCCCCACGAGAGCCACGGCGCCTGCACCGGCCCCCGGGCCGGATCGAAATTCAGGGCGGCGCCTCCCGCCAGCTGCTCTTCGACGAGCCATTTCACTGAAAAGGCGGACTGGTAGGCGTAGGGCTCCGGGTTGAGCGTGCTCGTGGCATACCCTGCGTACGTCCGGCTGCTCAGGTAGACGCTGCGCGTGTTCGGATAGCGCGCCTGGATGATCTGCACGATGGACCGGAGCTGGTCGCGCAGGATCATCGCATCGTTCGGGAAAGCCTCGGTCGGCTGGGCACGCGCCTCCTTGAGCCAGATGGCCTGGACCTGCGCCGGCGTCACGCCCGCCGCCGCCAGCTTCTGATCGACCCCGGTCCAGTAGGCCGCGGCCGGGTTGGAGATCGTGGCCGCGTCCTGTCCTCCCTGGGCCGCGTCGACGATCACCAGACGCGAGTTCTTGAGCGGATCGGCGTCGGCCAGCGGCTTGAAGGTGCTGAACTCCTGCGTCGTGTTCGACATCCCGACCGACATCAGCACGATCCGGCCGCTCGCAGCATCGGGGAGCCCCTGCGCGTCGAGCAGCATGATCCTCCCCACGCGATCGAGGTCGGAGTCGTGCAGGACCGGTCGGAGGTTGACGCCTCCGGGATAGAGCCCCCCCATCTGTCCCTGGTAGGCCGTGGCGCCCAGATCGTCGACGGGAGTCTTGCCGACGGACGTCCCGGCGCAGTTGGAGGCGTCGATGGTCCGGGATGACGCGAGCATCGCCAGGGAGATGGCAAGGGCCGGGGCGAGAGTCTTGTGAAATCCGGCAGGCCGCATGACGGGTCACCCCTGGACGTATCTATACGCCGGGGCGGGCCGGGCGGCAAGCGGCGATCGTAACGCTCAGGGCCGGTTGTGCCGTCGAAAGACTCCAGGAGAGAATGACGCATGCGCGCTCGGAGACTCCTGCGCCGCCCGGGAAGGCGGGCGTGTGCAGCCGCGTCGACCAGGGCACTGCTCGCTCTGGTGTCGGCCCTGGCGGTCGGGCCAGCGCCGGCGCAGGCAGCCCACGACGCCCGCGTCCCCGGCACCACCAGCGTCGCGCCCGCCA
>JACXTT010003092.1_pt1 | contig 25966 bp, 24 predicted proteins | sample 9270951 | NCBI WGS metagenome assembly JACXTT01 (sample SAMN15532306, study PRJNA645909) | rock metagenome | isolation source: weathered quartz diorite | place: Puerto Rico | collected 2017-06-21
TCGTCTGCGGTCAAGGAACGTAAGGGCTCCTTCTGCCGTCGGCTCATGCACGTCCTCACACCTCTAAAGATGCCGGTCCTCTCATCGAATGGCGCTGCAATTGTCAAATGACCCACTAGTATTGTGGAGTGATTGGCGTGATGAGGACCGCAGCCTTGGAGTATGCCAAGACCGAGATAGAGGTCAATGCGATCTGTCCGGGCGCCATCGACACCCCAAGGATGGGACGCATCGCCGGTCATCGCCCCTGGCGAGCCGAATGGATGGCCACAGCCGAGCCGGTCGGGTGCATGGGGCGACCGGAGGAGATAGCAGAGGCGGTGATGTGGCGGTGTTCGGAAGCGGCTTCCTTTGTGGCAGGGCATGCGATGGCAGTGGACAGCGGCATGACTGCCCAGTAAAGAGTGTAAAAGGCGAGGCGACACACATGAAACTTTCTCTCTTTTACGAATTGACGACTGCGGATCCCGATGTCCCAGGGGCTGTCAAGCAGCGGTTTGATGAGGCCTTAGAGCAGATCCAACTGGCCGATCAACTGGGCTTCGACACCGTGTGGGCGGTGGAGCACCATTTTCTGCCGGGATACTCTCACATGTCCTGCCCAGAACAGTTCTTGACCGCCGTGGCGATGGTGACTAAACGGATTCGCCTCGGCCATGGCATCATGCACATGCCATTTAAGATCAACCATCCGTTTCGCGTAGCCGAGCATGTCGCTACTTTGGACATTCTGAGTGGCGGACGAGTAGAGTTTGGCGCGGGCCGGGCAACCTCCCAAGAGGAATTACTTGGCTTCGGCGTAGATCCGGCCGAGACGCAGCCACAATGGGAAGAAGCCCTGCGTATCCTGCCGAAAATGTGGACGCAGCGGGCATTCGAGGGGTGGGAAAGCAAGCACATCACGATCCCACCGCGGCGTGTGACACCGCAGCCCCTGCAAAAGCCTTTCCCGCCGATGTGGGTAGCGTCCACCCAGCCCTATAGTGTGGAGTTTGCCGGCAAGAATGGACTTGGGTGTCTAGGCTTTGGCATTAGTGATGCCCACAGTGGCAACATCGTGCAAATGTATCGCGAAGCCATCAAGCACGCGAAGCCAGAGCATGGTGTCATCAATAACCAGTTCGCGGTGTTGCGTGTGGCCCTGTGTGCTCCGACCGATGACGAAGCGATTGCGATTCAGGAATCGAACTACCGGCTCTTCTATGAACAGGTCACAGGCCTCTTCGCGCCGTGGCTTGAGGGCAAACCACCTCCGACCTACGAATACATTATCCAGAGCTTCAAGGAACAGATGGCGATGGGCCAGACCTACACCATGAAGGAGCTGGTGGAAGCCGGCCAAGCGATTATTGGCAGTCCAGAGACGTGCGCCCATTTCATGAACAATCTCATTGACGCCGGCGTCGATGAGGTCTTGCTGTTCATGCAGGGGGCCACTACCCCGCACCAGGCGATCCTTGAATCGATTCGGCTCTTTGCCGAAGAGGTGCGGCCACGGCTCAGGCGGTCGTAGACTGTGGGCGGAGACGATTGCTCCAGGGGGCACACCCTGTGGCTGACGTCATTGTCGCAAAGAATGTCGCTGTGCCCATGCGGGATGGCGTCCGGCTGTTTGCCGATGTCTTCCAGCCTGGTCGACAGGGTCGCTATCCTGTGCTGCCGCAATGGAGGGACACTAGCGTTAATGGGATGAACCGTCCTATTAACGCCATCTTGCGCTGTACTGCCTGGAGATGGTGAAGTCCTTTGGTGCTCTAGGGGTCTGAAGATACACATCCCCCACAATGTTGGATACATTTGTTATATCTGATCTGGACAGAGGACTTTTGTCAGCCGTTGCCCCAGAACTGCTATCGCTTTGACCACCGCCCTAGCCCGCTCATGCCGCGACGCTCTCATCACCCGATAGTGTGGCACTAACATCCGCAGCTTCACGTCGCCCTTTCGTAAAGCTTGTCATCCCTCAAAGCTCTCCACAAACCGCTGCCCGGTGTTCAGGGTCTTGAGACCACGCCAACCACGGAAGCGGTCGCGCGTGGCGACATGACTACGTTCGATTGCTTTGGTGGTATCTCCCCGGGCGCGGTGCAACCCGGTACGAATGTGGCAGGCCGCGGGGACTGTAGCGGCTATGGCCTTGACGTAAGGCTGGTGATGATCGCTGACAACTCGTGTCGGCACAACGCCCGTGTGGCTCAAAGTGCGCCGGAAGAATGCTTCAGCACTGGCCCGATCGCGTTTCTCTCAAAGTAACACATCCACCACCTGGCCATGTTGATCAATGGCCCGATAGAGGTAGCGCTTTTCTTTGCCGCGGAAACAAAATATCTCATCTACCTACCACCGCCGCCCCACATGCTGACGGTAGGGACGGAGCGCGGCTGCTAACTGAGGAGTAACTGCGGGCCAAATGTCTGGACCCAGCTCAACACGGTCCGCGCCGAGACATCGGTATGTTGTTCGGCGAGGAGTTTAACGACATGATTTGCTGAGAGGGGATAGCTGACATACCACCGCACAGCGGTCAGGATCCCCTCGGGCGGTCAGCGGTAGCCAGAGAAAGAGGAGGTTGAGGTAACCGTAAAGTCACGAAGGCAAGGACGGCAGCTGTACCGCTGCTGACCCCGTTGATCATAGCCATCGCGTTTCGTAGCTGGCCGTTGGCAAAAAGGGCAATGGATCATGGGTACGCGTGTACCATGAGCACCAACTACCTTCGCACACGCTTGGCGGCAACTACTGAAAGTGGGGCATCACCTGTTTCGCGAAGAGCTCGAGGCTTGTCTGCACAGAGTTGATCGGGGAGCCCGGTGGCATCAACATCATCGTGAAGAGCTCGACCGGCACGTCAGCGGTGCGCGCCTTGATATGCTTTACGGCGTCCTCCGGCGTGACGATCGTCGCGAGCCCAAGCGACAGGATCTGTTCCTGGTTATCGAGATGGGGCCACGGGCTCGTATCGCTGCCCGCGAACCATCGTGAGTACGCGTTGAACCAATAGAGCAGGTTCGGGGCGCACTCGGTGAACGTACGACCGGGATCTTCCGAGACGATCAACCACAGATCCCCGCCGATCACGCGGGCGTGCGCAGGATCCTTGCCGGCTGCTTTGACCTCGGAGAGATACATTTCGTACATCCCACGGTTTAACGGTCCGATATAGCCATCGCCGTACCGCGCGGCACGCCGGGCCGCGGCCTTGCTGAAGCCGCCGACCCAGATCGGCGGGTTTGGCTGCTGGACTGGACGAGGGGAAAGTTTCGCGTGATCGATATCGAAATGCTTGCCATGAAAGGAGACCGTCTCCCCCTGCCAGAGGCGGCGGATAATCTCCAGCGCCTCGTTCGCGCGCGACCCCTTGCTCTTGATATCGAGACCGTAGCCCGCGTACTCCTCGGGTCGATAGCCGAGGCCGACACCGAAATCGAGGCGACCGTTGGAGATGAGATCGAGCACAGCGCCATCTTCGGCGACGCGCACCGGGTCGTAGAGCGGTAGGATCGCGATGTCCGGCCCCACGCGCATCTGCTTGGTGCGCGCCGCGATCGCCGTCGCCGCGACCATCGGCGACGACATGTAATCGTCGTCGGTGAAGTGATGCTCGAAGACGTACGCGGCGCCGAACCCCAGGGTTTCCGCCCAGGCGAACAGGTCGAGGGTCTCTGCGTACACCTTCGATGAGCTCTTGCCGGATCCCGGCAGATTGCGAAAGTCGGTGGTCAGCCCAAAACGCATCGTCGTTTCTCCTCTTCCACCCCATGGGTGTGTAGTCAGACCATCGGACTTATACTTCCTTCCACGCCCAGTAAAGCACACCCGTAAATCTCCAGGGCCGGAGCCGTCGCAAGCCGCGCGTGGGAGTTTGTGAAATCGCTGAGTGCTGGGTACAGTGGTATCGATGAGTACTTGCCCGTCATGTGCGCACGGGGTTACATCGCCGCCGCGGCTACATCACCCAACCCATCGAGCGCAGTCACGTGCCCACCCGCGATCGCCTCCGCGGTGGATGAGAGCTCTGAACCGTGCGCACTGGACAGCAATTTTTGGAAAACTTCGAGGCTTTTCACGCGTTATGCCGGGGTACGGTGAAGCTGCGCCCTTTAGTACCAGGGTATTGACCGACCCGGGCTTCGGGACACGAGACTGCACGGGCCATAGTAATAGCGATAGATGTTCTCGGGGCGCAGCTCAAGAAAGCTGCGTGAGGAAACGGTCGTCATGACTCCTATAATGATTCCTTGGTCTCACCCTATCTGGCCGTAGCACCAAACAATTTCACAAACTCCAACCAAGGGACTACGTCGTACAAAAACTCCCTTCGAGAACTACGGTCGGAATTGCAGCGCTCGCGGCATGAGTGCGGCTGGGTGCGAGACGATGCGATAGGCGTTCTCCACCCACTCGCACACCCATCGCCGCGTGTCGCGCGGATCGATCATCTCTTCCATCTGGAAGCGGTTGAGCGGGCCGATGGGTCCCCGCGCGCTCTCGATCCGCGCATTGATCTCAGCGCGCAGTGCCGCAGGATCGGCGGCTTCAGCAAGCTGGCGTTTGTATGCGGCCTCGATCCCGCCTTCAGGTGGGATGCCGCCAACATCTGCGGCAGGCCACGCGACGCGCGCACTGGCTCCGCTGCGAGGCGTCGCATAGTTGTTGCCCGCGACCCCAAAGCTTCGGCGCATGATGACGGTGAAGATTGGGACCGAGACCTGCGCGAAGGCGATCATCCATTCGCCACCCTTGCGGATGGTGCCGGCGATCTCATGCTCGAGACCCACCGCGAAGCCTGGATTGTCGATCAGGTTCAATAATGGGAGATGGAACAAGTCGCAGAGGTCGAGATGGCGCTTGAGCTTGTCACACCCATCGGCCGTGAGCGCGCCCCCGTTGATGTGCCGGCAATCAGAGGCGAGGACGCCCATCGGATAGCCATTGAAGCGTGCGAAGCCAACGATCTGGTCGGTCCCCCATAGCGGCCCAATCTCGAAAAACGAGCCGCGATCCGCCATCAACCGAATCGCCCGACGCATGTCGAAGGTCCTCGTGCGCTGGCGGGGGATGAGGGTGAACAGCTCTTCCTCCCGGCGATCAAGGGGGTCGGTTGGGTCGGGCGGCAGCACCCGCGGCGCTTCGTAGACGCTCGATGGAAGGTAGGAGAGAAACTGCTTCGTCATCGAAGTCGCTTCTTCCTCCGACTCCGCGAGGTTGTCGATGGAACCGTTACAGCAATGGACCTGCCAGCCCCCCAACTCCTCCTTCGAGATGTCATACCCCATCGCGTGGCTCACCACCGGCGGTCCCGCCACGAACAACTGTGCGATGTCGCGCACCATGACGGCGAAATGCCCAAGGACCGCCTTCGCGGCGCCGATGCCCACCACACTGCCGAGCAGTATATTGACCACGGGCACTTGGCTCAGCTGCGCGACGTACATTGTACTGCCGAGGTGGCCCGGCAGGAACGAGCCGCCCTGGCCGGAGACACGCGGGCGACCGGCGGTGATGGTCCCCGAGCTTTCCTGTGCGCTGCTCTCGCCAGCCTTTTGCTGTTGCGGCACCATTGCGGCGACGCTGCCGCCGCCCGATGAACCGTCCAGCAACCGAATCGAGGGACAGCGAAGATCGATCGACAGCCGATCCAGGTGAATGGCCTTCCCGCCGATCGCCCCGTCGGCATGACCACCGCGCGAGGTAAAATCGTCGGCGCACACTACGGCTGTGCGCCCCGCGATTTTGCCCCATCCTCCCACATGATTAGCGGGCGTGAAGCCGGCGACACGTCCATGCTCGTCATAGTCCGCGAATCCCACGAGGCTACCAACCTCGCGAAAGGTCCCAGCGTCGAGCAACAGGTCGATGCGCGCGCGGCAGGTCAACTTGCCGCGCGACCGTTGGCGGACCACGCCCGGATCTTTCGAATCGGGCGCGAAACGCTGGTGCGCGATTGCTTGCAGCGCCTGCACATCGGCCAGCATCGGCGCCCAGGTGTTATCGCCGTAACTCCGCGGCGCGTTGGCATCGCTCGCGTGTCCTGAGGGAGCGATGGTTGCGATGACCTGTCCGGCCGCGACCGTTGCGCCGATCTCGGCGGGACTGATGCCAGTTATGACTCCGGCGCAGGGCGCCGTGATCGCGGTCTCCATTTTCATCGCACTAATGACCATCAACGTCGCGCCGGCTTCGACTATTGCGCCGGCTTCGACGGGCACTTCGATGATGTTGCCCGCCATCGGGCTTGCGACGCCCTCCTCTCCACTCAGTACGGACAAGCCCGCCGTAGCCGGATGCGCCCCATTCAGAGTAAGCGCGGCTTTGCCTCCGCGGAGAGATGTCGCTTGCTGTTCGAGGAGCGCGAGCGCTCCCGAAGCGGAGGCCCGCAAGCCGTTCGAGACAAGATCGGGATGCTCCGAGAAAAAGCTGGTACGCGCATCGCCCGCCCGTACATCCGGATGCGAGAGGACCGCACGCAACTGGCGAAGATTGGTTGGCAGACCTGTGATGTGGAACTCCTCCAGCGCTCGCAGGGTGTGGTCGAGCGCCGAAGTGAACGAATGCGTCGAGTTTGATTGACAGATGAGCTTCGCGAACATCGGATCGAATTGCGGCGGCGGGGCGTAGCCCAGATATCCGCAGGAATCGACCCGCACACCGCGACCGGTCGGTTCCTTGTACGCGGTCAGCACGCCAGCGCCGCCTGCGACGATGCGTGCCTGTACGGCATAGCCGCGCGGCTCTTCGATCGACCCCTGATTGAGAATCCCCAACGCCTCAAGGGACTCGCCAGCCGCGATGCGGAACTGGGACTCGACGAGGTCGATCCCCGTGACCTGCTCGGTTACGGTGTGCTCCACCTGGATGCGGGGATTGCACTCGATAAAAAAGTGCTCACCGCGCTCTGGGCTGACTAGGAACTCGACGGTGCCCGCGTTCACATAGCCAGCGGCATGGGCGAGCCGAATCGCATCTTCCAGAATGCGTCGTCGCAGGCTGGCCTCCAGCCCTGGCGCTGGCGCGATCTCGACAACCTTCTGGTTTCGAAGCTGGACAGAGCAGTCACGCTCGTAGAGATGAACGATGTTGCCATGGCTGTCGGCCAGGACTTGGACTTCGATATGACGAGGCCGGGGCAGGAGCTGCTCGATGAACAGGGAGCCATCGCCGAATGCCGCCCGTGCTTCACTCTGGCATCGCGCGAAGGCTGCCGACATCTCATCAGCGCTTGCAACGGTACGCATACCGCGCCCGCCGCCGCCCGCCGCCGCTTTCAGCATGACCGGATAGCCCATCTTTTCGGCGATCGCGTTGGCTTCCTCGGCACTCACCAAAACATGCGGGCTGCCTGGAATGATCGGAATACCGAGTGATCGGGCCAACCCGCGCGCCTGGGTCTTGTCGCCAAAGAGCGTTAGCGTCTCGGGACGCGGCCCGATGAAGGTGATGCCCTCTTCGAAGCATCGCTGCGCGAAGGCGCTATTCTCGGATAGGAAGCCGTAGCCAGGATGCACGCTGTCGCAGCGACTAGCCTTGGCAGCCTCGATCAACGCTTCGAGGTCGAGATAAGTGCGCACGGGATCGCTCGACATCGCCTGCGATGCGCCGTTCGCGCGGGACGAGCCAAGCGAACGCGATTCAGTAGTGACGCGAGTATGAAGCGAGAGCGCGTCAGCTGGAGCGTAGACGCTGACCGACTCCACGCCGAGCGCCGACGCGGCGCGCGCGACGCGGATAGCGATTTCACCTCGATTGGCAATCAAGACACGCTTGAACACAGATTCACCCTCCCGCGGCTCAAATTCTACCAACTCCGCCATCCGCGCAAGTACGTGTCGCTAGTGCTTCGTATCCAACTGGGTATGAGGCATTTGCGCGAGCTGAAGGGTTGACAACATGCGTGTAACAAGCAGATACTACAGAAGATTTTCGGGAGTGGTTCGATGAAGCACGGCGAGGAAATGCCGGAGCGATCCCCACTCGGGCGCTCGGCGTGTGCCCAGTGATGTGAGAGAGTCGACTATGGCGAAAGACAAAGCCTATCGAAGAGCGGAACAGAAGATTGAAGAAGCGCGGCGGTCGGGGGCGAAGAAACTCGATCTCAGCGTAGAGTGGGGCGATGAAAAGACGCCGAAACTCACCGAATTGCCCGAGGCGCTGGGCCAGCTCAGGCAGTTGCAGACGCTGAACCTCTCCGACAACCAGCTGACCACGCTGCCCGAGGCGCTGGGCCAGCTCACGCGGTTGCAGGAGCTGAACTCAACAATAACCGACTGACCACGCTGCCCGAGGCGCTAGGCCAGCTCAGGCAGTTGCAAACCTTGGGCTTGTGCGCCAATCGTCTTACTGCGCTGCCTGATTGGCTGATGGATCTGCAATCTCTCACCACGCTTTATCTAGGGGACTCTAGCGGAGGAAATTCATTCCAGGAGGTTCCGCCGCAAGTGCGCCAACTGAAGCGACTAAGAACCTTCTGGATTGGTGACTGCAATCTCAACCGCATCCCAGACTGGTTAGCAGAACTGCGTGCATTGAAAGAACTGAACCTATACAAGAACCAACTCAGCGACCTTCCTGTATCTCTGGCCGCCCTCGATCTCTCGGACCGGCTGGGATTGGATGCGAATCCCCTCAACCCAGAACTCGCTGCCGCCTACGAGGAGGGCCTCGATGCCGTCAAACGCTACCTGCGGGCGAAGGCGGAAGCGCAGGTGGTGCTGAACGAGGCCAAGCTGGTCTTGATCGGCGAAGGCGAGGTGGGGAAAAGTTGCCTGCTCGGCGCCTTGCGCGGCGACCCGTGGGAAGAAGGCCGCCCGACCACGCACGGCATCGAGATCAAGCCGGTGAAGGTAACTGATCCCGACACCGGCACGGAGATCACGCTCAACGGCTGGGATTTCGGCGGACAGCGGGTCTATCGGCCCACGCACCAGTTGTTCTTCAGCGCTCCGGCGGTTTATTTGGTGGTGTGGAAGCCGCGCGAAGGTCCGCAACAGGGTTTCGTGAAAGAGTGGATCAAGCTGGTGAAGCACCGCGAGCCGGACGCTAAAATCCTGGTGGTCGCTACGCACGGCGGCCCCAAGGAACGCCAGCCAGACATTGACCGGCAGGAAATCTGGGACCAGTTCGGCAAGGAGACGGTGGTGGATTTCTTTCATGTGGAAAGCAAACCGCCAAAGTTCAACCAGAAGACAAAGCAGTGGACGGGAACTGGCAGAGGGATCAAGGAACTGAGAACAGCTATTGCCAACGTGGCAGTCGGATTGCCGGAAATGGGTCGCACGTTTCCCGAAAACTGGCAGAAAGCGAGGAGAGCGTTACGAGAGCGTAAAGAAGCGTATCTGCCACTGCAACGTGTTTACGCGATCTGCAAGGAAAACGAGGTAGAAGAAGAAGACGCCGAGCTTCTGCTGCGCATCTGCCGGCGCGTCGGCGATCTGATTCATTTCGAGCATGACCCCACTTTACGCGACATTGTGGTGCTCAAGCCGGACTGGTTGGCAACGGCCATCAGCTTCGTGCTGGACGACGAGCATACACGAGAGAAGACGCACGGGCTCGTGAGGTTGTCGCGGCTCGGGCGGTTGTGGAATGATGCAAAGCGGAAGAAGGAGGAACGGTATCCGCCCAAGCTGCACCGTTTGTTCCTGCGGCTGATGGAGCGCTTCGACATCTCCTATCAAGTCGCAGAACCCGACCCCGCAGCGGAAGACGCAACGAGTTTGATTGCACAACTGGTTCCGGACGTTCGCCCCGAGGCCATCCCTCAATGGGCATCCGTCCCCGCAAAAGGCGACAGCCAGCAAATGCAAATCTGCCGCATCGTGGACACGGCGAAGAATCTTCCTGCCACGGCTGAGGGGCTTTTCTGTCAGCTCATCGTACGCTTGCACAAATACTCGCTGGGGCGAGCGGAGTACGAAAAGAGCGTTCACTGGCAACGAGGATTGGTCCTGGAAGACGACACTGGCGCACGGGCATTTCTTGAACACCTCGACACAAACGTGCGCATTACGGTGCGCTCGCCGTATCCGGAACGGTTTCTTTCCGCGTTGACCTACGAAGTGAAATGGTTGGTGGAGAGTTTCTGGAAGGGCATGCGCTGCGAGGTGACTGTGCCATGCCTAACGTCAGGATCTGAAGGCCAACGCTGCGCCGGGCTTTTTGATGTAAAGGACCTGTTGGATGATTTGCGAGACAAGCGCTCAGAGCAGAAATGCCTTCTGTGTAAGAAGTGGCAGCCGATCGAACAATTGTTGCGGAACGCTCCGGCGGCACGGCCGAATCCTGTTGAGGAGCTGCTGGCGAACATCGGCGAAATGTTGCAAGCACTTACCACCATTCGCGCACAGTTGGCGACGCAGGAGGCGCAAATCATCGGGCGGTTTGACGGCTTGGATGCGGCCAGCAAGGAACTCGTGAGCAAGGTGGAGGCGGGTTACACTGGGTTGATGCATACGCTGCTGGATGAAGCAAAGGAAGGGCCGCGGTTGTTCAGCTTTGAGCCAGTGAATCCTGGGTTCTTTGACCGTCCCAAGTGGATCAGCGAGAAGTTCCACATCACGCTCTGGTGCGAACATTCGCGGCTGCCGTTGCCGGCCTTGAACGGCAAAGACGACAAGCGCGGTGTCTATGAACTCAGCGTGCCGCGCGATTGGTTCGTGAAAGCCGCGCCGTTCCTGAAGGTGCTCACCGGCACGCTGAGTCTGGTGGTGCCCGTGACGTCGTCGGCCACGAAGCTGGTGCTGGATGACGCGACGTACAAGGGCATCGAGAAGCAGTTGGACCTCGGCCAGAAGAGCCTCGACTCGGTGCTCAAAGGCGGCGAGAAGGCCGGCGAGTGGCTGGGCCGCAGCGATGCGCCGGACGTGGAACGGGGCACGGCCATTGAAGCGCACGGCGCGGTGTTGCGGCAGCTTCAGGCGTGGCTGAAGGAGAAGGACCCCGGCTTCGGCGGCCTGGTGCGCGTGATGAACAAGCGGCAGGAGTTCCTGTGGGTGCATCCGCAGTTTGAGAAAGAGTATTGAGCGCGAGACGCTGCAACTGCGGTTGTCGCTTTACGGGATTCCTGGACGAAGTCTATGCCACGCTGGTCGGGAAGAGAAATAAGTGAAGGATATGAGGGATGTTGCAAGGAAATTAGAATTGTGGACGTTCACGTGTATTCCACACGGCCACTAGGCCGCAACGAAACGGCACAAATTGTTTGTCCAGCGGCGTTTATGGTTTGTGAAGGATGCTCTCAGCCATCTCATCAATGAGTTGCCGTTGCAACGCCGCGGAGTTGGTCCATCCATTATGGCCGGAATGATCACGCAGGTAGACGGCTTTATCAGCTGAGTATTGATCTAACCACCGGAGGCCTCAGGTCGCTGAAAGAAAGTGACAAGAATCGCCACATCCTTTCATTCATCAATGATGATGTTCCTTCTCGACGGGAGAAACAAACCCAGGAAACCGTGGTCGTGCATAAGCCGCATGACACTGGACGCAGCTTTCAACCAGACGTGAGTAGTGGAACGCTACCAGTTCGGCATCATGCGCCGATGCGGCACGCGCGACGCGGATAGCGATTTCACCTCGATTGGCAATCAATACACGCTTGAACAAAGATTAACCCTCCAGCCGCCTTCTCGGAGTGCAGGCTCTTACTACTCTTCGGTGGCACGAAGCGGCCACTTATCGTTGCCCTCACGGATGAGTCTGTGGTTAGGCGTAGGAGATCGAATACCCTGAGCCTCGCAAGTTTCAAGGCTACCCCCCGCGACTCGCACGGCTCGAATTCTATCAACTCCGCCGTCCGGGCAAGTACGTGTCGCACCCGCTCACGCCCACGGTGGATACCGGCCCACTGGAGTATTTCTCTGGGGCTAGGTAACTGCCACTTGATATCCTCCGCGTACAGATTCAGCTCAGTCTGCATATCACCTTGTTGAAACGCCGCGAAAACCTGCTGCACGATTGCCACCTTTTCTTGTTCGTTCAGCAGGCTTTTCTCCTTGCGGGATATCTACGGAAAGTGTCTCTTCGGCCGCATAGGCTGTGCGCGGCTGGCGGTATATCCAGTACACTTACAGGCTATTCCTCCATCGGGAGAATCCTTTTCAAATATCTCATAAATCAGAAATTCCGGACAGATCCAACGGCCCCCTCCTCTCTCCGCTAGTGTTATACAAGTAATGCCGCTCTTCCGAGATTGTAGTGGGAGATGAAATAGCGGATGGCGCCGATATGATTCTCCAGTTTCTTGGAGAATGCCAACGTGCTGCGCACCAGCCGTGAGATCCGCTGTCGCAGTGCAGTGTATTGTTGAATCGTTCAATATGATTCGTTTTACGGGCACTCTTAGTGATAGCCTTATGCTGGGCAGGAGGAAGCACACCGGTGTAAGCCGCGTAGCGATCGGTATAGAATGTCGCGCACTCACGATACATTGTGGGAATCCTGGCCCAGAGTTGCTTGGCACTGGCTTGGCTGCGGTCGCCAACATGAAAGGCCAAGATTTGGCGCGTCTGCTTATCCATGGCAAGCCAGACCTAGCGTTGGTCCGTTTTTTTCTGCACGAAACTCCACAACTCGTCTGTCTCAACGTCCAGACACCCGAGGAGCACCTCACGGCAAGATGCAACGGGCTGCAGTTGCAAATGGTCCGGCACCGCGGCAAAACAAGCAGTCATGAAATCCATAAGCCACCGGAGACTTACGCCGATGGCGCGACAGATGCCACGTAGGGAGATTTTCTCGCAGAGTAAACGTTCCACCAACAGACGCTCTTCTCCATCAACCACTCGCCTGGTGGCATCCGAGACAAATTGACGACCACATGCTTTGCAGCGATGATTCTGCTTGCCATTGTGACTATGGCCGTTTTTCTTGAATCGTCCAGAGCCACACTTAGGACACGTGTCTCTTATGCTCATGGTTACAGCTTTCCTTTCGCTCTCGGTGAGTGAGCCTAGCTATTCATGCCATGAGCTTGTGAGAGGAGCATTACTTCTATAACACTAGCCGAGCACCGGCTGGCGGATCCTGAAGCGCTCCATGCCATGTTTACAGCTGTGGAGCGAGCCGCTCGGGGATAGCCTTTTTGCGGTGATGAGCCTGAGCCGGTTGTGGCAGCAGCAGGGCAAGAAAGAAGAAGCCCAGCAAGTGTTGTCTGAGATCTACCACTGGTTCACTGAAGGGTTTGACACCAGGGATTTGCAAGAGGCGAAAGCGTTTTTGGAGAAGTCAACCTGAAAAGACACTCGTCATCCAAGAGTATACCGCTGCTTGTTGCTTTTTCCACGTCAATTGACATTACCTCGCGTTTTGCTCCGGAGAGTGGAGGAGTACGAACATAGGCGATATCAAGTCGCTGAGAAAGATGAGAAGGGAGAGAGGGTTCAGTTTTCATCGGCCCCGTACCGCGGTATAGTAGCTTGCGCGTGGCAGACGTTATCGTCTCGTTACGCTCGTCTCTCCAAGGAGGGGACGCTATGACAAAGCTGTACCAAGACCTCATACTGTCTTTGCGCCGTTTGCGCTTTCATTATCTTGACTGGGGGAGCGAGGGAAGGCTCCCATTCGTCTTGCTGCACGGGGGGGCGCAGACGGCCCATTCGTGGGATGATTTCGCGCCGGTCGCCCGCGAGGAGTATCACGTCTACGCTTTGGACCAACGCGGGCACGGCGACTCGGACTGGGCCCCGGATGGAGACTATAGCCGGCAGACCCAATGTGAGGATGTTGCTGCGTTTGTTTCCGCTTTGCAACTCTCTCCCTTTATCCTTGCGGGCCTTTCCATGGGCGGGATCAACGCGATCACGTATGCCGCCCGGTATCCGGACACGGTGCACGCCTTGATTATCGTCGACGTCGGACCAGAAATTAACACGCAGGGCAGAGAAAACATTCAGAACTTTACCCGCATCGAGGAGTTGGACTCCTTTGAGGCATTTGTCGAGCGTGCGCATCAATTTAACTCGCGTCGTTCTGTGGACAATCTGCGCCAGCGCTTGTCCTACAACCTGAGGCAACAACCCAACGGAAAGTGGACATGGAAATTCGATCAGCAACGCCTTGGGGCCGGTGGGCGTTCCGGCAGTGGTCCCGAAGGACTCTGGGAGGATGTCCGGAAGATCCGCTGCCCGACACTGATCATTCGTGGTGGGGAGAGCGATATCCTCACCCCGGAGGCCGCGCAGCGGTTACAGACCGCCATTCCGCAGAGTCGCCTTGCCGTTGTCCCTAGGGCGGGGCATTCGGTGATGGGGGATAATCCCGCGGGGTTTGCGGCGACGGTGCTAGAATTTTTACGCGAGTAACCTCACGATAACACCGCAAGGTATTGTCAGAAGCTGTGCGCTTCATAGCATTTGACAAAAGCTGCTTTTTTCTTGAGCGAGCACCGCGCCTTGGCTGCCGCCCAGCAGTGCTTGCAGCGGGCGATCGAAAAACGGGGCATCTCCGAGAGGCTCATGCTTGACGGTTATGCCGCTGCGCATGAGGCGGGAGGAGAACTCCAGGAGGAGGAGATTCTTCCGGCAGAGCTCACAGCAAAAACGAGCCAATATGGAAATAACATGAGTGCACAGGACCATCGGCGAGTGAAACAACGAGTGAGGCCGATGCTGGGCTTTCAGCGGTTCGCTTCTGCAGCGGTCACCCTGGCGAACAGAGCGCTTGTCCACCTGAGCAAGAAGAAACGATTGAACCTTTCGACTCTGTGCCCCGCTCACACCTGCCTACTTCAGGGATGGCAGGCCGTGTTGGCTGCGTGAGCAACGGGCGGCGTAGGTGCTCTCGTATTCTCATTTTGCCACGTGCACCGGAACTGCTGTGTGGACCGTATTATTGCCGGTGAGTACGGCAAGAGAAATCGCAGTGTAATACTGGCTCCCCCGCTTTACCGTTGAGGACAGGAGTGCCTGCGGAGATGAGGAGGAGGACAATGAAAGAAAGAGGCAAGCGGAATGTTCTTCGAGATGGAGTGAGCGTGCTGTTGATCACTTTGCTTGTGGTGGTCCGAGCTGATGCTGAAGAGTCAGAAACACTTACGGTTGCGCTGTATCCGTATGTCCCTGAGGCGCACGACCTGTTTTTCACCATGGAAGCGGCCTTCGAAGCCGCCCATCCCGGCGTGAATGTGGAGCTGGTAGAGCAGCATAGCGATCGGCAAGACCCGCGAAATAAGCACCTGACTCCGTTAGCCAAGGACTATTATCAAGGCGGGTTGTTAGACGTCGAGGCTGATATTTACGAAATCGATACGGTGCTGTTAGTCGATATGATCAAGGCCGAGAAAATTGCTCCTCTCGAAGTGCCGGCAGGCGCTATGATGGCGGAGGCCCAAGCGGCCGTCCAGGTTGAAGGGAGAACCTGGGGCGTCCCGCACTGGGTCTGTGGCAACTTCCTCTTTTACAAAAAGGGCGACGTCGCCATTGAACGGGTGCACACCTGGCAAGACCTCCTCACGGTCTTGCAGGATCATGGTGGCGTAGTCGTCGATTTCAAGGGAGCCTCCACGCTGGGGGAATGGTACCTGACCAGCCTCGCCGGACTCAATGGGGACCCAAAGGCAGTCATCGAGACATTGCAGTCTCCTGAACTTGCGCCGTCGGCAGTTGCCGCTGTGCAATCTCTGCTGCGACTGTGTCCTGCGGGCTATTGTCGGAGTAAGGAGCTGCATGACCGGACCGGCTATTACGCAAGAATGTTCGTCCACGGCAAGGCGCGTGCGTACATTGGGTACTCGGAAACACTCCATTACGCTTTGCAAGAGATTTTCGACAACTGTGGACCGACCGATGGCTGTCGGACGGCGGAGCAGATTAGCGTTCGTGCTCTGCCACTGCTGTCTCCTCAGGGAAAGCCTGTAGGGTGGATTGACGCGTTGGCGATTTCCGCAAAAGTGACTGGAAAAAAGAGACAGCTTGCAGAAGCATTCATTCAATTTGCTACCTCGTGGGAGACGTACGAGAAAGTGCTTACTCCTGCCTGGCCTGCGGCTCCACGCTACTTGCTCCCCCCTTATGTGCTGGATGGCCACAAATTTTCTCTGGCTCCATCCCTCTACCCCCCTTTGTCCAAAGCCTTTGGCTCTCGGTTGTTTCTTACCGCTGAGAAGGTCAACACGACCCTTCGTGCTCGGGGAGAAGCTCTGGACTGCCAACTTCCTTCTGAACGTGGGGATACAAGCTTAAAGGAGCAATGTTCTCAACAATAAGTTCCTCTCATCAGTCGTGGCCAGTTGGGGTACGTCGCGTATCCTGTGCACCCTGAGCTCAGGAGCAGCACGTCTCTCGGCTGAAGCCGAGGCTAATCTGCTGAAAAGGATGCGATTGTCTCAGGTCAGTTTTCGCTCCTAAGGCACTCACGCGTTGTGGTCGCGTTGTTTTGAGAATCTTCTGATACAAAAGCTGGTTCTCCCCAACTGTGGTGATGCATGGAGTTGCCGTCAAAATTGATCGCACGCGGTGAAAGTAAAACCGGTGGAGATCTGTGTGAATCAGAGGTCAATGACCAAGCGGCTCGTCCGCCTCTCCACGTTGTTCCCGATGAGCACCTAAAATGTTCTGAACCTCTATCGTACGGGAGATTACGACAGTGGGGGGTGGCTGGGGGAGAGGAAAGGGGGTGCGCGGTATGAAGGAAGGAAAAATAAAAAAGGAGTATAGTCAGATATGAAAGGGATGAACTGAAAGAAACGGGGAAATGTTCACTCCCTGTGACGCTCCTCTTGGGAAAGCGAAGGCGCTTTGCTACAAGAGAGAAAATCATACAGACGAAGGAGACGCTGGTATTATGGCGCAACGTCCCACTGGGAGCTAGTGTCCCCTTCCGATATAATAAAAAGGAAAGGGAAGCAAACACCATGAACAGTTTCAAACTCGGGTTGAGAAGCACCCCAGCGAGTTGTTACCCTGCGGTCATCGTGCTCCTGGCCTTCAGTCTTACGGTGTGGCCTGCTTCTTCGGCTCAAGGCCAATTGGGATTCGGAATGTCCGGGGTCGTGGGTGCAGTCGGGTCAGATAGCGCCGATTCGGAAAATTCTCGGACGCCGTTTACGATCAAGCTCGCCGGGGTACTGAATCCAACGACTCCCCAACCAGACAGTTTAGCCCTGCTCGATATGACCGTGGGCAACTTTGGCGAGCATTATCAGTTTGAAGTCCGCACCATAGAATTTCCTGACAATTCAGAAGCGAGTCCGACTGTGCTTCTGAATAGCCTGAAAAAGTACAAGGTGCAAATGGTCGCGATTGGCGATCGAGCGACGCTGACCAAGCTTGGCCAATCGTTCCCGGATACGCCGCTGTCAGTGGTGGGGCAGTTCCGGCGACGTTACCGCACGCTGCAAGTGACGGACGTAGAGGTGTTTCGTCCGAAGGCCCTTGCGGAACCAACGACTGAGCCCCCCGTTATTCCCTCCGTTGCCACAGAGTAAGGGACAGCCGCTGCTAGCCACGTTGCTTGCTCTAGCAAGTAGTGAAGGGAGGGTGCTTGCAGGGTAGGAAACATGCGGCTTCTAGTGGTGGCACCCCGTTGTATTGGGCTATAAGAAGAAAAGATGCAAAAAGCCCGGAAAACCGGCCTCTCGCAGGCGCCATAACTCCCGCTTATCGCCTTTAGAGAACGTCAAGCCCGGTAAATAATTGGGGTCCAGGGAATGTTTGTGTAAGGGCTACGCTGGGATGATTCCAATCGCCTTTTCGATCTCTTCTCGGCTCAGGAAGATATGCGGGGCGGCTTCACTCGGACATAAGGACTGATCGCTGTCGTCCACGATAATGTCGAAGTCCGCCAATTGAGGCCTCCTAGCGTATTCGTAACACTGACTCCTCTCTGTTGTTCGTGCTCAGAGCGCCAGACAACGCTGGAGGCAGAACGATTCCCCTTTGCACTGGCTGACAAGGTGAGAGTGCCCGCGAATACCACCCTGACTTTTTGGTTGCCGCATGGCGGGGGACTCAATGATTGGGCTGGGCAAAAGGTGGAAACTGGAGGGAATTTCGCAAACTTAATCGATCTGTATAAAGAAAAGAATTTGGTGTTGGAGGTCTATGAACCATACAACGAGGTTCCGAACTATACCCTCACGCCAGGAAAAGACCTGACGATGGTGCAACAACCTGGCTCTAAGAGCTTTATCGCCGACCGGACATACACGCTTGAGGACTTGATGGACAAATTCCAGGGCAGAAATACTCATTGGATTGCGTGCCGGACGGTGAGTAATACCATGACAACGGACGAGTTGTGGGGTGCCGCCAAAGGAAATCGTGACGATAGAGAGAAGTTAGCGTATGCGAAAAAAACCCTATGGTCAGGTCATAAGAACAAAGAGGGTTTGATTCAGCAGTTAAGGGGCAAATTAGCTAGATTGGAAAATGAAATGCAGATAGAAGAACAGAAGCAAGGAGGTACAAGGGATGGAGACAAAATAGCTAATTTAGAAGATGAAATCTTCGAATGCGAAAGCGAAATCAGATTACACAAAGCAACCATAAACGAGCATCAAACTATCGAAGATCTTAAAAATCAGGATAGGATAAAGAAGCAGAAGTACATTAAGACGCAAGTGCATCATCAAGCTTGGCAGGACCGTTGGCGATAGATTGAGAACAGCAGTGCAAATGAGGCGTTGTTCAACGAGGACGACAAGAAATTAGGGTCACCCATTAGTAAGGATGGCGTTGTCAACGCGCTGCAGCGTTATCGTCGGCGACTACCTACACAAAGGAGAGGAGTAACATGGCGGACCCAGCTAGCAGTCTTCACGATCGCCTGAATCGCATCGCGCACTGGGATGTGAACGTCACCGACCTTGAGCGCTCGCGCTCCTGGTACGAAGCCACTACGACCCTCAGGGTGGTCGCGCGGACTAAGGCCTCGCAGAGCTTTCCCAGCTTCGGAATCGAGTTCGGCAGCTTCAAGGGCTATCTGCTGAAGGACGCCAATCTGCCGTATGGGGCGCCGATGATTCACCTGGTCCAGTGGGAGAATCCCGCCCCAGTCGGCACGCCCTATCGTTCGCAGGCCAATGTTGGCTGGTATCGCATCGTGCCCATCGTCGCGGATATCGAGGCGGCGCGGGAGGCGGTGATGGCGCAGGGAAGCGAGCCGTTCGCGCCTACCACGCGAGCGAAGGTCAGCTTCCATCCTGGCGGGCGCGAGATCGATTACCGCGTCTTCACCGTGCACGATCCCGATGGCGTGGCGATCGAGTTCGTCGACAAGGGGACGATAGGGCCGGGCGCCGCTCCGCAGGTGCCGGTGACTGTTGCCCACAACACCGCGGATGTGGACAAATATTTTCCGTTCTATCACGAGCTTCTTGGCTTCGATTTCCTCCAGGGGGCGCAGACGCAGGGCAAGGTGCCCAATGTGTACGCCCCTGGAGGTGGCGAGTCGGGCTTCACCGGAGCCTTCTTCGGAGTCCGCGGCAATGGGCTGGTCTTCTTCGATTGGCTCCAGTGGCTCGAGTCGCCCGGCTTGGCGACCCCCTACGCCGAACCCAACCACATCGGCATCATGCGTTGTGTTGTTGAAGTCGACGACCTCGATGCGGCGCATGAGGTCCTCAAGCGGTCCCGCTGGGCGCAGGCATATCCGATCGTGATGGGCGGCATTGAGGAATGGGACTTTGGACCGCAATGGGGCGTTCGTCGCGTCTTGAACTTCAAGGATCCGGAGGGGGTCGCGTTCCAGCTCATCGAACAGCGGGTCTCACAGCTCGGGGTGCTGCATCCGTATGGCCGGGGCACCGAGTTGGGCTGAGCCTCGCGCAGCAATACTTGTGTGAGGCCTTGAACATGACTGGCGCCGAGTCGGTTCGATGACCCGCGCGATTCAGGGCACGCGCAATGGCCCTCGCCGCGTTACCAGGCGCTGCGGGACGACACGCTCGCGTCGCCCGTTGTGCTTACGCTTCCCTCCAGGATGCGCCCGCCGCGAGGTTGTCCTCGGTCTTGCGGGAATTGAGGTGGCGATTACCCGCCTGAGACCTGCCGGCTGGTTGGTGTTCGGGTGTACTACCAAAGACATCCGAGAGGAAGGGAACCGCAGGAAACGAGAGCAGGAAGTGAAAGCCGCAGCAAACGGAATCAGCCGAGAGGAGCCAAAGAAGGACCAAGGGTGCCGAGTGGAAGCCGAAGTGGGTACGGTATCAAATTATTGAGATTACACAGCCTGGGCAAACTCCTGGAGGACCGAAGGATTTTGCGGGATGGATTGCAAAAATAACGACTGGCGGAACGCATAGATGGTCTGGTTATGGGCAAAAGCGAGCTGCTGCGTCAGGACAAGAGCATACAACCCCAAGTGCAAATGGGCCCACTGCGCTCGTTGTTTTTGGCATGAGCAACCACCCCAGCCAAATTCTTGTTTGAGCAAACGAAAAACTTCTTCAATTTGTTGTCGGTGGACGTAGAGGGCTTTGACTTCACGCGGGATAAGCGTCTGAGCGTTCGTGCCCCTGTAGCCGCGCCCGTCTTTGACCACCAAGACCAGAGGGGGCACTCCTCGTAATTTTCCTCGTGCGTACCCATAGTGGTGGGACCAGGTGGTACGCAGCGCTTCTTTCTCTAACTTGCGGTTACTCTTTATTGCACTTTTTGACTCCTGCGTGATCCTAGATGACTGTTTCCGGATTGTCCTTGCCGAAGGTGTCGAAGACCTCTGGGCAACGAAGTAAGTAGCACATCACAGCTAGTGTGCTCTGCGGGAGATAAACCCGAAATACACCGACATAAGCCATCTCAGACCCGAAAGGGACTGCAAGATTGGAGAGCGGGCAAAAGCGGGGGCTGGAGATCACGGGGCGGTTGCTAGGCTTGGCCAGCTATGGAACCAGCCCAAAATCCTCCTGAACTCTATCAGTTACGCGTCGTGCTCCGTGAGACGAGTCCCCATATCTGGCGGCGTTTCTTGGTGCGCAGCGAGAGTTCCATCGTCGACTTGCACCAGACCATCCAGACCGCTTTCGGCTGGAGTGGACGCCGGACGTTTGCATTCGATGTGCAAGGCCACCGACAAGGCGTACGGCTCGAAGGCCATGCGCGAGATATGTTGTTGTCAGGTTTTCGGTTTTCTGCAGCTTTATTTGAATCCGCTCGCGGAGCACCTCTTAGATTGGTTCCTTGTATCAATGAAACTGACCGTGATGGGGCAGATGAACAATGGGATGCAGAAGGTAGAAGCACGAACCCTCATCAAGGATCTGGGGAAACAGTTAGAGAGTCTTAAACATCATCTCTGGAACGGAAATATCACACAGGCGCTCCGTCTTATTGACTATCTGCAACTCATTCTGCGGGATGACACTATGAGTCTGGAACGCAAGAAACTCCTGAAGGCGGTGTGGGAGTTTGGAGGGTATATTGCGACCAACCAACAATTTATCCCAGACTATGGCGATCGCTATCGCAATGATGAAACCATCACGACGTCCTTTGTCGAATCGGCGGTGAATCAAGTCGTGAGCAAGCGCTTTGTGAAATCCCAGCAAATGAGATGGAGTCAACGCGGGGCGCATCTGCTGTTACAAGTTCGGACCCAGGTCCTCAATAAGGAACTGTGTGGTTGGTTTCAACAATGGTGCCCGAGCATGGCAGAAGAATCCGAGCCAGATATGCAAGCGGCTGCATAGCCCTTGTTCTTGCCCGCTCTCCCTCACGGGAATGGCTTTGCGCTTAGCGACCGAAATTTCACGCATGGACGAAGAACCCCAAACTCTACGCCCTTGCAACAACAAGCCCTGCGTGCCACGGTAGGGTATCTTTAACGGGGGATATATTATGGACGGGCTCAAGGACATCGAGAACAGTGTTGCGACAGGTACGAAGACAGTTTCGTCGGTTTATGTGCCTCCCTTCCAACTCACAGCAGGGCAGCCACCACCTATCGCTGCGAACGGCGGTTTATCCTATATGTCGTTCGATCGGGACGGGGATGCGGGAACTGCGGCGGCGATGGAGGCGGCGCTCCGCCAGATTGCCGAGGGAGAAGAGCAAGCGATGATCGACATGATCGCTAACGCTCCCCCCGGCCCGATCGAAACCAAGTGGGGCGGCGGGTTTCGGAGCTACGCAGAGTGCCTGGCCTATATTCGGGCAAACAACATCAAAGCCCCTGCAGGCAGCGTAGCCCTGCCGCTCCCCTACACCGTCCTCGAGCACCCTTCCTACTCGATCGTCTCGTCCAATGCGATCTGGCGGGACCCGGCGCGCGCGGCCGAGGCAAAAATGTTGCGCAAGGAAACGCAGGACATCGGGCGGGGATGCCTCTATTTTCCGCAGGTGTTGCGCGACGCGCGCCGCATGGCGGAGTACTACCCAGGTCTCTCGCCCAACAGCCCCGAATGCATGGACAAGCTTGGCGTTGCGCTGGCGCACTGCGAGTCCAAGTGCAAAAACTTTTACGACGCGGCGGAGGTAGAGCGCGTGTTCTACCCGGAGATGGAGAAGCTCCTCTTAGAGTTCTTCCCAGGCGCGACCGATGCGTTCGTGTACAACCACGGCGTGTTTGACAAGGAGTATAAGGGCGCCGTCAAGGAGGATCAGGACAACAAGGATCCGGGGGTCAACACCTTCTACGCCGACCTCGTGCACAACGACCTGAACGACAACAGTGGCCGCGTGCGCTGCCGCGAGCTGCTCACAAAGAACCTGCGGAACTTCGGACGCACGCAACACTATACGGAGGCAGAGGCTGACGCAAAGATGTCGCGGCGGTTCATGTCGATCAACCTCGCCAAGCCGATGGAGACCGTGGGTCAGCACCCCTTCGTGCTCTGCGCCTGGCCTTCGTTCGCCGACCAGCCCTACATCACCAGCTACCGCATCTACGATGACCGTGTCGGCGAGACCACCCGCTTCACTTACCGCCCCGACCACGAGTGGTATTGGTTTCCGCAGCAGAAGCCGACCGAGGTCTCGATGCTCAAGTGTTACGACTCAGTCACCGACGGCTCCGTCTCGCGCTGGTCTTTCCACACGGCCTGCATCGACCCCACCGCACCCGACGACGCTCCCTGTCGCAAGAACGTCGTGGTCCGCTCCTTTGTCTTCTTCTAAGAAGACAAGCAGACGCAGTGGGGAGAGGGAGAGAGCTGGAGCAACAGTATCACCTGCACGCGTAATGTTTCAATTTGGTATCTGTTCCTTCGGTGTGTTGCGCGGGCGGAAGATGACGCTGATAGACACCCCCCTTGTCCGTGTAATAGCGTGGGATGCCAAAGGGAGCCAGTAAAGCATGAAGTTCCAGAAACGTCGCATCCTTCCGGGCGCCGACGACATAGGCAAGCACTCTCCCCGTGCGATGATCCAGAGCATGCCACAACCAGCGCTTGGTCGCTTTGGCCCCAACGAAACTCCACATTTCAACGAGCTCGGCTGCGCGACCTCGTTGGACACGGACAGGGGCGCCGCGCGAACAAGAAGGAGGTGGTACCAACGCGCGGTTGGCGTGTTGAAGCGCCGGGGCTTTTTTTTAACACGGCGATCACGGTTGTGGGACTGATCCGCAACACCCGGGCGATATCGCGGATGCCGCTGCCATTGAGAGCCGTGTCGCCGACTTGGCGGCGGACCTCAGGTATTCGGCCCCGATCCTGGTATTGGAGGAGAAAGATCCGCCGCTCGCACTGCCTATTGTGACACCGATAGCGTTGGGTCCCGTTGGCTTGCTTCCCCACCTTGATGACCTCTGTCCTTTGACAGTAAGGACACTGCACCGGGACATAGACCATCGGCTTCCTCCTTCTACTCTTATCATGCGAGGCCATCGTGCCTGAAAACTACTGATTTGTAACATGACCCAAGAGGTGCTAAGGCCTTATGCGCTTGCCTTGTTAGCGCAGGCGCAGGGAAAAGCAGGACTGATTGCGGAGGGATTGAGCAGACTGGCCGAAGCGCTGACCACGGTGGACAACAATGGCGAGCGCTGGTATGAGGCAGAGCTGTATCGGCTCAAGGGAGAGTTGACCCTTCACTCACAAGTCAAAAGTCGCAGAAGCTGAGGAGTGCTTTCTGAAAGCCGTTGAGACTGCCCGCCAGCAGCAAGCCAAGTCGCTGGAGCTGCGCGCCACGACAAGCCTCTCCCGTCTCCGGCAAAGTCAAGGCAAGCACCACGAGGCTCACAACTTGTTGTCCAAGATTTACCGCTGGTTCGCCGAAGGCTTTGCCACGAAGGACTTGCAAGAGGCGAAGGCGCTGTTGGAAGATTTGGCCTGAAGACCCTGGATGCTCATACGAGCACCCGATAAAACAACTCACTGATAAAGTCTTCGGTTGTCATGCGTTGATCTCCATATACTGCGTAGGTGTTGCAACCTGCAGCTTGGGGTTATCGCAAGACGCTTTTCAAGGTCCATTTAAACTAGCACCATTGGTTAATAGATTGAAGAATCCACTCATCCAACTCACCTCCATCCAGGCCCGCCGAATCTGGCTGCATGCCCAGCGCCTAGACACCACCGAACCCTTCGGCTGCGGCCCGAAGGCCACGCCGACAGCGGTGGCGCACCTGGGCTACTTGCAGATTGACACCATCTACGTCATCGAGCGCAGCCATCACCACATTCTCTACACGCGCATCCCTACGTATCGGCGCGAGCATCTGCATCAGGCACAAAGCATCGACAAGACCGTTTTCGAGTATTGGACGCACGCTCTATCGTACGTGCCGACGGAGCGCCTGCGGTTTTATGTGCGCTATATGCGTCAAGCGCGCCAGGAGTGGCCACGCCGTAACGTCTGGTTTCGTAAGGTTTCTAATGGGGACCTGCGCCGCGTGCTGTCGCGCATCCGCAGCCAGGGCGCACTCACCATCCGCGACATCGAGGATGAGCGGGTGGAAAAAGACTATGCGTGGGCCAGCCGCAAGCCATCCAAGCGCGTGCTGGAGCTGGCCTTCTACCGGGGCTTGGTGACGATTAGTCAGCGGATCGGAATGCTGAAGACTTATGATCTAATGACTCGCCATTTCGGTTGGGACCGTCTGCCACGTGCAGCGACCGAAAGGGAAACTTTGAACTACCTGCTTGATCGTGCCCTGCAATCGCAGGGGATCGTGAGTGTAGAATCGATCTGTTATCTGGACGCTCCACGCAAACTAGCGATGAGGCGTCTGGCGGAGTCGCGAGTCCGTCGAAAGGAGCTGCTACCTGTGCAACTGGAAGGAGCGGGCCAATCGCTGCACTGGATCCGTCCGGATACGCTCGATGCCATTCCCGATCCCGCGCAGGAACAGATTCATATCCTGTCTCCCTTCGACCCGCTGATCATCCAGCGCAAGCGACTCCGGCTCTTCTTCGATTACGAGTATCGCTTCGAAGCTTACGTTCCCAAGCACAAGCGGATATTGGGCTATTTTGTTTGCCCAGTCCTGATCGGGGATCGGATCATTGCCGCCCTCGACCTCAAAACCGACCGGTCGCGGCAACAACTTCTGGTGCAGCGCTGGAACTGGATCGGTCGGGGCGCATCCCGCGCCCATCAGCAGCAGGTGGAAGCCGCGTTGCACAAGTTCGAGCAATTTCAGTTGTGTCGGAGTTAGATTGAGCGGGTAGTGTTCCAATTTGGTAGCTGTTCCTTATTGTACTGCACTGCCGAATTCCACGTAATTCATGTTTTCTGAACCTCTCATTTATAAAATATCAAGAGGATTCTGCTATGAGAGATTTACGCAGGAATGGTCAGTCGGAGGCCAACAACAGCGAAGCGTTGATACGATGCATCCAGGCTGATTACCCATGGTGGCTGGACAGTAGTGCGGCAATATCATAAACATCTCATCCAGTGGCGCATCGGGCGGGAGCCCCTACGGTGTAACCAAGCGTGCGCTTGAGGCTAAGGAGGACACGCATGATCACAGCTATGCCACGCATCGCAATTGCCATCCACGACTTCCCGAAGTGCCTGGCTACTTTCAGAGACGTGCTGGGGATGCCGGTCGTCGACCTGTCGGAGAGCAGTGTCGCAAGTCTAGGGGC
>JACXTT010003093.1_pt1 | contig 25965 bp, 19 predicted proteins | sample 9270951 | NCBI WGS metagenome assembly JACXTT01 (sample SAMN15532306, study PRJNA645909) | rock metagenome | isolation source: weathered quartz diorite | place: Puerto Rico | collected 2017-06-21
GATTTCCCGACGCTTCTTTTCTGCTTCTTAGGCGTTTTCCTTATTGCCTTTCGCTCTGATAGTGCTGGAGTTGTCCTGGCGGCGATCTGTACGGCCCTCGCTTTTCTGATGAAACAGTCCTCAGTGGCTGCTCCCACAGCTATCGGGCTATGGCTGTTGTGGTCTCATCGGTGGCGGCATGTCGTGCTTTTTAGCCTCGTCTGGGCCGTGCTTGTTGGCGCTACTTGTGGCTATTTTGAGACAACAAGCCACGGTCTGTTAAGCTTAAACATCTCAGGACATCATTTTGGAGCCTCCTCTCTTTCTCACGCGCATGAGACTTTCACGCATCTTATCAAAGCAGAAGGTCATGAGTTCTCTATCCTCTTGCTGACGCTTGGGGCGCTGGGAGGGATAGCGTGTTGGAATGAACCGCGGGGACGGCTGTTAGGTCTGTATGCATTTACTGCAGTAGGATTTGCCGTGCTGGGCTCTACGGTCGCTGGAGGAAATGTCAACTATTATGTCGAGCCCGCTTTTGTCTGCGCGACGCTGATTCCCGCTGGGGTTGCATACTTGCAGCCATCGTGGGAAAAAAATTCTCCCCTGGCCGCCTTTGCGTTCATCGTGGTTGTTGTTCTGCTGCTCCCCTCACTCGACCTCCAACGCTGGAAGATGTTTGGCTCTACCCCGCCTGACTTTCACCGCCTTGCTTCGATTGTTAAGAATAGACGCTTATTGACCGATATTCCCTATTTGGGAGCACGGAGTCTGACGCCGGAGCTGCTTGATCCGGTCTCCTATGCCTATGCGGAACGGACAAAATTTTGGTCCCCCGAGGAGGTAGTCAAAGCACTGACAAGCAAACAATACGATCTTATTATTCTCCGTCGTCCTCTTGATGATGCGACTGCGGAGACGACTCGTTATCCAACGCTCAGTCCAACCTTGCGGACAACAATCGGCGCCCAATATGGCCTCTGCGCTGAGGTTGCCTCAGCCTATTTGTACGGCCCGCTGCACGAAAATGGCGCTCATGTGGCAACACCGCGCTGTCCAGAAGATTTACTCGCTTTACGGTAAGTGAAAAGCGCGAGGCGGACCGGGGCGCGTCAATGTTCTTCGATGTAGGAAAAGCAAACGCCAATGAATATCTTGTATCTTGCTCATAGGATTCCTTATCCTCCTAACAAAGGCGAAAAGATCCGCGCTTTTCATCAGATTCAACAACTCGCGAAGACGCATGCTGTCTACCTTGCTTGTCTCATTGATGAAGAAGGGGACTGGCAATTTGTCCCAAAGTTAGAAACCTGTTGTACGGCGGTTGATGTCGTGGCGCGGCAGAGTCTCACCTCCTTATGGAAAACCGCACAGGCCTTTGTCTCACAAACTCCTCTCTCAGTCGGCGCGTTTTATGTTGACGAATTATACAAAAAAATTCACCGCCGTCTGAACTCCATTCGCTTTGATTGTATTTTTGTCCTTTCTGCTGCGATGGCTGAATACGTTCGCACTGTGTCAGATATTCCGAAAATCATGGATTTCGTCGACGTCGATTCAGAAAAATGGCGAACGTATGCTGCTCAACGTGCGTTTCCCTTGTCCTGGGTGTATCGTTTAGAAGCGAATCGTTTAGCTCGTTACGAAGAAACTATTGCTCGGACGTTTGATCTCTCGTTGTTTGTAACGGAGCAAGAGAAGATGCTGTTTCAGAAGCGCGTCGCCGACTGTCCGATTGCAGTAGTGCCCAATGGGGTAGATCTTGAGTATTTCTCCTTCGCGCTACGATCATCCCCATGCCCGCCCGTAGTCGTCTTTGTCGGGGCGATGGATTATTTCCCCAATGTGGATGCGGTGCGGTATTTCTGTGACGATATCTTCCCTCTTATTTGTCAGGTTGTTCCCGAGACCCGTTTCTACATCGTTGGACGCAATCCCACTCGCCAAGTGCGGGCCTTAGGCAGGCGACCGAATGTCATTGTGACCGGAGCTGTTCAAGACGTACGCTCCTATCTTGCCGAAGCGACGGTTGCGGTGGCGCCTTTCCGCATTGCTCGGGGGATTCAAAATAAAGTCTTAGAGGCAATGGCGGTGGGGTTGCCTGTCGTTGGGACCTCGACGGTTTTCCAAGGCATGCAAGTCACGCCTGCTGATGGCGTGCGGAAAGCGGACGAAGCGCAAAGCTTCGCCCAAGAAGTCCTCACATTTCTTACCAATCCTAATCTTTTCCAAGACAGCGCCCGTGCGGCCCGACGGTACGTTGAGCGGGGGCACCAGTGGACAGAGCAAGGGAAGCGGCTTGAGCAACTCCTCTACTCCCTAGCACCGGAAGCGATGCCTCAATATGCCCAACTATAAACGCACTGTTCAGGGGGTCGCCACGAATTGGATGGCGTTCGCTGTTTCCTTAAGCGTTGCCTTCTTTTTGGCCCCGTTTATCGTTTTGAAGCTCGGTAATGCGACCTATGGAGTGTGGACGCTTATCAACTCTATGGCGTCGTACATGGGGCTCTTGGACCTTGGGCTGCGGGGCGCGGTAACGCGGTTTGTCTCGCGGGATCAGGCTACCGGCAACCATGCTGAGGCGAGTCAAGCAGTCTCCGGAGCCTTGTGGATCCGCTTATGGTTAAGCGGCGTGATTGCTTGCATTGGCGTGAGTCTGGCGTTGCTGACGCCAGTCCTTTTCCATATTCCACCGGAGACGCAAACCGCTGCGAGAATAGCCCTCCTGTTCACGAGCGCCAATCTGATTGTCAATTTGACCTGTGGAGTTTTTGGGGGAACGCTGGCCGCGTTGCATCGGTTTGATCTCCTGAGCGGCGTCTCTATTTGCCAAACGCTGCTGAGAACGACAGGGATAGTGTGGCTGCTGCGTTCTGGCTACAGCATTACTGGGTTAGCGATATGGGAATTTTTGGTTGTCATTGTTGCCAACTCGCTGCTTATTCGCAGCTGTTTTCGCGTATACCCACAGTTGCGGCTCACCTGGAGTAAGCCGAGCAAAGAAATCTCCCAGAATCTCTGGGGTTATAGTCTTTTAAATTTTGTTATCAATATTTGTGTTCAAATCATCTACTACACTGATAACCTTGTGGTCGGGGCTTTTCTTTCGGCGAGCGCAGTCACGTTTTATGCTATTGGCGGAAGTCTGATCGAGTATTTACGACAGCTCGTCGCATCGCTGACTTGGACATTCACGCCGTTGGCGAGCAATTTCGAGGCGCAGAAACAGTCCCAACATCTCCAACGGCTGTTGATTCAGGGTACGCAAGCTTCTTTACTCGTTGCATTGCCAGTGGAACTAGCGCTCTTCTTTCGCGGCCCGACGTTTATTAGTCTATGGATGGGGCAAGAGTACGCGCAGGTATCTGGTCATATTCTGCAGATTCTCTTGCTTGCCCAGTTTTTTGCTATTGCGAACTACACGAGTGGAAGTATCGCTGCGGGATTAGGGAAACAGCGTCCAGTGGCGATCTGGGCTTCGGGGGAGGCGGCGGCAAATCTCGTCTTGAGCATCCTTGGCGCGCAGAGCTTTGGTCTTGCAGGCGTGGCGTGGGGAACTGTTATTCCGAGTCTGGCCATTCATTGGTTCCTGTGGCCTCGTTATGTCTGTCAACTTGTGGGGATGTCTCCGTGGGTGTATCTCTCGCAAAGTTGGTTGCGACCGGCTCTCGGCGCCGCTCCCTTTGCGCTCGCTTGTGCGATAACGGATCGACTATGGGCGGCTGAGAATTTGTTGTATTTTTTCTTACAGATCGCCGCTATTTTCCCGATCTTTGTAGGTGGCGTCGTCCTTTGTTTCTGGAAAGAAATTCATGGATGGCTACAAAATTATCAGAAGCGACAGACGCGCATTGTTCGGTATTGGGAACGACTCGTGGGTGGCGCAGAATGAAGATGCGCAATATGGAGACAGCACCGATGACGGATAGAGGAGATTCACTGTCCACCTCTACAAAGGCGAGCTTTGTCAGCATTATTGTGTGTACTCGTAACCGGGCGGTGAAACTCGAACGCACCCTACGTACGATTGGAGCGTTGGAAGTTCCTGAGGGCAGCAGTTACGAAGTCATTGTTGTTGACAACGGTTCGACGGATGCAACAGCGACCGTTTGTGCTCAACTTGAAAAGGACTTTTCTGCCGTTTTACGGCGCGTCTTCCTTCCCACCCCTGGGTTAAGCAGAGCTGGGAATACAGGTTTTGTTGCGGCGCAAGGGAACATTATTGCGTATCTTGATGACGACGTGCTCCCACGCAAAGATTGGCTTGCCGTGCTTTGCCGCGAATTCGCCGCGGACCCGCAGTTAGGAGTTCTCTGTGGTAGGGTCGAATTATGGAATCCAGAGCACCTACCTTTAGCTACTCGCCGTCAAGAACAACGGCGCGAGTTTCAACAGCTGTATGACGCCTTTAGTCTTTTCATTGGCTGTAATCTCGCCATTCGCAGAACAGTCATAGAGAAGATCGGGCTGTTCGATCCGGTGCTAGGTACAGGGAGTCGCTTTGGTTCTGCGGGAGATTCTGATTTTTGTTATCGTGCTTGGAAGGCGGGACAAAAGCTTGTCTATGTGCCGGCCCTTTTTGTCTATCACGATCACGGCAGGCGCTCTCTCCAAGATCGCCGGAAAGTAATGCGCGATTATACATTCGGGCGCGGCGCATTCTATGCGAAGCATGCTTGTGCCCGAGATAAGGCCGCCCTGCGCGCCATGTATTGGGAATTGTTGGAAGCCCGCAAGTCACTGTTGACCCCTGGTGATGATCTGGGTTGGCGCCATGTTGCCTGGTTGAGCCGGGCGATCTGTAGCTACACGCTTCGCCATGGGTGGCGGATATGGCGCAACGGGATAGATACTCCGGCCAAACCGGAGCCCGCACGTGAGACTCCGCCGGCGCAGCCTCCCGGGCCTATCAACAACACTACCATGTTAAAAACGACTCAAGTGTAATGACTGCTCCAGCTCTTCTTACTACCGCGTCGCATGCTGATACCGCGCCGCCTCTGGTCGTGCATCTGCTTTATCGCTTTGCGGTTGGCGGCCTCGAGAATGGGCTAGTCAACCTGATCAACCATATGCCAGCCGATCGTTATCGGCACGCGATTGTCGCATTAACAGACTACACAGATTTTTGCGAACGCTTGTGGCGTCGGGAAGCGGTCCAGATCTTTGCGTTGCATAAGAAGCAAGGCAATGATCCCGGGTCTCATTATCGCTGGTGGCGGTTGTTGCGACAGCTGCGTCCTGCCCTTGTCCACACCAGAAATATTCCCGGGTTAGAGTATATCGCGACTGCAGCTTGTGCAGGGGTCCCAGGACGAGTCCATGGCGAACACGGACGCGACATGTACGATCTCGACGGCTCGAGCTGGAAATATAATCTCTTACGCAAGAGTCTCCGTCCATTCATCCATCACTACACCACCGTAAGCGTTGATCTGCAGCGCTGGTTAATCGAGACTGTGCGAGCGCCAGAGCCTCGTGTCCACCAAATCTACAATGGCGTTGATACTCAACGATTCCACCCGCGTGGAACGCAACGTCCGTTGCTCGGGCCTGAAGGATTTCTCCCTGAGGATGGGCTCGTGATCGGCACGGTGGGGAGAATGCAAACGGTCAAAGATCAACTCACCCTCGTGCGCGCATTCTTGCAACTGCTCGAAAACGTTCCTGTCGCACGCAAACGGGTTCGGCTGATTATGGTCGGCGACGGTCCGCTACGAGCAGCATCGCTTCAACTCTTGCAAAATGCTGACGCGGCCCAACTTGCGTGGCTTCCTGGCGAACGTGAAGATATTCCGGACCTTTTACGTAGTCTCGATGTTTTTATCCTTCCTTCAATTGCAGAAGGGATTTCTAATACGATCCTTGAAGCGATGGCGAGCGGTTTGCCCGTCATTGCCACTCGGGTAGGAGGAAATCCTGAACTTGTTGACGAAGGAATAACAGGAATGCTTACTCCCGCGAGCGATCCTGCCGCTCTTGCCGCTGCGCTGCAAATGTACCTCGATCATCCCGCACGGGTTGTAACACACGGACAAGCAGGACGAAAAAAAGTTGAGTCAACGTTTAGTATGAATACAATGGTGAAAGGACACCTCGCTGTGTACGACGCCGTGTGTCATCGTTCGCTGAAGGAAACTGCTTCTTTTACCTCTGTTTGTTCCATCGAAAGGTGAGACGCTATGTGTGGAATTGCTGGCATTCTTGAGTTCTCCTCCGGGGTCAGCCCTGACCTTGAGCGATTACAACGCATGGCGGATGCTCTTATCCATCGGGGTCCAGATGAGCAAGGGTTCTATCGTTCAGGACCGGTGGGCCTTGCGCATCGCCGCCTTAGCATTATCGACCTTGCTTCAGGACAGCAGCCGCTCCAGAGTGCAGATGGGCAGGTGTGTCTCGTCTTCAATGGAGAGATTTACAATTACAGAGAACTGAAGAGCGAACTTGAACAGCAGGGACATCAGTTTCGCACCAATTCAGACACTGAAGTTCTCCTCGTGTTGTATCAACATAATGGACTTGATGCGTTCGCGAAAATCAACGGGATGTTAGCGTGCGCCTTGTGGGACGAACGTACTCGTCGCCTGGTCCTTGCACGAGATCGTTTCGGGAAAAAACCTCTCTATTATTATGCCGATCAACATCGATTCGTTTTTGCTTCGGAACTGAAATCCATTCTTGCCGACGGCGCTATTGAACGTCGCGTTAACCCAGAAGCGCTGCACGAATATCTCACCCATGGTTACATCGCGAGCGAGCAGAGCATTCTTGACGGGGTGCACAAATTGCCGCCAGCGCATTTACTCGTGGTTGAAAATGGACGCGTCGCATGTCGTCCATACTGGGAATTTCGTTTCGCCCCTGCCTCCTCCCCGCCGAGTGAGGCTGAAGCGGTGGAACATTTAGGAACGCTTTTGCAGCAAGCGGTCAACCGCCGCCTCATGAGCGAGGTGCCGTTGGGAGCGTTTTTAAGCGGAGGGCTCGACTCCAGCACTGTGGTGGCCCTAATGGCTCGCGCTTCGACAAAACCGGTGAAAACCTTTGCAATCGGTTTTGATGAAACGAATTACTCCGAGCTCGATGACGCGCGCGTCATCGCCCAACATTTAGGAACAGAACACCACGAAATGATCGTGAAACCGGCGGCCCTCGATATCCTGCCGGAGTTGGTGTGGCACTTCGATGAACCGTTCGGCGACTCTTCCGCTGTCCCGACGTACTACGTCTGTCGCGCCGCACGCCAACATGTGACAGTGGCGTTGTCCGGCGACGGCGGCGATGAGGTGTTTGCGGGCTATTCGCGTTACCGCCAAATTGACCACTATCGCCGGGCGAATTGGGCGCCAAACTGGGTGCGCACAAAACTGGTGCAGCCGCTGCTTGGCGTGCTTCCCTTTACGTGGCCCGGTTGGAACTCATTGTATATGTTAAGCAAGGGAACAGACGGAGGGATCCCGTATGAATTAGGGCTCTATCCTTACATTCAAGAGCGACTCTATGCTCCCGAGTTTCAACAACGACTTCAGAAGAGCAATCCCTTTGCGCTCACTGAAGCCATCCTCAAGCAGGCGCACCACCTTGACCCGGTAAGCCGCTACCAATATCTCGACACGCGACAGTATCTCCCTGCTGATATCCTCACAAAAGTCGATCGCATGAGTATGGCGACGTCCTTAGAAGTCCGAGCTCCTTTACTTGACTACACTGTGGTTGAGTATATGGCGACGCTGCCTGTCTCTTTTAAGCTGCGTGCGGGAGTAAGCAAATACCTCCTCCGCCAGTTCTGTGGCTCGTTATTGCCCTCGTCCGTGCTGCAAAAGCGCAAACAAGGCTTTGCTATCCCAGCGGACCGTTGGTTCCAGCATGAATTGCGAGAAGCAGCAGAAGAAATGCTCTTAGCACCACGCACCATCGCACGCGGCTATTTTCGCAAAGAGACGCTGCAACAACTCTTGCGTCACCACGCCACAGGACAACGTGATTACAGCGCGTGGATCTGGAGCCTCATTGTCCTTGAGATGTGGTTTCGTACGTTTCTGGACAAGGGGCCCCGTACGCAACCACAACCTCATGTTGTGGTGTCCCAACCTGCTCAACAGGGAAGAACACTGTGGTTGCAGCAATAAGCCGGAATTGATGGAGGCGAAAAATTTTCATGTGCGGGATTACTGGCATTTTTTCGATAATTCCTACCTCTCATGTGTCGCGGGATCTTCTCCAACGCATGACCTCGACTCTCTCGCATCGGGGGCCGGATGAAGGAACCGTCTACGTCGATGGGCAAGTGGGCTTAGGTCATCGACGGCTCAGTATCATTGATGTTGCTAGCGGGACCCAACCGATTTTCAATGAGGATCGGACGAAAGCCATTGTATTCAATGGCGAGATTTACAATTTCACTCCTCTGCGAGACGAGCTGGCGAAGCGAGGCCATCGCTTTACCACGCACAGTGATACAGAAACGATTCTTCACGCGTATGAAGAATATGGTCGTGACTGTGTCAATCACCTCCGGGGCATGTTTGCGTTTGTCATTTGGGATAGCAAACAGAAACTCCTCTTCGCCGCCCGTGACCGGCTCGGGATCAAACCGTTTTATTATGCCTGGGATGGAAAGACCTTTCTCTTTGCTTCTGAGATTAAAGCGATTCTCGAACATCCCGGGGCTTCCAAAGCTCTAGATCCCTTTGCCGTTGATGAATATCTGACGTATCTCTACGTTCCGGCGCCGCGAACGATTTTTCAGGGGATAAAAAAACTGCGTCCTGGGTACACTCTGACTGTCTCGGCTCGCGGTCTTGAAGAACACGAATACTGGGATCTGACCTTCGCTCCCCAAGAACAGGTGAGTGAAAAAGAATGGCGCGAAGGCCTGAGAGAACAGCTTCGCGAAGCTGTGGCGAGCCACCTCATGAGCGAGGTCCCGCTGGGCGCGTTTCTTTCTGGGGGCGTAGATTCGAGCGCCGTCGTCGCCACGATGGCAGAGCTAGACGAGCGCCCAGTCACCACCGCCTCAATCGGATTTCGCCAAGCCGCTTTCGACGAGATTACCTACGCTAGAGCGGTTGGGGAACGGTTTCATACCCGCGCCCATGAGAAGATCATTGACGCCAATGCGGCGCATATTCTCGACACCTTGTCTTGGCATTTTGATGAGCCGTTCGCCGATTCGTCTATGGTGCCAACCTATTATGTGTCACAAGTGGCGCGAGAACATGTGACGGTGTGTCTCTCCGGTGATGGCGGCGACGAAAATTTTGCCGGTTATCGGCGCTATCGATTTGACGTTGCGGAAAACAAAATTCGCGGGTTGCTCCCTCGCTCGCTACGAGAACCCATGTTTCATTTTCTTGGCAGCGTTTATCCCAAAGCCGATTGGCTTCCGCGTATCTTTCGAGCCAAGACCCTGTTTACCAATCTTTCCCTCTCTCCTGAGCGCGCCTATTTTCATACCATGAGTTGCTTCACGCCTGCGATGAAGCGAGGGTTGTACACTTCTGCTTTGCAGAAAGAACTAGGCGACTATGATCCGTTCGTTGTGATGTCGCCCTATTTTGAACGCAGCAAGGGGTGGGACCCGCTTTCACGTATCCAATATGTAGACATCAAAACCTATCTCGTTGACGATATTCTGACGAAAGTAGACCGCGCTAGCATGGCGCATTCGCTTGAGGTGCGCGTGCCATTGCTTGATCATAAAATGGTGGAATACGCCGCCAGCATTCCTGTTCGCTATAAATTACAGAAAGGGGAAGGAAAAGCGATCTTTAAAAAGATGCTTGAAGATCTACTCCCTCGAGAAATTCTCTATCGCCCCAAGATGGGCTTCTCGATTCCTCTTGCTCAGTGGTTTCGGCATGACCTCAAAGGAGTATTTGAAGAACGAGTGCTTGCTCCAGGTGCGTTCTTACATGATCTGATGCATCCGCAAGCAATCCGAAGCTGGTGGGATCAACATCTCCGTGGCGTGCGCGATTATTCTACACACTTGTGGGCTTTATTGATGCTGGAATGCTGGGGAGAAAAATTTCTCCACGCGACGAATGGTAAGCGGGCGGCGGCATAGACAGCAAGAGTTCCGCGCTTCCTAGGAAGAACATAGAGTTGAATGCACGTATCGTTGGGCAACAATTGTAAAACCCATGAAAGCGCTTGTTTTTACCTCACTCTACCCGAACAATATACGACCAAATTTTGGCGTTTTTATCAAAGAACGAATGAGTCAGTTTGCCTGCTTACCAGGCTGTGAAGTTCGGGTCGTAGCGCCAGTTCCTTATTTTCCTCCCATTCCCATTACTGCTCGGTGGAAATTTTCCCAGGTTGTCAAGCAAGAAAACATTGAAGGTCTCACCGTCTATCATCCACGTTATTTCATGACTCCCAAAGTTGGCATGTCCTTTTACGGGGCCTGGATGTTTCTCTCTGTCCTTCCGACCGTGCGAGCTATACTCCGTCACTATGATTGTGATGTGATTGACGCCCATTATGTCTATCCCGATGGGTTTGCCGCCGTCTTACTTGGTAAGGTTTGCAAGAAACCAGTCATTGTTTCGGCGCGTGGAAGCGATATTAACCAATATAAAGGGCTGCGGTTCATTCGGCCCTTGTTACGTTACACGCTCCAACAAGCTGAACGGAGCATCGCTGTGAGCCAGGCGCTCAAAGATGCAATGAGGCAGCTGGGTATTCCAGGAGGAAAGATAGCGGTCATTCCAAACGGGGTCGACGAAAAAAAGTTTTATCCATTGACGAAAACAGAGGCGCGCAATCGCCTCCATTTACCTCCTGGCCGTTTCATACTCTCGGTAGGAGGATTGGTTCCTGGGAAAGGTTTCGATTTACTCATTCAGGCTTTGGACATCGTGCGCAGAGAACAACACGCTGACGATCTCTCCTTGATCATCGTCGGTGACGGCCCCGAACGACCGGCCTTGGAGCAGTTAGTCGCTGCTTTGCAATTGCAAGATCATGTCCGTTTTATTGGCAACGTCGCTCACCAGCAGTTATATTTATGGTATAGCGCGGCGGAGGTGTTTTGTTTGGCCAGCAGTCGTGAAGGATGGCCCAACGTGCTGATGGAATCCTTGGCGTGTGGGACGCCTATTGTTGCGACAGAGGTCGGTGGGATTCCAGAAATTATTCGCTCAGAACAGATTGGATTGCTCACCAAACGAGACAAACATGCAATCGCGACGACTATTGCGCGCGCCTATCAAACCTCGTGGCGCCCAGAGACCCTCATCGCTTATGCAAGAGAACACACCTGGGAGCGTGTGGCTCACGCTGTCCTTCAGGTCTTTCAAGAGGCGCTCGATGACTATCGGCTTCCTTTTCCTTCATCTATTACAGACAGGGCGCATACTGGAGTCTAATAACTATGCCGAGCGCTCCACTGACCATTTTACACGTTCTTGATCATAGCCTACCGCTTCATAGCGGCTATACGTTTCGCAGTCAGGAGATTCTGCGCGCCCAACGCCAGAGAGGATGGCGTCCGCTGGTGCTCACCTCGCCGCGACACGAGAAGAATTGGCAGGGACCGGTAGAATCTATCGAAGAAATCAACGGGTTTTCTTATTATCGGACTGGGCAGGTGCAAACGAAACAGAATGCATTGCAAGCAGAGGCGCAACTCATGCGAGCCCTGACCCGAAGACTTTCCGAGGTTGCGCTTCAGGAAAGACCCCACCTCCTCCACGCCCACTCGCCCATTCTCAACGCGCTGCCGGCGTTGTGGGTGGGGCGAAAATTACACATCCCTGTTGTGTATGAGATTCGCGCTTTCTGGGAAGACGCCGCGGTTGATCACGGCTCCTATGCCGAAGGCTCCTGGAAGTATCGACTCGTCCGTGCGATTGAGACTTGGGTGTGTCACAGGGCCGACCAGGTGGCCGTATTGTGTCAAGGACTCAAAAACGATCTGCTCGCCAGGGGAATCCCGGCAGGAAAGTTGACTCCTGTCTCGAATGGCGTCAGTGTGGAGGACTTCTCTGGCGGTGAGCCCGATGCGGACTATCAGATCGCGTGGCAACTTGCGGGCAAGAAAGTCATTGGTTTCATTGGATCATTTTATAGATATGAAGGGCTCGACCTTTTGTTAGAGGCTTTTGCACGCCTGGCAGCGGCGAGGTCCGATGTCGTGTTGGTGTTAGTGGGCGGTGGCGAAGTCGAAGCAGAACTGAAGGCGCAGAGACAACGATTACAACTAGAAAACAGGGTAGTGATGCCGGGACGAGTAGCGCACGATCGTATCCCCGGCGTCTATGCGCTGATGGATGTTTTGGTCTACCCTCGCTATTCAATGCGTCTTACCGAGCTGGTTACTCCCCTAAAACCACTTGAAGCGATGGCCATGGGCAAGGCTGTTGTGGCCAGCGATATCGGCGGGCACCGGGAACTGCTCCAGCCTGGCGAAACCAGTCTCTTATTTCCTCCAGGAGATATTGCCGCGCTGACCGCCGCTCTCGCGCACCTTCTTGATGACGTCAGTCTCCACGATATGGGACAACGCGCCCAAAACTGGACGCGACAGAAATATCTGTGGAAGCAAACAACCGCTGTGTACGGAGATATTTACGCCAAAGCGCTGAACATTCCTTCACCAGCAGAGGAAATACTCAAGCCGGAAGAGCGTTTTTTCTCTGCCTCCTAAGAAAATCAGTTGAGCTGTGGCGCTATGCTATACTTTTTGTACAGTAGAGAGCATGAACAGGAAGTCTAATGATTCTCAAAAGGAAAAGCACACAGCTCGACGAGGAAGCTAAATAGTATGCGTTCGTATCTTGTCATTGCGATCCTTGCGGCGGGTTTACCGTTTGCGTTCCGCGCACCCTACATCGGAATTTTATTTTGGTGCTGGGTGAGCTATGCCAATCCGCATCTTTATACCTGGCAACTCCGTACACTTCCTATTGCCGTGATCGTAGGAGCCGTAACCTTAGTGGGAATGGTTGTGAGCGGACAGACCCGACGTATTCCCTGGACCAGGGAAACTGTGCTCCTCGTATTCCTGTGGATTTGGTTTTCAGTGACTACTTGTTTTGCGCTTGAGCCTCAAGCAGCGTTTGAACACTGGGAGAAGGTGTCGAAAATTCTCTTAATGACCTTCGCTACGTTGATGCTCATTCAAGAGAAGCGGAAATTCACCCTCCTGTTTGGAACCATTGGTTTTTCACTGGGTGTTATTGGACTTTGGGGGATGGTTTGGGGAATCACCAGCGGGGCAGAGTCTCCATATGAAGGTCCCCAAGGGTCGTTTATTGCAGATAATAACGATCTGGCGTTGGCTCTGAATATGACGTTGCCCGTGTTTTTATTCGTACGAAAAGAGTTCTCGAACCTTTGGTTGCGGCGGCTCTTTTTAGCGTTCTTCGCCGGTTCACTTGTTGCGATTATCTTTACCTTCTCCCGAGGAGGGTTTCTTGGGCTTTGTATCGTCGCCCTTGGGTTCTTTTCTCAGGCGAAAAACAAACTCGCCACAGGAATTCTCATTGTCTTTTTTGGCCTCACTGGACTCTTATTAGTTCCAGCACGATGGACCGAACGGATGTCGACGATTGAGACCTATCAGGAAGACGCATCGGCCATGGGGCGAATTAACGCTTGGTGGGTGGCGGTCAACGTCGCGCGCACGCATATTACCGGCGGCGGATTCGACATGTTTACGCCGCAACGTTTCTTACAGTATGCGCCCGATCCTCTGGACTTTCATGATGCGCACAGTATCTATTTTGAGATTTTAGGAGAGCAAGGATTCATTGGACTTACTTTGTTTCTCCTGCTGTTAGTTTCGTCCCTGGCGTCGTTACGGACGCTGAAAAAGCGGCTCCGCCGCGACCCGCGTTACGAGTGGTATGCGAACTATTGTACGATGTTGACGATCGCTATAGGGGCATACATGATGAATGGAGCCTTTTTGGGACGAGCGTATTTCGATCTGTTCTACCATCTTATTTGCGGAGTCATTTTGCTGAAATTTCTCTATCAGCAAGAAGCACGGCAAGTTGAACAAGTTCCTGTTCTTTCTACAGAAGCAGAAGTCGAAAGCCCGGCGCTCGATATGTGGGAAGCCTATGCGAGGAAAGCGAGGAAAGCAGCGTGGGGACAAAGTGGTCAGTTATCAGGCGCGCCTTGAGAAAAACGCATTTTCACATTGAAGATACATATTCATTTTTCTTGAATACTAGATTCCACATAAAGGAAAATTAGCTTTGGGGAATTTCTTCATTCTTCTTTCTCCTGCCGCCCAGCAAGACGAGGCTGAACGCTATTTTGCGACTGGGCTAGACCACTTCCGCCAGGTGAAAATGGCGGAGCCGAATGGTTTCGTCCGTTTGAGTTGGGTGCGAGCGGCCGCGTTTGCTCGCTTAAACCGCTCGGGGACGCCACTGGTGACCGACCCTCAGACAGGGAGCGGGATCTTAGCGGTAGGATCGTGGTTTCACCGTGACGGTTATAGCGTTGGCGGCGAAGAACGATTGCTGAAGCGTTATGGAGAGGTTGGAGCTGAGCAACTCGGGCTTGAGTTAGAGGGATTCTTCACCATCGTTATTCTTGACGCTTCCAGAAAAGAAATTGTCGTCATTACTGATCTCATAGGCAGCTGCCATACATTCGTACGGACGCTGTCGAATACGATCGCTATTTCCAGTTCTTCATTCATATTGGCCAGTCTCGATAGCATCACGGTGGATTCTATCGCGAGTCAAGAATTTCTTTACACTGGCAACATCTACGAAGACCGGACCTTGTATCGAGAAGTCCGAAAACTCGGCCCAGCGACAGTCTTTCGTTTTGCGGAAGGCGCATTACAGTCACAGCAACCCTACTGGCGGTTCTCGGATTTGATCGCCGAGTCGCTCGATGGCGACGCAGCAGTTGAAAAGCTCGGAGAAACGCTAAGCCAAGCCGCGCGCCGGATAGGACAGGCTTTTGCCTCCCCGGTTTGTGATCTGACGGGGGGCTTTGATTCACGAGCGCTGGTAGCGGCGTTCCAAACAGCGGGAGTCCGATTCGCCACGACTGTCTCTGGACCTGAAGAAAGTGCGGACGTACAGGTATCACGGCAATTGGCCAAGCTTTTAGGCGTGGCGCATTTACGCCACCAAGCGCCGGCGGTGATTTCTTTTGAGACTGCTCGTCGTGCATTCGCGCTGACAGATGGAGAATATGACCTGCTCGACTACAGTCGTATTGCCTACGTCCATCATAGCTTATCCCAAAAGTTTGATATTAGTTTGAATGGCTCATTTGGCGAAGTTGCACGAGGCTATTGGTGGGAACTCTTGTTTCCCCATGCTGGAGAACGGCGACCCCTGAATGCTCGTCAGCTTGCCCAGCTCCGCTTTGCCGCCACAAAGTGTGAGACTGCGCTCTTCCCACCGGAATTGCGATTGTCGCTCACTGATCACTTCACTGAGGTTATTGAGCGCACGAATAGCGGGTTGTCTCACTTTCCCAATTCATTCCAAATGGACCATGTCTACCTGACCATGAGGATGCAACGGTGGCAGGGAAGAATTGCAAGTAGTACGAACCAAATCTGGCCTTGTTTGTCGCCATTTTTATTTCGTTCGGTTATGGAGACCATGTTACAAACAACCGTGCGGCTGCGCCGGCGTAGCTTGCTGATTAGAAAAATGTTGTTGCGATTTCAACCGCGATTAGCAGAGTTTCCTTTGGAACATGGGTATCCGGCTGTCCCTGCTACTTGGAAAAATATCCATCGCTTTTGGCCTCTGCTCACATATTATGGGGAGAAGGTGGCGACAAAAGTGGCTGGTAAAATCGGGAAGCAAACGACACCTCGGTCCCCTTCTCCAACCTTCCAATTACGCTCGCACCTGTGGCAGGAGGAAGAGGTCCAGGACCTTCTTAATGCCGCGACTACGCGCTTGGATACTATGATAGACCGCACTGCTTTGGCAAAATTCTTACAGCAGTCTCAGCACCCCTCTTTTGCTTGGCATGAGCAGTGGGCGCGGATACTGACTATGGAGTATGCTTTGCGTATGGGTGAACGGTTACGAACAGGGCGGACGAGCACAGACCTGCGATTACCGTCATCGTCCGCAGCAACCCCCAATTTGGAGATGAGATCGTGAAACGAGGACGCTTTACCAAAATTTCCCTATCTCTCTGTTTTTGTCTCGTTTGTGGGTCTACGGCTTCCTTGTCAGTACATGCTCAAGAGTCGCCTCGGACCGAGCGGAATGGCGGAGGACAATTAATTAACCAAGATTATTTTACCGCTAAGCAGTTTCCAGAAGTACAAACCAGCCTCAACTATGTTGAAGGTTATCATCTTAACGAACGCGTGATGAAAGACTTTCGAGCGGGATATTACAGCACCGTGATTGGTGATCTCAAATATGCCTTGGATAAGTTTCCCAATCATCCCAAAGCGCTCATGTTGCTAAGTGCTACAAGTATGTTGGCGAAATCTCCGGGTTTAGCCGCCCCTTTCTATGAGAAAGCGCTACGCTTATATCCCCAGTACGCCTTAACAAATGCACAATATGGCAAATACCTTATGGATATCGGAAGGGCCAAAGAAGGAGCGGCTCGGTTGCAGCGAGCGCTGCAGATTGACCCTAATTCTCAGCAGGCTCGGAAATGGTTAGCAGAAGCACAGGCGAGAAGCGGTGGTAGTCGCCCTAGCCGGTAGCCAGTTGATCAATCTCATAGGGTAACAGAAAAGGAAAGCGCAAAGTGAGCGGAATCTGCGGGGGCGTTTTTACGGATCCTGAGGCGAGGGTCGCCACAGCAAGCCTGGCTCCAATGCTTGAGGCAATGGCGGAATCGGTGCAGGGTGAAAATCTCACTGTGAGTTTTGGACATGGAGGATTCGGAGCACAGGGGTTTCCTGGTCGCTTGACTGGAGTGGCCGAGGTTCGCATCCAAGAGTGCCCAGTCGTCTTAGCAATTCACGGGAATCTTTATAACGCTCATGAATTTTCCATAACGGAAAAGAATGGACATAACCCGGTAGCTGCCGGCATTTTGCAGTGGTATCTCAAATCCGGCATTGGGGTGTTCCAGCGGTTGCGCGGAGATTTCGTGATCGCCATTTGGGACGGACGTGACGATCACCTGTATCTCGCCGTTGATCGGTTCCGCATCCAGCCTCTTTTTTATTCATGTGATAGAAAAAAACTTGTTTTTGCATCCCGCTTGCGCGGACTTTTGGCGGGCCCATTAGCGCCGCAGGTTGCTATTGAACCAGAGTCGATCGTCGATGTCGCAATAAACTCCATCATCCCAACGCCAAAGACGATCTTCCGCGAGGTCCGAAAACTTCCCGCAGGGCACGTTCTTTCGCACCATGCCGGCGCAAGCACAATCTCGCCTTATTGGGATATTGATTTTCGTCATCCTGTTCAAGCTGGAGAATCCGCGCTGGCGCAGCACTTGAAGACGCACCTGAACGACGCCGTAGCGCTTTGTCTGGCTCAGGACGGGGCAATAGATCATGTCGGAACATTCTTAAGCGGGGGCATCGATAGTAGCACGGTGACAGGAATATTGACGCAACTCGGCCACAAACCGGTAAAAAGTTTTACCATTGGTTTTGCCGAACCACGGTTTAATGAATTGTCTTACGCACAAATTGTGGCGCAGGCCTTTGCTGCAGAACATTATACCTATGCAGTGACTCCGCAGGACACCTATGCGGCGATTCCGACATTGTTGGCCGCCTTCGACGAGCCCTTCGCTAATGCGTCGGCTATTCCCACCTATTTCTGTGCTAAATTGGCAAAAGAGACAGGAATCACTTCTATGTACGCGGGGGATGGTGGAGACGAGTTATTTGCGGGGAACGATCGCTACGCTTCACAACGAGTGTTCGAGTATTACCATATGATCCCGTCATGGCTCCGGGACCCAGTTCTCAGCCCTTTGATAACGCGTCTTGCCGAGTGGGCTCCATGGCGTGTCTTCCTCAAAGGGAAAAAATATATACAGCGAGCGATGACTCCATATCCGCAACGGATTTCTTCCTATGGGCTTCTATCGCTTATCCCAATGCCAGAACTGCTCACCGAAGATCTATTCGCACAGCTCCCTGAGCGTTATGACCCTGACGCCCCGGTCAGCGAATATTATTATCGTGCGTCCGCTCGCACGAATCTCGATCGTCACATGTATTTGGATTTAAAGCTAGCGATTTCAGACAATGATCTCTTCAAAGTCGTGCGTATGACAGAGGCGGCGGGAATCACCGTTCGTTTTCCTTTTCTCGATCATCGTCTCGCTGAGTTTGCGGCCTCGGTGCCCACGCATATCAGGATGCGTGGCACGCGGCTGCGGTCGTTTTTTAAAGATGCTTATGCTGATCTGTTGCCGGAGGAAACAAGAAAAAAACAAAAACACGGATTCGGCCTCCCTATTCCAATCTGGCTGCGTACAGACAAGAATCTGAACGAGCTGATGCACGACTTATTACTGAGCCCGCGCAGTGTGCAACGAGGCTATTTCCGCAAGGCGGCGCTCGAAGATCTTATTGCCCGCCACCGAGTTGATGAAACTTCTTTCTATGGAACTATACTGTGGAATTTCATGATCCTAGAGCTTTGGCATCGACGTTATATCGACGCTTTGGGAAACAACTAATTGTGACATGAATAAAGAAGAAACAAGTATGCCCTTATTCTTCTCCGGGATGAAAGAAGTCGTCAAGAGAATAATGGCGTGGATGCTGTTAACATCGAGAGCCTTGCTCCTTGGCAACTGGGTGGTGAATCGCTTTCAAGGATGCGTGAACACTGCGGGGGAAATAACTTTCCCGTTCATCCAAAAGCGTCAATCTCGCAACCTGCAGATCCTTACGTACCACCGTGTCAACGAAGAGAGCGACCCTTTTTTTCCTGCGCTTGCTCCAGCCGTTTTCGAGCAACACATGGAATATCTCGCTTCTCACTTTCATGTCCTGCCGCTGGTTGAAGCAGCGACACGACTGCAAACGGGCGATATCCCGGATAATGCAGTGGTAGTAACTTTTGATGACGGGTATCGAGACAATTATCAGTATGCTTTTCCCATTTTGCGGCAAAGGTCTATTCCCGCAACAATTTTTCTTTCAACCGCCGTCATTGGAGCGGAGACCGTCTTATGGCACGACCGGGTGTTCTCCGCATTCCGTGAAACGAATGCGGCCGTATTACAGGGATATGGGGGCAACTCTACTAGCTATCCACTCCAAACGTTAGCCGAGAAATTGGCGGCCCAGCAGGCAGTCTTACGCTTCTTACGCTTATTAGACGATGTCGAACGAGAGCAGTGGATTCAAGTCTTAACGACGGCTTTGGGAGTCAACGACAGACGAAAAGTCCCAGGATTGATGCTGAATTGGGAAGAAGTCCACATCATGAATCGCGCCGGCATCGACTTTGGTTCTCATACCATCTCGCATCCCATCTTGGCGAAACTTCCGGTAAAAAAGGTGCTTGAGGAAATTCGGGGGTCTCGCACTGAGATTGAACAACACTTAGGGAAGCCGGTATCCACGTTTGCGTACCCAAACGGTGGACTCACGGATTTTGACGAGTTCACGAAGCAAGCCGTGCGTGAAGCAGGATACCTCTGCGCGGTGACAACCCTATTTGGGACCAATACTGTTGGGAGCGACCTCTTTGAACTACGTCGTGGTGGACCATGGGAAGAACATTTACCAACGTTTGCAATGAAGTTGAATTGGTACAAATTCGCCTCTCTTTCCTATTAAGCGCGTTACTGTTGGATCGACCCTATGGTTGAAAATCTGATGCATCATAAGCAACAAGCTGCTTACGGCTACCTTTTGCATCAGTGCATGCGGCGGTGATGGATCAGCCCATAGAGTTCAACCTTCTTTGTCTTCGCCCATACAAGTCATCCAGACTCTGAGGCGGCTGTAGGAAAAAACATGCGTATCGTCGTTCGACCAGCGGATTTGGTAAAAGATCGCGAGGAGCTCATCGAGAGTCTGCGGCGTTATCTTACTCCACAGTCCAACGCCGCTCGTTTTGATTGGTTGTATCGAGATAATCCCTGGGGAGTGGCGCGTGCATGGCTCGCCTTTGATCTTGACACTGAGCAGATAATTGGAGTGGGCAGCGCTTTCCCTCGTCGATTTTATACGCCAGTGGGCCCCGCGACGGGCTTTGTCTTGGGAGATTTCTGTGTAAGCGACCGGTACCGGAGCCTGGGACCAGCGCTGCAGTTGCAGCGAGCATGTTTGGGCCTTGTGACAGAAGAGACAAATACTTTTTGCTATGATTTCCCCAGCACGCAAATGATGGCGGTGTACAAACGGTTGAGGATAGGGCCAATCGCGCAAATGGTGCGTTTAGCCAAACCGTTACGCATAGACCGTAAGGTGCGTGCGGTAGTCAATGCTCCTGTGCTGACGCAAGCTGTTAGTACGGTAGGCAATTGGATGCTTGCCCTCCAAGAGTATTCGCTGACACAACGTCGTCCCCGTTTTCTGCAAATCACCATGCATCAGGGCGCGTGTGGAGAAGAATTCTCGCAATTAGCCGAGGCAACTGGTTGCCATTTTGGCGTTTGTCTCCAACGCTCAGCTGCGTACATCAATTGGCGGTATATTAGCAATCCGCTTGGACGTTACGAGATTGTGACTGCCCGTGCGGAGAATGCCCTTTTGGCCTATGCAGTCTTCACGCTTAATGGAGAAGAAGGAACGTTAGTTGACCTTTTTTTTGGTAAAGACCTCACGGTCGTGCAGTTCTTGCTTGACGAGGTCATAGCAATTCTCCGCACTCGTGGTGCGGCCACAGTACAAACTGCGGCAATAGCGCCCCATGTTTGGGTCGGACTTTTACAGCAAAAAGGATTTAGGTTACGCGAATCGCGACCGATAGTAATATATGCTCCTCCAGAATCTGCTCTACCATTGTCAGAGGCTGCAGATGGCGGGTGGTTGCTTTTACATGGAGATCGCGACAGCTAGCTAATGGGAGAGAAACATGCAAGATCATTCAGTATGTGAGCAGTTGAAAGAATTTATCGTGACCCGGTTTCCCTCAGCGCGGAATCGTAGTCTCCAGCCCACAGATAAACTTCTAGAAAATGGCATTCTTGACTCCCTCGGCGTCCTTGATTTGGTGACGTACATCGAAGAGACGTTCCACATTGGCGTCTCCGACGAAGACCTCGTGCCTGAAAATTTTTACACGCTTGAGCGGATCGACGCCTTTGTTTGTGAGAGAAGGAGAGCCCTATAGGGCAGTGGACCCATGGCGTTGGCAGTGCGAACGGTCAATCTGGAGACTGAACATGAGCAATTTCTTACGCTGCTCCAAGATAACCTCCCTGACCTTCCGCATCGCCAGCGATTTCATTGGCTCTACCAACAGAATCCCGCTGGCGCTGCATTGACGTGGGGAGTCTATGAGCAGGGCTCCGAAAATTTTGTTGGGGTAACTTCCTTATTCCCTCGCATCATGTGGATCAACGGAAGCATGCAACGCTGCGGACAGGTAGGTGACTTCGCTATCAATGTGACTCATCGTAGTCTTGGCCCCGCGTTACTCCTCCAACGGACAACGTTTACTCCGGTTGATCAAGAGCAACTCACACTCTGTTATGATTGCCCTCCTCATGAACGCGGGTTGTCTACTTTTCGCCGCCTCAAGATGTCGGCTAACTGCCAAATGCATCGTTACGCGAGGCTTCTCCGGATGAATCGTCTGATCGAAAAGCGACTAGGCTCTGGAGTGGCGAGTGCCGCCGTGTCTCTTGTGGGAAACGTTGTTCTCAACATTTGGACGCGCCGTTGGCAGACAACAGCGGGACTTGAAATTCTTCACCATGAAGGCGCTTTTGGTGATGAGTTTTCTGTTCTCGATGAGCAACGAAAAAATGAGGGTATTCACAGCCGACGGGCAGCCGCCGATTTGAATTGGCGCTATCGAGAAGATCCTCTCCATACGTATCAGGTGCTAACTGCGCGTCGCGCCGGAGAATTGCTGGGCTTCGTCGTACTATCGCTGACGCCGCCCGATGCACAGCTTGTTGATCTTTGTGTTGTGGGATCTGGAGACACTGCGCTCGCGTTGCTCGACGCGGCGGCTGAGGTTGCACGCACGGCAGGAGCAGAAATCCTGCAAGCCCTGATTGCCCAGAGACCCACAGACGCAGCTTTATTACAAACTGCCCAGTTCCGCTGCCGAGAAGGAGCCGTTCAAGTTGTCGCCTATTGTCCGGCGCATTCGGCTGTTCGCGCAATATGCGATGACCGACAACAGTGGGCGTTTCATTACGCTGATATTGCCGCCTAGAGCGGATCACAAATGGAGTAGATGGAGAAACGTGAGTTCCCAGCACCCTCTAGGGCGCTGCATTTCAAAAACGATAAGTCAGAAGAGCGGAGGTTGAATGGATTTCCTCATTCACCATATGTTGCGAACTAGTGTAGAGCGCTTCCCGAATAAAGAAGCTCTCGTCCATGGCAGCCAACGTCTAACGTATCAAGAAGTTGCTCAGCAAGTGAAAGGTCTCGCCTATGGGCTGCGCGAGGCTGGAGTCCAGCGGAGCGATCGAGTGGGAATCTATTTGGACCCCTCAATTCCACAGGTTGTGTCAATTTTTGGCGTATCACAAGCTGATGGCGTCTTCGTGCCAATTAATAGCTTGTTATTCCCTGAGCAGGTGAAACACATCGCTAGGGACTGTGGGATGAAAGGCTTGATTACCACTGCCGCCAAACTGTCGACGCTCGTTGACGTACTGCCGGAGATTCCGACACTAGAGTTTCTTGTCATTATTGGAGAAGAAGAGGTCCAGCCGGTCGCGCTTCGGACCTATAGTTTTGCGCAGTTCGTCCAATCGACACCGACAACTCGATGGCGTGAGTCCTGCATCAGTAAAGACTTGGCCGCTATTCTTTATACGTCCGGGTCCACCGGGAAACCCAAAGGCGTCATGCTCAGTCACGCGAACGTGATGGCGGGAAGCACCATTGTGTCCACGTACCTGAACATTACTCATGAAGAACGCATCTTAGTGATCTTGCCGTTTAGTTTTGATGCTGGACTCAATCAACTCATGACCGGGTTTCAGCGGAGGGGCACGGTCATTTTGATGACATTTGTGTTCGCACGCGAGATCGTTTCTACTTTATTGAAAGAGCGCGCAACTGGTTTAGCTGGCGTTCCGACCCTCTGGAGCTTGCTCGCGCAGCCGAATTCGACCTTACAAAAACAAGAACTTCCGCATCTGCGGTATATCACCAACACCGGGGGAGCGATGCCGCAAAACGTGCTCGCTGTCCTGCGCAAAGCGTTGCCGACAACGCAAGTTTTTCTCATGTATGGGTTGACGGAAGCATTTCGCTCAACGTATTTACCCCCCGAAGAACTCGACCGTCGTCCCACCTCAATGGGAAAGGCGATCCCTGATACTGAAATTCTTGTCATCAATGAACACGGGCAACCCTGTCGCCCTGGCGAGCCGGGCGAGTTAGTCCATCGTGGACCTACCGTATCTATGGGGTACTGGGGCCAACCTGAACTAACCGACCGCGTGTTGCGCCCTCATCCATACCTTCCCCCAGAGTTAGGGAGTGAGGAAAAGGTATGTTACTCTGGCGATCTTGTAAAAATGGATGAGGACGGGTTCCTGTATTTCATCGGCCGTCGAGACACCATGATCAAATCCTCCGGCTTTCGTATTAGCCCGACCGAAGTGGAAGAAGTATTGTTTCAAAGTGGGAAAATTCGTGAGGCCGCAGTCATTGGCGTTCCCGATGATATTCTGGGACAAACAATCAAGGCTTTTGTTGTCCCGCGAGAAGGAACGTCATTTTCGCAGGAGGATCTCCTCGTCTTTTGTGGAGAGCGCATGCCACGGCACATGATTCCGAAAGACGTCGAGATATTGGATGGCTTACCCAAGACGAGTAGCGGCAAGGTCGATTATCCCTCGTTGCGGCGTCGAGAAGGACTCATGTAATGGATTTGGTTGCTGCCCTACTCTCTCGCTTTTTCCCTGAGTCCGACAGAGAACTCGTGGTCGGGGGAATTCCCATATCCGCCATTATCGGCCGTTATGGAACCCCTCTTTTTCTCTACGATCGCAATATTCTCGATCGGAAGTGGGACCTCCTTCGTCACGCCCTCCCTGAACAGTTCAGTATTTGTTATTCAGTCAAGGCGAACCCCAACCCAGCATTTCTGAAACATTTTCTTGCTAAGGGATGCGGATTGGAGATTGCCTCCGGAGGAGAATTCTATCTAGCGCTACGAGCAGGGTGTCCGCCGGCAAAGATACTTTTTGCTGGTCCTGGCAAAACCGATGAAGAACTAGAGCTTGTCTTAAGCCACGCCATTGGAGAGATCCATGTTGAGTCCCTGCGCGAAGCCGAACGCATCAGCGCACTGAGTCAGCGCTTAGGACGCCAAGCTCGTATTGCCGTACGGGTAAACCCTGGAGAGGAAGCACAAGGGGGAGCGATGCGTATGGGTGGGAAGGCTGCTCCCTTTGGGATCGATGAGGAAGTCTTGAACGAGGTTGTTTATCGGATCCTCAATGACTCGTGGCTAGAATTCCGCGGCTTACACCTTTTTACTGGAACGCAAATTTTGGATGCAGCCGTTCTCCTCACACAGTATCGCAAAGGAATAGCGATTGCCCGACAAGTTGCACAGCAGTGGCGGCGACCATTACGCACCCTCGATTTCGGCGGCGGTCTTGCCATCCCGTATTTTGCCAATGAAGTAGAGCTCAATATGGACCAGCTGCGCGAAGGACTCGTCGAGCTCATGGCGGAAGTAACTCGCGATCCTCACTTTGCGGGGACACAATTCATTGTAGAACCGGGACGTTATCTTATAGGAGAAGCCGGACTCTATATTGTTCGAGTCATTGATATCAAGGTCTCGCGCGGGAAAAAATTTCTCGTTGTTGATGGCGGGATGAATCATCACCTTGCTGCTTCCGGAAACCTGGGACAAGTCATCAAGCGCAACTTTCCTGTTGCACTCCTCAATAGATTAACCACAGAAGAGCAAGAGACAGTCGATGTAGTGGGCCCGCTCTGCACTCCTCTCGACGTGCTCGCACGGAATGTCCAACTGCCGCCAGCAGCCATTGGAGATTATATTGGAGTATTCCAGTCTGGAGCCTATGCCCGAGCCGCCAGTCCTCTCGGATTTCTCAGCCATACGACTCCGCCCGAAATCTTAGTCTCTGATGGTGAGATGCGTCTCATCCGGCGACGCGGCGTCTTCGAAGATCTTGTGTGTGACTTGCCTTCTTAGTGCGTTGTTTATAGTCAGGACGGGAAACTCTAACTCTAGCGCAAGAAATTTCTCTTCGTCCTTTTTCTGGAAGCGTATTTGTGTCTGTCTCACCCCCCCTCATCTCGGTCATCGTGCCCACTTATAATTGCGGCAAATTCCTCGTCGAAGGAATCCGCAGTATTCTCGATCAGGATTACCCTCAGAAAGAAATCCTTGTTGTTGACGATGGTTCGACCGATGATACGCAGGCCGTTCTTCAGCAATTTGGAGATGCTATCAAGGTCTTTCGTCAAGAAAATGCCGGCGCCGCAGTCGCTCGCAATACCGGGCTTCAGCATGCCAAGGGAGAGTACATTGCCTTTCTCGACGCCGATGACCTCTGGTTGCCGGGGAAATTAACCGCACAAGTCTCTTATTTAGAAACCCATCCACAGGTAGGTATGGTGTACGCGAATTGGCTTGTATGGGTTGACGATAGCAAAGGCGTGTATGCTCCTGTCTCTTCTCTCTCCTCAACTCAAGATAGTTGTCTCATCGACCAAGCGCAGTCAGGCTGGGTGTATCCTCGGCTGCTTTTTGATTCCATTATCCATACGATCACAGTACTTGTCCGGAAGGCGGTGGTTCAGCAGGTTGGGATCTTCGACGCATTTTTACGGAACGGCCAAGACTATGATTATTGGATTCGGGCGTCTCGCATCACTGAAATTCACAAACTAGCCACTCCCTATGCTGTGTACCG
>JACXTT010003094.1_pt1 | contig 25957 bp, 17 predicted proteins | sample 9270951 | NCBI WGS metagenome assembly JACXTT01 (sample SAMN15532306, study PRJNA645909) | rock metagenome | isolation source: weathered quartz diorite | place: Puerto Rico | collected 2017-06-21
ACCCACAAGGTAGGCATATCTTGTAGAGGCCGAGAGAACGGAGTGTACTGATAGCCTGCGTTCTCATCCGAGATGTTGGTCCACGCGATGATCACTCCCGCGGCGCCTGCCTTCTTGAACGATTGGAGCGACGGAGCAGCCAATAACTGGTTGATCGCGCTCATCCTGGTTTCAGGAAATCTTGTGTCTTTCTCGTATGCGCCCCAGACCGACCACCACTCGCTATAGGGCCAGGGCTTCACTGGCGCTTCAAGATAAACGATTTTGCCTTTGACGTTATCGGGCAGTTTAATCTCCGCCGTGGTTCCGCCATATACCAGTTCGCCTGTCACTCCTAAGGCGGTCGTCTGACCGGAATATGGGTAATACGAGGTATGAGGGACTTTCAAGGACTTCCCGGATTTTGGCGTCACCCGGATGTCGCAGCGTTTAGCATCCCATCGAGTGAACCTGAAATGATCGCGGGTTAATTCCAGTCCGGCCTTTTGCATCTCGGTGGCGAGGAACTCGACGAAATCCGTGTGAGCTTTGTTGCCGGTGTATTTTGGACCGAGCTTTGCCATCCACACCTGGCAATCCCAAATCTGCTTCTGGGATGGCATGAGTCCTTCGCGATAACCGGCTGTCGCGGCGCCTGCCGGCAGGGACAACAGAGATTCCAAGCCTGCTGTTGTGGCTGCAAACGTGGACACCGCTGTGGCGGATTTCATGAATCTGCGCCGAGTGGACGGCATAGTTCCTCCTTGCACCTGGTCTTGCGCGAGCCGAGTCTCGCGCAATGTTCTCAGAACGCGTACCTTAGGGCAAACTGAATGATTCGCGGCGAAACGGTGGTCGCGGAAATCACGCCATACGTCGAGGCCGAACCAGCATTGGCCGAGGGATTGGCGAATTGCGGATGATTCGCCAGGTTGTAGAATTCAGAGCGAAATTCCAGATAGCCGTTTTCACGAAGGCCGCCGACGGTGGTCTTCTTGATAACGGCCGCGTCGAAGCTCACTTGTCCAGGGCCAATCAAGACATTCCGGCCGAGATTTCCATAGCCAGTGGCGCCGCCGACTCGGTTGATCGCCCCCACCACGGGAATCGGACAGATCGCGCTCGTATTGAAATAGCTATTTAGCCGCGATTCCACGCTACCGTGCGTCACGAGATCCGCGTACGTGTTGCTCGGGCAGATCTGAGCCCGCGCGCTTCCAGCGGCGAAGACTAGGCTGCCGCGCGAGTCGGTAATGTTGATCGGCAAGCCGCTCTGTATCGTCGTCAGACCGGAAAGGCCCCAGCCTGAGAAAAGCTTTCCGGCAAAGCCATTGCCTTGTTTGTAGCCGGGAAGATCGTAGGTATAGTTCACGACTAGTCGATGCGTGCGATTGAAATCGGCTTGGGCATGTTGCTGCGCGCGATTTTTGGGATCGTTGCTGTTGACCGTTGCCGAAGTGCCCGAGGTGTAGGTAAGGCCAGCGTCGTCGGTAAAGACACGGCCGAATGTATATGCGCCTTGAAATTGCAGTCCGCGCGAGAACCGCTTGCGCAGGGTCAGCTGCAGCGAGTTATAACTCGAGTCCCCAACGTTCGCAAGGTTGGTGAAGCCACCAGACGCTATGCCGATGATGGGCACCCGCTGGTTCACGTTGGCAGACGTGTTCGTGGTGACGCACCCTGTTGGAAGCCCGCAATTCAGAGGATTGGTCGGACTCGCCAATTGCGCGATGTTCTTACTTTCGCCGGCGATCAGCCGTTCTCCGCGGTTTCCCACATAACCGACTTCCAGAACGAACGACGGAGTGAATCCATATTGCACGTTAAGGTTATAACTGAGCACCTGAGGATTCACGAGATACTGGTCGGCGCTGCCAAACGACGGCGTAAGTCCAGTGGTCGTACGAAGGAAATTTTGAAAGCCTAGACTCGGAATCGTGCCGTACGGGTTTTGCAAAGTTGCAGCAGCGTTAGCGGCGCCAGCCCGGGAGACGCTGATGATGCTGGGAGGATCCGCCAACGAGCCTTGCAGCAGCGGCGTTCCATTGATCGTGTTGTAGTAAGAGCCGAAGCCGCCCCGAACGACGAGTTTGTCACTACCTAACGGTTGCCACGCAAATCCGATGCGCGGCTCGAAATCGTCCAGGGGCGCGCCGTTCTGGTTTTGGGCATTCTTGCTCCGTCGTAATATCCCTGGCGGCAAGTCCCCCGTGTAGTTCTTCGACACCGTATAGCCGACATAGGTTCCGCCACTTGGAGGAATCGGCACCGTGCTGAGCAACGGCCACCAGGCATCGAAAATGCCGTTGGCCGTATTCGCATCGGTCACGAATCCAAGATATTCCCAACGCACGCCGAGGTTCAGAGTAAGCCGCTTGCTCAGCTTGAAGTCGTCCTGAAGGAACGCAGCGGTGCTGTTGACTCGCAAATCCAGAAACAAGCCGCCCGGTGCGGTCACTCCAGCGAACGATGAAGCGACATTGCTAAATCCCAACGGGCTTCCATTCTGCGCCGCACTCTGACCGAGCAGGAAGTCCGAGAAAGTCTGGAATGACAGTCCTCCGCGATCGGTTGAGTAATAGTAGAACGGCCAAACCAGGTGCTGTCCCTCAAACCCCGCCCGGATCGAGTGCCTTCCGCGCGACCAGGAAACCTGATCGGACCAACTGTAATAGTTTTGCGGCTGCCGGGAGCCATCCACAATGGAGCCGCCAAAGTTGAACGAAGGGCTCACAAATGTAAGCGGCGGTAGAATCGGGTAGAACGGCGCGGGTGCTGGGAGTCCCACGCTGGGAGCTGTGATCGGGTCGGTCGTGTCGACTCCAGCGCGCAGATGATAGTAGGTGAAGCGTGCCTCGTTCACCAGGCTCGGAGTGAGAGTCGAAGTCAGCCGAAGTGTGGCGACATGATTTCCGGTAAGCGGGGTCTGCCCGCTGCCGGGTAACGATCCGCCGGTCGCGCCGAAGCCGTTGTTCTGACGGCCGAAATCAAAGAAGTAGCGCATGGCGAGCATCTCTCTATTCGTGATCATGTAGTCCAGATTCCCCATGAGCTGATCTTCGCGGAAGGTAGATGGCACGGTGAAATACGAGAAGCCCACTGCCTGCGCCGTGCCCGGATTCAGAATGGTTTGCGGAGTTGGGATCGCGTATTGACCGTTCGGCAGCTTGGCATTCAGGATGTTTAACGCGACGGGATTGATATTGGAGCCGTCGCAGGCAATTTGCGTACCGCCGGCGAACGTTGTCGTCTTGGCCACCGGGTTATTCTGCGGACAAAACGCTGCGCCAAGCGCTGCGGCGGTGCGGGAATTTGTTAATTGCGAGGGCAACGTAACGGTGGAATGGCCATGCGAATCGGCGCCGTTTATCTGCCGCGTCTGCTGGAAGGACAAGAAGTAAAACAGTTTGTCCTTTCTGATGGCGCCGCCGAATGTTCCGCCGTACTGATTCTGTTTCAGAGGCGGACGCGGTTGAGCGTTTCTATTGGCGAAGAAGTCGTTCGCATTGAGGTCGTCGTTGCGGAAGAACTCGAAAAGCGACCCGTGGACGTCGTTGGTGCCCGATTTGGTCACAACGTTCACGTTCGCGCCGGCATTGCGGCCATAGCCGGCGTCGTACAGCGATGTCTGGACCTTGAACTCGCTGAGCGCATCAGGACTGGGGATGGGGATCGAGCCGTAATAAGTGGTTGGGTCGTGCGTGGCGCCGTTGGCATAGATGGTCATCGACGCGCCGTCCATTTGGTAGTTGTTGCTGGCGTTTCCTAAGCCATTCACGTAAGTCCACTGCGAGCCGCGCCCGACCCCCGATGCGTTGTTGACGTCCATGATCGCGCCTGGCGACAGACCAAGGATTTGCGTGTAGTTGCGGGTCACCAAGGGGAGACCATTCAGTTGTCGGCCTCCCACGACATCCCCTAGTGAGGATGTTCCCGTTTGAATGGCCTGCGCTTCCGTGCTGACGGTCACGGCCTGCTGCTGCGAACCAACTTCCAGAGTCTGACTCACGGAATGGGTTTCCGAAACACTGACGGTTACCGACTTGAGTTCAACCGGCCTGAAACCGGAGGCTGAGATCGACACGCGATAGTCACCGGGCGGAAGGAGCGTGAAAGTGTAGCTGCCGTTCGATTCAGTGGCATGCGATCGGGACGCTCCCGTGGCAGTGGCGGTGATCGTGAGACTCGCGCCCGGCACCACCGCTCCGCTGGGGTCCGTGGCAGTGACCGTTAAAGCTCCAGTGCTGGAGGTCTGCGCAGACAACGCGGAAGCAAACAAACAAACAAGTGCGAGACAAAACAGGGTTCTACGTCGTTTCATACCAGATCTCCTAAGCCGAAATCTCAAGTGCTCAAAGTGGCATTCGCGGGGCCTCGCCCTGACGATCATCCGCGCGGAACAGCGTACACGAGGCTTAGGTGCTGACCCATGGCCCCGAAGCGCGAGTAGCGAAGTCGCCAACCCCTTGGCCTGATTCTAGGTGGGGCTTCGATACGTCACAAGTACGTTACGGTTACGTATCGTTACCTCAACTGATGCAGTGCATGAAGGCAATTCTTTTGATACACTGTGACCGTCATGCGGACGACAGTAGCATCCGATCCCAATGGGCCATGGCGCTCGGGGTCGGTAACGAACCGCGCTACTCTGATTCCGAGATTCAAGCCTGGTTCATCCATTCCCGTTGAAGCAATTGTAGCCGAACTTGAGAGAGTTCTCTCGAGCCGAGTCTTTTCCGGTTCGGAACGGCTGCGTCAGTTTTTGTGCTTCGTGGTCGAACAGTCGATCAGCGGAAAAGCCGACGCGCTCAAAGAATGGCTGCTGGGTGTTCACGTGTTCGGGAGGAGCCAGTCGTTCGATCCAAGGATCGATGCGATAGTTCGTGTGGAAGCCGGTAGACTTCGCACGAAGCTCACCGAGTATTACGAGACCGAAGGCCACGACGATCCGATAGTCATTCAGGTGCACAAGGGCAGTTATGCGCCCGTTTTCCACGACCAGAGTTCCGCAGCTCATCAAGTCACGCAGGCTGTAGTGCAAGGATTTGAACCGGGTAAGGAGCGAGACGACCGCGTGACGTCGATCGTAGTGCTTCCCTTTGTCAATCTGAGTGCCGATCCGGAGAATGAATACTTCAGCGACGGCTTAACAGAAGAGGTGATCACCGGGCTGACGAGAATACCCGATTTGGGCGTCATCGCAAGGTCCACGGCCTTCCGGTACAAAGGCCTAGCTCAGGACATTCGGCGAATTGGCGTTGAACTCAACGTGTCGGCCGCGCTGGAAGGAAGCGTGCGTAGAATCGGCGACCGTCTTCGTATCACAGCGCAGCTAATCGATACCCGGAACTGCTTTCATCTCTGGTCGCACACGTACGAGCGCCAGATGAAGGATGTTTTCGCAGTACAGCAAGAGATCGCCGAGGCGATCGGCAGAGTGGTCCGCTCTGAGCTTCCGACTGTACGTCCTGAGGGAGAGACGAATGGCGAAGCGGGCGAAGAGGTTTACGATATGTACCGGCGCGCGATGTACTTCGAAGCCAAGCGCACCGGGAAGGGGTTTGCAAAAGGACTCGAGCAGTTACATCGAGCTGCCGATTTGGATCCGCACAATGGGCTGATTTTCTCCAGGTTGGCAAACTCCTATGCTTTGCGCGCTGTCTATGGTCTAGACGCACCAGACTTCGCCCTGAAAAGAGCCGGGGATGCCGCATCGAGAGCGTTGGAAATAGATAGTACGCTGGCTCAGGCTCATGCAGCAAAGGGTTTCGTGAGCGCTCTCTACGACTGGGATTGGTCCGCGGCGGGCGTCAATTTCCGCCGGGCGCTGGAATTGAATCCAGGTGTGCCGGAAATTCACCATCGCTACGCCATTTTCTATCTGTCGTGCTTGGGAAAAACCGAAGAAGGTTTGTGGCACATCCGGCAAGCGCAGCGTCTGGATCCGATGTCGATCGTGTTCCAGGCTGCCGAGTGCGCGGTGCTGGTGTACGGCCGCCAATACGATGCCGCGATTGCTAAAGGGGAAAAAACAGTTGAATTAGAGCCGACCTATTATCCCGGGTACCTGTACTTGTCACGGGCGTATCTGATGCAGGGGATGGCTGCAGCAGCGATCAAAGCCGCCAAGGAGGCAGTGCGGCTGTCCTCAGGAAGCCCTCCCGCCCTTGGAGCGCTCGGCATCTCGTATGCCTCGTCGGGGCAAATGGACCAGGCTCGCAATATAGTCGCGCGGATGCGGCAGCGATCCTATACTCCGCCCGTATACGTTTCCGGCGTGTACGCAGAGATGGGGAAGATAGACGAAGCGTTTGATTGGTTAACGCGGGCTGAACGCGAGCATTCTCCCTCGTTGGTCTGCCTGCGGATTGGAATCTGGGCTCGAAGGCTTCGATCTGATCCCAGATTCGACGCGCTAGCGCGCGTCGTAGGCCTCAGCGGCACGACGCGCTGATACTCACGACATAGCCCGCGCAGACCAACGGTTGGCGACCTCGGTACGAATAGCGTGAACTATTCAGGGGAATTCATCCGCCTCTTCATGGTTCCGGGTATTGCGCCGGCACCGACTATCTCGGCCAGGACTCGGTACCGCGCAACGATGAGCACGATATTGACTCCGCCGTGGAGCGCTGGGTAGAACAAGGTATTGCTCCTGTTACGATCGTTGTATCGAAACTCAAGAACCGTGCGAACCCGGCGGACGTCGTTTCACACGCGACCGTTGTGCGCATGGCCAAAAGCCGCTCACTACAAAGGGTCGGGCCGCGCCGACGAAGGCGAGACCTTCGACTGTAAATAACAGCGCGCTGCTTATCGGCGCGGCCGTTACGAGGTAACTATGAGGAACATCGAACGCAGAACGTTCATCAAAGAAATCGGAAAGGCGGTGACGCTGGCGCCGGGAATTCGTCTGCGTGCCGCAAAGACAGATGGGCGCGAGAATCCGGCCCTCACCAAAGTCAATCGAAAGTTTCTGCCCACCGCGAAGGACGTACGCGGGTGGCATGCGATCAAGGATTCCAAGGGTGGGCCGACCTTGACCGGAAGCCCCTCTTGGCACAACTATCTCGAGATGCTCGAGAAGGAGTGGCGATCTCTAGGCGTAACGGACATCTTTCGAAACCCGATCCGCTACACGCGTTGGTACACGACGGAGTTTCCGGACGATTCGAACTGGTCTCTGTCGGTGGATGGCAAGAAGATCCGGGTTGCAAATTATGGCTGTAACTCCGGACGTACACCGCAAGAAGGCGTCACCGGCGAGCTGGTGCCGTACCAAGCTGGCATGCCTGACGAAGCTCTACGAGGCAAGATCGCACTCATCGTGAAAGGTCCGTCTCCCGGCCTTAGCCGGGGTTCGGATGATTACGAATACCTCTCGAATTCCGACACGTTCCAAAATCCGCTGAAACCTTACGATGACGAGAGAGCTCTAAGCCCATTCCCGATCATGGGACTTGGCGCCGCGCAGGAACCGCTGATCAAGGCCCAAGCCGCTGGAGCCGTCATCGTGATGCCACTTCCGTTTGACGCAGTCAAGGGACTGTACACGTTCGCCGTTCCAGCGCTCCACCAGATGCCGACGCTCTACCTCGACCGCGACACCGGCGCCGAAATCGCCACGGCAGCCCAAGCCCGCAAGCAGGCAACTTTGCAGCTGATTTCGACGACCGAGGAGGTAGAAGGCTATCAGTTGTTCGGATACCTGCCGGGCAGGAATTACGGCACTCCCGAAGACAAGCAGATTCTGTTAATTACCCACACAGACGGCCCATCGATCTCGCAGGAGAACGGAGCGATTGGCATTCTGTCGATCGTGAAATACTTTTCGCACATTCCGAAAGCCGAGCGGCCCCGCAGCCTGATGCTTTTCTACGATTGCCGGCACTTCATGCCCGGCATGGAGCGAGCCTTCGCGAGCGAAGACTATTCTGCCAGTCATCCCGATATTTACAGCAAGGTAATCGCATCGATGGGGATCGAGCACCTTGGGCAGATGAAGGTCGCAGAAGGCGGCGGGAAAACGTTTCATAAGACAAATGTCGCTGACCTGACCAGCGTCTACATTACGAACAACAACCACATGGTGGATCTCGCCATCGCGGCCGTGAAGGACAACAACGTGCCGCGGACGCAAGTGCAGTGCCCCGGGCGCAAGGGCGTTCATGGGGGCGAGCAGGGGCCCTGGTACGGCCTGGGATCGATCGCTAATCGCAATCACATTCCCGGTGCCGCATACATCGGAGCGCTGACAGGGTATTGGACTTCAGTCGCGCGCCTCGACTGGCTCGACGTGAATCTTTTTCTGACACAGATGGCCTCCGCAAGCCAGCTTTGTGGTGAACTGATGCTGGCTGATCTTGAGTCCATCAAGTGGGCGCCGGGAGCGCCTCCGTTTGGCGGACGGGGTCCAGCCTGATTCGCCCCATGCGCCGTACGAAGCTTACTCTTAATGGGGGAGGAGAGATGCGGTTAACAGCTTTCGCGTTCGTTGCCGTTGGTTTGCTGTTGGGTCAAACGAACAACACAGCGGCCCAGCAACCGGGGCGGCGCCAGATCGAATGGGTGCGCCTAGGATATTACAAGGAAATTACACCAGAGCGCTGGAAGTCGCGTGTGGATCAGATGCTTCGGCAGGATGCACAGAGACCTCCCAAGCAGGGAGCGGTCATGTTCGTAGGTAGCGCGACCATCGCAGGTTGGGACCTGAAGCATTACTTCCCCCAATTTGAAACGATCAATCGCGGAATCGGCGGGTCGATGATCGCAGAGGCAACCTACTACGCTGACCAGTTGATCATTCCGTTCAAGCCTTCGAAGATCGTCTTTTACTCGGGAGATAATGACACGGCGTATGGAGTGCCGACCGAGATGATCGCGGATGACTTCCGGAAGTTTGTGGCGAAGATTCACTCAGAGCTGCCCGACACGCAGATGGTTGTGCTCCCGATCCGCCCCAGCATCGCACGTTTAGCGGTTTGGGACGCGGTGGTTGCTGCGAATGAACAACTGCGCTCGATTTGTGCCAAGAACCCCAAACTCCAGTTCGTCGACTGGACACCGATGTTGCTGACTACTGATGGGAAGCCGCGCCGTGAGCTCTTGGGCGAAGATGCGCATCACTTGAACAAGGACGGTTTCGATCTCATCAGCCCATTAGTCACGAAAGCCATTCAAGCGGCCGAGTCTCGATAGCAGAGTCGTCACGAGCGTTCGTGACGAGGGTGTTGTCACTTCGGAACGAGATTGGGTTGATTGGCGACGGCGAGTTCGAAATCGTCAGGCCGCCGTTACCGTTCGCCAGACCTCGAAGGACCGAGACCTCAAAAGTCGGTGATGAGTTGATCTCAACAAATGTCGTGCAACGCAGAATAGCTTCCGGACGACACCGTGGAGCGATAGAAAGCGCTGAGCTTGAGGCTGCACGCTGATCACGCCGAGACTGCAGCAGAATATCGATGACATCACCATCCTGATCCACAGCCCGCCACAGATACTGCTGCCGGCCGTTGATTCTGACGAAGAGTTCGTCCAGATATCAGATATCACCAAGGCGTCCCTGTTTCTTCTTGAGACGTCTGGCATAGTGCGGCTCCGAATTTCCAACACCATCACCGGATGGCCTCCTATGAAACAATGATTCCGCGTTCTGCCAGAAGATCTTCCACATCACGGAAGGTCAGACAGAAACGATGATAGACCCATAAGGCGTAGCTGATGATTTCCGGCGGAAAACGGCGTCTCTGGTATCGGGATCGGGTGTTCTTCATGAGATGAGTCTGTCAGTTGGTTGCCCAAGTTGACAATACCCTCTCGACGGTTCGACTTTTAACTCACACCAAAATAACTTAGGCTCGCTTTGGCATCAACGATTAACAATCGACCGATGGAAAACGGCGGTGCGCTCATCAATGACAGTGTAAAATGGGCCATCTAGACTGCCAACTAATTTACCACTCTGCTACGGAGCCGTCCTCATGAAATACGCGCGCCATCGGCTTCGTTCCGCCAAATGGATATTTCGCCAAGCTCTCTTCGCTCAATTCAAAACCCAGGCCTGGCTTATTAGACAGTGGGAAACGGCCGTCCACCATGCGCATAGCTGGGAATCCGAGCCAGTCTTCCCAAATCTTGTCCTGCCGGCTTGGCTGTACTCCTCCGCAGATTTCCTGGATCAGGAAATTCGGCATGGCAGCGTCGACGTGAATCGTAGCAAGTCCGCCAATCGGACCTTCGCAGGCGTGCGGCGCCATCGAGACATTTGAAAAGCTTGCGAGCGCTCCAACTTTCCACAATCCCGTGATGCCTCCTACGTGATTGATGTCGGTCTGCAGAATATCGATCACGCCCATTTCGATCAGCTCGCGGCAGCCGTAAGAAGCCACCAGACGCTCGCCAGTGGCAATGGGGGTCTTGGAGCGTCGCGCAATTCTATGCATCGCCTGTATGTTCTCCGGTGGGCATGGCTCCTCAATCCACAATAAATTGAGCGGCTCTACTTCTTTTACAAGGATCGATGCCACCGACGGGCTAGTTTTAGCGTGGAAGTCAATGGCGATATCGATATCCGGGCCGAGGCCTTCACGGAGAAACTGCATGCCCTTCACAGCGCGCTCGATTTTCGCGTGCGTTTCGATCCATTCGTAATAGCCAGGGATACCCGCCTTGAGGCACGATACGCCGATTTTCTGCGCATTCTGGCGTAATTCCGCCATCTGTTCCTTGGTGGTGGGGTTGGCGTGATAGTAACCGCGCACGCCGCGGCTGTCGAACGGGCCACCGAGCAGTTTGTAAACTGGCATCCCAAGCACTTTGCCGCGTATATCCCAGAGCGCCTGATCAATGGCCGAAATTGCCGATCCCATCACAGGACCCGCGCGATAGAAGCTATGTACGTACATCGATTGCCAATGATGCTCCACCTGCATGGGATCGTTGCCGATGAGAAAATCCCGGAAATCGTTAATGCATGCCATGACTGCACCTGCCTTGCCCTCCAAGGTGCCTTCGCCCCAGCCGACCACGCCTTGATTGGTCTCGAGTTTGACGAAGACGTACGGGCGGTCGGATTGCGGTGTCAATGACACGCCGAACACCTTAATGTTGGTGATCTTAAGGCCCGATTGCAGCCCGGCGAAGGTGTCCGCCGCTGCTGCGGGCGGGGCAAACGCGCAGCCGCACAGGTCGGCCACGGCCGCGTTGGACACTTTTCGCGCAGCCAAACCGGTGGCGCCGCTCATCGCTAAGAAATTCCTACGCAGCATGATATTTCTCCAGGGCAGTTTCATTTATGTTGATTCCCAAACCAGGTCCCACCGGCAGCGATGCGAATCCATCGCGCACCCGTTCTATGGGCGCCCCTACCAGTTCGGTCCGCATTTTCACGTCCTCGCCAGAGTCGGCCAAGGGGATGTGTTGGATGAAGAAGTTTGGTAGGCTCGCGGCCAAGTGCAGCGCGGCGGCGGTTGCAACCGGGCCCCCATCGTGATGGGGCGCGATCGCAACATAATAGGGCTCAGCGAGCGCGGCGATCCGCCGGCATCGTGAGATACCCTCACGCGAAATGTCGGGACGCAGAATATCGATCAGCGACTCCCGCAACAACTCCTGATAAGTGGAGGGGTTAGTGATCCCGCGCCCGAACCCGAGCGGCACTACCGATTCGTCCGCAATCTTGCGGATGGTCTGCACGTTCAACACAGCCACGGGATCGTCGAACCATAGCGGATGCAAAGATTCGAGAGTCATAGCGACACTAGCGGCATCGCCCGGAGTAAGTTGACTAGCGCCGTCCAAAACAAAGTCAATTTGGGCGCCGGCCGCGCGCACCGGTTCCAGCAATTGGCGGAGGTCGCGCTCATACGCCTGGCCTTGATTGCGTGCCACAGGCTGGGGCGCGGCAATGACGATGGCGCGAAAACCGGCAGCAGCCGCACGGCTGAGGCTCGCTGTTGTCAGCGCCCTGACCTTATTTCGAGTCGGCCCGCCAAGCACTCGATAAACCGGCGCATTGCTCGCCTTGCCAACAATATCGAGCAGGGCCATGTCCACGGCGCCCGAGAGCGGAAGCGGCGCGCCGGACGTCATGTACGAGCTCGCCGGCTTGCCGGTCCAGTATTGCTGTGTGCGCGCGAATTGGGATTCAGCAACTGTGGGGCCTTCGCCAAATCCAATCAGCCCGCCGCGGGTTCGCACCCGTACGATGCTATATGCCCGGCCTGAGGCGGGTTCCCGTACCGGAAACTGCCGGAGTTCTGTGATTTCAAGTTTGGTGTCGGGAATTGTGGCGGCGGCTTGCGCCGCAATGATGTTGGAGAGCCGAGCGCGTCGATGTGCAGCTAGTGTGCTCATTTTTCACCTGGAGAGTCAGAATAACACCTCCCAGCGCCTGATGTTGTCGCCCATATAAAAAGGGACCATCCCCGCCAGTTCCCCTTAGCCGATAGCGGCATTCGCCTCATCGATCTGATCGCTGGCACATTTCCCTTGATGTTTCTCCGAAGCGGAGTGATGAATGTCACGACCGCAACCCGGTCAAGGAGAAACTCAATGAGCGAAAACGCAGTCGATTCAGTGAAGGCGACGCCGAAGCGCAAGCCCGCCAAGAAGGCCAATTCCGCGAAGAAAACCGCGCCGGTTAAGAAGGCCGCCGCCAAGCCGAAGGGCGATGGCACCAACAAGAAAGCCGAAGTGATCGCAATGATGAAGCGAGCTAAGGACGCGACGTTTCCCGAGATCATGAAAGCCACTGGCTGGCAGCCGCACACCGTGCGCGGCTTTGTCAGCATACTGGGCAGCAAGGGAGGGAGAAGATCGAGTCGTCCAAGAACGTCACGGGTGAGAGGACAACGCTGGAGGAAGCGGAGCGCTCGCACATTCTTCGCAACTAGGCCGCCAGTCTCGGGCGGAAAGTATCGTGACCGAGTGTGGCCCATAGTTGTGGTCCACTGGAAGCCGTGCAGATTGGGGGTTCCGATGCGCGCGGCGACACCATCCAACTTAGATTTGTTCCATGCTATCGGAAACGCAATCGGAGTGTTATTCGAAGCGGAGACGTGGTTTTCATCCGCACCGGACGCTGGGCTCTCAGACCGGCGAAAGGCCCCTGGGATATCACTGCTCACTCGGCTGGACTTTACGCGTCCTGCGCACGATGGTTCAAACAGCGCGATATCGCCATTTTGGGCGGCGACACGTCAAACGATGTGCTGCCGCCGAGAATCGATGGAGTGAATTCCCGATGCACCTGCTGCTGGTGGCAATGGGCGCTCCGATGTTCGATCAGCGCGAGCTTGAGCCGCTGGCCGTGGCTGCCGCCGCCAGAAACCGATGGACGTTTCTGTTGACGGTAGCGCCGCTTCGCGCCAGCGGCGGCACCGGTTTCTCCGCTGAATCCAATCGCTACCTTTTGAGTCGCCGGGCGAGTCCCGGTCGGTAAGAAACTACTGTTTGATGATCGTCCCGTCTTTGCGGCGGATCTCGCCCCATCCGCCATTCAACATCTTCCTTTCACCCGTCTCGCCGAAACCGAACGGATACTTCGCGGCGGCCTTCTCGTCCACCTCGATGCCCCAGCCCGGGGCTTCGTTCACATACCAGTAGCCCTCCTTCATCACCGGACAGCCCTGGAAAACTTCCTGCGTGCGTTCATTGAATGGCGAATATTCCTGCACACCGAAATTTGGAGCGGTGACGTCGAGAGTGATCTGCGCCGCGTGCCCGATCGGCGACACATCTCCCGGTCCGTGCCAGGCGCTGCGCACGCTGAACTGCTCGGCGAAGGCAATTATTTTTCGCGCCGGCGACAATCCTCCGCACTGCGAAACGTGAATACGGATGAAGTCGATCAGCCTCTCCGTGATGAGGGGACGCCACTCATGCGGGCTATTGAACAATTCGCCCATCGCGAGCTGGGTCGCGCACTGCTGCCGGATCATGCGGAAATACGCAATGTCCTCGGGTGAAAGCGCGTCTTCCAGGAAAAACAGTCTGAACTTCTCGGAATCCTTGGCAAACTGCACGGCTTGAATCGGCGCCACGCGCTCATGCACGTCGTGAAGCAACTCAATATCGTCGCCCAGCGCCTTCCGAGATTCTTCGAACAACTTCAGCGCCCGCCGCATGTAGACGCCTGGCTCGAACACCGGGCCGCCATGCAGCGCCTTTACGGCCGCATCTCCGCGGCGCGCTCCGTAACCTGCCATCCCCGGAACGCCCACTTGCACGCGTACGAAACGGAATCCCTGGTCGATCCACATCCTCGCGGATTCGATGGTCTGTGCGTAGTCCGAGCCGTCAGCATGGCCATAGCAATCTGCTGCCTCGCGCACCTTTCCGCCGAGCAATTGGTACACCGGCATGTTCGCTTGCCGCCCCTTGATATCCCAAAGGGCCTCATCCACGCCGCTGATTGCATTGTTTAACACTGGCCCGTTACGCCAATACGAGCTGTTGTAACTGGCGTTCCAGATGTCTTCGATACGATCCGCCGGTTTGCCGATCAGAAACGGCTTCAAGTATTTCTCGACGGCCAAGACTACCAGGTCGGCGCGTTGCGTGAACGTTCCGCAGCCATAGCCATATAGGCCGTCCTGATCGGTCGTGATCTTTACCACGACCAGTCGAAGTCCCGCGGGCGCGGTGGCTATAACGCTCACGTTTTTGATCTTGGGCGACGGCAACCCCCTCACTGCTCGCGCGGTCTTTTCCTGCGCCGCCATTTCCCGTTGGCCAAGTGCCATGGCCCCCAGTGAGAGCTTTAAGAGATCTCGCCGATTCGTCATGAGTCGCTCATTTCTGGATTAATCTCAACTTAATATTCTTGAACTCGATCGGAAACTTTTGGTATTGAAGCCGGAAGCGTCCTTCTGGAAACTTAGAATCGCGAACGTCCACAGTCTTTGTCCCATTGAGAGCAACTACCACATGGTCGCCCTCAGCGATGATCTCGTAATGATTCCATCGGCCCGAAATGAAATTGAACTCCCGGTCCGTTTTAGCCGTGCCAACGATCGAGCCGGTGTTGTAGCCCTGCGGCTGCGCCTTCCAGATCTGAACCTCGTACCCGCCGCTACCCTCGGGAGAGCGAATAAACACGCCGCTATTGGTATCCTCGCCTGTTCTGAAATCCACATCCAGGACAAAGTCCTTGTAGCTGCCCCTCGACGTCAAGTAGCCAGCCGGCTCCCCGCACGGAACCAGCAAACCATCCACAACTTCCCAGTGTGAAGCACCAGCGGGTACGGGAGCCAGTCCGAGCGGTGTAGAACACGCTCGCGGATTGGAGCCGACTTGCTGAGCCGTGCCGGGCTGGGTGGTTGCCTTGCCTTGCTTCCCACTACCACTGGAGGTAATGTCACGCCCGGGGACGGATGTAGCGGCGGAGTCCCAGCCATCGAGGGTTTTGCCATCGAAGAGAAGAATCCAACCTTGGGCCCGTTCCTGCTTTGTCAGGACATTGTCGGCGCTGAAAATGGCCGCTGGCAGCATTAACAATAAACCGAGAGGGCGTAATCGTCTCATGCCTGTGATTCTCCAGCAAGCGGTAGCGATCAATCCGTTCCTCATTAGTTTATATAAGGGCCCGGGGTCGGTTCCTGGCCACCAATCTTAAACTTCCCTGTTTCAAACGTTTACGCAGACACGTGTTGATGTCCCACGTGTGAGAAGTTGTGGCTACTGTGGCCGTGTCGAACTACAGAAACAACCGCCTGAAGCTCAAACGAGAATCTCCTTGACCACGTTGCCCGCGACGTCTGTGAGACGGAAGTCGCGCCCCGATTGCCGGTATGTCAAGCGAGTATGATCGAGGCCAAGCGTGTGCAGGATTGTGGCGTGGAAGTCGTGCACCACCATCGGGTCCTTCGCTATCGATATTCCGTACTCGTCCGTTTCTCCGTAGATCATTCCACGCTTGATACCTCCGCCGGCGAGCCACGAGGAGTACGCCTTGGCATGATGACCCCGGCCCTTTGCGTACTGGAAACCATCCGATGGCATACGCCCGAATTCTGTCGTCCAAATCACGAGCGTCTCGTCCAGCATGCCACGGGATTTGAGATCTTTGAGCAGGCCAGCGATCGGCTGATCGACATTTAACGCCGTGGTCTTATGCATGTCCATGGTGGTATGCGCGTCCCAGTTCACCTCGCTGTCGGTGCCGGTGTCGATCAATTCGATGAATCGTACGCCGCGCTCCGCCAACCGCCGCGCCACCAGGCACTGCCACCCAAAGCCCTCGGTTTGGCCGCGACTCATGCCGTAAAGAGCCAGCGTCGCATCAGATTCTTTCGACAGGTCGAAGGCCTCAGGGGCTTCCTGCTGCATGCCAAACGCGGTTTCAAATGACTTGATGCGCCCTTCGAGGGCCGGGTCGTGCGGCCGCTTCGCCAAGTGCCGCCGGTCGAAGAACTCTCTGAGCCCCAGCTCCATCTTTTGGTACTCCGGAGAAAATTCGCGGCGAATATCGGGGATCGGATCCTTTCCCGATGAAATGCGCGTTCCCTGATGACAGGCCGGTAGAATATCCGCCTGCCAACCCTGCGTCCCGGCATAAGGGACGAACGGAGCCAACACAACATAGGAAGGCAGATTGCGGTTGAAGGTACCCAAACCGTAGCTCACCCAGGAACCGAGGCTGGGGCGTGTCAATACCGTCGATCCGGTGTGAATATTGAGCAACGCTTCGTTGTGATTGCCATGATCGTTCTTCATGGAGCGGATTAGGCAGATATCGTCCACGCACTCGGCGATTTTTGGAAACAGGTCGCTGACCTCGATGCCGGACTTTCCATACCGCCGAAATTCCCACTTCGGCCGGATCAGATAGGTGCCGTCAGCCAGCTTCTTGCCGTGGTCGGCTATGAGTTTCGGTTTGGGATCGAAAGAATCCACATGGGACACTCCGCCCGTCATGTAAAGGAGGATGACACGCTTTGCCTTGGCGGCAAAATGTGGCGGCTTCGGCGCGAGCGGATCAGAAGCATCTGGTCCTGCATCAGCCGCAAGCATCTCCGACATTACGCCTGGTAACAACGCAGAAGCTGCAAATAGCGACCGAATAACATGGCGCCGGGATGGGTACTCGCTGGACTGGTTCATTTTCTTGGCCCTCCTGTCTCAATCGATAAAGATGAACTCGTTGCTGGCGAGCAGGCCGCGCAGATAGGCGGCCCAGAAGGCCTCGGCGCGTTGCTCCGGCGACATGGCCGCGATTGCCGGATCGCGCCTGGCCAGCTCGAAAAACTCGCCCGCACGCTGAATTTCTTCTCGGTCCGGCGGGCGGCCGAAAACCCTGTCGTAGGCCAATTGCAGTCGCCGGTGATCATCCGGCGCCGCTTTGAGAAGTAGCCGGGCGAACCCGATGCTGCGGTCCCGAATGAAGGGGTCGTTCATGAAATACAGCGCTTGCAGTGGTGTCGAAGCGTTGCTGCGTTCCGGTGTGCCGACGTTGGGATCGACGCCATCGAACGCCACCAGGAACCGGTGCCGCCGCAGACGCTGCAGCATCAGATACACGCTGCGGCGATTTGTTTCGTAATCGGCTGTGAACGGTTGATGGATCGTGTATTCCCATTTTCCTTCCTCGGGAAATGGATGCGGGCCTCCCATGGTCAGATCCAGGTCGCCACTCAGCGACAGCAGCGAGTCGCGAATCTCCTCGGCATCAAGGCGGCGTCGTCTGAATCCCCACAGGAGCGTGTTCCGCGGGTCGGCCGAAGCGCTCTCGTCCGGGCCAGTGCTGGAGAGCTGATATGCCGTGGAAAGCATCATCAAACGGTGCATCGCCTTGATCGACCAACCGCTGTCGACGAATCGTTTGGTCAGGTAGTCAAGCAACTCGGGATGCGTGGGCAGCCGGCCGGTCTCGCCGAAGTTGCTGGGCGTGGCTACTAGGCCGGTTCCGAAATGATGCTGCCAGATGCGATTCACGATCACCCGCGCGGTGAGAGGATTCTCTGGATCGGTGAGCCAGCCAGCCAGTTCCAGCCGTCCGCTGCCTGTTATTCCGTGCGAAAGTTTCTGGCCGCCCAGCACCTGGAGAAATCCGCGTGGAACAGTGTCTCCAAGGTTGGTTGCTTCGCCATACTTCCGTATCCGAGCGTCGGCCGGTTTCCCTTCGGAAACAGCCCAGGCCCTCTCGAGCGACGGCATCTTCGCGAACAACTGGCGCCGCTGCAAATTAAGCGCATCCTGCGCGGGAGCCACGGCGGTCTGCAGCGTGTTGACGAAGCGCTGATAGGTCGCGATCTCTTCCAACCTGGGACGGAATGGCTTGATAAGCTCATCCACCTTGTCCTTGGGAAGCCGGTAGACCATGTTCTCCTGTTGCTGGTACGATTCCGAGCCCGCAAACGGATACTGAGTGCTTTCGAAGATCCCGTAAAGGGCGTAGTAGTCTCGATTCGAGATCGCGTCGAACTTGTGATCGTGGCAGCGCGCGCATTTCAGCGTCAGGCCGAGGTAAGTTTCGCCGATATTGTCGACCGTGTCGGTGTAAGAAAGGAAGTTATCGGAGATTGGGCTTCCAGCGTATTGTTTGGCCATCGCCAGATAGCCGGTGGCGATGACCCGTTGCCAGCGCTCATCATCGTTTTTCCCGCCCAGGAGGTCGCCGGCGATCTGCTCGCGGACGAATTGATCGAACGGAAGATCGCGGTTAAATGCCCAGATCACGTAGTCGCGATAAAGATAGGCTTGCGGAATCGGGTAATCGGAGTTTTCGCCCGAAGTATCGGCGTAACGCACCAGATCGAGCCAGTGCTTTCCCCATCGCTCGCCATAACGTGGCGACGCCAGCAGCCGATCCACCACCTTGGCGAAGGCATCCGGCGAACGATCGTTGAGGAACGCTTCCACGTCTTCCGGAGAAGGCGGCAGCCCCGTCAGATCGAAGCTGGCGCGTCGCATCAGAGTCCGTTTGTCGGCTGGCGGCGCGGGCCGAAGGCTCTTCTCTTCCAGCTTCGCAAGAATGAACTGATCGATGGAGTTGTGCGCCCAGCCCTTCGTTTTCACCGCCGGTGGCAGAGCGTCGCGCACTGGCTGATACGCCCAATGCGCCTTCTGCCGCGCTGTTAGTCCGCCCGAGCCGGTTGTGGGCCATACGGCTCCAGTCTTGATCCACTCGCCGATGTCCGCGATCTCGTTTGCAGCGAGTTGGCCCCCCGGCGGCATTTTGAACCGCTCGTGCTGGTGGGTAATCGCTTTCATGAGCAGACTATCATCGGGCTTGCCTGGCTCGATAGCCGGCCCGTCCTTGCCGCCCTTGATCATGGACTCACGCGAGTCGAGCCGCAGCCCGCCGCTCTTGGCATCCGCATGGCAGCCGAGACAGGATCGCGCGAGCACCGGCCGCACCCGCAGTTCGAAGAATTCAGCCGAATCGGCCGCCAGCGCGGCAGTGCAGCAGACCAGCGACACCGAAACGGAGATAGAGATACCGCGTGCAATGGCTATCAGACGCACAGCCTCCCCCTTGGTTTGAACCACTCTCCAGACCGGCCGGAGATTTCGATTTGGGTCATCGGATTGTTTACATGGTAAACGAGAACGCTCGGTTAGTTCCCGTCATTTTCGGTTCGGCCTGGAATGATCATCGTGGCTCTTTGATCACCAGTAACTGATTCGCCTTCAGGTTTTCCAGCTTTTGAATGGATCCGCTGGGCCACCGGATTTCCAATGCCGCGACCTTAGTCGCACTGCCCAATCCAAAATGCACGCGCAGGTCGCTCGCGCTGCAGTAGCTGCCGCTGTTTTTCACATGCTTGACCTGTGTTATGCGATCCGCCACCACAGTGAGCCGCGCCCCGATGCCATCCCGATTGGAGCGTGTGCCGATAGTCTTGATTGTGATCCAGTTCCCCCGGTTGCCGCCATCGTTGCGTAGGAGCGTGGCGCGACCCCCGTTATTTACCACGAACACGTCAATATCTCCGTCGTTATCGTAGTCTGCAAAAACGGCTCCCCGGCTCACTTCCGGCGCCATGAGCGCCCGCCCGCACTGGGCGGCCGCTTCCTCGAAAGTTCCATCCCTTTTGTTGAGGAAGAGAAACTTGCGTTCTGCATAGGCCACGTCCTGACGATAGAGACGAATATTGTCAATCACGTGACCATTGGCCACAAAGATGTCAGGCCAGCCATCGTTGTCGAAGTCGTGGAATCCTACTCCAAACCCGCTGAACAAAAGACTGACGGGGCTGGTGCGCGTCTCGACCCCTACACTTTCGAAAGTCTCGCTATGTTTTCCGCCAGGCAGACGTCCGTTACTGCGGAAAAACGAGTTGTACTGAAAATCCAGATTGGTGATGAACGCGTCCAGGTTGCCATCGTGGTCATAATCGCCGAAGTCGACTCCCATGCCCGACAGCGCCTTGCCGTTCTCCCCATAAGCAACGCCGGCCTGCAGCCCAACCTCGGTAAAAGTGCCGTCGCCATTGTTCCGGTAAAGAACGTTCGGCTCGGTATCGCAGGCAACGAGAAGATCGATATGGCCGTCGTTGTTGTAATCACCCCAAACCACTCCGAGTGCTTTCCCTTTTGCGTTGTATACACCGGCGCGACGCGTGACGTCCGTGAACGTTCCGTCGCCGTTGTTATGGTATAGAGCGCTACTCGTGCCGGCATAGACCTCCGGTGTGCAGTAGGAGCGATAACCAGGCTTCCTGTCGCCGCACCATTTGTTATCTTCCAGCTTGAAATCGACATAGTTGCAGACAAACAAGTCCAGGTATCCATCGTTGTCGTAGTCTGCGAAAGCGGCGCTGGTGGACCAGCGTCGATCGACAAAGCCGGCTTTTTGAGTAACGTCGCTGAAGGTCCCGTCACCGTTGTTGTGGTACAGGACACTCGCTCCCCAGTTGGTCACGAAGAGGTCGTCCCAACCGTCATTGTCGTAATCGCCGACGGCGACACCCATGCCATAGCCGGAGCCTCCAATACCTGCTTTTTCCGTCACATCGACGAACGTGCCGTCGCCGCGATTGCGATACAGCTTGTAAGTCGGCCGCTGGCCGGAAGTGTCGCCGGGCAGCGTGTTCGAATTGACAATGAAGAGATCCTGATACCCGTCATTGTTGTAGTCGATGAAGGCGGCTCCAGAACCCATGGTCTCAACCATATATTTCTGGCCGCTTGCGCCGTTGTAGTGCACAAAGCGGATGCCCGCGGACTCAGTCACGTCGGCGAATTGCGGGAGCAGCCGAGCCCCAGCGCCGGTCAAAGCGACGCAAATAAGGAACAGCGACGCACCGTAAAAGAAGATTTGCGGCTGCATTTCGTGGGCCTTATTGACGCTGCCCGCCCAGCAGCTTGTCATAGACGGCCTTTTCCTTCTGGCTCTCAATGTCTCTGCCCAAACGTTCGTAGGCGATGGCCAGATTCAGGTGAGAATGGGGTTCACCGGGATCCAGGTCGATGGCCCTTAGGTAGTGGGGCACGGCTTCGGGATAGCGACCGAGGTCGGCGTAAAGATTTCCAAAAAGATTCTCGACGTCCGATAAATTCGGAATCAGGATAGAGGCTGCTTGGACCTGCGGGATAGCGCCTTTGTAATTCTTTTCCCTTCCCATTACCAGCGCGAGCAGGTAATGATACTCGCCGTTGTAGCCGTCAATTTGGACGCTGTTCGCGATGTGCTCGTGGGCACGGCGAAGGTCGTTCTTCGAAAGATAAACTTTCGCCAGCGTCGCGTGTGCGGCCGCCGATTTAGGATTCAAGCTAAGTACCTGGTTCAATTTCTCGATCGCCTGATCGAGCTCGTTTCGCCGCGCCAAGTCCGCTCCTTGGAGTAGAAGGTCTTCTGCGCGACGTGCGGCCTGGTTATCGGTCTGCTCCCGCTCCGTGAGCGCCTTGAATTGCTCCAGATGTTGGCGGCTTTGTTCCACCTCGCCGCCTTCAGCAAGCAGTCTGCCTAGCAATAGGTGAGCGCTGGCGAGGTTCGGATTCAGCTCCACTGTACTCCTCAACTGGGCGATCGCTGAGACGGCTCGATGCATCTTCGCGTAGAGCTGCCCCAACTGATAATGCGCCTCGAGATTCTTTGGGTCCCTTTGCAGGATCGCTTGCAGCCGCTCCTCCGCCTTGCCATAAGTATCCGGGTTCATCACGTAGATGCTTGCCAAACCGAGTTCGGCGTGGATGTTACCTGGCTGCTCTCGTTCGGCTACAGCATATGCCTCGCGCGCCTTTTCAAATTCCGAAGTGGTCAGATAGACGTCGCCGAGCATGAGCCGTGCCTGGGTATTCTTCGGATCCAGGCGCAGACTAGCTTCAAAAGCCTTCTTAGCCGACTCATCCTGTTCCTGGAGATGCAGGATGGCGCCGAGCATCATATAGGCCTCCGCGTTGGGATTCAAAGCGACCGCCGCTTGCAGGGCTTCGAGGGCGTGTTGATAGTCGCCGATGTCTTTACAGGCATAACCGAGGGCTCGCAGGAAAGTGCTCTCTTTTGGTTCGAGACGCGCTGCCTCTCGATATTCGCCGACGGCCCTCAGATAGTCGCCCCCGCTGGCGTAAATCGTTCCCAGGTGAAAGTGAGCCAAGGCTTCACCCGGGGAGGCCTGGATGATTCTCTTCAGCGCCGCCTCGGCCGCGGCTGTCCGGCCCTCTTTGACCAGATTGAGAATCTGGTCGTAGCGTTCCGTTCCGGCGTGGGCGAGGCAAATGAAGATCCAGCCCAGAAGCAGAACGGCAAAGTACGCCGGTCTCGTCCTAGTTGGCTGGAAACTGAATGCCCCAGGTGCGTGACGCATAACCAGAAAATATGGGCCTTACGCCGGATACTTTGCTCTTCCAATCACCATCTGCGTACTTTTTTTCAAACGCCGCAACCGACGCGTCATACTGCTTCAGTAGCTTTTCTTTCATCGGAGGCTCCGCGAAGGAGTACGTCAGGCTGTTTCTGCCAAGTTGCACGATCTCCGGCCACGTCAGGTTGAAAATGGTCACCGCTGTGTAGTACTCGTCGGTCATATCCGAATCCCAAACTCCTGGATCGTCGGTATTCAGGCACACCGGAATGCCAAATCGCAGGTACTCAGGGAAAGGATGTTTCGTGAGATCGGGCGTGTATTCCAGCAGCCGGTTGCTGATGAGGTTGATCTCGACCAAGTATTTATTGTCACGCATCAGCAACATCGTGTCGGGATCGGTGATCAGGTTCACGCCATGCCCGATGCGTGTGGCGCCCAGCAGCAGTGTATCCCGAACTTCCCGGCCGGGTGAATCCATCTCACCACCATGAATCGACAGGCTGATGCCACTGTAAGTGCGGCGCATCTTGCGGTAGGTTTCCAGAAATCTGGGAGCGTTACCTTTGCCATTGTCTTCCCTGCCAGCCATATTGATACCAACCCAGAGGTCCCGGTGGCGGCTGACAAATTCGTACACTCTCTCCAATTGCTGCTCTGCCTGTGGGCTGAAGCGAAGAATGCCGCCTTGAAAACGCACCACGACCCCTGTCGCCTTGGCATCCGGCTGGCTGAGTCTTTCGCGGAAGAACTCCACTCCCCGCTCCGGGTCGATGAGGTTCCCCTCGTGGTCCAGGAAGTTCGGAATGCCAACCTGCGTCTCCACGTAGCGAAGACCTTGTGCGCCATAGCGCTTCATGTTTTCAACCATGAGCTCGGTCGACAAGTACGGGTCTCGAAATAACTCGCCCAGACGCACGCCAATGACTTCAAAAAATTCATTGCGCCCTTCGCCCTCCCGGTCCAGCTTCATGGCCGAAAGCCACTCCACCTTCAACGCCGGAGACAGCGACGCCAAAGGTACATACTCCGATTTTCGACATTCTGAAAGCTTCTGGTATGTGGAACGTTGAATCGTTCGGAACCTGATCAACGGCTCCGTGCTTTCTGCGCAGTTGGCGAACTTCGTGCGCGTGAAAAATTCATTTCCATGCGTTCGCTTAGTGTCGGTCGCGCCGTTGTACCACATTTCGGCGAGGTTGGATAAGCCGAAGTGATTGTGGAGATCCCCTCCCTTCGGCACCTCGAACAGTAACGCGTAAAGCTGGCCCTTGTCAGCGGCTTTTTTGATCTCCTCAAACCTCTCGTCAAAAGATCCGCCCAATGCAGCCTGGACTGACCAGCAAGTGCAAATGCAAAGAAGTAATAGATGCCTGTTTTGAATACGTCCCATCCTGACTATGTCCTCACTGAAAGGTTGTGGGCAACAGATTGAACTAGTAGTCTGCAGGAGTCTTGTCCTGCCACTTGTTCCAGCCCTGGAGTAGTTCGTGCAACACAGTGCTGCCCACCTTGTGCGCAGATTCGAAAGCTGGAATGCTTCCCACGTACGGGTTGGTCAGGCTCTCTTGAACGGACTGGCCCGAAGCTTGCATGCAATAGTTGCTCGCTGTTCGTAAGAAAAGCACGCGTTGGAAGTCTATGCGCTGAATCTGGGAAAGGCGCACCAGCGCGGTGGCCATGCCGTGATCCTCCATCTCGGTCATGACATAATTCCCTTTGCCATGAGTTAACAGTTTCACCCAGTCGTTAGCCCAGCGGTTCATGATTTTGCCGTGCCAATAGGTGCCCGATCCCAGGTCATCGCCTTTCAGGACGAACGGGGGTTTGACGGCGTTGGGGAATCCCGTGTAAGTTGCTCGATACTTAGCCATCTCAGGAGTGTCCATAAGTTTCAAATTCTTTGTGAGCTGGTAGGCCCACTCTACGAGCTTGGGATTCAATTCATGGACCAGCCTGTTCGACTCCCGAGCCGGAAGTTCATTGGGCCTCTTGGCGCCGATCGCCAGCCTTCCGTACGGCCAATCGGTGGGGGCTTCGCGAGGATCGACCTCGTACACCAGGTCCCCATCCAGCACGTAATTCGCCCACGCCGCGCTGCCCAGGGATGCATCTTCAGGATCACCGCCCGCGATGCCGTTGATTATCCAATAAGCCTTCGACAGATCGAAACGGGGATCCAATCCGAGCGCCATAATGGACGCGCTGCTGTTCATGGGCCCGGTGCCGGTCACGATTCCCAGCACGCTTTGATCAGCGCTCATTCGCAAATTTCTTACGCCGCCAGGCGAAGCCGGCAACACGCGTTCGAGCTTTTCGCGTTCCACCCAGAACTGAAACTCGCCTGGACGATCGCCCGTGTCTTCACCGGCTTCGAAAGTCGCAACGATCACGACCTTCACTTTGATCGGCTCTGCTGCTTGCAGCGCGACCGTCACCAACAGAGCCGGAAGTATTGCACGAAGTGCTTTCGAAACCCGGGCAGACCTTTGCATATGTTTCCTTCATCGAGCCGTCAAGGGCGCTTCGATGCAAGATACTATAAATCCGATCATGTAGATCTGCAAATGGGAAGTTGCAATGGGAGAGAAGAAGGAAGATTGAACCCGTCCGCTCTCCTACATAACTGTCTCTTAATGAAACGATAAGAAATTTTGATTTGCTTTTGAAGTCTAGCGGGTGTACGACTTGTAGAACGCAAGAATCAGATGCAAGCGTCAGAAACCCTCGGGGGTGATTGTGGGTTTGGTGTAGCCAAGAAAGATTAAGAGAAGGTGGGAGGGAGCAAATGTCACAGAGATGCTCTTGGATACTTTTGCTATGTGCAATCGTTTGCTTGTGGCTCCTGCCGCCGGCAGCTTACTCACAATCCCAGGTTGCGAACGGCAGCATCGAGATCACCGTCAGCGATCCCTCTGGAGCAGCTATGCCAGGCGCGGCTGTGGAGGTGAAAAACAGAGACACAGGATTCACGCGGCAACTGGTGTCGAATGAGTTAGGCCGGGCCACGGCCTCTCTGTTGCCAGTGGGCACATACGAGATTACGGCGCAAAAAGGCGGATTCAGCACCGTAAGAGTGACCGATGTATTAGTGCAGGTTGGAGAACGCCGGACTGTGCCCTTCGCCATGAGAGTGATGTCGGTGAACGAGGCCGTAACGGTGAGCGGCGGGGATGTTCCACTGGTCGAAACGTCCCGGATCAATTCCAGTGCGCGGCTGGATGACCAAG
>JACXTT010003095.1_pt1 | contig 25942 bp, 28 predicted proteins | sample 9270951 | NCBI WGS metagenome assembly JACXTT01 (sample SAMN15532306, study PRJNA645909) | rock metagenome | isolation source: weathered quartz diorite | place: Puerto Rico | collected 2017-06-21
GGTAAGAAGTTCATTTTCGGTGAACCGAGGAAGCCGGCGACAAACAGGTTGGCCGGGTTGTTATATAGCTGGTGCGGCGTGCCCAGTTGTTCGATGCGGCCCTGGTTGAACACGGCGATGCGCTGGCCCAAAGTCATGGCCTCCACCTGGTCATGCGTGACATAGACCATGGTGGCGCCCAATTCGCGGTGCAGGCGGCTGATTTCAACGCGCATTTGCACGCGCAGGCTGGCGTCGAGATTGGACAGGGGTTCGTCAAACAGGAATACCTGGGGCTTGCGTACGATAGCGCGGCCGATCGCCACACGCTGGCGCTGGCCGCCTGACAGTTCTTTGGGTTTGCGCTGTAGCAGGTCGGTAATTTGCAGGATGCCGGCGGCCCGTTCCACGGCGGACTTGATCTCCGAAGGCTTGGCGCCGGCCAGCTTCAGCGCAAAGGCCATATTCTCGAACACGGACATGTGCGGATATAGCGCATAGGACTGGAACACCATGGCCAGGCCCCGCTGGGCCGGCGGTAGCGCGTTGGCGTACTGGCCGCCGATATGCAGCTCGCCGCTGTCGATGTCTTCCAGGCCCGCGATCATCCGCAGCAATGTCGATTTGCCGCAACCAGAAGGGCCAACAAAGACGATCAACTCACCGTCGTGGATGTCAAGGTCAAGTCCTTCGATGACAGCAGGATTGCCGTCGAAGCGCTTAACGATATTGCGTAAGCTGATCGCCGCCATTTGCTCAGGCCTTTGCTGGCGCGCCGGTGGGCGCAGCATCTTGTGCGACGGGCGCGCTCATGGGTATCAGTTGCGACAAGATGGCAACGGGGGCAGCGCAAATGAGCACCCATAGGAAGAAATGCTGGTAGCCCAGGGCGGTCTGGATATCGCCGCTATAGAATTTGAAAAGGGCAAAGCCAAGCTGCATGATCCCCGTGGACAGGGCATAGTGGGCGGTCTGGAATTTGCCTGGCGCGACCACCTGCATCATGTACAAGATCAGTCCGACGAAGCCAAAGCCATAGCCAAACATCTCCACGCTGAGGGCGGCGCCAATGATGCCCAGGTCTGTTGGCAGCGCCATCGACAGGTAGTAGAACACCAGGTTGGGCAGGTTGACGGCCAGGATCAGTGGCAAGATGGCGCGCCTCAGGCCCAGCCAGGAGGTGAAGTAGCCACCCGCGACGGAGCCAATGATGAAGGCGATGGTGCCAACAGTGCCATAGACGGCGCCGACTTCCGACGTGGTCAGGCCAAGGCCGCCAAGGTTGCGCGCCTCGCGCAGGAACAAGGGGCCGATCGTCTGTACCTGTGCTTCGCCTGCGCGGAACAGGATGATGAACAGGATCATGACCCAGATGCCGGGCTTCTTGAAGTATTCTACGATCACTTCCACCAGGGTACGCGCCACGGCACCGGCAGTGTGGTCGGCGCCCACCTCGCGCGCTGCTTGCGGCAGCGACCAGCTGTTATATAGGCCGAGCGAAATCAACATGCCGCTGAGGATGAAGAACACGGTTGTCCAGGCCGTGACGACGCCGCTGGTACGCTCCAGGTAACCCGCCAGCAGGAGCAGGCCGCCGGAGGAAATGAAGCGGCCCGCATTGAAAAAGGTGCCGCTCCAGCCAGCGTAGGCCGCTTGCTGCTTTTCCGACAGGCTGGCGATATACAGGCCGTCGCAAGCAATGTCGTGGGTGGCCGAACACACCGCCACCAGCGTCAGCATGGCGATGCATGCGGCAAACCAGAACGGCAAGTGCAGGGCCATGGCCACCAGTGCCAGGCATACGCCGCCGGCCAGCTCAAAGAACACGACCATGGTTTTCTTGCTACCCACCAGTTCCAGGAAGGGACTCCACAAGGGCTTGAAGATCCAGGCCGAACCGATCAAGGTGGTCCAGTGCGCGATCTCGTCATTGCGCAAGCCCATACTTTTGAGCATCTGTCCGGCCACCAGCATCACGGCAAAGAAGGGCAGGCCCTGCGCCAGGTAGAGGCTGGGCACCCACATCGAAGGGCTGCGTTTGGATTGTTCAGTCATCATGGTCTCTTGGTTCTTATGTTTGGGACTGGATTATTTGGTGCTTATTCAAAGCCCGGCACAGGACAACGTCCCGTGGCTTCCAGCTCGCCACCGAGCCAGGCGTCAATTGCATCGAGGGCAGGCGCGGCAAAGCCGTAGGTCATCAGGGCTGGCGCGGCGATATCCAGTGCCTGGTAGGGGTTCCACAATGCCAGGTGCAGGTCCGGCTTCCAGCTGCCGCGGGCATTGGGGCCGTAGCGCAGGCGCGAAGTCGACGCCAGCACGACAAAGCGTCCATCATCGGGCAAAGCGCTCCAGTCAAAGGTCTCGGCATCGGCAAAGGTGACGGTGTCGACCTCATAGCGGCGGCCCAGCATGGCGGCGACAACGTGGGCAGGCACGCCCGCCTCGGACACGCCATCGCTGACCACATCCTGCCGCACCACCAGGCGGATTTTTGCGCCCACTGGTGGGCGCTGCGGCTTGCCGCGCGCTGTCAGGCTCAGGCGCCAGCCGTGGGCCATGATGGCGCGGTCCGCTTCGTCTTCGGTATACGCGCGCGGAGCGCAAGGGTAAGTCGCCGCCAAGGCCGCAGTGCGGGCCAGGCGTTCCTGGGCTTTCTCCATCGGGAACTCGCCGGACTGGAGGGCACCCGCAATGGCGGCAATGGTCTCTTCCTGGGTTTCTGGCGTGCCCAGGGCCATGACCATGTCGGCACCCGCGACCAGGGCTTTGACGGCGGCCATGCCGACGCCGAAGCGGCCGGCAATGGCATGCATGTCCATCCCGTCCGTGATGATCACGCCACGGTACTTCCATTCGTCGCGCAGCAGGTCGTTGAGGATGCGGGGCGACATGGTGGCGGGCAGTTCGGCATCCAGTGCCGGGTAGACGATATGGGCAGTCATCATGGCTGGCGCAACCGGTGCTGCTTTTTTGAATGGGGCGAATTCAAACTGCTCCAGCTCGGCCAAAGGCTTGTCCACCGTTGGCAGGTCGCGGTGCGAGTCCACCGTGGTGTCGCCGTGGCCGGGGAAGTGTTTGACGCAGCAGGCCACGCCTTCCGATTCGCTGCCGGCCATCCAGGCCATGGCCAGTTCGGCTGCGCGCTGTGGGTCGGCGCCAAAGGAGCGCTCGGCGATGACGGGATTGTGCGGGTTGTTATTCAGGTCAAGCACTGGTGCGAAGTTCCAATTGAAGCCCAAGGCCTTGACGGCGCGGCCTACGGCGGCGCCGACGGAACGGGCCAGCAAAGGGTCGTTGGCAGCACCCAGCGCCATGGCGGCGGGTGGCGCGGGCACCCAGGTCGAACGGACCACAGCGCCGCCTTCCTGGTCAATGGCGATCAAGGCATTCGGTCCCATCACGGCGCGCAGGACGCCAGTCAGTCGCGTCAGTTGTTCCGAATCGACCATATTCCCGCGGAACAGGCACACGCCGCGCACGCTGTTCTTGCGCAGGAAATCCGCCGTAGCGGCATCGAGTTCGGTGCCGGGGAAGCGGATCATGATCAACTGGCCCGCGATGCTTCTGAAATGGTTCGATTGACTGCTTTGGTTCATTTGACTGCTCCGTCCATGCCGCGCATGAAGAATCGTTGTGTGAAAAGGTAGATGGCCAGGGTCGGCAAAATGGTCAGCACGGTACCGGCAGCGACCACGCGCGTGCTGCTGCCAAAGGTGCCGCGCAAATACAGCACGCCAGCCGACAGGGGGAATTGTTCAGGTTTGCTCATGACGATGGAAGGCCATACGTATTCGTTCCAGGATTCGACGGCAGTGAGGATGCCGACTGTCGCCAGCCACGGGGCGATCAGGGGCAGCATGACTCGATAGAATATGATCCAGTCCGAGGCTCCGTCAACGCGGGCAGCATCGATCAAGTCTTGCGGCACTTCTTCAAAGGCTTGTTTGAGCAGCAGGATGGCCACTGCCGTGACCACATTGGGCAGGATGACGCCTGTATAGGTGTCGACCAGACTAAGGTGGGTGACGGTGATGAAGTTGACGAGGAAGTTCACTTCAGAAGGCAGCACGAGTGTCGCCAGGATCACGCCCAGCACCAGTTTGCGGCCGCGGAAGCGCATGCGTGCCAGCGGGTAGGCCGCCATGGAACATAGCGCCAGTTTCCAGAACACCGTGCAGGCTGCGATGATCAAGGAGTTCTTGATGAAATCCATGACGGGAATCGCATGGAACACTTCCCTGAAGTTGTCCAGCGATGGATCGCGCGGCCACAGTGCAGGCGGGAAGGAAAAAGGATTACCTCCGCTGGAGAGGGCCTGCACCAGGGTCCACCAGAAGGGAAACACGCACAGCAGCGCCAGTGCGGCCAGCAGCAGGTAGTTGGCGGTCTTTTTCATCGCTGGCCTTTCCGGCTGCCACGCAGGAAGAGCAGGGCAATGCCGATGCAGATCGCAGAGACGATGAAACTGGCGGCGAGCGCGCGCGGCAGCTTCAGGTGCTTCAGTCCCTGGTCGTAGGCGTAGTACAGGGCCGTGAAAGTCGAATTCATTGGGCCGCCCTGGGTGAGTACGTCGACTTCCTGATAGACCTTCAGTGCCGCCAGGACCGAGAGGATCGTGCACAGCACAATCGTGGGGCGCAGCATCGGCACGGTGATCTTCCAGAACAGCTGCCAGCGGTTTGCGCCATCGAGTCGGGCAGCTTCCTGCACTTCGCCGGGGATCGCCTGCAGGGCGGCCAGGTACATCACCATATACCAGCCCAGGCCGCGCCACATGGTCACAAACATGATGGAGAACAGGGCCAACGTATCGTCCGACAACCAGCCTAAGGGCGCGTTGACGAGTTTGAGCTGGAGCAGCACATAGTTCAGTGTGCCCTGTTCGTGGAACATAAAGCCCCACATGATGCCGACGACGGACACCGTCGTCACCACCGGCACATAGTAAGCAGCGCGGAATAGGGCAATGCCAGGCAGGCGCTGATTGACCAGCACTGCCAGCGTGATGGCCCCAACCTGCACAAAAGGCACCATCAGCAGGAAGAGCATGGAGTTCTTGAGGCCAGTGACGAACATCTCGTTGTCGAAAATGGCGCGGAAATTATCCAGGCCGACAAAGGATGTGGGGCGGATCAGGCTGAAGTCGGTAAAAGCCAGCACGGAACCAAAAGCGACCGGCCAGAAGGAGAATATCGCTAGCAAAACCAAAGCAGGTGCCAGGAACAGCCAGGCAGTCAAAGCGCTGCGCGGCCCGTGCGCTGCCTTTGCCTGGATGGCGGTCTTTGGCAAAGGCGCATTCATCGAGCCACCTCTCGGGGAGCGAGCTTCTTGTTCCAGATGGCGACAGCCTGGTCGAGCGCCAGTTTGACGTCCTGCTTACCTGTGACGCCTGCTTCTACGGCTTTGACGAGAAAGCGGCGCAGTTCGTCATAGTCGTCGATTCCAGCGACATACAGGGTGCGCGCATGTCCCATTGACTTGGCGCCAGCTGCAACGGCTTTTTGGGCGGCGCCTGCATTCGGTGGCAGGGCGACAAAGTAAGGATCGGCGGCGGCCCTGATCGTCGTTGGGAACACATTGGCCTGTTTGGCAAAAGCCAGCTGGGCTTGGTTGTCGGTCAGGTAGCGTGCGAATTTGCCGACCGCAGGCAGCAGCTTTACGTCGACGCCCTTTGGTACGGCAAAATGAATGAGCCATCCGCCATCGGCCACACCGGTCGGGCCAAGCGGCGCGGGCGCGACGTCCGTGATCGCATAGATATCCTTGGCATCGGCTTCGATGCGCTTGAGAGCAGTGGGCGGTGCCAGCAGCATGCCCAGCCTGCCGCCCTCGTACGCATCAACAACAGCGGGAAAATTATCTTCGGCGAACAAACCTTCCTTGAGCAGCCCGCCGGCCTTGTAGGTCTCAGCCAGTTTCTGCACAAGCGCCACATGTTGGGGAGAATTGAATACCGCTTTGCCATTGGCGATGACGGCCAGCCCCTGCTGCATGAACATGCCGTCGATTTTGGACAAGGCCGGCGAGAACCCCGCCTTGCCCGTGCGCGCATGGATCTGGCGTGCGAAGGCAAGCTGTTCATCAAGGCTGGTCGGCGCGCGCGTCAATCCCGCGGCCTTGAAGATGGCCGTGTTGTAGGCCACGATGGCCACATTGCTGTACATCGGGAAGCCATAGGTATGGCCTTTGAACTTCAGGTCATCGAGCAAGGCAGGAATGTAGCTGGCGCGTGCGCTTCCCAGTAAGTCATCAACGGGCTGCAGCAGGCCGTCACGCGCATATTCGTCCGCCCACGGCAGGTTCAGGTTGACCAGCGCTGGCGGTGTGCCAGCCACGATGCGGGTGACCAGTTTGGTCTGGATGACATCCCAGGGGAAGTCTACCCATTCGACGTTGACGTCGGGATTGGCCGCCTCATAGCGCCGCACTACCGATTCGAAATAAGGCGTGAATTTGGGCTTCATGCTGAAAGTCCAAAATTCGATCTTCTGCTTCGCTTGCCCCGCCACGGCGGCAGAGGGAGAGCACAGCGCTACCGCAGCCATCGAGAAGACAAACGCTGCCGCCAAGGCACGGAGGATCGAATTGAGCATTGGCGGCACGAAGCGCTAGTTGGTCTTGGTGACTTTGGACAGGTGGCGTGGGCGATCCGGATCCATGCCGCGCGCTTCAGACAGTTTGGCTGCCATCACGTAGAAGGCCTGGATGGCCACGATCGGGTCCAGGTCCGGTGTGGCGGCGACTGGCAAAGTCAGGTCGCGGCTTGGCACATCGCTTGGCGCGGCCAGCAGCACGCTGGCGCCGCGACCGCGCATTTCTTCCGCCAATTCGATCAGGCTTGCCTGCGTTGGGCCGCGCGTGGCAAAAATCAGCAGGGGGTAGCCGTCTTCGATCAGCGCCATCGGGCCGTGCTTGATCTCGGCGCCACTGAATGCTTCCGCCTGAAGGGCCGATGTTTCCTTAAATTTAAGCGCCGCTTCCAGGGCGATCGGGAAGCTGATGCCGCGGCCGACCACCATGCAGTTTTGCGCATCAACCAGTACGTCGATGGCTTTGGTCCAGTCGACCTTGGTCGCTTCCGCCAGGGCGGCGGGCAGGGCCGCCAGTCCGTCCAGCAGCTCAGGGTCGTTCTGCCATTGGGCCACCAGGCGTGCACCGGCCACCAGGCTGGTGATGAAGCTCTTGGTCGCCGCAACACTTTGTTCTTTGCCGGCGCGCAGTGGCATGGCCCATTCCGCCGAGTGGGCCAGTGGCGACTCGATCTCATTGACCAGGGCGATGGTAGTGGCGCCGCCATCGCGGAAGTAGCGGATCGGCTCCACCACGTCCGGGCTTTGGCCGGACTGCGAAATGGAGATGGTCAGCGTGTCACGCGTCACCAGCGGCGATTTGTTCAGCGTGACCAGGGACATGGGCAGCGAAGCGACCACGCGGCCCATGCGTGCCATGATCAGGTAGGCGCAGTAGCTGGCAGCATGGTCGGAGCTGCCACGTGCAACGGTCAGCGCAGTGCTGAAGTTCGTGCTCCTCAATTTACGGCCCAGGTCCGCGTAGCGTTCGGTGTCGCTGGCCAGTTGCAGGGCCACGCACTCGCTGGCGGAAAGGGCTTCTTTAAGCATCATTGAGGTCACACAATTCTCCTTCGATATAAACGGCTTTGAGTTGCAGGTCACGGTCAAGCACGACCAAGTCGGCATAGCATTGCGGCAGCAGGCGGCCGCGCTGGGTTTCGCCGAGGTAGTCGGCGGCATAGGTGGAAACGCGGCGAGAGGCATCGGCCAGGTCAAGGCCAAGCTTGACCAGGTTGCGCAGTGCCTGGTCCATCGTCAGCGTGCTGCCGGCCAGCGTGCCATCGGGCAGGCGCACGCCGCCCATGCACTTCTGGACCTTTTGGCGACCGAGCATGTACTCGCCGTCGGGCATGCCGGTGGCGGACGTCGAATCGGTGACGCAATACAGGTGCGGGATTGAACGCAGGGCGACCTTGATGGCACCGGCATGCACGTGCAGCAGGTCAGGAATGATCTCGGCGTACTGCGCGTGGGCCAGTGCCGCGCCCACCATGCCAGGGTCACGGTGGTGCAGGCCCGTCATGGCGTTGAACAGGTGGGTAAAGCTGCGCGCACCGTTCTCCAGGGCGGCCACGCCGTCTTCATACGTCCCGAGCGTATGGCCGATCTGGACGCGGATACCTGCAGCCGCAATTTCCTTGACCAGCGCGACGTGGCCGGCAATTTCTGGTGCAACCGTCACCAGGCGCAGCGGTGCGTAGGTGGCCAGGCGCATCACTTCGGCCATCGTCGCTTCGCTGGCGTAGTCGGGCTGGGCGCCGAGTTTGCCTGCGTTGATATAAGGGCCCTCCAGGTGCACGCCGAGAACGCGTGCCGAACCTTGGCGGCGCTGCGCGCAGGCGGCGCCAATGGCCTTCAGTGCCGCTTCAATTTCATGGCTGGGCGCTGTCATGGTGGTCGCCAGCATGCTGGTCGTGCCATGCTTTGCGTGCATTCGGCCGATCACGTGGGGTGCATCGCCACCTTGCATGATGTCCTGTCCGCCACCACCGTGCACGTGCAGGTCGATAAAGCCAGGGATCACAAAGTCGTCGCTGTTGGACTGCGGATCGCAGGCAGCGCCTTCGATCGCGTTGATGCGTTCGCCGAAGCGGATGGTGCCACCCACCCAGCCATCCGGTGTCAGGATATTGCCCTTGATTGCTTCGCTCATCGGCGCGACTCCGCTACAAATTCGTAATAATCACTGCGGCAATAAGAATGGGTCAGTTCGACCGCGACGCCGCTTTCCAAATAACTGATCCGGGTAATGTGCAGCATGGCTGCCCCGGGTTCCAGGCCGGCCAGCCGCGCCTGCTCGGCATTGGCGTTGACGGCCTTGATATGCTGCAGCGCGCGCATCGGAATGGCGCCACGCGCTTCCAGGTAGCCGTACAGCGAGTCCGTCACGCGGGTCGGGTCGGGCATATGGGCGGCAGGGATGGTGGTGTTCTCGATCGCCATGACGACGTCGTCGGCCGTGCGCAGGCGCTTCAAGCGCGCCACGGGCGTATTGGGTGACAGGCCCAGCGACAACAATTCGAGCGGCGTGGCCACGCCGGTGGAGCGCTCTATCCATTGCGAACCGGCCGTAAAGCCACGCTGGCGCAACTCCTCCGAAAAACTGGCCAGGCGCGACAGCGGTTGTTCCAGCTTGGGCGTGATATAGGTGCCAGAACCGCGCCGGCGCGTCAGCATGCCGCGGTCGCACAGGATGTCGATGGCCTTGCGTGCCGTAACGCGCGAGATCTCCAGCATCTCCGACAGCATGCGCTCGGACGGTAGAGCCTCATTGGCGCGCCAGTCGCCGCTACTGATACCGGCTGACAGCTTGTTCGCCAGTTGCACATACAGCGGTGTGTCGCTGTCGGCGTCGGGCCGGAAGTCAGACAGTTGTGCGAGCATCGGCCAGTCCTTCCATATGGAGGGCAATCATACGCAGCGCGCCGTTGGCGGCGTCGCCTTGCGGAATGCTGCAGCGCGTGCGCAGTGCCGGCGGCAGGAAAGGGCGCAGCGGCTCACCAAGGCCGCCGCACAATGCCAGCGGCAGCGTCAGGCTCGGGTCCAGGGCGCCGGCCATGGTGGCCACTTGGGTGCCGGCATCGATCAGGATGGAGCGGGCCACGCTGTCGGTCGCGCTGTGGGCCAGCACCAGCGGCGCCAGTTGGGCGTAGCGGGTCTGGTTGGCCTGGCCCAGCCACACCTGCACGGCATTGCGGTCGCCGCCGCAGTGGTCGATCAGGGCGCGCGAAAAAGGCGAGGAAGGACGGCGGCCGTCCATCACTTGTTCAATATGGTTGATGGCGCGCAGGCCGATCCATGCACCGCTGGCTTCGTCCCCGGCAGGGAAGCCCCAGCCGCCGACTTCGCGCCGTGTGCCGTCCGCCTGCAGCACCTCACCGACACTGCCCGTGCCCAGCGCAATGATGGCGCCAGGCTTGCCCTGGTGGGCCCCCATCAAGGTGGTAAAGGCATCGGTTTCCAGCACCAGGGCGGCATAGCCCGGATTGGCGGCGACGAATTGCCCGGCCCACTGTTTGTTGTGAACGCCAGCCAGGCCAAGGCCGATGGCGATTGAAGAGGGAGCAGGGACCGCCAGTGCGGCCGCCTCGAAAGCCATGGTGACGGCCGACTGGACCGCTGCCCATGCTGCGTCGATGCCATGGGCCAGCGCCGAAGGGCCACCCTGGCCCTGTGCCAATTCCGTGCCGTTGCGCTTGGCGAGGCGGACGCGGGTACCGGTTCCGCCACCGTCAACACCGATGAGATAGTCGATCATGTTCGTCGTAGAGTGGGTGCTTAAGGCCACTATACGGCGAGTAAAACCAGTTTGTCAACAGGTATTTAAGTGGTATTGTTATTTGATGCTTTGGAATTGCGTCCTGCAGGGCATTGTTTGCGATAATGCTTTGTTATTTAAGGATAATTTGTCAAATCAAGTTGGTATTAGTTTGGCGCTGATTTGTGTGTATTTTGGTATCATGTGAGCCCCAAAAGCACGCAGCCCGGACGGGACGGGCTGCGTGCATTGCATCGGCGCTTAACTTAGTTATTGATGCCGCGACGGTCCACCGAAATGATGCGGGAGCGGCCTGCGTCCGAGGCCTTGTCGCCCGGCTTGCTGGCTTCTTTGACATTGACTTCTGCATTGCCCGGGCCGCTGACTTGGATATCTGCCGACCCTGCCAGCAGGCTGCGGCCATGCAGTTCGCCCGAGCCGGACAGCTTGGCGTTGACTTTATCGACCTTGCCGCTGATGGAAGCACTGCCCGGGCCGCTCATGGCCAGCAGCAGGCTCTTGCCCGACAGGGCAGCATTGAAGTCGCCCGAACCGCGCATTTCGACGTCGAGCGTGTCGCCCACCGTGGCCAGGTCGACTGAACCAGGGCCGCGCATGCGCGTCGTTGCGCTGCCCACTTGCAGTGAACGGGCATCGAGGTCGCCAGAGCCGCTCACTTCTGCCGACAAGGTGGCCGTGCTGCCAACCAATTTGGCGTTGCCCGGTCCCGACATCTGCAAGCGGGTTTGCTGCGCCTGCAAGCCGTTGACGGTCAGGTCGCCAGAGCCATGGACTTCGCCGTCAAAATTCTTGATCGTACCGGCCACGCAGCCATTGCCGGGGCCGCGCAAGATGGTCGTCGCCGCTTCCACGAGGAGGCTGCAGGCTTCCAGGTCACCTGAGCCAGACACTTCCGCGCGGATCTCCTTACTGGTGCCGGCAAAGTGCAAATTGCCGGGACCACGCTGGCGTACATTGAGCTTGGCCAGTGACAGGTCCACTGCCTGCAAGTCGCCCGACCCACCAGATTCTACGGTCAGCTCGCCGTCGACATGGGCCAGGCGTACATCGCCGGGGCCCGTTAAGTCCAGCTTGACCTTGGTGGATTTAAGCTGGTGCAGGTCCACATCGCCGCTGCCGCCCACATGCACATCCAGGTCGCGTACGCTGCCGCTCACATGCACATCGCCTGGGCCGTTTGCGGCCAGGCTGAACTGCTCGCCGCTGACCTGGTCGACATAGATATCGCCGCTACCGCCTTGTTTCAGGCTCTTGAGCATGGGAGCTGAAACATTAATAAGGACAGGCTCCTTGCCGCGGCCAAAGCTGAAGGTGATGTTGTTGCGTTTGATCGGGCGGATGAACAGGGTCTCGCCAAGGACGAAGGTCTCCAGGTCGGCCAGTTGCTTGGCGTCGCCCGATACTTCCACCGACGGCGTGCCCACGGCCTTGACGGTGACGCGGTAAGGCCCCGTTGCCTCGATGGCCGTAAATGCGCTGACCTTGCGCTGCTCGGTCACGCGCGGTTTGGCACTGGTGTCGGCACGGCTGATCTGGGTGGCCAATACGCCAAAGGCGATCAGGATGGCGCCGGTGAGGATGGTGACAGTGGTTTTCATGGTGAAGGCTCGCAAACAATCAGGAGCCTGCAGAATAGGGCAAGCGTCAGTACAACGCTTGGCATAACCGACAAAGCAGCAAAATCCGGGGCTGAAACGTCAAATCCCGAGGATAAAGCGAATGGGAGCAGGGAGCGTTGCCCCCGGAATCAGGGGATCTTGATCCGCAAGGGCATGGGCAAGGGGGCGGACCGGCTTGGCATGGGCGCGCGCTCGGGCGGCGCCAGGCCGCTGACCAGGTCGGCAATGCGCACGGCCTGGCCCGTTTCAAAGCAGCGGTTGGCGGCAATCCCCACCAGTGCGGAGTAGGCCCCGGCCCGTTCGTCGGAGATGCGGCGCAATGGGTCGGCCGGCGCCGTCCCGAAGATCTCGTCAAGCATGACGTCATCGCCACCTCCATGGCCACCCGCGCCCGTCCATGGTTCGAGCTCGCGTGCTTCGCCGCGCAGGGGGATCACCCGCGTGCTCACGCTATTGCTCTTGCTCTGAACGGCAGCGGCACCGGCCGCGCCACCCGATTCAACGATGCGGTGTTCAAGGCGGCCCTTGGTGCCATTGAAGGCGATGTGGTAGCCCTCCCATGCATCGTAGGCCTGCAGGGCATATTTCAGGAGGACGCCATTGTCGTATCGGACCATGACGTTCATAGTGTCCTCGATATTGATCTCGGGGCGCCACACGCACTGGTCACGGAAGTAGCCGTCGTACTTCTCATTGTCCAGGTACAGTGCCTTCAGCCCCGCATCGCCTGCCAGGTCGAAGTAGAAACTGCACTTGGCCTTTTCCGGGCAAGTCAGGCAGCGCTGGTGGTGGCCTTCCAGCCCCATGCGCTTGGCAGTAGCGGGCGTATAGAACTGGCGCGCGCCCTGCGCCTGCACCAGTTCCGGCTGTGCGCCCAGCCACCAGTTGACCAAGTCGAAGTGGTGGGTCGCCTTGTGCACCATCAGGCCGCCAGAGTTGGCCTTGTTGCTGTGCCAGCGGCGGAAGTAGTCGGCTCCGTGCACCGTATTGAGCAGCCAGGTGAAGTCGACAGACAGCACTTCGCCAATCTCGCCACTCATCAGTAGCTCCTTGACCTGGCTGCGCGGCGGCGAGTAGCGGTAATTGAAGCACACGCGGATATGGCGCCCGCTGCGCTTGACGGCATCGAGGATACGCTGGGCCTTGGCGGCCGTCGTCGTCATCGGTTTTTCGGTGACGACGTCGCAACCGGCGTCGAGGGCGCGCACGATGTAGTCGTCATGGGTGGCGTCGACTGTGGTGACGATGACGAAGTCTGGCCTGGCCTCGGCCAGCATCTTGTCAAATTCTGCGGCGGGGTAGGCGCGCGGTGTGCTGGCGCCCGTGGCAGTGATTTTTCGCACGGCCAGGTCGCAGCGGCCCGCATTGGTGTCGCAGACGGCGACGATTTCGTGGCCTTCGCGGTATTTGCCTGTGATGGCATTGGTGTACATGCGCGAGCGCGAGCCGACGCCGACAACGGCATAGCGCTTGCGCAGCGTGGCGCCATGGGCGCCTGTCGCAATCAAAAGACCGGCGGCACCAGCCGCTTTCAAGACAGTACGTCGATCGAATGTGCCAAACTCATTGTCACTCATGCCGCAAGCCCCCAGATGGATGATCGGATCAGGTCGCAGCGATGGTAGCTGTGGCAAATTGAATTGGCAAGACCAATATTGTTATTTTGACGTATTTGGTCTGGCCGCTTTGAAAACTTGTCTTCTGATTTTCTGTCAAAAGACAATATGTGTCGCCCGCGATGTCCCACAGTGTAGGCATCGTTCAGTGGGAGGATGCAATGGATGACCGCGAGCGCCTTGCGAGGGTTGAAGCCGTGGTGGAAAAACATGACGAACAATTTGCCAGGATGGACCACCGTTTTGACGGGATCGATCACCGCTTTGACAGGCTGGAGGATAGCCTCGCCTCATTGCGGACTAAAATGCACAGCGAATTCGTCAAAATAACAGGCTGGCAAATCGGCATGACAGTCGCCATCCTTGGCATCGTCGTCAAGCTGGTGCTCGTTCCCCAGAAAAAGAAAAGCCCTCGGGCGAGGGCTTTAGAGATGACGCACCAAACTTGCTTGCGACTGGTTTGGTCTTCTTGTTGTCTCTTTTTCTTCTTACAACAGATCAATTAGACCATATCCAGAAGCGAAAGGCATTTATTATCGTTAAGAATAATTGCGCCTATGAAACTCTGTGGGCCGGGCGCGACACCATGCAAAAAGGCGGACATGTCCGCCTTTTTTTATGCATCTGCAAGTTTGCGATTTAGTTCTTGTACTGCTCAAGCTGGATCGCGAAGGCAGTCTTGTGGTTCTTGACGAACTCGACAGCTTCCACCTGCACGTCGGCACGGCTGCGCGACTGGGGATTGGTGATGCTGATGCTCGGCACGTTCAGGTTCGTTGCGATCACGCTGTCAGCAGCGGCCACGGCCACGGCGTTGGCGGCAACGGTGCTGGCAGCGGCAGGCGCATCAGCGGCGAAAGCGGAACCGGCTGCGACGAACACTGCAGTAGCGGCGATGAATTGTTTTGCGTTCATGGTATTTCTCCTGTGTGTTTAAGTAACGTCGCACTGTGCGGCGGTGATTGAGCGTTGTTGCTCATCCATGAAGCACAGTCTACACATTGCGCCTTCAGCAAAAAAGACGAATAATGGCAATGTATATTTGCTGAAATAGAAATAATCAGGGGCTTGAAATGGACCGATTGCATTCCATGCGGGTTTTTGCCAAGGTGGTCGAGCAGGGCAGTTTTGCCCGCGCCGCCAATGCCATGGAGATGTCCAATGCGGTCGTGACCCGCCATGTGGCCGACCTGGAAGCCCACTTGGGCACGCGCCTGATCAACCGCACCACCCGCAAGCTGTCGCTGACCGAGACGGGCGCCAGCTACCTGGAACGGGTGCGCCAGATCCTGCTCGACATCGACGACGCCGACGCCTGCGCCTCGTCCGCGGCCAGCACGCCGGGTGGCACGCTGCGGATTTACTGCCACCTGGGTTTCGGCCAAACCCAGCTGGCGCCCTTGCTGCCCCGCTTTGCCCAGGCCAACCCGCAAGTGCTGCTCGATGTCACCATGGCTGACCATACGCCCGACCTGGTCGGTGAGGGCTACGATGTGGGCATCTTTATCGGCCTCCAGAAATTCGATGAGAGCATGGTGGCGCGGCGCCTGGCCACGTCGACCCTGGTGCTGGCCGCCTCGCCTAGCTATATCGCCCGTCGCGGCATGCCCCAGGTCCCGACGGACGTCAGCAACCACGACTGCCTCAATTTCGCCTTTGAACAGTTACGCCACCACTGGCCCATCCAGTGGGAAGAAAAGATGATCCACGTGCCCATCACCAGCAAGATGACCAGCAATAGTGCCGCCGTGCTGCGCCAGGCAGCGCTGGCTGGCATGGGCATCATGATTCGCACCTCGTATGCGCTGGAGGACGATTTCAGCAGCGGCCGCATGGTGCGCCTGCTGGGCGGCCACCACCTGGGGCAGTTGTCGGTGCGCCTGGTCTACCCCAGCCGACGCGGCATGTCGGCCAAGGTGCGGGCCTTTGTCGACTTCATGGCGGCCGAATACCCCCACCCGGACCGCGATCCCTGGCTGTCGGCCCTGTAAGTTCGGCCAGGCTGCCCAAGCCCGGCTTCCTCTTTGGCCGTCATTGTGGTGCGAATGCACTGTTGGCATTGCACCAAGATAGCAAGAGTGTATAGTGTTTACAGTGCTTGTCCTGCGTCAACTGTTACAAATTACCCGACGGCAACCCTTCAAAAAGATGGAAAATTGCCGTACATCTACATAACGCAGTACAGGATGGTCGCAACGTCATAATGGGCTCGTTTCAAGTGCCAGGTGGATCTACTGGTGCAGTTGAAGGTGGAGAACAGATATGATCAGGTATATGGGTGCAAAAAAGAGTGCGGAAGGTGGCACGATTTACGTGTTTGTCATCAATGGCTTGCTACGTGAAGTACGCGAGTTTGAGTTCAAACACCACCCCGGTTGCTACGAACATTTGCCGGCTGCGGTCAAGGCAGGGATCGTTGCAAACAGAAAATGGCTTTCTAAACTAGTTTGAGGGAGTGGCGGCAATGAGCAAGGCGCAAGATCAAAAGAAGGAAACCAAGAAAGAACCCAGCAAGACCTTGAAAGAAAAGCGCGAAGCCAAGAAAGAGAAAAAGGCGGCGCGCAACCACTAAGCCCTGAGGGGCTCCAACCATCGAGGGGAACCATGCGTCATTCGCTGCGCGCTTGCCTGGCATGGCTGACCCTCGCCCTTGGCGTGGCCGGCCCGGCCGCTGCCGTGCCAACGACCTTTAGCAACGTCATCGGCAATGCCATCCTGTGCCGTAGCCACCTCGATAACCACTATTTCTATTCCTACCTGGAGGCCGCCTTTGGCCCGCCTTATAAACGCGAAGGCGGCGCCTGGTGGTTCAAGGCGGAAGGCACCTTATGGGGCATGTCCGTTTCCGACATTATCGTATCGGACGACACGAGTGCACTGACCTTTATTGGGGCGGTGGCCGAGGCAACCCCAGACGTGCTGGGCGACGCTGTGCGGATGTCAGTCGGTTTGAGCCACGTCAAGGTCGATGACTCGCAATTCTCCGCCCTGGCCGCCAATCTCGGCAGTAAAATCGTCTTTTACAATACCCGGTCCAAGATCTATTGCGCCAAGTTCAAGCAGCTGTCGCCGTACCTGCAGGGCAGTTAGTGACCAGGGCGCCACCCACCCATTCATGTACAACCAATACTTTAGTTTGAAGCAGGCGCCGTTTTCGATCGCGCCCGATCCGCGTTACCTGTTCATGAGCGAGCGCCACCGCGAGGCCCTGGCCCACCTGCTCTATGGCGTCAATAGCGGTGGAGGCTTTGTGTTGCTGACGGGGGAAATCGGCGCCGGCAAGACCACGGTGTGCCGTTGCTTCATTGAGCAAATCCCCGCCGATTGCGCGCTGGCCTATATCTTCAACCCCAAACTGACTGCGCTCGAACTGCTGCAGTCAGTCTGCGATGAATTCCACCTGCCTTCGCCCGGCGGCGCCAGCATCAAACCCTATGTGGATGCGATCAACGACTACCTGCTAGCCTGCCACGCGCAGGGCAAGCACAATGTTCTCGTGATCGACGAAGCGCAAAACCTGTCAGCGGAAGTGCTGGAGCAGTTGCGCCTGCTGACCAACCTCGAAACGAATGAACGCAAGCTGCTGCAAGTGATCCTGATCGGCCAGCCCGAGCTGCGCACCATGCTGGCCAGGCCGGAGCTGGAACAACTGGCCCAGCGGGTCATCGCGCGCTATCACCTTGGCCCGCTGACGGAAGGGGAAACAGCCAGCTATATCGCGCACCGCATGGCCGTGGCCGGTGCCACCAGCACCCCGTTCCCGCGCCGCCTGCTGGCCCGGGCGCACGCGCTGGCGCGTGGTGTGCCAAGGCGAATCAACCTGTTGTGCGACCGCGCACTGCTCGGGGCCTATGTCGAAAACGAGCGGGAAGTCACGCCGCGCATCCTGGCCCGTGCCGCCCGCGAGGTGTTCGCCGACGAAGGCGCAAACGCTGCGCCGCGACGCGCGCTGCAGTTGGCGGGCCTGGCGACCGCCGGCCTGGCGCTATGCGCGGCGGCCTGGTACCTGGTGCCCAAGGGCTTGTCCGGCAGCGGCTCAAACACTGCCATCGCCGCAGCGCGCCCGTCCGTTCCCGCAGCGTCCAAAGCGTCCGAGTCCAAGTCGGCGGTGCCGGCTACCAAGGCGGCCCCGCTGCTGCACGCGACCCAGAATGCTGCACTGGTCGAACTGGGCAGCCTGTGGGGCCAGGCCTTGAACGCGACCGCGCCCTGCAAGTCCGCGCCCAGTGAAGGCGTGCGCTGCTACCAGGGCAAGGGTGCCTTGTATGCACTGCGCCAGCTGGACCGGCCTGCCGTGCTGGCCCTGCATGATGGCGCCAACGTGGCCTACGCCTTGCTGGTCGGTGTCGACGGCCAGAACGCGACGCTGAGGGAAAACAGCAAACTGCAGGCCATCAGCGTGGCTGAACTGGCCGAACGCTTCGATGGCGAATTCACCACCCTGTGGCGCGTGCCCCAGCACTTCCGCGATGAGCTGCGCCTCGGCGACAAAGGCGCCGACGTAGACTGGCTGGCCGCGCAGCTGGCAACGCTGAACCAGGCGGCGGCGCCGGGTGAGGGCACGGCGCTGGGCAAGGCGACGCAAGCGCAATTGCGCAACTTCCAGCAACAGAACCAGATGAAACCCGATGGCGTGGCCGGCCCGCGCACCTTCATGCGCTTGTCCCAGTTGGGCGGCGTGGACGAACCACGCCTGCTGCTCACTTCCAAGGCGGGCAAATAAGATGTCCTATATTCTCGAAGCCCTGAAAAAAGCCCAGGCCGAACGCGCCTTGGGTAGCGCGCCTTCCGTGCACGCGACGCCGCTGCATCCGGTCGGGGCGCCAGAGCGCCGCGCTGGCGCGGCATCGCTGTGGATCGGACTGGCCGTTGGCCTGGTGCTTGCTGGCGCTGCATGGATGGTCTGGCGCTCCAGTGACGGCACGGCGGGGACGCAAACGGTATCGCCAGGGGCTGCGCCGTCATTATCCAGGGAGCCCGTGCCAGCACAGGCTACGCCGGCTCAACCAATCGTCAAATTGGCACCGATGCCTGAGCAGCCAAGCAAGCTTGCTATTGAGCCTGAAGTGCGTGCCGCGGCCAGGGCAGCGTCGGCGCCTGCTGTGATGCATGCATCTGCCCCTGCATTGGCGCGCGCCCCGGTCGCTGCGCCCGCAACAGCAAACGCGGCCGCACCAGCAATTGCCGCTGCACCGGCACCGGAAGAAAACCTCCCCACTGCACGCGGCCTACCCGAAGCGATTGTCCGTGAGCTACCCTCTGTGACCATCGGCGGCTATGTCTACTCCAATAATCCCGCCGACCGCCTGCTTTTGGTCGACAAAGTGTTGCGCCATGAGGGTGAGGAGCTCGCGCCTGGCCTGATTCTGGAAAAATTGCTGCCAAAAGCTGCGGTGATGAACTACAAGGGGTATCGTTACAGGGTGGCTTATTAAAACTAAAAAAATCCGGGGAGGTCATCGATGAACGCTATGCAGTGGTACTCCAGTCCCCTGATCATCGCCGCCATCTTGACTGGCTGCGCCATGCAACTGCTGATCACGCGGCGCCTGCGCGAAGGGCCGCATGTGATGCGCACCCACGCTGCCATTGCCGCCCTGGGCGTCATCGTCACCCTGATCGATTACTGGATGCCTGCGCTGGGCGGGCGCGGCAAGGTCGACGTCACGGCCGAACTGATCGCCGTCGGTTGGGGCGTCCTGTATATCCGCATCGCCTGCATCACTTTATTCCGTATCTGGCTGCCTGCCATCGGCGCGGCGCAACCGCGCATCCTGCACGAGATTGTGTTTGTTCTGGTTTGCCTTGGCTGGGGCCTGGTCCGCCTGCGCAATGCGGGCATGGACCTGGGCGGCATCGTCACCACATCGGCCGCCATCACCGCCATCATCGCGTTCTCGATGCAGGAAACCTTGGGCAATATCCTCGGCGGCCTGGCCCTGCAACTGGACAAATCCTTCCAGATTGGCGACTGGGTCATGGTCGATGGCGAGCGCGGTAAAGTGATCGAAGTACGCTGGCGCCATACCGCCTTGCTGACACCCAATGGGGAAGTGATTGTCCTGCCCAATAGCTTGCTGATGAAGGCCAAGGTCAAAGTCATTTCCAGCGGCCGCCACCCGGTATCGCGCCGGACGGTGCGCTTTGCCACCCTCGACACGCTGGCACCGCAAGAAGTCATCGCCGCCATCGAAAAAGCCCTGCGCGACGCCACGCTGCCCCATGTGGCGGCCCACCCGCTGGCGGACTGCGTGGTGCAAGACTTCCATGAAGGGAACATCATCTTCAGCGTGCGCTATTGGCTGCTCGACCAGCAGCATGATGCCGTCGCCGATTCGGTCATCCGCCTGCATGTCTTCAGCGCGCTGCGCAGGATTGAAGTGTCGCTCGGCCGGCCCTTGCTGGATGTGCGGGTCGATCCCAAGGACGGCAAGAGCACGGTGGTGCGCGAGCAGGAAGTGGAGCGCCGCCTGCATGTGCTGGCCAGCGTTCCCCTGTTTGCTGGCCTGCAGATCGACGAGCTGCAGGCCATTGCGTCCAGCCTGAAGGTCACGCCCTTCATGAAGGACGATGTGATGACGCGGCAGGGCGCCGTGGCCCACTGGCTGTATGTGCTGGTCAGCGGCGAGGCCGACGTCTGGTTTGAAAGCCGCAGCGGCGAACGCAAATTTGTCGCCACCCTGGCGCCTGGCGCCGTATTTGGCGAGATGGGCCTGATGACCGGCGCGGCACGCACGGCCACGGTGACCGCGCGCACCGACGCCGAGTGCTACCGCATCGACAAGGAGCACTTCCAGGCCATCCTGGCCGCGCGGCCCGAACTGGTGGCGGAACTGGCCTCCACCATGGTGAGCCGCAACGCCGGCCTCGATGCCGTCAAGAGCGAATCCGCGCATGGGGGCGACGAACACCAGGACGGCCGCCTGGTGGACCGGATCCGCCGTTTCTTCCACTTGCCCAGCCCTCACTAATCGAGCGGCAGCAGGGCCACAGCGGCGGCCTGTGCCGGCCCGTATAATTCCCGGCTGGGATCAATAGGAGTGGCCATGCAGGGAGCAGTATTGGGGGTAGTGGGGTGGTCGGGCAGTGGCAAAACGACCCTGCTGGAATATTTGGTGGCGCAACTGGCAGCGCGCGGGGAGCGCGTCAACGTCATCAAGCACAGCCACCACGACATCGTGCTGGAGCCATCGCATAAAGACAGCGCACGCCTGCGCATGGCGGGCGCCGCGGAAGTGATGATCGCCTCGCCCTATCGCACGGCCATCATGCGCGAGCTGCGCGGCGCCCCAGAGCCAAGCTTGCAGGAGCAGGTCGATTGCCTGGCGCCGGCCGCGCTGACCCTGGTGGAAGGCTATAAATGGGCGCCCATTCCCAAGTTGGAGGTGTACCGGCCCGACCTGGGCCAGCCGGCGCTCTATCCGGACGATGCTCATATCGTTGCCGTGGCCTCCGATGCTGCGCGCCCTGTAGGTGCCCGCACCGGCCTCGCATGGCTGGACTTAAATGCCCCTGAGCAAGTTTTAGCATGGTTGTTAAAGTCGCAACAAAATAATTTTGACGTGGAGGCCTAAAGCGCCATCGATTTTGTCCGTAAACGGGAGATAGGCCTTAACTCGGAGTTTTTTATGGACATCGCCAATATTTCCAAGCTGTCTACCAGCATCGCGGAGACCGGCACCAAACGGGATGTCGATATTGCCATTTTGAAACGTGCGCAACAGATCGAAAGCAGCACGGCCACCCAGCTGATCGATGCGATCAGCCCGGTGCAGGTGTCGACTGGCGCCAACTTGCCTGCGCACCTGGGCAACAATATCAACACGACCGCCTGATCCATCCCATCGCCCATACGGGTTACGCGTAATGGAAGCCGGAAGTCAAACCGGTTCCAGCGCCTCTAGCAGTGTTCTCTCCCCTCTGTTTTGCGCTAGATCAATCCGTTCTGCGCATTATTTGAAAAAATCTTCACAAATTACGTCAACAAAATGGCGAGCGATGCGTTATGGGAAGACGTAATGAGCAGTTACGGACAACTTCAAAGGAATACAGCATGAAAAAAATGATCGCCGCTTTCGTCGCCGCCACCTTCGCAATGGGTTCGGCCCTGGCACAAGCTCCAGCCGCTCCTGCAACGCCAGCTGCTCCAGCAGCAGCCGCAGCACCAGCCGCTCCAGCAGCACACAAGAAAGCTGCTAAAAAGCACCGCAAGAGCAAGAAGTCGGCAGCTGCTAAGTCGGCTCCATCGGCTTAATTGTTGTTGCTGCGCCCAGGCGTAGCGAAGAACCCGGTTGCCTGGCTGTGTGCCAGGGCCGGGTTTTTTTTCGCCTTTATAAAATGTTCCAGCGTAAAATCAATGCGTTGGCACGGGTTGAGAGTCCCTTTTTGAAAAAAATAAAAACACGTGTAAGGAATGTCGTGCCCCGCGCGACAACCGTTCAGTTGGCGGACCACACCGGATTCGCTCAATCGCAACATCTTTAACCTTCACCATTACGGAGATAACACATGAACAAACGTCAAGCCCTGATCGCTGCTGCCATCGCCACCGCATGCGTCGCTACCGCTGGTACCGCTTCGGCTGCCGCTTCTGCATCGGCCGCCGGTGACAAAGAGAAATGCTACGGCATTGCCAAAGCTGGCCAGAACGACTGCGCAGCTGCCGACGGCGCACATTCCTGCGCTGGCCAGTCCAAAGTCGACAAGGGCGCCTCTGAGTGGAAATTTGTTGCCAAGGGCACCTGCGAAAAAGAAGGCGGCAAGATGGCTGCACCTGCCAAGAAGTAATCCCGCCTGAATCGCTGGAATGCGGAGCATGGCAAGCACGGTGTCGGCCGCCACCCTCGGCGTCGGAATTGGACTGCGTGCCCCGCATTACCAGCACATGCTCGAGCAGCGCCCCGCCGTGGGCTGGCTCGAGGTTCACACTGAAAACTACCTGGACCGTTCCGGCTGGGACTGGCACGTGCTGCAGCAGCTGCGGCGCGACTACCCCATCAGCCTGCACGGCGTTGGCCTAGGCCTTGGCTCCACCCGCGGTTTTTCGGAGCAGCACCTGGAGCGCGTGTGCGCCCTGGCGCAACAGCTTGAGCCTTGCCTCGTTTCTGAACACCTGTGCTGGGGTGCCGTGCATGATCGCCACCTCAATGACCTGCTCCCCCTGAGGCTCGATGGCGCTGCCCTGGACTTGTTGGCCGAGCGGGTTGAGCGCGTGCAGGAAGCCTTGCGCCGCCCCATCCTGCTGGAAAACGTGTCAACTTATGTGCGTTTTGCTGGCGACGCGATGAGCGAAGCCCAATTCATGGATGCGTTGGCGCGCCGCACCGGTTGCCGCCTGCTGCTCGATGTGAATAACCTGTATGTCAACCAGCGCAATCATGGCGAAGATGCCCTCGCAGCGATGCAAGCCATCGCGCCTGGCAGCGTGGGCGAGATCCACCTGGCCGGCCACCTGGTGACGCCGGAAGCGCTCATTGACCACCACGGCGCCCAGGTTGCGGCGCCAGTGTGGGCTTTGTATGAGGCGGCGCTGAAGCGCTTTGGCCAGGTGCCGACCCTGATTGAATGGGATACCGATATTCCGGCGCCGGAAGTGCTGTTGGGTGAAGCTGCCACGGGTCGTCGCTTGTATGAGGCCGCGTTGACTTTGGGTGTAGACACGCCAGGTGGCACGCGCGCCGCCGCTGCCGGCACGAACGACAGTATTCATGACCAGCGCGCCACGCCATCGCTGCCGGACTACCAGCGCTCGTTTGCAGATTCGCTGTTTGACCAGGCCAAGGAAGGCATCGTGCTTGAGGCGTTCAAGCCGGTGCCGTATGTGGAACATCGCTTGGCGCTCTATCGCGGCAACCTCACGGCGACCTGGGACAAGGTGCTGTCGAATGCTTATCCGGTGTTGCGCCACCTCGTCGGTGATGAATTCTTTACAGCGCTGACGCGGGTCTTTGGCATGGCCCATCCGTCCACGGATCCAGACCTGAACCAGTTTGGTGCCGGTTTTGCCGATTTCCTCGCCGGTTTCGAGCACGTCGCGCAGTATCCCTACTTGCCCGATATGGCGCGCCTTGAATGGGCCCTGCATCGCGCGCACTATGCGAGCGACGCCCTTGGGCTCAGTGGCGCCCAGCTTGAAGCCCTCAGTCCCGAACAACTGGAACAAGCCAGCCTGCGCCTGCATCCCGCCTGCGTGGTGCTGCAGTCGCAGTGGGACATCGCTGGATTATGGCAAGCGCACCAAGGAGAAGGGGAGGTCGTGTTCCCCGCCACCTTCGATGCAGGCGCCTGCTACCTGGTGTCGCGACCACACTGGAAATGCGCAGTGCTGCCGCTCAGCGTTGGCGAGCATGCGGCGCTGGCCAGCCTGTCTTTAGGGAGGAGCTTTGGCGAAGCCCTTGACCGGGCCTTCGATGCCGATGAAGCCTTCAACATGGCTGCCTGGCTCGCGCACTGCATTGAGTACGCCGTTTTTGTCGAAATTCTGGAAGCGGTCGAAGTGGCCGAATCAAAATAAAAAATATGGAGTTAATTATGCAGAAGCTCAGAGACCTGCTGCTCGCAACCACGCGCTTTGATGCCGCCATCACCGAATGGGGAGGTTCCCTGCTGGCGCTGGCGTTACGCTGGTATGTCGGCTGGCAGTTCTTCAAGTCCGGCCTGACCAAGATCCAGGACTGGAGCATTACACTGGCCCTGTTCCGCGATGAATACCAGGTCCCGGTGCTGCCTCCCGAACTGGCAGCCTATATGGGCGCGGCCGGTGAGCTGAGCTTGCCGCTGCTGCTGTTTGTGGGCTTGCTGTCACGTCCTGCTGCACTGGGCCTGTTTGGCGTGAACCTGATGGCGGTGCTGTCTTACCCGCAGCTGTTCGCGTTTGAATGCCCGGCCGCGATCAATGACCACTTCTTCTGGGGCATATTGATGCTGGTGATGGTGGCCTATGGCCCGGGACGATTCTCGCTTGACGCCCTGATTACTCGAAAGCGCGCATAATCCGCGCTTCGCCGCTCTGGTCCGGTTCGTGGGCCTGTGCGGCCAGGCGCGCTTCGATGATGCGGCCCAGCTGGGCGTCTTCAAAGCGGCCCAATTCCTCCGTCGCCGCGTGCAAGGCCAGCGCGAGCTTGGCGCGCGCGCTTTGATACACATTGCTGGTGCATTGGTCGGTGTTCTTGAGGAGTTCTTCTGCGTTCTCGATCACGAGGCGCAAGTCGCCGATCAGTCTGTCCTGGTTTTGCGGGCTTGATTCAGGCGTATCCATGACGGCGGCTTTCAGGCGAAGTGTGGGACGGCGTTCAACATCTTACAGTGTAGCGACCTATTGCCCAAAAGCAAGCAAAAGTTGCGGGAATCAAGCCCCGTCGGCGTCGCCATTGACGAAAATACGGACGTCGCCAACGCTGACATTCTGGCCCGCGCGGATCTTGGCCGTCTTGCGCAACTCCTGGGCGCCATCGACCCACACCACACCGCTGGCCACCAAGGCCTTGCCAGCACCACCGCTGTCGCACAAGCCGGTTAGCTTAAGCAATTGATTCAATTCGACATAGTCGCCGGCCAGGTCAAAACTGACACGTTGCATACTACCTCCCCAAAGACACATTTATTAGGGGAAGTGTAGCACCACAAAGCAGCAATTGCTGCAACTGCACATTTATTCGAAGGACTTCTCCAAACCAAGGGGCCGCGCGGTCAAGTCATGGCCAACGGATCAACCCAGGCATCGAATTGTTCCGCAGTTAAGTAAGCCAGTGCCAGCGCGGATTCGCGCAGGGTCAGGCCCTCATGTTGCGCCTTTTTGGCAATATTTGCCGCACGATCGTATCCAATATGCGGCGTCAGCGCGGTGACCAACATCAGCGAGCGCTCCATCAATTCGCCAATGCGAGCCAGGTTGGCCTCAATGCCTTGCGCGCAATGGTGGTCAAAGGAGGCCATGCCGTCGGCCAGAAGGCGCACGCTTTGCAGGAAGTTGTGCGCGATCATGGGCTTGAAGACATTGAGTTCAAAGTTGCCCGATGCTGCACCGATGGACAAGGCCACATCATTGCCCATGACCTGGCAGCACAGCATGGTCAGCGCCTCGCACTGCGTCGGATTCACTTTGCCCGGCATGATGGAACTGCCCGGCTCGTTTTCGGGGATGGTGATTTCGCCCAGGCCGGAGCGGGGACCGGAGGCCATCCAACGCACATCGTTGGCCAGTTTCATCAACACGGTGGCCAGGGTCTTCAACGCCCCATGCGCCGACACCAAGGCATCGTGCCCGGCCAGGGCGGCAAATTTATTGGGCGCGCTGACGAAGGGCAGGCCCGTGCCTTGTGCCAGTTCGGCGGCGATGCGCTGGGCAAATTCAGGGTGGGCATTGAGGCCCGTGCC